>Ga0207684_10000085_pt1 | contig 175922 bp, 158 predicted proteins | sample KBSK5501metaG_FD_184342 | JGI IMG/M metagenome (GOLD analysis project Ga0207684, IMG submission 184342) | Corn, switchgrass and miscanthus rhizosphere microbial communities from Kellogg Biological Station, Michigan, USA - KBS K5-50-1 metaG... | ecosystem: Host-associated > Plants > Roots >... | reverse complement strand
AAATATCTCAAAATTTCTTCCGCGTTAAGAAGCGCACCATGATGTTGATACCTAACACCAACGTCATCAGCACCAACGTCGCCGCCCACGCCTGCGCGTGCCATTCGTCATATGGCGAGAGCGCATAGTTGTAAATCTGCACCGTTAACGACGCGATCGGCTCGTTCAAGGAAGTCGAAAAAAAGCGACTACCAAAAGCCGTGAACAACAATGGCGCCGTCTCTCCCGAAACACGCGCGATAGCCAGCATCGCCCCGGTTGCAATGCCCGACGCCGCGGCAGGAATCACAACACCCAACGTCACGCGCCATTGCGGAGCGCCGAGCGCCAGCGCACCTTCGCGCATGCTGTGCGGCACGAGCTTCAACATCTCTTCAGTCGTTCGCGCAACGATCGGCACCATGATCAGCGCCAGCGCAACTCCACCTGCCAGCGCGGAAAAGTGTTTCATCGGCAGTACCACGATCGCGTAAACAAAAACTCCGGTAACGATCGAGGGAATTCCTGTTAACGTGTCGACGATAAAACGCACACCGCCCGCGAGTCGTCCTCTGCCAATCTCCGACAAGTAAACGCCCACACAGATTCCCAGCGGCAGTCCAATTACAGAAGAGATCAACAGCAACACCAACGAACCAAGAATCGCATTTCCGATACCGCCACCTTCACCGACCGGCCGAGGAACATCAGTCAGAAACTGTAAGTTGATGGAACCGATTCCGCGGAATGCGATATAAGAGAGAATGATCAGAAGCGCGCTTACCGCCAGCAACGTACACAGCGCAGTCATACCAGTCATCAACGCGCTGACAGCGCGTCGCGTGCGATCGGCATTGCCGTAAGTAGCAATCAAGCGGCCCTACCTACTCCTCCTGTGTTTCGAGTCACATTCCAAACCAGCAGCCTCGCGATGCCGTTCACAACAAACGTAACGAGAAACAGAATCAGTCCCAGCTCAACCAACGCGCTCAAATAAAGATCGCCCGTCGCTTCAGTGAACTCATTCGCGATTGCAGAAGCGATCGTGTAAGAGGGGTCGAAAAGCGAAAGGCTGATCTCCGGACGATTGCCGATGACCATCGTGACCGCCATCGTCTCGCCGAGCGCGCGGCCCAATCCGAGAATCACTGCGCCAGCAATCCCTGGTGCGCCGTTCACCAGCACAACGCGAATCATTTCCCACTTCGTCGCGCCGAGCGCGAGTGCTGCCTCACGCTGTGAGCCCGGCACAGCCGCAAGAACGTCACGAACGACTGCGGAGATGATCGGCGTCACCATGATCGCGAGAATGATCCCGCCGGTCAGCAGTCCAATACCGGTGATCGATCCACGAAACAGCGGCAACCAACCAAACCACTTCGCCAGCGCCGGCTCGACATATTGGCGCAGAAAAGGCGCCAGCACGAAGATGCCCCACATACCATAGACCACCGAAGGAATCGCAGCTAACAGCTCAACTAGAAATCCGACCGGCCTGGCGATGTAGTGCGGCGCCTGTTCGACTAAGAAGATCGCAATGCCTAATGAAAACGGCACGCTGATCAAGAGCGCGATCAGCGAAGAAGCCACCGTGCCATAAACAAACGGCAACGCGCCAAACTCGCCCTTGATCGGATCCCAGCGTTGGCTTGTCAAAAAACCAAAACCAAACTGACGCAACGACAGCATCGCATCGGCGCTCAGGGCGATAACCATCGCGATCACAATCCCGACCATGAACAACGCGACGAGCAGCATTAAGACTCGAAACACTGCATCGCCCGTGTTTCCGGTCGGCGAGAGCACTCGTCGCCAATGTGAAGCTTGTCCGACAGTGACAGCGCTCATCTTGAAACTACGTAGCAGGCTGTCTCAAAGCCGTTCCGTTCGCCGTAACTGAATTGATCTTCGCCTCGGCGCGCTTCACGATGTCGGCAGGCAACGGCGCATACTGCAACTCTTTTGCGTAGTTCTCGCCATCGTGAATTCCCCACCAGAGAAAGTCCACGATCACCTTTCCTTTCGCGGCGTCCTTCTGATTCTTGTAAATAAGAATGTAGGTGTAACTCGAAATCGGATATGCCTGTGGTCCGGCGGCATTTGTGATCGAAACGCGCAAGTCGTCAGGTGTATTTGCCGCCGATGCCGATGCTGCTGCTGTCACTGCATCGATCGATGGGTCGATAAAATTCCCGCTGGCGTTTTTGATCTGCGCGACCGGCAGTTTGTTCTGCACCGCGTAAGCCAGCTCGACGTAGCCGATCGTATTGGGCGTCTGCTTTACCTGGCCCGTTACACCTTCATTACCTTTTCCGCCGATACCGACGGGCCAACTTGGCGACGTGCCGGTACCGACTTTCTCTTTCCACTCAGAGCTCACCTTGGACAGATAGTCGGTGAAGACAGCCGAAGTGCCACTTCCATCTGAACGATGGACCACGGTTATATCTGACGCAGGCAGCGTCACGCCGGGATTATCAGCAGCAATCTTCGGATCGTTCCACTTCTTGACCTTGCCCAGAAAAATATCGGCGACCACTTCGGGCGAGAAGCGTAATGTCTTACTCAGTCCTTGAAGGTTGTAGGTGATGACGACCGCGCCGAGTACCGTCGGAATGTGCAATATCTCGCCGGGTGCAGACTTGAGATCCTCGTCTTTCATCGGCGAGTCAGAAGCACCAAAGTCTACGGTCTGCTCTTTGATCTGCTTGATACCGCCACCGGAGCCGATTGACTGGTAATCCATCTTCACATTCGGATGAAGTTTTCCGTATTCACTCAGCCATTTTTGATAAAGCGGATTTGGGAAAGTGGCGCCGGCGCCTTGCAGACTTACGGTCCCGGAACCTCCGCTACCACCGCCGGAATAACAACCGAGGAAAGTAACGGCCAGAACCAGGACACTAAGCCATGCTGCAAGCTGAAAGCTTCTCTTCGAGACAGACATTTAGGATCTCCAATCCTGTTGGGCTGATTGTTCAGAGCGATTTTGCGAGTTCCAATCTAAGGAGCCGGTGTTACATCTAACTGAACGTCACCTGAACTCTGAGTTAACAGTCTGGCGGGATCTGCTGTTTTCCTCGCTATTTCGTGGTAATTAGTCGATAACCGACGTTAACCATCGTTTCGATCTGAAGCCCGAAGTCGGCGAGCTTCACACGCAGGCGATAGATGTAAACGTGCAGGCTCTCGGAGTTGAGCGGCTTGTTGCCACCCCAAACTGAACTCCAAAGCTCATCGGCCGTGGCGATGCGATTCGGGGTTCTGACGAGCCGCGAAAAGATCAGAAACTCGGTGCGGGGCAGCTTGATCGGGCTGCCCCCACACGCGACGTAGTAGTTCTTGTGCTCCACGCGCAGAAAACCATCGTCGTAAACATCTTCCACGGCTGGTACGAAAGTCTGTTGCTCAGCTCGTTGCATCTCTTGTGCTGACATAGCGCTACTCCTCTCTGTGCCTCTGTGTCTCTGTGGTTAATCTTATGGACTACCACAGAGACACAGAGGCACGGAGAAAACAAAGAACCTGTTTAGAAATTCAGTCGCAACGCAAACTGGATCTGCCGGTTCGTTCCCAGTCCAACCGTGCGCTCAACCGTCTGTCGCAAAAGTCCGAACGTGCCACCGGCCTGCGACTGACTGAAGCCACTGCCCGGTTGCAGACTTCCAGTTGAAAGAACGCCGGCTGAGTTGACAGTCGGCAGCGCATTATTCAACGTCGTCGAGGGCACTGCGAAATTCGTAAAGTTAAAGATATTGAAGATCTCAGTGCGAAACTCGAGGCTCGTCGATTCAGTAAGCGGAAAGCGTTTGTTAAGCACGAGGTCAAACTGTTTGAAGTTTGGACCACGCAGCGCGTTTCGCGGCAAGTCGCCAAACGCACCCGGAAGTGGAATCGAGAATGCCGCCGGATTGATCAGGTTGCGATCGTTGTTGAGGTATGGACTAACACCCGCAACGATGTTCGGGCGCCGCACGTTTCTCGACGCGCCGCCGCCCGGCGTGTTCACCACACCGACGAAACCGGCCGGCAGTGGATTGGCGCCATTGATCGTGCCTGGCAACTGGGCCACGAAACCGCTCGGCACTGTTGTGACTACTCCGTTGAGCGATACGGGACACGTCGCAGCAGCACATTGGATCACAACGTCTGGCCGGGTGATGCCGACTTCAATCGGCAGACCACTACGCGCGTTGATGATTCCTCCGATTTCCCAGTTTCCAAGCAACGCGTTACCGAAGCTGCCGAGCTCGTGACCTGTCCCTTTGCCAAACGGCAACTTGTACAACGCGCTGAAGTTGAAAGTGTGGCGCACATCGAAGTTGTTGTAACCAAGATCGGCGTTGAAGTTATCGGGAACAGCCGCGGTTCTCGCTTCGTTCGAACCGGCCGTATTTCCGAAGCTGCGCGAGAAGGTGTACTGCGAATTGAGCGTCAATCCGGTGCTAATTCGTCGCGCCAGCGTCATCTGCAACGCGTTGTAACTATCTTCACCGCCTGAAGTCTTGAAGTCGACTTCTGCGAAAGGATTCAGCACGCTCGTTCCGGAGATTACTGAGAACTGACGCACCGTACGCACCGCAATAACTCGACCGCTGACCGGATCCGTTAAGTTCACCACTCCAAATCCAGCAGGTAGCGAAGCCACGTTGCTCGCAACGGTGGTCTGTCCCGGCAGAATCTTGTTAGCGATACTTCGCAGGAAGAGATTTCGCCCCTGGCTGCCGACATAAGCCGCCGTCAACACAGTTCCTGAAAACAGCTCCTGTTGCACTGAGAAGGTGTACTGATAAACCTTCTCAGGGATCTTGTAATCAGGAGAGTAAGCACGCGGTTGATACGAACGGACATTCACGTTGGCCGGATTGTTGAAGAACGCAACTGCGGCCGACGAATCGAGCGGAAACGCCAGCGGCGGACCGCCGGCGAAGATCGGATTGCTTGTAAACGTCGAGCTGATGCGATCGCTCTCGATCGGCTGAATCTGATCCTCGGTCTGACCTGGACCATAGAAGATTCCGAAACCTCCGCGTAGCACTGTTCTGCCACCGCCCAAGAATCCGGTGCCGCTTGGACTCGGCGACCACGTCATCGAAATACGTGGACCGAAGTTTGTCTTAGAAGACTTGAACGCGGCTCCGGTCGGCGGGCGAAGCGTGCCGTTGGTGATGTCAAACAGCACCTGGAGGTTTCGATCTTCTCGCAGTGGGGTGTAATACTCGTAACGAAGTCCGTAGTTGAGTGTTAGATTCGGCCTGATCTTCCACTCATCCTCTGCGTAGGTGATGTAATACTCCTGTTTCGCAAAGCGCTGTCCAGTCGCACCGTTGTTGAATGGACTCGGCGCGCTTACGTCACCCAGAAACTGGATCGACTGTGGAGTGTTTGTTAGAAACGCATTGAGGTTTGAATAAGTGTAAGTGGTTCCTCCGAGACGATCCGTGTACAAGCGAATCAGTCTGAGCTCACCGCCAAACTTGGCGTTGTGATTTCCTTTGGTCCAATTCACGCTGTCGACAAACGAGAGCGAGTAGGGCGTGTAGGGCTGGCCACGACCGTTGGTCGCACTGTTTGCGCGCACCAATCCGCCGGGCACCGCTGTGCCGGCGGAGCTTCCCTGCCCCGGCAGTGCGAAGTTCGCTGTGTTTCCTGAGATGTTGATCACGGCTGACGAAAGATCGAAGCCCGCGATTGTCGGTGCTTGTCCGTTGATCCTCGTGTACGCGCCGTTGTAGCCAAACTTGAATTCGTTCAGCAGCGTTGGGGAGAGCAACGATTGCACAGCCAACACTCCGTTTTGCGGCACAGCTTTGATTGCAACGCGCCGGCCCGTTACGCCTTCGGGTTGATCGTTGCTTCCTTGATCGCGGAAGAAGCGGAAGTAAGCGGAGTGTTTGGGATTGAACTTGTAGTCGAGACGTAAGGCCGCCGAGTTTTCGTTGACAGTTGAGTTAGCCTGCAACTGAGCTACGTCAAACAGGTTCGTTCCCGAGCCGGTTGCGATTATTGCTGCAGCGGGCGAACGAAACGCCGGCAACAACGAAACGCTTGTCGCATTGCAGACGATTGAACCAGTTCCGAAAGGAGCGGCACAGAGACGGCTGGCCGATCCGGGCACGGCTTCCACCGAATTGACTCCCGCGCGCAGGCGATAACCTTCGTAGCTGAAAAAGAAGAACAGTTTGTCTTTACGTATTGGACCACCAATCGAGCCGCCGAACTGATTAAGCCGCAGCGGAGCTTTTTGTCCGATGATGTTGTCGAAGAAATTGGCAGCGTCCAACGCGTTGTTACGAATGTATTCGAAGAGTGAACCGTGAAAGGCGTTGCCGCCCGACTTCGTCACGACACTGACCTGCCCGCCAGTGCCGGTCCCGAATTCAGCCGGGAAGTTGTTTGAATCAACGCGAAACTCCTGCACGTTTTCCAGGCTCGACTGGAGACGAAATGGTGAAGGCACCTCGCCGTTGAGGTTACCGGGTGATGCGTCGATGATCGCTGAGCCCTCGATGCCGTCGTAGCGAATCACATTCTGTTGCACTGCGCGTCCGCTGAAACGTATGTCGCCAAACGTACCGGAACCGCTATTAACCGAGCCGGGCGCCTGCAAATATAGTTGTGAAAGTTGGCGGCCGTTCAGTGGCAGTGCTTCGACTTCGCGTGGATTGACGTTCACGCCCATCGCGGCAGAGCCTGCATCGATGCCGGTGTCGGCAGCGGCGACGATGTCGACCTTCTCTTCAACGCCTGTCGCTTGCAGTGTCAGGCTTAGATTCAACTCCTGGCCCACGAGTAGTTGCACGTTTGTCACGCGCGTAGTGAGGCTCTGCGCAGATGCCGAGACAGTATAGATTGAAGGCTTGAGACCAGAGACTGAGTAGTAACCGACTTCAGTTGTCGTGACTGTACGCTCTTCGCCGGTGCGATCATTTTTCACGACTACAGTTGCGCCAGGCACGATTGCTCCATTCGCGTCAGTGACCGTCCCGACGATTCGCCCGTTATCTGTTTGCGCATAGGCCAGCGATGCGAGGCCGAGCAACAAGACGAGGAGCAAGAGGCTGCGATTCCAATGCATAACAATTCTCCTGTGGATTCAATGATTTCGATTGTGGTGGCTGCTTGATCCAAAGCGAAACCTTAGTCCGGGGCGGTTAAGCTCCTGTGAATTGCACCTTAAATGTTTGTTAAAGAAAGCTAAGCCACTACGGGTGTGAGCAAAACCTCTCTGACTGCGGCAACGCCCTAATCGCGCGCCTCATCAGTTGAGCACGTCAACGCATTTGACACCGATGAGTAGGACAAATAGATTACCCATAGATGCTGAGGCGGCTTACAAACATTCTCCTGATTCTTGCTATTGGAAGCAGCGTTGCGCTCGGAGTGTCAACGCATTCCCGCGGTAGCGAATCCGGCATGATGCGTTGCTGCAAAGCTGCGCTTCAGCAAAGCAAATCCTCACGCGTAGCGGCTGCGCGACTTTGTTGCGCGATGAATTGCGACGAACCTGGTTCGACGAACGGTAGTCCGGGCCAGAGTTTTTTCCAGAATGGCGTTCAACCGACTTCGAGTGTCACGTTAGTTTTACCAACCCCTGCAAGTTACGAATCGCCGGCTGTTCTCCAGGTACAAACAGCTAGAAACTCACAACGCGCCTACATTCTTAATCTCGCACTCCTAATCTAGTCATTACGGGCCGAAGTGTGTCCGATCGCTGTCCACTTGCTATTCCTGTGCGGTTCTTCGTTCGTAACCATCCGCATAGTGAGTTAATGGCTACAGACAAATTCAGGAGAAAAAATGGGACGCAATATTTTCTTAGCATCGATTGGTTTAGTTTTCTTGTTTGGAAGTTTTTTCAAATCCCAGGCTCAGGTAAAACAGGTTGAGATGCACATTGCCGGCTACTTGTGCGGCAATTGAGTATTCACCATCCAGAAGGCCGTGAGCCGTCTAGACTACGCACCAAAGCTTAAAGATATCCAAATCACTGACATCAAAACGGGATCGGTGTCTTCACGCCAAAGCCCGATAAACCCGTTTCTTTCGCGGCTCTAAAAGAGAACTTAAAGAAGGCGGGATACACGCTCGATAAAGCAAACATTACCGTCGCCGGTACGTTGGCAAAAGAACAGAATGGGTGGGTGTTAATAGTTGCAGATACAGGGCAGCGCTTTACGCTTGAAGGCGACAAAGTCGAGTCTTTATTTGCCGATGATTTGAATAAGAGGGTCGAAGTAAGTGGCAATTGGAAAACAATCGGTGGGACAAGTGCACGCGAAGTGATTGCACCAATTACGGTCAAAGAGATCTCCGGCTCAAGTAAACCGAATGCAGCCATCCGATTTGTTCAGGTGAGCTTTGACACCAACGATACACCTTTGCGTTCCGAATTAGCCGAAGTCGATCTTCCATCAAAGCCGGTGGCTCCGATTCGTGTTACTTCTCCAGGGTTGACAGTTTACCGGGGCGGCGCGTTCACACCTCGTGTGTACTTCATCAAACAACATCTCGGAAATTTGGACGTCAACCGGCAGGTATTAAATCTGAGTATGTCTTACACGCCGTCACCAAAGATCCAGCTTGAAGCAGAAGTTCCCATTACGAGAAGCGAATTTGATGACGGCATCAGCTCCGGATCTGAAGTGGGTCTCGGAAACTTTACTGTCTGGTCAAAGTATCGCTTCTTTCGCACCGTAAAAACCTATGGCGATCGGCAGGCGGCAATAAGGTTCGGCCTGGAACTTCCAACCGGCAAAAAGGATGCGCCCACTCAAGCACGAGTCAATGCTCCTGCGTTTGTCCGTCAACAACTGACGCCAATTAACGGCGGACTGTCGCCGCATATTGACCTGGCCTTCTCGCAGGCGGGAGGCAGATTCATATTCGGAGGAAACTCGGAGGGCATTCTCCGGTCCGAACGTGATGGGTTTCGAATGGGCCATGAGGTGAGGGTTAACACTGACACGGAATATGTGTTGTTGCCGCGTAAGTACGATGCTCCTGGCGGAGAACTGTTTGTCATTCTCGAGACGTCATTTGTTCATCGAGGTAAAGGCCGTCTAGACGGGACGTCTGCTATTGGAAGCAATGCCACGGAATACTACCTTGCACCAGGGCTGCAATATGCAGCGGCACCTCGTTTCGTAGTTGAGGGAAGTTTTCAGTTTCCTTTGATACGCAACACGGGACCTTTAGTTTTGCGTACCGATCGAAACATCCTTTTCGGCGTGAGGTATCTGTTTTGAAGGGTATGAATTAGCACGCAATTCGTTTGACAGTGTTGGAGGCGAGGGGCACCACAACGCTGGCGCGGTGAGGAGTGGTGCCCCTTTGATTTTCCTAACCTTAGTCGCCAGCAGTTAAAGGTCTGCGAATTACGTCTTAAATGTTTGTTAAAGACCTGTGATAAAGAAGTGCGGAGGGTCAGTGATCTTCTTTCAGACCACTCGCTCGTCTCGTCATTAAATGGTCCAACGAAAATCGATCGTCCTCGCGCGGTAGGAGAAAGACAAACAGCAATAACGCAAGACGGGGTATCACGTGAGTGTGAAACTCGTAGAGAGGCTCTTTTAATAGATGCCCAAAAGTGACGACGGCGAGAACGAATCCAAGCGCCACCAACGCCCACCGAACGCGCAGTCCGACTATCACCATCGCTCCGGCGATCAATTCTACGAAGGGAATGACAACACCCATTGCCCAAAGCGACCACACGGGCAGAAAGGTGTCCCTGAAAGGCAAAAAGTATTTGCGAGCGTGGTTAAGTGGTCCAAGCTGAAAGACTTTCATCACTCCAGCCATGAAGAAAATCAATCCCAGAACCAGACGCGCAAACAGAATCGCCCACGCGCGATCGATGTTAATAGTTGTCTTGGCCAATGTTTTGTGCCTTATGTGCCTTTTTGTGGCTTCACCTTAATTCAGGATCAATCGTAACACCAGAATCTCATTGACTTTTTACCGCCTGGTGCTATCGTGTCGCTTCCTCGCGCGATCTTTGGCTTGGCCGCTGGATTTTTATCCTTAAAACCTCTCTGTGGTAACTCTTACCCACAAATTCTTTAAACACAGAGACACAGAGAACACAGAGGTTGCACAAAGAAATCCGAAATTGGGCACTACTCAGGTTTCATTAGCCTTGACGAAGTATCGACACGGGCAGATAATTCATCAACCCACTTAGATCGGAGGGCTCACCAATGGGCGGCGTTCCTCAGCCATTTAGATCCATCATCTCTGGTTCTCTAGGGAGTGTTGGTCCTGTGACTGTTGCCGGATCTCTCGGCGCTGTTGGACCAGTAACTGTCGCGGGAATTCCAGACACCTATCACATCAACATCGAGAAGATCCCTAAGCTTGCAATCGGCGTTGATCCGTTGACGCTGAATCTGTCGCCGGTCACCCTGAGTGTGGGTATCACAGAGATCCCCAACATTCGTGGTCATCTGCCGGCGGATTTCAGTGTGGGCTTTTCGTTATTGGGACTCGAGCTCGCATGCATCCGGCTCTGCGGCGAGGCCCAGATCATTACAGAACCGTACCGTCCAAATCTCTGCGAACGTTGCGGCCGTGGGGGACGGCAGCCCGATATACCCGCAATCGAAATACCTAATCGAGGCGACTAAGCGATGTTGGAAAAGAACTCCACCATACAGTTTCGCGGCTCACCTACGGATCTGGAAGGACTCGTGCCACTCGCTTTTCAGGATGTCGTTTCGTCCGGCGTGCCTCTTCTTTATTTGAGCCAGTCGAAGACACAACTACAATCAGAACCTTTAACGATGCAGGCTGAGAAAGTTGGAGAAACAGCCACGTTGCTTCGCGTCGCATTACCCCCAATAGCTCCGGGCAAGTACGAAGCAATCAGCCAGATCGGTAAGGAACGCTACGAGACTTTGATTGAAGTAGAAGCCGAAGCACTGTTGATGGCTTCTCCAACCCATTTGACGCTTCAAGCAGCAGCAGGTTCAAAAGTCTCCGCCGAGATAACGATTATCAATTCAGGAAACATTGCAGTCGATATTCCAGCGCGACTCAAACTCGGTCTACTCGATCTAAAAGCTCCGGAGCGTGCCTTTGGCGTTGCCTTGCACGAAAAGGCAAGCAACGGATATGAACGTATTAATCGGTTCGTGGAAGAGATGGCTGCCGGTCATAGCGGTCAGCTTTCACTTGTGGTGGACCAGGGAGCAGGAACTTTGGGTATGGGCGAAATGCGCCGGCTGCAAATCAGTCTAACCGTTCCGCAGCGCTTAAAAGCCGGCCGGATTTACTCCGGTACACTGATGCTTCTTAACCTCGCCTATTACATCGAGGTTTTGGTGACAAACGGAAAGGCAAGCGAAGGAGATGACTATGAACACGACCTCAACCCGCCCCCTGGCTGATTCCATCAGAGTCATGGCCGACGTAATCGAAGAAGGCACCAGAGTGGGACTCGATCTGTTTGAGGGGCTTGCCCGCAATCCGGCAACGATCATGGTGAATCAGTTGCTCAAAAGCACGAGTTCGCAAATCAGCAGATCGGGCAAATGCAGTTGTCACATTCCTCCGCCTTGCTGGATGCCCCGCAATCTTGGTGATGTTGTCACGCTTGTTTGTCCTGGAGCCACAGCCACCCTTCGCATACGAGTAACCAACTGCACAACCTCGCCGCGAGATATTCAGATTAGTCCCGCGGGCAAACCGGAGGACGTCAGGTTAATTGAGGTTAAGCCGCCGTCGATGCCTGTGGGGCCAATGGAGCGCGGCGTCTTCATCGTTACCGCGACGATTCCCGCGAACGCAAACTTCGGTCAGGAGTTTGAAGTTCTGATCTGGGTGCGAGGCTGTCTTGAGCACTATCTCCGTTGGACCATCAAGGTGGCTAAGCGAGGGGCAGACTGCTGTTTCGAGATAGACGTGGACGACTGCCAGGACTATCTTCACCACTGGTACGATCACTTTTATTGTGAACGCCCCTGCCTGAGGTAATCCTGGATTCTTCAACGCGGGACCAATCAAAAACATGTCAACGTTAAGTTCACTCGAAGAGATATGGCGGCGGTCATTTGACCTTAACTTGCGATATTACGGCGCGGTGGGCAAATTGACAGCCGATTACGTTAGAGATCTTGCTGCCGCGTTTATCAAAGCTAACCAGCAGGATCCGAGCGGCGCTTCGACACCATCGCCACAGAGTCCCGTAAGACCTCCTGAAGAACAAACAGCCGCACAGGACGGTGTTCGCAGACAAGCCGGGACGATGGTGCTCGAAGGCACATCAGGCAGCAAGGTGTTAGGTGTGTTTCTGGTGGAGAACCACCTGGACCACGCGATTTCAGCGCGCGTCGTCGCTTCATCTTTTATCAGTGCTGATGGCCGCGAAGTTTCGCCAACGATAATTTTTGATCCCGAGACCGTGTCACTCGGTGCGCGCGAGCAGACTCTCGTACGGGTGTTAGCTTTCATCGACGAGACAATGGCGCCGGAAGTTCGTTACCTGGGCCAACTGACAATTCCCGAATTGATGGGCACACGCATTCCGGTCGTGCTGCGCCGGCTGATAGATCCCGACCTAACCGCCATCGCAACTTTCGAAACCCCCGAGCCGAAGAAGAGTTCAAAAAGTACCAAGAGTTCAAAGACCAAGACGACAAGCCGCCGCCGAAGCGCTAAGAAGAAGCAAGCCTGATGGAAGCTACCGAGAACAGAGTGGCGGGAGCTTGTCTGGTTGGAGCAATGTGGTGGTACGCCACCTACGTTCTTTATCCAGCTCAACAACTGAAGCGCGCCGGATTGCTCGTCAACACTGGTGCGAAGTTAGACGATCTGACGATAGACGATCGGCCGGGTCTGGGACCTTATTTTTCGCGACGTCATTCTGAACCGGTGCTGCTCTCCACGCGAACCGATCACGATTATCTTGTCGAAGAATTCGATCGCATGTCGGAAGTCTATGCGGAGTTCGTGCAGCCATTCTCACGACCGATCTTTGACGAAGCGCTTGCGATCATGTCGAAGTTCATAAAAAGCGATGCGCGCGTTTTGGATTCCGGTTGCGGGCCGGGTCGCGAGCTTTTGCGTGTCGCGAGGCTGGTGCCGAAAGGTGAAATGGTGGGAGTTGATCTGGCGGCGGGAATGGTGACTACGGCGCACCGCGCGGCGCGCGCTTCGGGACTGGATAACTGTGCTTTCTTTCAGGCAGACGCTGGAGCGCTGCCGCAAGAGTTCGATGGCCAGTTTGACGTCATTTACAATTGCCTGGCCCATCATCACTTTCCTGATCCACCTGCGGCTGCCGCCGCGGCACTACGATGCTTGCGAGACGGCGGTTATTACTGCGTAGTCGATCCTGGTCCAGAGTGGTACAACCAGATGAGCGCTCCTTTCGCTAAATGGGCCGACCCGGGTTGGATTGGCTTTCATACTCCCGACCGCTTCCGTCGTCTGATGCAGGAGGCAGGTTTTGCGCGTGTCTTGTGGTTTGATTTGTTGCCTGGGTTTGGTTTGGTGGTCGGGGAGAAGGCGCGCCGAGCGGGCCCACGAAAATAAGGAATTTCAGTCCTGTCATATTAGTTCACGTAAGTAGAGCCAATATCTCCTTGCCTCGAGCTCCATTGGACGTTATTCGAGGCCGTCCTTACGAACAATCCGGTAATGAGCTACGACGTTGAATTAGTAAATCGCATACTCAAGCGGGCACGGGAAGATGTCCTCGCGGAATTGACAAGGATTCTGGAAGTCCGCCGTCAGACGGGCTATGGACCGCTGTACGATCTCGTTGCTGACTATCCGTTTCGCGAGGGCAAATTCATCCGCCCGGCATTAGTGTTTGCGGCGTGTCGTGCCGCAAGTGGCCGCACGGAGCAAGCGTTGCTTTCGGCAACTGCGCTCGAGCTCTTTCACAATGCAGCCCTTACCTTTGATGACGTCGAAGACGACTCTTACTACCGGCGCGGCAAAGTCACGATCTCTGAAGCAAAGGGCGAGTCGGTGGCAATCAATGTTGGAGTGGCAACGAACGTTCTTTGTCTCGGTGCATTGCTCGGCAACACTCACGTCGTTGGAGTGCGAAAGGCGTTGCTGATCTTGAGCGAGGTCGAGCGCATGTCGCGCGAATCCGCCGAGGGTCAAGCCATCGAGCTCGGCTGGATTGCCGATAGCCGATTCGATCTCAGCGACCGCGATTACATGCGAATGGCTTACAAGAAAACCTGCTGGTACACGGTCATCGCGCCACTGCGTATCGGTGTCATTTGCGGCAGCCAGAATGGGCCGTTAGCGCCAGTTGAGGATGAATTGACGCAATTGATTGAGCTCGGGTTTTTAGCTGGTATCGCGTTTCAGACTGCCGACGATCTTCTTAATTTGGAAGCGGATGAAAATGTCTACGGCAAAGAGTCCAGCGGCGACTTGTGGGAAGGCAAGCGCACGGTCATGCTTTTGCATTTTCTGCGCACCGCTGGAAATTCTGACAGAGAGCGCGCTCTCAAAGTGCTCCGCACTCCTCGGCGACAGAAATCGAAGTCTGACGTATCGTGGCTACTTGATGCGATGATCAAAGCCGGGTCATTGAAGCATGGGCGCGCATTGGCCACGGAGTACAGCGAACGGGCGTTGGAGGTTGACCAACGTGGACTGCCGTTCCTGGGTGACGGCGAAGACCGGCGCTTTTTGCGAGAGATGCTGTGTTACGTTATCGATCGAGTTAAGTGAGATGGCTACTGGAGAGTAAGAAGAGTGCGAGTGACGAACGAGACTGGAAGAGATATAGGCGCCGCGTTTGCCGAGTTGCTTCGACTACAGACGGAGTTTCAAACACGTCTCACTGAGGAGACGCTGAATCACCTGCGTCGCCTGCAAGGTGCGACAATGCCGGTCGCGCCGGCGACCGTTTTGATGCCCGGCGGCGATTCGGAATTGCGCGCGACCGGAAGCCCGGGCACAACGACTGAGTTAAAGCTCGAGCTGGAGAATCGTCAGCGCGTGCATTGCGTCGTAACGCCGATGCTTTCGCCATTGGTTGAGACTTCCGGAGTAACCTGGTTTCCAACAACTGCACCATCGGTGTTACTGATTGCGCCGGATGAGATTGCGCAGGCAAACATTGCTCTCGAACTACCGGCGGAGATTCCGGCGGGAGTTTATCGCGGTGCGCTGTTGCTTCATGGGTTTCACGCCGGCGCGGTCGCTGTCGTGATTGAAGTAACTAACAAAACACCCGCATCACAGGCTGCTCCTGCCAAAAAGAATGCGCGCGCGGCTCGAACCAGTAAGAAAAAGGCGAGCACGAGATCGAGGAAAGGCAAGAAACAATAACGTCGCATGAGTGCAGCGCAAACAGCTCCTTTTCGATTGATCGACGATGCTGACGGACCAGGTCGCACCACCGCTACGTTGGTCGCATCTCTTGCTGCTCGACTCGGCGTGTTGCATTTGATTTCAGGCGCAGACGCGATTGGTTCACTCACCGCGGGCTTCGCAGAATTGGGACGCCAGGTCAGCCAAACTGCAAAAGGCGCTCGTTTGCGTGAAGCCATTGAAGCGGGACGACCCGGCACGAATGGTGAAGCGTTGTGGAAAGCTTTGTTGATTGAGAAATGGATCTCATCGATGCCGCCAAGCCCTGTGCTTCAGCAGATGCGTAACGACATCGCGCTTTTGCTCGCGCCGGACATCGAAGAGATACTTCAGCTCCTGCCCATACCCAGTCAAAGTGTCGGAGTAAAAAACGCTCCGCCCATCGAACCGGCAACCTTCGTCGATTTTGTGCTTGGTCTCTGGGCCTTTTCATCAGAACTTGTCATTGCTGTCGAGAAGCTTGCGGCGCCGACGTTTGCACACGACGACGTAACCACGGCCGAGAGTTCCGACTCACCATCGAATAGTTCTATCTTGAGATGATCCTACTGGACAGCCTCCGACCACCCAGCCTGCTGGATCCTTCGGCGCCCGGATACAAGGATTGGTTACACCTCAACGTGTTTGACCATGAGACGGGAAACATCGGTCTGATTAACGTCTCGCTTCATGGATCTCCACGTGACCCGCGCTCTCGTGCGATTGGACTCGCACTCGTGAACGTTGCAAAGACTGGCTGGTGGGGCAACATCGAAATTGGTGGGATAGCTGATGCCGGAATTGGTCTCGAAAGTATTTCCCTCGAACAAGTCGCGGTGGCCGTACAGGCACGGCAGGCTATCGTGATGGCTTCAGTCCGCAATGATCGAAGTGGGTTGCGCGCGAATTTGAAAGCTACGGCAGCGGTACCGCCGATCAGCGTCGAAGAGCAATTGCCTTTGGGGAATGGATGGATCTCGTGGTTTGCGGTGCCACGCTTGACAGTAGACGGTGAGTGGACCATCGGGAATGATCGGATGATCTTGAAAGAAGCGAGTGCGTATCACGATCACAACTGGGGACGTTGGCACTGGGGCGAGAATCTGGGCTGGGAATGGGGCTGCTTCCTAACTCCTGGGCCATCGGGTGTTACGTTTGTATTGTCACGCACTTCCGATCGAGCGCATCAGCGTTTCGGCAAGACTCTGTTGACTGTGCAACTCGAGCAGAAGAAACGAACGTTCGCAGGTTCCGCTGTAAAGCTGGACTATGAGGGCGCGCTTTCGATAAATCGGCGCATTCCCGGCGCACTCGCAGCATTGCATCAGGACAAAGCTCACGCTCATCTTCCGAGCACTCTAAAGTTTACCGCCGACGATGGCGTTGACCGCGTGGAAGTCGTCTTCTCAGCACGATCGGCAGCTCAGTTGATCGTTGCCGATCCAATCGTGACTGGTTACGGTTTTATCCACGAAATAGTTGGCGAGTTTAGTTGCAATGGCAGTATCGCTGAAACTGAGCTTAAGGGTTCAGGTCTTGGAGTATTAGAGCTTGTCTACTAACTACTTGTTATCACTTCCGGCGCGGCCTTTAACTTTAGCAGAGTACATAGCCGCACTCATCGATCTGTTAGGTGAAGCAAGTCCCGCTGCGTTAGCTCGGCTGAAGCTTATTGTTGGCGACAGGCGAGCGCGCATTTCGCTCGACGATGAGAGAGTTGAAGTAGTTTTCGAGCAGGGTAGGTTGTTGGTCTTGCCGCCCGCAGACGACAGCAATTTATCCGGCGAAGGCGCAACGAACACCGCTACTGTACTCGCATTGCTGAATGGTGAGTTGGAAGTAGCCGATGCGATTTTGAGCGGACGATTACGCGTAGCTGCCGACGCCGCAAACGTGAGTCGCATGTTCAGTGCGATCGAAATCCTTCTGGATGCGGCACCGCGAACACCTGCGTTACAAGAGTTAGCTTTTAGATTTCAGCGGGAACGACTTCCGCACCTGCAACAAACCCAACCCGCGCCTGGACCGCGGAACTGGTATCCGTTTGGTTCGGAACCAGAAGAACTGAGCTTGTTAGATCGCCTCGACCTTTTGCCTTAGAGAACTCCGCATAAGATCCTTGCTCCGGTGTTTTATTAACATGAAATTAACATCGGCGTAACACGCGGACGTTAGGATGACCCATCTTCAGAAAACCTCGACGAGTTTCAGGGCTCCATTTAAACAATGGCGATTTCTAATGAACTGAGCAGCGACGTAGCTATCGCAATATTGGCAAACAAGAAGTCGCCGCAAGAGTTGAAACAACTGAAGGACATCATCCTTCAAGTCCATTCCGTGCTTCAGAAAATGTCGGAAGAAACTCGTGTTTATCGTTTCAAGAAGCGGCTAAAAGAGAGAACAAAAGGTGCCTAACGTACGAGCGCGCGCTGGCCGTCGCCGAGTAGACCACCGACAGTCATCGCATCCCAGACGAGCCAGTAGCGTTTAGTTTCGGAAGAACGCTGATCACGCCGTTCAAAGGAAAGACGAACATACCGCGTGCTGAAGTTTGCGTCAGCGTTGAGATACGCGCGACTGAAGAAGTAGTCAGCGCGAACAGGCAGGCCAAGCTCGAGACGCATTTGATTAATGTGATCTTCGCACACACCCGCCACTCCTTCATCCTTCGAATCCTCCGAGCCGGTGACGACGTGATCGATTTCATGAAGCAGGCCCCAACCAACGTCAAAAGCAGCTCGAGCCTCTGCATCTCCGCTTAGTTGTTCGAAGTCCGTGAAATCGATTAACACCACATACGCCGGAGGTTTTGCCGGCTCTGCTCGCAGCCAACGGCCTCGAACCACACGACAAAATGCAACATCCGATCGCGAGCTTGCGTCTTCGAGAATAATGACGTTTGCGCCGTTAATCGCTTCACTAAGCAGTGCACGAGCGCGTTCCGACCCGCGCGCCGGCTGACCATCCAAATGCAGTGCGCCATTGCTTTCAAATCTGAGATTAGTGAGTCCAGTGATCACGCGAAGTCGATTGACCAGCTCATCACGATGCGCGCGCGACACGTCGGGATGGATCAAAACTCGGCTAACACTTGGGGCAGCGAAAGTGGAAACAGCAGTGAGCCACAAACAGACGCACGGCAAGACGACCTGCGCGAGCTTCAGAGAGAGAAACTTCCTTTCGATTCTGGGTCTCATCGAACTCCTCCCAGATAATCACCGGCGTAGTCGTTTAGTGGCGTGCGTCGGCTCAGGCTTCACTGACGCCGATAGGGGCGGCGTCTTTGCGGCCGATGTTACCAAAATGTTAACTGAGTGGGTACAGAAAAGTTTTATTTTGCGGACGGGCTGAAGCGCGTCTGAGCACGGTCTGAAATTTTTGAGAACTTAACGGCTATTTAACCTCGACTGAGTATGGTCGATGGCTATGAACAAAAGAAGAGAGTACGAGACAACCTTCGTGGTCCAATGCATCTGGTGCGGATCGAAGATTCGCGATGACAAAGAGGAAGAAGCAAAAGGTGTCTGCCTGAAGTGCTTTTATCAGATTCTGAGCAATCACCTGAGCGCGCAGAAGAGGACTGTCTATGGAGAGTTCGTAAGCGATCGATAACTGGGCGTCAATCGTCCGGCAGTTCCTTCGGCGTTATGAACCATTCGAGACTTCCCTTGCCCGCGCGCGCCTCCTTCCAACTCTCAACATCAAGCTGAATCTTTGCTACGGCACACGTCGGCATCTGTCGACTCTCGCCCGTTAAAAACGTCAACAGTTCTTCAAGACCAGGATTGTGACCGATCAAAATCGCGACCTGCTTCTCGTCCGGAATCTCTGAAACAACCTCGACCAGATCGCGCAATGATGCCTCGTAAACACGTTCATCAAAGCGCTGCTCGGCACTGAGGTTCGCGCTTTGCAACACGATCTCTGCTGTCTCGCGTGTCCGCAGTGCAGGCGAACAAATCACTAAAGGAGCATTTAGCGTTTCTAACGCCAGTCGCTTGCCAACCTGCTCCGCAGCCTCTCGGCCACGACGTTTCAGCGGCCGATCGAAGTCGCGCAAAGACTCGTCACCCCAACTCGATTTCGCATGCCGCAACAGATATAGACTTCTCATAACTTTTTAGCCACAAAGAGGCACAAAAGGCACAAAAACGTTTTCGTTTCTCTTTTGTGCTTTTATCTGCCTTTTCGTGGCCCCGTTTCACATTCCTGTAACACGCATCACCTACGCTCAGGCGCCGATGATTTCCTACGGACAGCACCAGTTTCCCGGAAAGCTCTTTATCGTCGAAGGCACCGACGGCAGCGGCAAGTCAACACAACTCGCGCTGCTGTATCAATGGCTAAAAGCCGAAGGTTATCCGGTTTTCTTTTCAGAGTGGAACTCTTCGCCGCTCGTCAAGGATACGACACGACGCGCCAAGAAGCGTCATCTGTTTACACCGGCGACGTTTTCGCTCCTTCACGCAACTGACTTCGCGGATCGCACCGAGCGCGATATCATTCCGCCACTCAAAGCCGGGGCGATCGTGCTTGCCGATCGTTACATCTACACTGCTTTCGCTCGCGACGTCGCACGCGGCTGCGATCGCGCGTGGGTACGAGACGTTTACTCGTTTGCCGTCAAGCCCACTGTCGCTTTCTTTTTTCGAGCGCCACTCGACGTCGCGATCGATCGCATTATTTCCGGAAGACCAAATCTAAAATATTACGAGGCCGGACTGGACCTCGGCTGGTCTGACGATCCCGAGGAGAGTTTTAAGATCTTCCAGGGAAAGATTCTGGAAGAATATGACCGGATGGTGTCGGAGTTTGGCTTGACTGTGATCGACGCGAGTCGTTCCATCGTACGGCAACAGCGCGAGATGCGACTGCTGATCAGCCAGCACCTTAACAAGAAGAGACGAGGAAAATCTCATTAACCAGAAGCACTCATACGGAACGCCGCTGCCTGGCGTCGAGCTTGGAGAATACACTGGCAAACTGATCGTCATTGAAGGCACTGACGGTGTAGGAAGATCCACTCACATCGCCTTGCTGCGCACGTGGCTCGAGTCGCGCGGTCATGCCGTTATCGACACCGGCATGACGCGATCCGTACTCGCTGGACGTGGAATCAAAGAAGCAAAAACTGGTCACACATTGGGCCGTCTCACGATGCAACTCTTCTATACTACCGATTTTATCGATCGACTCGAGAACGAGATGTTGCCGGCGCTGCGCTCGGGATTCGTCGTCTTGACAGATCGGTACATCTATTCGGCGATGGCACGAGCCGAAGTGCGCGGGATCGACTCCGCATGGATACGATCGATCTACAGCATGGCAGTTGTGCCCGATGCGGTCTTCTATCTGCGCATCTCTTCGCCACAGCAACTTGTCGAACGTGTGTTAAGCTCAGGGCGTGGGTTCGATTACTGGGAATCGGGAATGGATCTTCATCTGGGCGAGGACTTTTACGACAGCTTTGTCGAATACCAGAGAAGAATGCTTACGGTGTTCGATCGCATGAGTTTGGAGTACGGGTTTCACGTCTTGAATGCTTCACGTTCGGTTCGTAGCGTCGCGTCGGATCTGCGCCGGGCAGTGACTAAATTGATTGACGAGCCGCAGGTAACCTCCGAAGAAAAAGTCAGCCGCCTACAGTCTGTGAAAGACGTGCCCGTTCCTCGCCAAACCCTCAGCAAAGAGGCCATCTCTTGAAGTTTGCGGCGATCGACATCGGTTCCAATTCAATCAAACTCCTCGTAGTAGACGCTGCCGCAAGCGATTCTTTCGCCGTCCTTGCACGCGAAAAAGAGTTTGTCCGACTCGGCCACGAAACGCTATTGAAGGGTCATCTCGGACGTGCCGCGATCTTGCGAGCTACCGATTGTATTCGGCGTATGCGATCGATGGCTGAAGCACGCGGAGCTGAACAGATCGTCGCGACCGCAACTGCTGCCGTTCGTGAGGCTAACAACGCCGCCAACTTCATCAAAGCGGTGGAGCAAAAGAGCGGCGTCAAAGTAGAGATACTCTCCGGTGTTGAAGAAGCGCGATTGATCGGTCTCGCGGCCTGGTACGGTTGCAGCGCCAAAGAGCTTCCGACATTGAACATCGATATCGGCGGTGGCTCGACGGAGATTTCGATCTTTCGCGACGGTCTGCCACTGACACTCATGTCGATCAAGCTCGGCGCGGTTGGGTTGACGGAACGTTTCCTTTGTTCCGATCCGCCGAGTGAAAAGCAAATAGAAGATCTGCGAGCTGAGATTCGCACAGCGCTTGAGCGTCCGGCGCGCGAGCTGCGCGATTCCCATTGGGACAACGTTACTGGAACGTCAGGCAGCATCCTTGCGATCGGAAACGCATTGCGTGCGCAGTCAACAAGCGAGCTGTCGGTCCAACCGATCGAAGCCAGGATCGACCTGTCTGAGCTTGCGCAGTTCAATATTTCGCTCGCCGCAATGAGTATCGCCGAACGTAAAAGCAAAGTCGGCCTCGCGACACAACGCGCCGAGATCGTGGTTGCCGGTGGACTCGTGCTTGAAGGCGTTATGCGCGCACTCAGGACTGAGTCGCTTCAGACTTGCGAGTGGGCGTTGCGCGAAGGAGTGATCATCGATCGTTTGGGCGATTGGGAAACTCAGTCGCGGCCGCCGATGCCTGACATCAAGGAGCAAAAGCTTCGCGGAGTGCATGCCGTGGGGAAACGGTTCGGATACGAAGAGGCGCACGCGCACCAGGTCACTCGAGTTGCTGAAACGATCTTCGACGCACTGGCGGCAAGCGCCAATCTCACACGACATCAACGCCTGCTACTCTCCGCCGCCGCGCTGCTGCACGACGTGGGTTATCACATCGCTCACGAAGGGCATCACAAGCATTCGTTTTACTTGATCGAGAATTCAGAGCTGACCGGGTTTTCTGAGAGTGAACGGGCGGTGATAGCGAATATCGCGCGTTATCACAAGGGCTCGCTGCCGAAGCAACAGCACCGTCACTATGCGGACTTGAGCGCCGCGGATCGTCTGACGGTTGCTCGTCTTGCTGGAATTCTGCGTATCGCCGACGCGTTGGATCGACGACACGACAATCGCGTTAAAGATCTCATCTGCAAGCGCGAGGGGAGTGTGTTTCAGATACAGGTTGTGAGTGCGTTGGAGTGTGAAAACGAGCTGACTGAGGCGGCGCGAAGGGTGGAGCTGTTTGAGAATGCGTTTGAATGTCGGGTGAGATTGAGTCGAGTCAGCGGTGGCTAGTCTTGCCGGCCAGTAAATCGAGGGCGTGTCGAAGAACAGGCGCTATCACCGCGAAGCTCTCTCGGACTGCTTTTGGGGAGCCAGGGAGGTTGATAATCAACGTGCTTGAGCGTACGCCACAAATGCCTCGCGAGAGCATTGCCATCGGCGTAGCTTTCAATGACTCGGCTCTGATAGCTTCGGCGATGCCCGGCGCTTCGCGTTCGATTACACGAAGAGTTGCTTCGGGAGTGTTGTCGCGTGGTCCGAGACCCGTGCCGCCGGTGGTGATGATCAGATTGACGTCACTGCGCTCCGCATATTTTCGTAGTGCTTCGGCCAGCGGATCGAGATCGTCGGACAAGATCTTACTCTCGACAATCTCCGCGCCGAGTTTAGTGAGCAACTCTACGAGGGCTGCACCCGAAGCGTCTTCTCGCTCGCCACGCGCACAAGCATCACTGACTGTTATTACTACGGCTCGCATTTTCTAAATCTTAAGAAGGCGTTGCACGAAAAGTCTGCTTTAGCCTGCGGAGCACGAGATGTCTGCTTTTAGCCTGCGGAGCAGGCGCAAGCATAAAGCCTGGGGTGGAGCGAGGCTTTGCCGAGCGCAACCCCAGGACCTAGAAGCAATGGAATTTCAAGCCCATGAAATGGGCGGCAGTCCGTACGCTGCAAATCTTGTTGGCATCTTCGCCGCATTTGTTCTGTCGCCCGCATTCGCGGGCTTGAAAATTTGTCGTGCTTGGATCCTGGGGTTGCGCTCGCAAAGCCTCGCTCCACCCCAGGCTTTATGCTGTACACCTGCTCCGCAGGCTAAACAGACTGTCAACGGTTTCGCATGTGCTCTTTCAACCAGCAACGATCCATCACGACCATCAACCCAGCATCGATCGCGCGTTGCGCTGCCGCATTATCGATCACACCCTCCTGCAACCAAACCGCCTTCGCGCCAACGGCGATCGCTTCATCGACAGCTTTCCCTGCCTCATCCGAACGACGAAAGATATCCACCAGATCGATCTTCTCCGGTACTGCAAACAGATCCGGATACGACTTCTCTCCAAACACTTCAGTCTCATTTGGATTAACCGGAATCACACGGTAACCAACCCGTCTCATGTACCCGGCGACATTGTTTGACGGGCGCCAGCTATCAGACGAAAGTCCCACGACCGCAATCGTGCGACATTCGTTGAGTATTCGACGAATTGTGTCTGATGAATTAAGAGACATTGCCAGCGAACCGCATCGCGTGAAGCTCCTGCAACGAATGAACGTTCGGAGTGCTTTGTGCTTCGCATGCGGCGATGGCTTCGACGAGTGCCTGCGCGCCAGTCATCGTCGTCACGCACGGCACGTTGTATTGCAACGCCGCGCGTCGAATCGCCTGTTCGTCGTAGTGCGAAGCACGACCGAGGGGTGTGTTTATTACGAGGGAGATTGCGCCGCTCTTGATGTGGTCCACAATGTTTGGCCGGCCTTCGTTGACCTTGAAAACACTCTCGACGTTCATTCCCACTTCCGTGAGCCGCGCGGCAGTGCCGAGTGTCGCGACGATGCCAAAACCCAAACGTGCCAACTTTCGCGCCAACAAAACTGCCGCTCCTTTATCAGCATCGTTCACGCTGAGAAACGCCTTACCCGCAGCAGGCAAACTCAATCCGGCGCCCATCATCGCTTTCGCGTATGCTTCACCAAACGTGTCGCCGATTCCCATCACCTCGCCCGTCGAATGCATCTCCGGACTCAGAATCGGATCGACGCCGGGAAACTTTGCAAACGGAAACACGGGCGACTTGATGAAGAAGCGCTGCACCGTCAATTCTTCGGGCAAGCCAAACTCCTCGAGTTTTTGTCCCGCCATCACCAACGCCGCAATTCGCGCAATCGGAACTCCCGTCGCTTTCGAAACGAAAGGAACCGTTCGCGACGCGCGTGGATTCACTTCCAAAACGTAAACTCGATGGTCCTTGATCGCGAACTGAATATTCATCAGTCCTTTGACTGTTAATGCCTTCGCGAGTTTCCTGGTGTAATGACGCATCGTTTCGAGATGCTCGGGATCGATGCGCACCGGCGGCAACACGCATGAGGAGTCGCCGGAGTGAATGCCAGCCTCTTCGATGTGCTCCTGAATGCCGGCGATCACGCAGGCAGTATCGTCAGCCAACGCGTCGACATCAAACTCGGCAGCTTGTTCAAGAAACTTATCGATGAGCACGGGACGATCTGGAGTGAAACCAACAGCGTTGCGAACGTAAGTTTCAAGTGCTTCCTGATCGTAGACGATCGCCATCGCACGCCCGCCAAGCACATAACTCGGACGCACGAGCACCGGATAACCGATGCGCCGAGCGGCTTCACGCGCTTCTTCGACTGACGCAGCCATGCCATTGTCGGGTTGCGGTATGCCGAGATCTTTCAGCAACGCGCCAAATAGTTTGCGATCCTCGGCGAGATCGATCGAATCCGGGGAAGTGCCGATCACCTTAACGCCCGCCTGATGCAAGCGCATCGCGAGATTCAAAGGAGTTTGACCGCCAAACTGAACAATGACGCCTTCGGGCTTCTCGACGTCGACGATGTTCATCACGTCTTCAAACGTGAGCGGCTCGAAGTAGAGACGATCGGAAGTATCGTAATCCGTCGAAACAGTTTCCGGATTGCAGTTGACCATGATCGTTTCGAACCCCGCTTCGTGGAGTGCAAACGATGCGTGGCAGCAGCAATAGTCGAATTCGATTCCCTGCCCAATGCGGTTTGGACCAGACCCGAGGATCATGATCTTCCGACGATCGGTCGGCGCAGCTTCGTCTTCCGTTTCGTACGTCGAGTAAAGATATGGAGTGTGTGATTCAAACTCCGCGCCGCAGGTGTCAACGCGTTTGTAAACAGGAACCAGGCCTGACTGTTTGCGATAAGCACGCACTTCGTCTTCGGAACGCTCAGTGAGATAAGCAAGGCGACGATCCGACAGCGCAACTTCCTTGAATGCGCGCAAGTCGTCCAGCGAGATCTCTTCGAGCTTTGAGCCCTCGACTTTGCGTTGAGTCTCCATCACCTGTTGAAGTTGGTCGAGAAACCACGGATCGATCCGCGAGAGACGATAGATTTCAGAGATGGGCCAATCGTGCTGGAGCGCGTAGGTGATGTAGGAAAATCGTTGCGAGTTTGGCCGTGCGAGCTTTCGTTGCAGCTCGTCGTTTGAGATGTCTTCGAGTCGCAGTGGCTTTACCGACTCGAGTGAACGCAGTCCTTTGAAGAGTGCCTCCTTGAATGTGCGGCCGATGGCCATCACCTCGCCGACAGACTTCATCTGCGTCCCTAAAACATCTTCCGCTTCGCGAAACTTCTCGAAGTCCCACTTCGGAATCTTTGCCACCACGTAATCGATGGTCGGCTCAAACGAAGCCGGCGTCTTGCGCGTGATGTCGTTGGGAATCTCGTCGAGCGTGTAACCGACGGCGAGTTTTGCTGCGATTTTGGCGATCGGAAAACCAGTTGCTTTCGAAGCAAGCGCGGACGAGCGCGACACACGCGGGTTCATTTCGATGACTCGAATTTCGCCGTTCTCCGGATTCACTCCGAATTGAATGTTTGAGCCGCCCGTTTCGACGCCAACTTTTCGTATGATGCGAATGGCCATGTCGCGCATCAACTGATACTCGCGATCGGTCAGCGTTTGCGCGGGAGCAACAGTGATCGAATCGCCCGTGTGCACGCCCATGGGATCGAAGTTCTCAATCGAGCAGATGATGACGACGTTGTCGGCGAGGTCGCGCATCACCTCGAGCTCAAACTCTTTCCAGCCGAGGATCGATTCTTCGATCAAGACTTCGTGAATCGGTGAAGCAGCGAGGCCGCCGCGAATGATCTCTTCAAACTCTTCCGGGTTGTAAGCAGTGCCGCCGCCCGTGCCGCCGAGTGTGAACGAAGGTCGAATGATCGCCGGATAACCTGTTTGAGTAACGATCTCCTTTGCTTCTTCCCACGACTTCGCAAAACCGCCGCGCGGCATTTCCAAACCGGCCTCGTCCATCGCCTGTTTGAACAACAAACGATTCTCGGCGATCCTGATCGCGTCGCGATTCGCGCCGATCATCTCGACTTTATACTCTCGAAGCACGCCTGCGTCTTCGAGCGCGATCGCGAGATTGAGCGCCGTTTGACCGCCGACTGTCGGCAAGAGCGCGTCCGGACGTTCGCGACGAATTATTTCTGTGACTGATGCGACTGTGAGTGGTTCGATGTAAGTGATGTCGGCGGTTTCAGGATCGGTCATGATCGTTGCCGGATTAGAGTTGACCAGCACGATCTCATAACCTTCCTGCCGCAACGCTTTGCAGGCTTGAGTGCCCGAATAGTCAAACTCACAGGCCTGGCCGATCACGATCGGACCCGAGCCGATGATCAGGATTTTGCGAATGTCTGTGCGTTTCGGCATGCCTATCTATTTGCGGCCCACATCAAAAGTGCGCAGGCCCATGTGTCTGCGATAGTCCTCTCCGTCGATCACTATTTTCGTGCACATCTCATACAGCCGGCTTCGTAGTCGAGTCCCGATTCGATCCTCCAAAACCTTCTCTTTCTCGGAATGCACTTCGTCAAAATAGTTGGTTGTAAATATCGTCAGCTTGTTGTCGTTGTATCGCTTGTTGATTATCTGATACATCGTGTCGCGCACCCAATCGGTGGGCACGGTCGCACCGAGCTCATCCAACACGAGCACATCGGTTTGATAGATTGGTGCGAGGACCTTGAGCTCAGATGAATTGGAGATCGGATTGTATGAATCCTGAATCTGTTTGAGCAATGACCCAAACTCACAAAAGATTCCGGCGAACCCCTTTTCAATTAGTTTCTTGATGATTGCAACTGCAAGATGAGTTTTCCCCACGCCCGCAGGACCCATAAACAACAAGCCACGCTCGACCGCCGGATATTCCGCCACCAAACTCTGCGCCAGCAGCAGTGCGTGATCCTGAGCGGTTCCTGGCTGTGACTTGAAGGTTTCGAACGAACACGAGGTGTAACGTCGCGGAATGCGCGCCGCAGCCAACAACTTCTTAAATCGTTCCGGCCTGCGGCAAGGACACGGAATCGCGCCTTTCACCGGATCGAGTTTAGTGCCGGTCCCAAAGCATTCCTGGCAGACCTCTGTATTCTCCGTCTGGCGGAGTTGGCCTTCGTCTATCATTTCACGTGCACCTGACAGTTGGTGATAATACCTTATAATGACTTTTGCAGTAACGATGACTACGTTTTAACGCAGGAGCTTCGCAAAACTTGTATGAGTTTGTGGCAGTCGTTACTTAGAAAACTGGGATTGAAAAGTCTGAGGGCCGAACGCCATCCGATTCGCGTTTTTCTTTTGGACGACGATAGGCGTCGCCACCGCTGGTTTACCACCCGCTTCAAGGGAGACTTCATCGACATCGCCGACAACGTCACCGACGCGCAACGAATGTTGAGCGAGTCGTCGTACGACGCGATCTTTCTCGATCACGATCTACATCCCGAGCACTACAACGCGGAATCAACTGATGATGAAAGAACCGGATATGCCGTCGCAGTCTGGCTCTGCTCACAGCCCGAACTCCAACGCGCTTCGACCATTCTGGTTCACACCCGAAACGCCGACGGCGCGATGCGCATGGTGGGCGAGCTGAGACGCGCCGGCCGCAGCGCGGACTACGTTCCCTTTCCGTTACTGGCCGAGCGAATCAAAAGCTACTGGCAACGTTAGATTGATTTCAGCGGAAAAGTTATTCAATAACTGGCTTGCGCGAAAAGTAGCTGTAGGAAGAAGATGTCTCACGCAAAGGCGCAAAGACGCAAAGCGCTGCGGCGTTTCTAAGGGTTTTCTTTGCGCCTTTGCGTCTTTGCGCCTTTGCGTCTTTGCGCCTTTGCGTTAGCCTGCGGAGCAGGCGAGAGCATAAAGCCTAGGGTGGAGCGAGGCTTTGTGAGCGCAACCCTAGGTCAACATGTATTAGAAAAGAATTGTGAGCCCGCGAATGCGGGCGACAGAACAAATGCGGCGAAAGGCCAGTAAGTTTGCAGCGCACGGACTGCCGCCCATTTCATGGGCTCAAACTTCCATTGCTTCCAGTTCCTGGGGTTTCGCTCGCAAAGCCTCGCTCCACCCCAGGCTTTATGCTTACGCCTGCTCCGCAGGCTAAAAGCAGACTTTTCGTGCAAAGCATCAACAAGTAGTCAGCCAGCCGACTCGGCGCGCTCCATCTCGACCTTCACTTCTTGTGGCGCTGAAACTTGCGAAGTCGAATCAGCGAAGTGGCGAGCCGTTTGGATCCAGGCAAGTATTTGCCTGGTCACCAGTACACCACGACGGAGTTCCTGCGCCTGTCTCTGTACGTGAATGGCGTGTTGTTTGACGACATTGTTCTCGTTATCGTAAGTCCACGTCGGCGATCCGCTGTTACCCCGCCAGGTGTCGTGAGTATAAATGATTGTGTTAGTTGGGACGTGTATGCCTGCTACCTGATCTCTTTCCCACCACATCTCGCCGTTGCGGGGACCCGGATACCCAGTAAGATTGACGTCTTGCCCAATGATCTCCGGCCCCGTTTCCACCGGAACAAAGTAGAAAAAGTTTCCACCCGGAGCGATGGGATTAACGAGCTTACACACACCAACGTCCCAGGCGTCTTCGCCCTGCTGGAACTGGGTCGGATAGAAACTTCCTTCAATGACCTCGCCGCCGGCTGGCGGATTCCCGACCCGTTGTTGGTTGTAAGCGCGGTAGAATCTTATCTCAGCGGCGTAGCCGCGCGGAGGTGGGTCTGTAATCTGGTCAACCAGATTATGGGCGCACGTCAGGATGGTATAACGATCAATTAACGCCCCGCTACCGTAGGCCCATTGTCCATCGGTGCTCCAGCGCATTGCCAATAAACCGACCGCGCTATATGGAGGCTGATTTACGTTAGTAACTCTCGGCATGGTTTTGCTCCTTTCTAGTTTCGATCTAGCCCCACTCTAATTGGGCCATAGATTCCAATTGGGATTCGGTTCGGTGGGCACTAATTCGCAGAGGAACGCAAAGTATTCCATCTGCGGGGCCTCAACGCCCGACTCGGTCAATGAAAAATCCGCGACGTGTGATACGCCCAAGCCAAAAGGCCCGAATGACAACCAGGCATCTGGCGCAGCTTGCATCCTCTTGCGTAAGCTTCGGGCGAGATTGGCACTTTCAATCTGCTTGTTGCGGATAAACAAAACTTCTCTGGGGATCATCACGAGATGCCCGTGCGGCTCTGGTTGTCCGTCTGAAAGCGGATAACCGCCAAGCGGATTTGACGGCGTCGAATCGACCCACTTCCAGGCGGTACTGGCAAGCAAAGAATCTGAGAACCATCCTCGGTCAATTGCCAAACGGGCCATTTCAAACGTCACGCGTGTTTCGTCAAGCGCAATCTCTTCCAGCGTGAATGCCGGTTCATCAAGTGCCCGACGCGCCAGGAGCGCCATGGTCGGCGCTGCTGCGTTGTCGGAGGCAAACTCCACTTCGTAGCGCATCCACGCCTGGTCCGTATCGAAAGCATTACTGGGTAAAAGCGAGGTCCAATAAAACTCGCCAGGTCCGCTCATGATGGGATTTCCCATCTGCTCACGCAGGTCCTGTTTGGCGAGAGCAGGATCGCGACGAGAGAGATCGGCCACTATTGCATATTGGGTTTCGTATTCGGAGCGGTCTCCTTTAATCTCCCACTCCTGACGTGCGTTCTCCAGGTGCTCCTGCGCATCTCTCAATTTCTGTTCGTAATCCGGCGGGCGCTCTGACTCGGGCATTTGCAGCCAGGCTTCATACTCGTTGTCGGCGTTGTAGAAGGCGTTTCGATAATCCCAATATCGGTTGAAGTGTTTCTCGCAATACTTACGCCCGTCACGCAGTTGTTTTTGTTCCTCCTTGGTTATTGAGATGGGAGGAGGAACGAAATTATCCAACCAGTGCGTGTATTGATCTGCAAGCTGATTCCCTGTGAAGCCCCAACGGCCTTGGCTGTCATAGTTCGGAATCGAATTCGCCAGTTGGGCAAAATCATAGGCCTGGTCCACTTTCGACGGGTCCTCCAGAAACTGGAAGTTCTCCGCGTTGGCGGGCAGACCTCCGTAAGGGAAGGAAAGGTAGGGCAGTCCGTATTCGGGCCGATCGTCCAGTAGTAACTTGATCAAGTAATCGCGAATAGCTTGATCCACATCGCCGGTCACGGTAATTCTGATTTTGATCGGCGGAACTGTTGCAGGTCCGAAAGACGACGTGCCGGCGCCGCCGGGCGGGGTTATCCCCCGCCCGTGCGCCATCCCGCTGTATGAGTTTTGGCTATCGTCGCTACGCATGCGTACCTCCCGCCGCCGTTGACGTATTCCATAACGCCCAATTGGGGTTCGGTGACATCGGCATCAGTTCGGAGAAGAAGCCGATGATTTGTGGCTGGGCGCAAGTAATCCCATCTTCTTCCTCAACGAAATCGAAGGACTGCGTGCCATTTGAAGTTTCGACGTTGCCCTTGATCTTGAACACTCCCCAACCAGCTTCCGCCGAAGTTTTCGTTTCGAGCAGCGAGTCCTTATTTACTTTGGAAGACATATCCAGCTTGACTGTGAGGTTGCGGGCGAAGATGGCCTCAGTAGGGATCATCTGCAAGTTTCCCTGCTCAGGTGGAATTTTGCCGTCCGACATTGGATCACCGCCGGTGGGGTCTTCTTTCGTCGAAGTCGACCACTTCCAGCCTCTGCCTCGCAACAGAAAATTGGAGAACCACGGACGAATGATCGGCGCCCGGAGCAGCTCAAATTCGATTTTCATGTCGCTGATGTCGGTATTCTTCTGGTTGTATTCCTTCTTGCCTGCATGTTCGGCGGCGACGTTCCATAGCAATGCTCCATAACTCGCCGAGCCGCCCCAGCGGGCACTGTCATGCTGCTCGTAGTCGTGGACTTCGTTGTGGTAGAAGGAAAACTTCGGCCATTCGAAACCGGTGTCGAAGAGATTGGTCGGAAAAATTCGAGTTGGATAGAAGTCGCCCAACGGTGAGTTCGACTTCTGTCCGAGTTTGTCCCTCAGGACTTGCTTGGTGCGTTCAGGATCGCGCTGCGATAGATCCTGCACGATAGCGTAGTTAGTGTCGTACTTTCCTTTCTGTCCCTTGATGTTCCACGCCATGTTGGCCGCATCCATCGCGTTCTTAGCTTTTGCCAACAGCGTGGCATAGTCTGGCGGCCGATCCGCTTCGGACATAACTACCAGGCCGTACCAAACGACGTAAGCATTCTGGAAGGCGCTCTGATACGTCGTGTAGTTGTCGTAGTTATCCATAATGAACGTCTCTGCATCTTCCAGCTTCTTCTCCTGGTCAGGGGTAAGTGAAAACGGCGGAGGCTCGTAGCGATCGAGCCAATCAGTGTAAATCTCCGACATGTTTGTGTTGCTTTTCACCCAGTCTCCTACTCCGAGCGGGACGCTGTCAGCAACTTGTTCAAAAGCAAAAGCCTCACTGGTGAACTTGGGGTCCTTCAGAAACCTCAAGGTGAAGTCTGATTGTGGTAGTCCGCCGGGAGCGTAGGAAAGAAACGCAGACTGTGGTGTTTGCTCTCCGGTGAGAATCTTGAATACCTTTGCGCGGAGCGCGTTTGCTGCATTCAAGTTTTTGTCGTCTGTGTCCATAAACTCTCCTTCCTGATTGTTGATTAAGTGGGGCTGGATCCGGCGAGTGCGCAAGGGTGCAGGCTCGTGAGAATTCAGCAGTTCAATGGTCCTTTATAGATCTCGCGTGGGTTCGTACTCTTCACCCTATTAACGCGAGAACCACTTGCGAAAACCACCATGTCTGGAATTTTTGAGTGAGGGTCTGGTCCAACGGCGTGTTGAGCTGTGGCGGTGAAGATGTTGAGATTTAAGCTTGAGACGGCTTCGAACGAAGATTCTCTTCGTGGGTGTCAAAGGCCTAAGATTGCACTTGCAGCCTCCATGTCTAGGGGTCTCAACACTCCATTCCAAACAGCATCTGCTTTACCGTCACTTGAGACTATCAGGGTAGTTGGCGTGATGCTCAACTTATATTTCTCCCTTATTTCCTCAGGTATGAGAGCTACACTAAACGCCCTTGAGTTGGTTGGGCAGTCCATAGAGCTCAAGTATGCGGCTAGCTTTGATCTATCCTCAGAGTTCATGGCTACCGCCACGACTTCAAATCCTTTGAGCGGTGCCATCTCAATAATTTTGTGCCAATAGTTGAACTGCTCACGACAGTACGGACAGTTAGGCGAAAGAAACATTAAAACTCGTTTTGGAGCGTCACTCCCAAAATCTATCGCTACGCTTTCACCATTAAGACTTATGGCAGAAAAGGATTCCAATTTATCGCCTGCTTTGAGCCGATCCGGTTCGAACTTCTTCAGCGTCTTCCGGAGCTGCAAGTTCTGTCTCAGCAAAAGACCATTGGACAATGCGAGAATGAGAACCATGCTCCACAGGGCCAGAGCGTAGTATTTATTTTGAGTTCGGCCAGTCATGATTTTGTCTTACGTTTCTGCTGTGTGGCGTCTTTAGCTTTCGCTATTGTTAGGATTCCCTTCGCGGCGCCAAAACCTGCTGCTGTCCTAAGCTCGACCCTCTGAATCTTATCGACGAAATTCAACGTGCCGAGTTCATCCCACTGAACTAAAGCTTCAAAGCTGGGCATTGTGTTCCACACGACTGCCATTAAGGCCCTTCTAGTTGGCTCGGTCTGAGGTTTATCATTCTGCGCAGCAAATTGAAGGGCGTTAAGTGCCTTTATTGTCTCTTCTGCAACATCAGGGACCATTGCCTGATCCACCCGAGCAACAACCCTAAGACTCTTTAGAAGCGTTATTGCTTTTTCAGGCGTGTTATCTGAAGCTCTGACAAGCTTTAGGCTCTCAACCAGCGACTCTCTAGCTTTCCAGAGATCCTTCAGGTCAAAAAACAGCAACGCCAATCTCTGCACGGCTTCTGCGCGCGCCAGGGGCATTTCGATTTTTGACATGATGGCGAAGCCCAACTTAGCATCCTTGTTCTCAATTGCAGCTTTGACCAACTCGCTTAGAAACTGTTGCTGCCAAGTCTTACTGTTATCGTCAGACGCTGCTGACATTGCGAGGTCAAATGCCAGTTGCAGTTTTCCCTTAGTAAGTGCGAGTTGGGCAGCTTGTATGAGTAGATCATTTTTCAGAGATGGACTCGTCGCTGCATTAGCCTCTGTGATCATTTGGCTCAGCGTATCTTCACTCTGTCTGATTCGCTCTGAGATGGCTGCGCGTTCGACCGTTTCGTTCGGCAAACGTGCCCTTACAGTTGCGAACTGAGCGGCCGCCTGTGGGTATATCCCAGGGACAAGTTTTTGTGTTAGGGGAACCGTCACCCGCAGAAGGTTAAACGCATTCGTCAGTTGACCTAAGTCGGACCATTGGTAGCTTTCAGCCGTGGCAGCAACTGTGACCAAGAGAAAACGTCTCTTTATGTCGTCTCGATTGTTCTGCCATATGTAAGGCTCCAGCAGCCAGAACAACATTTCGACGGACAAAGTTCCCGGTCTTCGTTCTTGCTCTGACAAGATGTCGGAAAGGACCTGCGGCACGAGCGAGGGCTGTTGCTTTTGTAATTCACTCAGAAAGTAGCTGATCGTCATGGTGGGAGTTTCACGACCACTAAGAGCCCGAGTAAACGTCCGAACCGCGAGTGGTGCTTGACCCTTAGTGCGTAACATTGAGTAGGCTACATCGTATGGGTTTTCCGGCGGGACCTTCTCAGTAGTATCGGCACCAGCTCTATACTTCGCAGCCAAATCAGGCGCATGCACTTCCAGCAAAGCGAGTAGGTCTTTGCGAAATAGATCTGCGTACAGCGGTACCAGATCGGCTCGGTACTCATCCAAATCCCGTAAACCGCTGAGCGTGAGGTCGCGCGCTCGTTCCCGCGACTGTTCGGATAACCCAGACCAAAAGAACGTCGCAAGTCTAAGCTGCAAAAACACCCTTACTGTGGCGTCATCGATCTTTGTGATCTGTGTAGGCAAACCCTCAACGAGTTCACTTGCTCTTTGCTTTACGAACGAGGTTTCGTCTTGAATATTTTGAGCGAGACAGACTTGACTCGTCGCTAGCAGCAGCAACAACGCGCACCAATATCTGACCATGACGTATAACTCTCTTTTTGAAACGTCGAGGACTAACCGCCGGGCTTGACCGATGTGATCGTCAGTAAATAAGCTCTTCGTCGGCAACGTCACACTTCTTCTGGTATTCTTTGCCTCCCGATGTGTATTTGCAGCCAACTCCGTCTGTTGCTGAGCATTCATCGCCGGTGCAAGACACTGACCCTGTGCGACACAGTGCGGTGCAGGTAGCCGCATAAGCTGTTACCGGTGTAATTAGGACAATCAGACTGGCTACAAATAAGGCCACCGAAAGTACGCATGTAGACACGATGGCAGTTTTCGTCATTGGAGTTCCATCTCCGCGCTGCAGGGCATTTCAATAATTAACCTACCGTTCTGGTCGTAGGAACTACAGCCAACTCCATCTTTCGCTGTGCATGAGTAGCCGTAGCACGTAACTTGACCACCACTTCGGCACCTGGCTGAGCAGGACTCAGCAAATACAGGTCTGATTAACATTGAGACTGTGCAAAGCAACATTGCAAAAGACAGAGTGAGACCAGCGACAATGCTCGTTCTCTTCATCGAAAACTCCTCCTTTGTTAGAGGCTTGCTTGAATGAGTGACTAAAAATCTACGCAAGTCCGGTAACTCAGAAAGCGTACTAAGAAACGTTCGCCGTGCCCTCGTTAATGTTTAGATATGGGAGGAAAGTTTGGGTTATTGAGGCACGCGTGGGACTCTAATCCCCAACAATGAGACTGTCAACTCAGATTTTTCCTTACTATCACATAGTGGGGATGATGAGCGTATTTGTGCTCTTTGTGGCTAGACCTACTTTGAGAGCAAAGAGAATGGATGCGTGCTTCTTCCTGACATCACGCACGGAATCTCACGTGTACGTGATTTTCGTGTCCCTTAGCGTGTCTGGTTAGCCCTTCACTTATGGTAAGTGGGTCGTTGAAGAAAACTACCTCGATATCGAAGTTATCTTTTATCAGAAGGATCAATTCACGTGTTGCTTCGTGCGAAAAGTTAGCAGCGCCAATATTTGTGGGCTCATTGATGCCATTGTTTGTGAGCGGCCTCATGTCCACGTCGAGGCCATCTTTGTGGGTTGCATGCGGTGGAAATGGTCCGCCACCCTTGCGACTAATATCACCGATAGCAATAGGACGTGACGGATGCTTTACGGACCACAGTTCTCCGAGTTCTTGAACGTGTCGAATCGTTGCGGCTCGACCAAATTGATCCGCGCCGCCTGGTTCTCGGTTATAGGTCGTAAAACCGATTCCAGATTCCGGCAACACAGTATCCACCGTCGTGGCGGAGCTGAGCGACTTTGGTATTGCGGCTGGTGCGGCCAGAAGTAATGCCTTGTATGTCTCGTCGTTAAGAATACCCGTGGGCGTGATCCCATGTTGCACCTGGAAGGCCTTTAGAGCGGAATCAGTCTGAGGACCAAAAATTCCACGACCACTATTGACCTGCGAGACCGTCATCAAGCCGACGGCCACAAGGCGATCTTGTAATCCTTCAACAACGTTGCCGCGAGTCCCTTGAGTGACGCCTTCGTTCAATTGCCTGATCGACGCTTGCGAGAGAGCGTCGAAGAATCCGTTGGCGGGCAGGTGGTTATCCGCTTGAAAGTGCTTGAGCGCATTCTCCGTAGTCGGACCGAATTTTCCAGCACCGGTAAGCTTCTGCGCGCGTGTCATGTAACCAAGGTCAATCAATTCATCCTGTAGTCTCTCGACTTCTGGTCCCGCTGAACCGCGTTTTATGACGACGCCCGTAACGCCTCCGGCGGCGCCAAGCTTCTTTCTCACCCGATCTGCGGCTTCGCCGACGGTAATTTGACCATCCTTATTGATGTCCAATCCCTTATTTTGATTGTAGGCTTTCGAGGGTTTGCGGAATAAAACAAAATCGCTGCCTTTGCCAATTGCTGACGGCATCAGAACGGCCATGTAAACGTCTTCAATAGTCAGCAATGGTTTTTTGAACTGCCGAAAATACTTGGCAACGAAATCAAGCTGATCCTCGGCGGTCATGGCTGCCAGCGCGGCGGTTGTCGTTCCTAATGTTTTAGCCGTCGCCGGCATAAACTGGATCAATCCGACAGCGCCACTTCCTGCGGCATTCTTTACAGACGGACTGAAAGTTTCTCCTGACTCGAAACTCATTACCGCCAACAGGAAGTTCGGATTTACTTTCAAATCAGAAGCTATCTGAACGACTTTTTGTTTGAAAGCGTCGCTGACTTTTTCGATTCCAGGCACTGCTACGAGCGCAACCTCGGTTATTCCATTTTCCGGCATCGTATTTCTCCTCTGTCAGATAATGAGTAAAAGTTGAAATATGTTTCGCGAGCACTGTCTAACGACAAAGATCAGCGGGCCCGCGAAAGCGAGCTCGCTGCAAGCGAAGGTTAGGTTCTTGAACCCATTTAGCTGGGTCTATGCCTGACACATAATGTGGTCAAGGAGTTTGCTTAGCCGTGCCTTTGCATTTCATCACCCCTATGCAGTTCGCACGCGAGGCCTTCTGAAAAACCGAAAAGCCGCAGCGGCAAGTATTATGACGATCGCGGTAACAATAATCACCCAAAGCCATCGACTGGATCGGCCAACGCGTGTGGGATCGATATCAGAAAAATGCCGCTGCCACAGGTCAGGCGGCAGACTCGCCTTCAACACCGGAAGCGCTTTGGCGAACTCGCGCTCCATCTGGGTGCCGCGAACAGCGTCGAACTCCTGACGCAGCTCGATCATGAACTGATCTACACGCTGGGGATCGGCTTCTTTCGCCCGGATCAACGAGTTCATTAATTCGAGCTTGGACATTCCGGTGAAGCCCAGCTCTTCAGGCTCCTGAGGTTTGAAGACGGCGAAATCGCTCCCTACTAATGCCGGTTCTCCAGGGTGGATGCGAGCTAGAAGCGGGTGCCAGGCCTGCGCCACGCTCGCCTCGGGAAAGAGTACGCAGCCCCTGTTGGATACGCGAGTGCAGCGCGCCTCCCGGGGACGAACGGTGAAGGTTGAGGCCAGCGCCTTACCTGCGGCGCTGAGATTCGGTAACACCGTCCCCATACCCTCGAAGAAGTAGTGAAGAATGTAGTCACGTTTGTCGCTGAATTCCCGGATATTCTGTCGCGAGCTTGCGGAGGTGGAGCCCAAGCGGATGAGGTCGTTGACCTCACCCGTGGGATCATCGAACAGCTCGGCATCGTAGCCTGAGGTGTGGATCAGGAAGCTCCGATTCAAGTCCTCCAGGGCGTGGCCAGGGAAGTCCACGGGGCGCGGGTGGAAGAGCAGCAAATGTGGTCCCAGCGACCGATCCGCATCCGGCGACTCAGTTTCAAATGGTCGGCCGCCGAAGTTGTGGAACCCAGTCACACCGCCGCCGTCAAGGAGACGAGTCCACTCCTTGTCGCGATTGTTGATGGCGGCCCAGAAGACCCAATCGCCATCATCGTTGGGAAAAAGAGTATCGTGATCGTCCTTGATGTCGATTGCTTCGATGCCTACCTTCCAGCGCTCAAGCCCCCAATTGTCGGGGCTGGGCTGGATCCATCCGGCCACGATCCGCGCGGAGTATTCCATCTCGCCGTAGCCGGTTAGGTCAACGGTCACGGTGAGCGAAGTGACACCACCTGGTGCAACCACGTCCACTCTGGGCATTGGAGCCCCTGACGATGCTCGCTCGACGTTCACATAAAGCGGGGCCGGAGGCGCACTGACTCCTGCCGCCGCCAGGCGCTTCTGGGGATTTGGCGGAAGGTAGATGTGGAAGGTGAACTGGCGTTCGAGCGGATGCGGACTCCTGATACACGCCCCGTCGACATTGTCATTAACGTTAGCCTGATGCATGCCGCTGGTACTACAGTTACTGGTCATCTCGCCGGCGCGCCTGTTTGCCCAAATGTCAGTGATGATGCCCGGAATATAGATGTTGTTACCCAGTCCCCCAAAACCGTTGGGGATTTGGATCGGGCGCTTTCGCTGGACCGCCGTCAGAACCAGTGGGTGCAGCTCCGCGAGGATATGAAAGCGATCGTCGTGGTGATGACAATCGTAAGTATGGAAACCGAAGGCGGAGACGCGGTCTCCAGGCAGCGGTCTCATCGGCCCGGGGAAAGAGTTCGACTCCCACTCGATGTCTATGGCCTCCTTCTCCACCCCCTTCTCCGCGGGAACCTTGAGCTTGACGTACCGCGGATCAGGTTTGACCTCGGCGATCGCGTCATGGCTGGAGTGGTTTATCTCGGCGTCTATTCCAGACATCTTACTTGCCACGACCTGGCCTTCCACCAACTGGTAAGAGCTCTGGTTGACCCATGGATGTACGGGGACCAACTGGGGCCCGAAACTGCTGTTACGCAAACCACACTTCGTTTGGCGTTTGAGATGATCTGTATCGACACATTCAACGGTGGCCCCGCTCGAATCTACGCAGGTGATGCCGCCGGAGGCCAGGGAATTTAACACCGGCTCAGTATCGGGTGGCAGCGGGAGCTCATTCACAATTTGGAATTTGAGTTTTGCCGACTGCGGAGGAATATCACCTGTAATGGATTCGACAGTATTGTTGCGGCAAGTCTGCGGGCAGTATGTAAGGAGAGCCTCGTAGTCGCCCGCGACTGTGGGGTGGAAATGAGGCCGCAGGGTGTTTCGGGCGCTCAGGGTGACGGGTCCGGTCGGACCCGTAACCTGCCAGCGGAACGGCAGCGACTGCGGCATCACGACCTCACAGAACGGTTCCGTATGCACGATGACCTTTACCGCATCGCCGACAATTTCCAGGTCGTCTCGAATCAGCGGAAGCCCATTCAAGTAGGGCCGGGACGTGACTTCGATGCTGGTTTCGGAGCAGCGAGGTTCCCGATTTTCGGGGTCGTCCTCGTCCAACATCATGGCACTGGGTGCCAGAACCATCGTGAGGAGAAAGAAAGCGAAGATGGTAAAGAGATTCCTAAAACGGAATTTACTCGTAACAGTTCGTCCATGACGATTGATAGTTGAGTACCAGGAAACCTTAGAACTCGGTTCGGGCGACTGCGGTGAGGTCGACATGATTATGTTCTCCTATGTGATTTGAAATGATCAGCGGAACATCCGTTGTGGGTTTTTTCCGATTGCGTTCGAAAGAGTCGACGCCGACTCCAGGCACGATTAGTTCTATCAACTCCTGTTCGGGTGCGTTTAGTCATTCAAACCGTGATAAACTCCCGTCGTCGCTCGATTTGAAACCATTTGTCAGGCCAACCCTTGTTCCTTATCTATTAGTGCGACAGAAGCCACAAATGCAGGTCAAATATTCCTGCGTCTGACCTTTCTTATAACTCGCCTTATTTCCGCTTCGGCGAACTGGTCTAAAACAACGGTTGTCAAAGGCAGCCAATGAAACCTCTACCTGACAACATAACTGAGAGGCTGAGGGCGTGGAGTGACGGAAAAGCGGCGGAAGCCTCAGACGTCTTGATGAAGCTCGTTTATGACGAACTGCACCGGCAAGCGCATCGATATCTCAGGCGCGAACGCGCAGGACACACTCTTGCAGACCACAGCTCTGGTGCATGAGGTCTATCTAAAAATCGTCAATCAGGAAAAAATCGCGTGGGAGAGTCGCTCGCATTTTTTTGCGATTGCTGCCAAGTTGATGCGTCAAATTTTGATTGATTATGCCAGGACAAAACACAGGGCCAAACGCGGCGGCGCGATGGATAAAGCGCCGCTGGAAAATGCCTTGACCATCCGTGTAAGCGAAACAAGTTTTGATTTACTGGCACTGGACGAAGTTTTGACGCGCCTCGCCGCCAAAGAAGAACACCTCGCCACGATTGTCGAACTCAGGTTTTTCAGCGGTTTGAGTATCGTAGAGACGGCGGAGGTCTTAGCTATTTCAGATTCAACCGTCAAACGGGATTGGCAAATGGCCAAAGCCTGGCTTCACCGCGAACTAACAAAGACAAATAGCAGACGTTGCTTAAGCACGGACTGAGATCTATGGGTAATTGGCAAAAGGTTAGAGAGGTTTTTGATGCCGCCCTGCGCCAGCAACCCGAAGAACGCGAGAGCTACATCAACGACACCTGCGGCCACGATAAGGACTTGCTGAAGGAAGTCGAATCGCTGTTTTCTTCGCTCACTAGGTGTGACAATTTTCTGGAAACGCCTGCCGTAGTGCACGTTGCAGATGTCATTGAATCCGACACAGGAAGTCTTGAACGAGGTACGCGCATTGGCCATTACGAAATCATCGAACAAATTGGTAGCGGAGGAATGGGCGAGGTTTACCTGGCCCAGGACCTAACGCTCGGTCGTCACATCGCAATCAAAACCCTGAACGAAGAATTTAAAAACGACGGGGCAAACCTCACGCGCTTCGTCGGCGAAGCCAAAGCCGCCTCTGCTTTGAACCATCCGAACATCCTCGTCATACACGAAATCGGCAAGAGCGAAATCGCGCATTACATCGTCAGCGAATTCATCGAGGGTAGAACTCTGCGCGAGATTTGCACCCAATCACATATGAGTTTGGGTGAAGTCTTGGACGTTTCGATTCAGATTGCCGATGCTCTTTGTGCTGCACACGGAGTGTCTCTCGTCCACCGTGACATCAAACCCGAGAATGTAATGGTTCGCCCAGACGGTTATGTCAAAGTTCTGGATTTCGGTTTGGCAAAACTTGTCACTGAAAGAAACAAACCGGTTCTCAGTTTCGGCGAATCAACCGTCGGCCGGAATCAAACAGGGAAAGGGCTGATCCTGGGAACTGTCAATTACATGTCTCCCGAACAGGCGAAAGGCGAAGAGCTTGACGAGCGGACGGATATTTTCAGTATCGGTGCGGTGATCTATGAAATGATCGCCGGAAAGACACCGTTTGGCGGTGAGTCGATGTCGGAAACTTTCGCCAATCTGATTAATGCCGAACCACAACCGCTTTCACACTTTGCTTCAAATGTGCCCTCCGAATTGCAGAGAATAGTTTCCAAAACTCTTCGGAAAAACAAAGACGAGCGTTATCAAACGATGAAAGGTTTGCTCGCGGATCTGAAGGATGTGCGAGAGAAATTGACGCTTGATCAAAAACTTGAAAGGACCCATTCACTCGACGATCACGTGCCCGAAATTTTACGCGCCACAACAGCAGACGCAACGCTGCAAACTGCCGAAACATCGCGCGGTTTTTCGCAGGAGATCAAACAGCATAAGCCGCTTGCAGCGTTTTGTTTGGTGATATTCCTGGCCGGCGGAGTCTTGATCGGGCTTTGGTATGCGGGACAAAAGAATATTGAACCGACCGCGCCGATTCTATCCGCGGTATTCTCTTCTGAAACACTCTCCACCAACGGAAAAATTGGTCATGCGGTCGTTTCGTCTGACGGCAAAAATGTGGTTTATATAAGTGGAATCAGAACCAACCAAAGCATCTGGCTCAGACAACTCGAATCGGCCAACAACATCGAGATAATTCCGGCGTCCGATGACGTGTATCGCGGGCTTGCGCTTTCGCCCGACGGGAATTCTCTTTATTTTGTTCGGCGTCCGAAAGATGCTGAAGAAGCGGCCATCTATCGTGTTTCGATTTTCGGCGGCATTCCGACCCAAATCATTGGCGAAGCGGGCGCTTGGCTGAATATCTCACCTGATGGCGAGAGAATTTCATTTGTCCGCGGTGATGGGCCGGAAGACCAAAATTGTTCCTTGTGGATCGCGGACGCAATGGACGGAAAGCACGAAAAACAGATCGCTTTACGCTCGCGCCCTATTCGCATCGGCGCCAGCGCATTTTCACCTGACGGCAAGTCGATTGCCTTTGCTGTTGGGCAATCGGACAACGCCAGCAATGAATTCGGCTTGAAGGAACTGAATATTGAAAGCGGAGTCGAACGTGAAATAACCGCACAGAAATTTTTCAACATTAAGCAGATAGCATGGCTGCCGAATCAAAGCGGATTGTTGCTAACAGCATCGGTTAATCCCGATAAAAATTTTCGCATCTGGCAAGTTTCCACTGCTTCGGGCGAGGCATCGCCGCTGACGAACGATTCAGAAACTTATTCGGCTTTGAGTTTGAATAAGGATGCGAGCGTTCTGGTTTCCACGAAGGTCAAAGCAGATTTCCGTTTGCAGCTTTTGAACACGAACAATCCATCTGTGAGGCGTGTTTTGGCAGACGCAAGGAGGGTTGCCTTCGCGCCGGACGGAAGAGTCATATTTTCATCTGCAATGTTTGGCAGCAGCCAAGACATTTGGAGCGTCAACGTCGACGGAAGTGGACAAAGACAGTTAACAAATGACGCGGCCGACGATTCTATGCCGACGGTTTCGCCTGACAATAATTCGATATTTTTTGTTTCAAACCGCACCGGCCAAGCCCAAGTTTGGCGAATGAACGCGGACGGAAGTAATCAAACCCAAATTACACAAAAGGAAGGCGGCTCTCCACTTTTCGTTTCGCCCAACGGGAAATGGATTTACTACCAGCACAGTTTGAATGCAAATCTCTGGCGTGCTTCATCCAAAGGCGGCGATGAGCGGTTGGTATTAGACAGAAGGAAGAGTTTTTTCGCCATCTCGCCTGACGGTATGCAGGCTGCTTTCTCCGAGATGCAGGGCGAAGAGAGAATCTTGACGATCGTCTCACTAACTGACGGACGACCAATCAAAACTTTCCGTTTGGGAGATCGTAAGGCCTATTTGCTTAATATAGCCTGGCTGCCTGACGGAAGAAATTTGGTGTACGTTCTCGCAAATAGAGAATATGAAAATAATACTCTCTGGCGGCAGTCACTTGACCGCGGACAGCCGCAGCAAATTACCGCTTTGGGTGATGAAATGATCGTAGCCTTCGCCATTGCGCCCGACGGAAAGAGTTTCGCCATTGTGCAGGGTGTTTGGCGGGGTGACGCAGTTTTATTGAGAGGTTTAAGATGAATCAGTGATGCAACGTGAATTCGTTAGGAACTTTATATCCGAAACCATTTGTGCTTAATCTGCGTAATCCGCGGATGTGAGCCAAACTTCTCCCCGCCTTCTCGGTCGCATCATCGCACTGCTGATTCTGCTCGTCATCGTGACCGGCATATTCGCGCAGGGCTTTGTAAGCGACCGGCTCATTGTCTCGGGCGATGCCGCCGCGACTGCTAGAAACATCCTGGCAAACCAGGGCCTTTACCGCTTGGCCTTCACCGTCTTTCTGGTTGAGATGGTGGCCCAGGTCACTAAGACCGCGCTTTGGTACGTTCTGCTGCGACCGGTGAACCGCAGCATCGCTTTGAGTGCTGCGTTCATCGACCTCGCCGGTGGTGTGATTAAGACCTTTGCCCGCGTTTTCTACATCGTTCCGCTGTGGGTGTTATTGCCCACAGCCGGTGGCGCATCACCGGTGTTACGCGGCTTCACGCCGGAACAGGTGGAATCAATCGCGCTCGTTCTTTTGCAGATAAATAGTAGAGGAGCAGCGGCGGCGCTCGCGTTCTTTGGCTTCTCGATAACCCTAAACGGGTATCTGATCTTCCGGTCAACCTTCATGCCTCGCTGGCTGGGCGTGCTGTCGATGATTTCCGGCCTGGGCTGGCTGACCTTTCTTTACCCGCCCCTCGGTTCGCGTGCGTTCCTGCCTGTCGTGCTGTTTGCTCTGTTGAGTTCGGCAGTGACCATCGTGTGGCTGCTATTCTTCGGAGTTAGGGAAGAGAAATGGAACGAGGGCGCGAAGGCTTAAAGGCTTCATATCGATGTTACCTTGCAACACTTGCGGGAAGCGCTTGTCTGGCTGCTTAGATTAAGATGTGAGGTCCAGTCATTTTTGTGTCAGTACCGTGATCCTTTACGGTTGCACGCGTCTTAATCTCAGTGTTGGGATCGTGATCCCGGGCGGCTGTCGATGTCTTAAAGCCCAATGGTCGAATACCAATCATCGTATTCGTCGCACCGACGCCGACAGATATGTCGGAATCAAGCGAAGAGAGATCCCAATGGTCATTGTCGCTGAACGTATTGCCGGTCGGAGAGAACGACAATTCGTTTCCGTTTTGATCGGTGATCACGCCCTTTAGAATTGAGAACGCATTCTGCGCGCGTCCGGAGAAGCGGTTGTTCGTCACCACAGTTCCACTGCAGTTCTGAAAGAGTTCTATGCCAGCAGCCCGAGTGCCGGGCAAAACCTCTTCGGGGATAGACATAGTGATGCTATTTCCGTCAATGACCGTCGCTGCGAGTGACTGAGAGACCGAATTGCACAGGAGTAGAATGCCGCCCGAATCGGGAGAGCTACACTCAATTGTGTTGCTGCTAATCTGCCACTTTCCCAAGCTTCCGCAGCGAATACCGTTAGCAAGAAAATCTGGCTCCAGTACACCTTTCGGACTCATCGTTATACGGTTACTTTCAATGATGCCGGATCGGCTATAGTCGCGGAACTCGATGCCGCGCCCCGTGACATTGCTAATGATATTGCCACTTATCCTGACGGTCGAAGTCGGCGAGCCGGCCTTATTAATCAATATGCCAAGTGTCCTGTCTGTTCTACCGTCTGTCGTGCCGTCTCCGATTTCGAACACATTCGAGTCGAGCGATATTTCGCCAGTTATATTTACATTGCCCGCCATTATAAAACCAACCGCAGTGTGAAAGTTCTGGCCAGGAGGCTGATCTGAAATAGGCGCTTGTATGGTGCAGTGTTTAATCAGCAAGCCAGGCGCCGCATTTAAGAGAATCGCTACTCTTAGGGAATTAATTAACTGAAGATCTTCAATAGTAACGGAAAACTTCGAGTTGATCTCGAAGGTAGGATGGAAGACCTCCTTGCCGCTTATGATTTGCTTCCATCCTCCACCATTGATAGTTGGCTTTACGCCGCAACTCACATCGCCGCGGATGTTGACTTGATGCGGAGCAGCTATCACCACATTCTTCCCACTGAAATCAAAAGCTCCTGTGAGTACGACGTCTCCATCTTGGATGATTGCCTCCTGAATTTTCATCGCATGCTGATCAGGTTTTATTGTACTTGCATCGAGCATCCTCATGATCTGATTTTCCTTTCAATTAATCTCTGCAATGCAAGCTATTTCTTGCAGCGGTCCGCGAACCTGTTTGTTTCGTCACGCTCTCGCCTGACGGTTATAACCTTGACTCACTTCCTATGGGCTATGACAACGCGAGCATGAAACGTTTCTAACGAAAGAGGGCCATGCAAGCGCTTGATGCGCTCGCTAAGCCCTCAACGTTAATGCTAACGAAATTGTGATCTACGTAATAAGTCGCCGACCTGTCTCAGCAACCAGGATTGCAGACAAATGGGCAGTTGGCACAAAGATTACACCAGCGCGGGTCTATTTCGCATTTGTCACAAATGTCACCGCAGGAATCACAGCATGGTGCTGTGGCTGCCTCGTTACCTCTGGCCGCGTGTGAAGTTGCAAACCCTAAACCTCCAAGAAGCACGACCAGGATTAAGAGTTTGCGCAGCAGCTTTGTCATTTCAGAACCCCCTTTTCCTTTTGTACTTGAACTTAGGCAACCCCCGGAAACATGGAAGACATGTCTTGCCTAACAATGTCTTCTCAACGATCGTATGTCAGGCTCATCTACTGGCGAGTGTCCTCTCGTTCAGCCGATGCAAGACCTCCGCTTCACCATCTGCACTCAGCTTCCCCACCCATGAGTTCGTGACGACGCCTTGATTATTAACCAGAATCAACGTGGGCGTGCCGTGGACTCCAATCGAATCAAGCCCTGCTTTTCTAACGTCCTCGATTGCCACGCCAAGATCGCCTAAGTATTTCTTGCTTTCGTCGAGATCCTGTGGCAACACAGCGAGCAAATGAATATCTCTGCGCCCAGCCGTCTCCCGTACAAGTCGCTGATAAAATGGGGCACTCTCCGAGCAGAAGCGACATCCTTTCTGAAGCGCGAGTAGAAGCGTCTGATTGTTCCCAGACCAATCCACATCGGGCAAAGAAACTTTGCTTCCCGCCGGAACTCGTCGATCAGGTGGTCCTTCTTTAGAAGGATTAGGTAATAAGTAGCTTTTAATTAAAACGAAGCTAAGCAGAACAGCCACAACAATGATCGCGACGTTAGCTAAGACTTCGAGCCTGTGAGTAATACTCTTGGTCATTTCTTACCTTAAGGTTGAGCGCAATGTTGGTAGCGAGGTACACGAACGGTATACCCGTGAGGAGCAGATGTCAATATCAAGATTTCATAGTGAATAACGCCATCCAGATCAATTCGTGCTTAGGTATTCGCGAGGAAATTTGAACGTTTTGGCTATCGCTAAGTGTTGAAGGAACTGGTGGCCAGGGACGGAATCGAACCGCCGACGCCGGCCTTTTCAGGGCCGCGCTCTACCAACTGAGCTACCTGGCCAGATGGTGGAAAAAGAGGGCGTAGTATAGGAAGAGGGCCGAATACTGTCAACTTGACGGGGAAATAGGCTTTTCAAGTGGACTCTGTAAAGACATTTGTCGGATTAGTCACAAAAAGTCGTTGACTGATTTCTTGCTGGGTGTATAATTCGGTGCGTTGCGGGTGGTGCTGATGCCCAAACGTCAGCGGGTCCTAAAAAGACGCCATCCAATTCAAAATTGATAGTGCCCGCCAGTGCCAGCTCGGCCGCCGATCGCGCCCCCCGCAGTCGCTACCTTCGAGCTGGCACAGCCATTTTAAATCCCCGTTCATCCGCGTAAATCCGCAGCCAGTCTTTCCGCCTCCCTATTCGCGGTCGCGATTGTCTCGATCTCGTCAATCGTCAACAGCTTCCGATCACGCATCACCAGTTGTCCATCGATGATTACCGTATCCACATCATCGGCTTCGGCGGAATAGACAAGCGCTGAAACCACATCTCGCGCAGGCGTCGTGTGCAAGCGATCCAATCTGACCACAGACAGATCAGCTCGTTTGCCAACCTCAATACTCCCGAGCTCAGCATCCAACCCGAGCGCCTTTGCACCATCGATCGTAGCCATGCGCAATACACGACTCGCGGGAAGCACCTCTGGACCATGCAAGACCTTTTGAAGCAACGCCGCAGTGCGCATTTCAGTGAACATGTCGAGACGGTTGTTGCATGGCGCACCGTCCGCGCCTAACGACACCGGAATCCCTTCCTCGAGCAGCTTTGCAATCGGCGCGATTCCAGAAGCGAGTTTCAGGTTTGATGAAGGACAGTGGACCACGTTGGTGCCTGTAGTTTTCAGCGTCTCGATCTCGTCCACGCTGAGATGCACACAATGAGCCAGCGCAACGTGCCGGCCAGTTATGCCAACACTGTCGAGATAGGCAATGTTGCGCAGACCACTCTCCTCCTGGACCAACTCACACTCCGTTCTATTCTCCGAAGCATGAGTATGAACCATCACACCGCGCTCGCGTGCGAGCTCTGCTACTTTCTCCAGCAACTCGCGAGTGCAACTGATCGCAAAGCGCGGTGCGAAACAGTACCTGATGCGACCGTTCGCCTTACCGTGCCACTCGTCGAGCAACGCAATCGATTCCGCGATCGACTCCAAAGTCTGCTCTTGCAAGGCAGGTGGGACTTCGGTGCCTTTGTCCATCATGCATTTGCCCACCGTGGCGCGAAATCCACTTTCGTCGACGACCTTGAAGACCTCGCCGGTATGATTCACCGTCTCCATCGTGAGCGCACACGTCGTACCGCCTTTGATAAGCTCGGCAATGCCCAGGCGAGCAGAAGCAGCAATCGATATGGCAGTGTGCGCCGCCTCCATGGGCCAGACGCGTTGCTTCAACCAATCGATCAAGGCGAGGTCATCGGCAGCGCCACGAAAGATCGTTTGGCAGAGATGAATGTGCGTTTGCACAAAACCTGGAATAACAGCACAGCCATCGCCATCGATCACAGTATCCGCTGTTTGTCCGGTGCCGCCGATCTCGGCAATAAGTGCATCGGTGATGAGGATGTCCGCACGCAGAATGGAACTGTGCTGGTCCATCGTCACGAGCGTTCCGTTTTTGATGAGGATTGATGACATTGCAAAGACAGTTTACGCCACAAAAAGGCACAAAAAGCACAAAAAATGAGCGGGCAGAAACCCTAATTAATCTTTTGTGCTTTTTGTGCCTTTTTGTGGCTGAAACTACTTCGTGGCCGCCTTCACATTCGAGGCCTCAGGCTCTTCACGAACAGGCAGACCCAACTTAATCTTTACGTCTCTTTCGATCTTGCGCAGCACCTCTGGATGATCTCTCAACGCCTGTTTCGCGTTTTCTCTTCCCTGGCCCAGCCGCTCGCCTTTGAAGGAAAACCACGCACCGCTCTTTTCCACGATTCGTTGAACTGTGGCGAGATCCAGCAGATCGCCTTCGCGCGAAATGCCTTCGCCATACATGATGTCAAACTCACACTCGCGGAAAGGCGGCGCGACCTTGTTCTTCGCAACTTTGACCTTGGTGCGATTACCAACCACGCGATCGCCATCTTTGATCGCTCCGATGCGACGGATATCGAGTCGCAGCGACGAGTAAAACTTGAGCGCACGACCGCCGGTGGTGGTCTCCGGATTACCAAACATCACACCAATCTTTTCGCGGATCTGATTGATGAAGATAAAGCACGTGTTTGACTGCGCCACAATCGCCGTGAGTTTGCGCAGCGCCTGCGACATCAAACGCGCCTGCAAGCCCGGCAACGAATCACCCATCTCGCCATCAAGCTCAGCGCGCGGCACCAACGCCGCCACCGAATCGATGACAATCACGTCGACTCCGTTCGATCGCACGAGTGCTTCGGCGATCTCCAGCGCCTGCTCACCGGAATCCGGTTGTGAGATCAGCAATTGGTCGATGTCGACCCCGAGCTTCGCGGCATAGTCAGCATCCATCGCATGCTCGGCGTCGATATATGCAGCCACGCCGCCGGCTCTTTGCGCCTCGGCGACTATGTGCAGCGCCAGCGTGGTTTTGCCGGAACTTTCTGGTCCATAAATCTCGACGATGCGTCCACGCGGAACTCCACCGACACCAACGGCCGCATCCAAACTGAGCGAGGTGGTCGAAATCGCCGGTATATCTGACACTTCGCGCTCACCCAGCCGCATGATCGATCCCTTGCCAAACTTCTTCTCAATATTCGCCAATGCGGCTTCCACTGCCTTACCGCGATCTGCGCTCATACGGTCATCTGCCATGGCATACATCTCTTTCTTCCGCTCCTCTTCTCAGAATCAGGTATTCCTTGAGCGAGCGGAGTATAACACAGTGTTTCACACCTGAAACAGTCTTTTTTTTTGGCACTGAGGGTGAGGTTTCTTAGGCAACGACCCTCGTGAGGTTCGCGTCATCGGTCGTGCACTTTAACAAAACCCGTCAATCCTGTAAATCCTGTAATCCTGTCAAAAATTCACCAATCCTCTCCACGAGATCCGGAGCACCATTAAGCCGCTCCATCTCAGCAACAATCGCCGACCCAACCACAACCGCATCAGCATAACGATGCACGTCCCTCACCTGCTGCGCGTTTGAAATACCAAACCCGACAGCAATCGGTAGCGACGAAAACTTTCTCATGCGATTAACCAACTTCTCCGCTTCCTCGCTCACATTCGCACGAACGCCGGTCACTCCCGCACGCGAAACAGCGTAGATGAATCCACTCGCATGCTCCGCCACTAACCTTAAGCGTTCATCAGTCGAAGTCGGCGCAACGAGAAAGATCATGTCCAACTCCTGGGCGCGTAATTCACATTGAAACTCACCAGCTTCCTCGGGAGTCAGATCGGTAACCAGAACACCATCGACACCGGCATCTCTCGCTGCTTTCGCGAGGCGCTGCAAGCCAAACTGAAGCAGCGGATTGTAGTAACTGAAGAGAATGATCGGCGTGTCGATCTGTTTTCTCGCGCGCGCCGCAGTTTCGAGCAGTTCCTCCAAACCAAACCCGTGCTTGAGCGCCCGTTCCGATGCGCGTTGAATGACTGGTCCATCAGCCATCGGATCGCTGAACGGCACACCGAGCTCGATCAACGTCGCGCCCGACTGAGCCAGTTTGACGAGTAGTTGTTCGGTAGACGCGAGATCCGGATCGCCGGCGGTAATGTAAGGAATAAACCCCTTCTTACCTTGCCGCCGCAGCGTGTTGAAAGCGTTTTCGATGCGTCCCAAGCGTTATGACTCCAACTGTTCGCGCACGGAATTAACGTCCTTATCACCGCGTCCGGAAAGGTTCACGATCATGAGTTGATCGCGCCGCATGTCTCTCGCGACTTTAATCGCCTGGGCCACGGCGTGTGCGGATTCGAGCGCCGGAATGATGCCCTCGAGTTTGGAAAGAAGTTGAAACGCTTCGAGTGCTTCGCTGTCAGAAACAGAAACGTATTCGACGCGATTCGAGTCGTGCAGAAACGCATGTTCCGGTCCGATCGACGGATAATCCAAGCCCGCTGAGATCGAGTGAGTGGTTGAGACCTGGCCGCGATCGTCCTGCAGAACGTAGCTCATCGTGCCTTGCAACACTCCCGGACGGCCACCTCCACTCGCGTTAAACCGAGCCGCATGTTGGCCCAACTCATTGCCTCTGCCGCCCGCTTCGACGCCGATCATCTTGATCGAGGCGTCAGTAAGAAATGGATGAAACAGTCCGATCGAATTCGAACCACCACCAACACAAGCAATCAAAACATCAGGCAGCCGGCCCTCGTGTTCCATAATCTGCCCGCGTGCTTCGCGCCCGATCACGCTTTGAAAGTCGCGCACCATCAGCGGGTATGGATGTGGACCAAGCGCGCTGCCGAGCAGGTAATAAGTGTCGCCCACATTAGTGACCCAGTCGCGCAACGCCTCGTTGATCGCGTCTTTGAGCGTGCGCGAGCCGGCGTTTACTTCGCGAACTTCCGCGCCGAGTAACTGCATGCGAAAGACATTCAACTCCTGGCGACGCATGTCTTCGGAGCCCATGTAGACCACGCAATTCAATCCGAAGAGCGCGCAGACGGTTGCAGTCGCGACACCATGCTGGCCCGCACCAGTCTCCGCGATGATGCGTTGTTTGTTCATGCGCCGGGCGAGCAACACCTGGCCCAACGAGTTGTTGATCTTGTGTGCGCCGGTGTGAAGAAGGTCTTCGCGTTTTAGATAAATCTTCGCGCCGCCGCAGTATTCGGTCAGTCGCGCAGCGTGGAAAAGAGGTGTGGCGCGGCCGGCGTAGTTGTGCAACAGGTCTTTGAGTTCCGACTGAAACGATTCATCGTCTTTGCTCGCGAGGTACGCCGCGGTCAACTCTTCGAGCGGCGCCATCAACGTCTCGGGCACAAACCTCCCGCCGTACTTCCCCCAGTGCCCGAGCGAATCCGGTTGTTGAGCTGAGAACGACATTTTTGTTCCTTTTGTGCCTCTTTGTGGCTACACGCCCGGCAACTTCTCCTGCAACAGCGGCGCTACCGACACTCGATCCCGACCCGAATTCTTCGACACGTAAAGCGCGCCATCACTTGCTGAGTAAAGCATTCTCTCAGAAGTGGCGTTCTCCGGACACCCGGCGACGCCGATACTAACCGTAACGCTGCCGACGCCTTCCACACGCTTTGCATCCAGCACCACTCGCAATCGCTCTGCTGCCGCAACTGCATGCTCGAGATCGACTCCCGCCAGCAGTAATCCAAACTCTTCTCCACCCAAACGCGCTGCTGTGTCGTTGTTACGCGAGACTTCACGCAACGTCTGCGCGATCTGCCGGATCACCATGTCGCCCACCGGATGTCCAAATTTATCATTGACTGACTTCAGATGATCGATATCAAGCATCAACAAAGCACACGGCACACGGTAACGACGCCAGCGTTCAACCTCGCGCGACAGGGCCACACGGAAGCGGCGACGATTCGCCAGACCCGTGAGCGAATCCAAATCCGCGTCGGCGCGCAATCGATCGATCTTCTGTCGCAGAAGCACCAACTGCTGAGTTCTTTCGATCAATAGATCCAGCTCGCCGGGTAACGAAAAGTAGTCGAAAGCGCCTTCGACCATGGCGGCACTTCTTAACGCGAGCGTCGAAGGTTCCGATCCGGTAAGGACAAGCGGAATTCCATCTTCCGACTGCGCCAGCAGCTTCGCCAGTTCTCTGACTTTCAATCCGCGAGTCGCAGTGTGAGCAATGACGACATGAGGGCGCGTTCGCGTCAGCGACACCATGGCGGCGGTGCCGTTCCGCACAGCAAAAATGTCAATGCCTTTCGAAGAAAGCGCCTCGACGAATTCGGGCTCTTTGTCGTTCGCCACCAACAGGACACGGCCTCGTGCCCGCTCGGAAGGCTTGGTAATCGGTTCTTTTTCAGGGCGCGGAGTCATAATCAGACCTGGAGAGGTCAACAAATCAAGCAAACTTGTTCGGGGAGGACAATCTGAAAGTTTCGGACTTTGGGGCAACACTTAGGATACTCCGTGACTGTAGGGAACCGTCAAGTTTCGCACCTCCTTGGAGTGCGGTGCCTTGGCACCGCTTTGGTCAGCGTCGGAATAACAAAGCGGTGCCAAGGCACCGCACTCCAAGGAGGCGCACAATCCACTACCTACTCCGGGCCGTCTGGATGAAGCTGCGCATGCGCTCGTGGTTCTTTTTGCCGGGGCTGTCTTCGAGCGCACTGCAAGCGTCAACTGCAAACGGGCGCACCGCTTCGATTGCTTCTGCGATGTTTTCCGGCGACAAGCCGCCGGCGAGAAATAGTTTCGGTACGAGTTGGTTTACCTGGCTCGCGATGGACCAGTCGAAGATGCGCCCGGTGCCGCCGCGGAGGTCGTTGTCTCTGGTGTCGAGCATGATTGCTGCCACTTCGTAGGCATGGACGAGGTGGGTATCGAAGTCTTGTGACACGGAAAGTGTTTTGATGACTTCGTGATCCGCTGCGAGTTCGCGGCAATACTCGGGAGACTCGTCACCGTGTAGTTGCACTGCTTTGAGACCGACTTCATCAGCGATTTTTGTTACAGATTGTGATTCCTCGTTTACGAAGACGCCGACCGTGAGAATCGAACTCGGAAGTTGTTGGACGATCGCGCGGGCATTCTCAGGAGAAATGTAGCGTGGGCTGGGTTTGTAGAAGTTGAACCCAAGCGCGCCGGCGCCCGCCGCTACTGCTGCAAGCGCGTCGTCGAGATTGGTTATGCCGCAGATCTTGACGAGTGTCATATTCGCAAAAAATTGTGCAACGCGTGTATAGGATTGTCGGCGCGCATCAAGGTTTCACCTATTAAGAAGCCGTGATATCCGGCGGCGCGGAGACGTTGTAAATCACTCGAATCGTTCAAGCCGCTTTCGCTAATCAACAACGCATCCGCGGGTGCTTCGCGCGCGAGCGAGAGCGACGCTTCAAGCGAGACTTCAAACGTGCGCAAGTCTCGATTGTTGACGCCGATCAAATTAGCCCCACACGCCGCGGCTCTTTTCATCTCATCGCTGGTGTGAATCTCGACGAGAGCGTCCATACCGAGTTCATCTTCGGCGAGCCGCCTCAAACTGAGCAGCGCGTCGTCATCAAGCGCAGCGACAATCAACAAGATCGCATCCGCGCCTGCCGCAGCCGACTCGTAAACCTGATACTCGTCGAAAACGAAATCTTTGCGCAGCACCGGCAAATCCACCGCCGCTTTCGCTTGCCGGAGATCGTCAAGAGATCCCGCGAAATAGTCTTCTTCCGTCAGCACTGAGATTCCGACGGCGCCACCGGCTTGATAACTCTGCACAACCTCGATCAGGTTTGCATCAGCGCGAATCGGTCCCTTCGACGGTGAGCGGCGCTTGAACTCCGCGACGATACTGATCGCGTCGGCGCGCAGCGCATTACGCAAGACGTGCGGCTTCGCGCCCACACGCACTTCGCGAGCGACGCGACGCATCTGCTCGATCGGAACGATCTCCTTCGACGCGGATACGCGTTTTTGCTTCGTCGCGATTATTTCCGAGAGCACGTTCATTTCTGAAAAAGAGTTCTCCCGCAAAGGCGCAAAGACGCAAAGGTCTCTTCTTTGCGCCTTTGCGCCTTTGCGGGATCAACCACTCGTTGCTTCTATCAACAACTCCAACCTCTCTTGCGCTGCGCCGCTGTCAATCGCCTCCGCTGCCGTTTTTGCAGCCTCGCGCAGATCGACCGCAGCCCCACCCAAAAACAGCGCCGCCGCTGCATTCATGATCACCAGCATCCGCGCCTCGTCGCGTCGCTTCCCGGTCAAAACGTCACTCACGATCCGCGCGTTCGCTTCCGCGTCTCCGCCACGCAAATGTTCGAGCGTCCCAGTCTCAAAACCAAAATCACTTGGCTCAATCTCAAAAGTCTTCACTCGATCATCCTGCGCCTCGGCAACGAACGTCTTTCCCGCCAACGTGATCTCATCCAAACCATCTTCACCATGGACCACCCACGCGCGCTCCGTCCCCAACTCAACCAGCACCTGCGCGAGTTTCTCCGCCAGATCCTTCCGCCAAACGCCGACAATCTGTCGTGGCGCGCCAGCCGGATTGCTCATTGGACCAAGCAGATTGAACGTCGTGTGAATCCCGAGCTGCCGTCGAATGCCTGCGACTCTTGCCGTCGCGCCGTGATAGAGCGGCGCAAACATGAAACAGATCCCGATCTCGTTTAGCGCGTTCTCTGACGCCAACGGTATCGCAGAAACATTGACGCCCAACGCGGTCAGCAGATCGGCGCTGCCTGCTTTACTACTCGCTGCGCGATTTCCATGTTTCGCGACCGGCAATCCTGCTCCGGCGATCACAAACGCTGCGGCTGTCGAGATGTTGAAGGTCTTGGCCCGACTCGATCCAGTTCCGGCAGTATCGATGAAACACGAGTGATTACAAACGAGGCGCACAGCCTGCGAGCGCAACCCTTCGGCCATCCCCGTCAACTCTTCAACCGTTTCACCTTTCGCTGCCAATGCCACCAACGCGCCTGCGATCTGCGCGTCCGTCGCTTCGGCGTCGAGCAAATTCTGAAGCAGCTCGAACGCCTCCTCGCGCGTGAGGTTTTCGCGACGAACCAGCCGCGCAAGAAATTCATTTAATCGATGTTCGGCCATTGCTAGAGTTTGAGGAAGTTGGCGAGCAGTTGCTTACCTTCGGACGTCAGGATCGACTCGGGATGAAACTGCACACCTTCGACTTTCAGTTCGCGATGACGCAAACCCATGATGATGTTGTTATTCGCCGTGACTGCCGAAACTTCGAGACACGCCGGCAGCGATCCTCTCTCAACGATCAGCGAGTGATAACGTCCTGCGAGAAAGCGGTTGGTCAAGCCGGCGAAGATCGTCTTACCATCATGCGAAACTTCAGACGCTTTGCCATGCATCAGCTCCGGCGCGCGTATAACCCTTCCGCCAAACGCCTGCCCGATCGCCTGATGGCCCAAACAGACACCGAGCAACGGTATCTTTCCTGAAAACTGTTCGATCACTTGCAGCGTTATGCCCGCATCGTCCGGCGTGCCTGGTCCAGGCGAAATAACGATCCTCTCCGGTCTTAGCTGGTTTTCAATCTCATCGATCGTGACGCGATCGTTTCGACGCACCTCGATCGTCTCACCAAGCTCGCCCAGATACTGAACGAGGTTGTAAGTGAACGAGTCGTAATTGTCGATTACCAGCAACATGTGATCTTTGTGCTTTGTACTTTGTGCTCGTAGTGATGCAGTTTGAATTAAGAGCAACTAACGCCGAAGGCGTTCGCTAATTTCAGCCCAGGGCTGGAGCGCAGCGACAACCCTGGGATTACAATGTCAAAGATTGTTTTGAACCCTGCAAGGGTTCGGCTATTGGCGAACGCTTTCAGCGTTTTGCCCCCCGTTCTCATTGGTGCCCCAGGGTTGTCGCTGCGCTCCAGCCCTGGGCTGAAATTAGCGAACGCCTTCGGCGTAGTTATTCCAAAATCAAACTGCATCACTACCCTTTGTGCTTTGCATACTCTTCAAAGTACCAAGCACAAAGTACAAAGTTCATTTCTTACAAGCAGCCACAACTGCATGATTTATCTTGACTGGCTTCTCCGGTTTCTCACCGTCGACCGGCGCCTGTCTAAAGCCCTCGTTGCGCCATCTCGATCGCACGAAACATCGCGCGCGCCTTGTTCACCGTCTCCACATACTCATGTTCAGGAACCGAGTCCGCCACGATCCCCGCGCCCGCCTGGACCATCGCCTCTCCATCGCGCAGCACAAGCGTCCTGATCGCAATGCACGAATCGAGATTGTCAGCGTAGTCCATGTACAACACCGACCCGGCATAAATTCCACGACGATCGGGCTCCAACTCACGAATGATCTCCATCGCGCGAATCTTCGGCGCGCCAGTCACCGTACCCGCAGGAAAACACGAGGCCAGCGCATCGAAACGATCTAACCCATCGCGCAAGCGCGAGCGCAGCACAGTCTCCATATGCTGCACGTGCGAATAACGCTCGACTCGCATAAGATCGTCCACCTTCACCGAACCGTAGTCGGAAACGCGCCCGAGATCGTTGCGACCGAGATCGACCAGCATTATGTGCTCCGCGACCTCTTTCTCATCCGACTTCAGATCCTCACCCAACATCCAATCTTCCGTCTCCGTAGCGCCACGTTTTCGCGTGCCCGCAATCGGACGATAATCGAGTCGCTGACCATGACAACGAACGAGCATCTCGGGCGACGCGCCCACCACCGTCTCGTCGCCCATGCGCAGAAAGAACATGTACGGCGAAGGATTGATCGCACGCAGCGCGCGATAAATCTGGAGCGGATCGCCGTTGAACTTTGCCGAGAATCTTTGTGACAGCACCACCTGATAACAATCACCGGCGGCGATGTGCTCCTTCACCTGCCGCACGCCTTCTTCGAAACCGCGGCGTGTCCAATTCGATTGCAACGACATGTTGACCGCGGGTTCACCCTGCGAGTGGAACTCAGGCGCTCCAGTTTCAAAGATCTTCTTTTCGACTTCGGCTGTGCGAGCGACCGCTTGGTCGTAAAGCTCTCGCAGTCGCTCGTGACTTCCTCCCGCCTCTTCCGTCAAAACAACCGAGACGATCTCCAGTCGCTGCTTCACGCGATCGAAAGCGATTACGTTACGGTAAAACATCCAGAGGGCATCGATTGGACCATCGAGTGGTTGCGTATTGTCGTCTCGCAACGCAGGCTCAAACCACTGCGCAGCGTCGTAACCGACATAACCAACCGCCCCGCCCGCAAAAGGCACAAGCCCCGAGCGACGCGCCAGCGAACGACTGCGGAAATAGTCTCTCACCCATTCAGTCGCCACTGCCGGAAACGACTCGATCTCTCCGTTGCGCTCAACGATCGTTTGCATTCCTTTGCCACGCACGATCATTTCCGGCTCAGCACCGAGAAACGAATAGCGTGCGATTCGCTCGCCGCCCTCAACCGACTCGAGCAGAAATGCGTAAGGGGAATTACCGGCGATGCGCATGAAAGCGCCCACCGGCGTGTGCAGGTCGGCCAGCACCGAACGCACTACCGGCACGACATTGCCCTGCCGCGCTTCGTGCTCAAACGCTTCGAATGTTGAGGGTTGCAGATCGAGCATTTTGTGCTTTTTTGTGTTTCGTGTGTGCCTCTTTGTGGTGTCAACCTGTGAGACGATTTGACGCGAGCCATTGACCGCCGTCGACAACCAACACCATTCCGTTAATAAAACTCGCCGCATCGGAACAGACAAAAACTGCTGCCCGTTCGATGTCGGCAATTCTTCCAAAACGTCCGAGCGGAATACCCTTGCGCAGTCGCTCCTTGACCGGCTCAGGCACGAGACGTTTCATGCCTTCCGTATCTTCGATTGGACCAGGCGCGATCGCGTTCACGCGGATTCCGTAACGTCCCCACTCGACCGCGAGGTTGCGCGTTAACGCATCAACACCGGCTTTCGCCGCCGAAACGTGTAGCTGCATCGGAGTTCCGACGTAATGAAGCGTGGCGCTGATGTTCAGGATCTGTCCGCGATGCTGCTTAAGTTGTGCAAACGTCGCGCGGCAAACGTTAAACGTGCCTTTCAGATCGATATCGACGACGGTGCCAAATCCGTTCGGTGACAACTCTTCCGCTGCGCAGAGAAAATTACCCGCCGCGCCATTCACAACGATATCGATCTTGCCAAACTGCTCGATAGTCTGTGCGACAGCTTTCTCGATCTCTTCCGGCTGACGCACGTCGGCTGCAACAGCGATTGCCCTGCCGCCATTCTGGTTGATCGCATCGGCTGCAGGCTGCAGGTGGTCCATCTTGCGACTGAGGAGTGCGACGGCGACTCCCGCTTCGGCTAGTGCACGCGCCACCCCGCCGGTGATGCCGGTGCCACCACCGGTAACGAACGCAACACGCCCATTCAAAATTCCATCAATAAAGATCTGCTCACTCATAGTTATAATCCGCGTTCATCTGCGAAAATCCGCGGCCAATGTCGATCGCTTCTTCGAGCCTGAATTTTCCTTCGTATATAGCCTTGCCAACGATAACACTGTCGAGTAGCGGTTCGCCCGCATCACGAAGACGTTTGATATCGTCGAGACTTGAAACGCCGCCCGACGCAGTCACGTTTATGTTGGCAGCGCAGGCTACCGCCAGTGTCTGGTCGATGTTTGGTCCACTGAGAGTTCCATCGCGAGCGATGTCGGTATAGATGATTCGTTTGACGCCTGCGCCGGCAACCAGTCGGGCCAGGTCGATCGCCGTTGTCGGGGTTGACGTTTCCCAACCGCGCGACATCACGCGCCCGTCGCGCGCGTCGATGCCGACGCAGATCTTCGTCGCAAACCGTTCGACGAAATCTTTCAAACAATCCGGTGATTCTACGGCGACGGTGCCAAGTACGACTCGTGCAACTCCCGCGTCGCAAAGCTGCTGGACGTCGTCGAGAGATCTTACGCCGCCACCGAATTCAATGGGCACGTCAACAGACTCGACGATCTTCTTCACCACCGCGCGGTTTGGCGAGTCAGCCTCACGGAACGCGCCATCGAGATCCACAACGTGAATCATCTCGGTGCCCGCGGCCGCAAATTCCTTTGCGACTGCAACCGGGTCTTCATTGTAAACGGTCACATTAGACTTGCGCCCCTGCATCAACCGCACACACAAACCATTCTTCAGATCGATTGCCGGTATAACGATCATTTCTGATGAATCAAACTCATCACTTCGTCAAACAATACTCCGTTGGTCGCGATGGCATTGCCCCCGGCCGCGGTCCGCACGCCGCGCCAATCGGTAAACGTGCCGCCTGCTTCTTCCATGATCGGCAACAGCGGCGCGCAGTCCCACAAGTTCATCACCGGATCGAGCATCACGTCTGCGCGTCCGGTTGCGACGAGCACGTAACCGTAGCAGTCGCCCCACGTGCGACTCGAACGTGCGCGCGCTTGCAGCAATTCAATCTCACGGCCGAAACCCTGGCGAACACATGCATAAAAGCTTGTCGACAATAACAACGCATCTTCTAGCTTTGCAGTAGTCGAGACTCTTGCCGGCTCACCGTTGAAAAAACACCCGACACCTTTCGCTGCTGAAACGATCTCACCGAGCGCCGGAATGTTCACCACTCCCGCGACTAATTCTTCATCGATCTCGAGTGCAATCAAGACGCCGTAAAATGGAACGCCATGCACAAAAGCGAAAGTGCCGTCGATTGGATCGACGATCCAGCGCCGTCCCGAGCGACCATGAGTCTCGCCTTGTTCCTCGCCGAGAAATCCGTCATCGGGAAATCTTTCGGCGATCTGTTTGCGCAGATATTCCTCGGCTTGTCGATCTGCGATTGTGACGTAACTGCCATCCGCCTTCGTGCTCGTCTCCGGCTTCTTGCGATAGTACTGCAATGTGATGTCGCCGGCGTCGCGGGCTAGGCCGACCGCAAAGTCGAGCAACTCTTTAAGCTCGCTCACTCGCGCCTCCACGTCGTTGTTTGAGTTCCTCCGCAATCGCTTCAAGACTAACTCCACGCGCGACGAGCAACACGAGTAGGTGATAAACAAGATCCGAGACTTCTGAAACCAGTGGCTCCTTGTCCTCGTTCTTGGCGGCGATGATCGTCTCTGCCGACTCCTCGCCGAATTTTTTAAGTATCTTGTCGAGCCCAGCGTCGAAGAGATACGTCGTGTATGAGCCCGCGGGCCGCTCGCGCTGACGGCTTTCGATCAGATGGTAGAGTTGTTCGAGCAACGAGCTGAGACTTTCAGAACCATCCGTAGCAAAGCACGAAACCGCGCCGGTGTGACATGCAGGTCCTTTCGGATCGACCAAGACCACGATCGCATCCCGATCACAATCGAGCGCGAGACTCACAACCCGCTGCGTGTTGCCGGACGTCTCGCCCTTGTGCCAGAGCTCATTTCTCGAACGCGACCAAAACCACGTCTCACCCGTTTCAATTGTTCGCGCGACGCTCTCTCGATTCATGTAGGCGAGCGTGAGCACCTCGCGAGTCTTCGCGTCCTGAACGATCGCCGGTATCAACCCGCGCTCGTCGAATTTGATCTCGTCAAGGTTAATCGAGCTCATCTCACCTCGAGTCCCCGCTCTCGCAGGTAACTCTTCACCTCCGCAATCGACAACTCGCCGAAGTGAAACAGCGACGCGGCGAGAACAGCACTTGCGCCACCCGCCGTCAGCGCGTCATAAAAATGTTCCACTTTGCCTGCCCCGCCCGATGCAATCACTGGAATGCGCACAGCGTCTGAAATCGCACGCGTCAATTTGATATCGTAACCCTCGCGCGTGCCGTCGCAGTCCATACTCGTCAACAGAATCTCGCCCGCGCCGAGTTTTTCAGCGTGCGTGGCCCATTCGACAGCATCGCGTGCGGCCGAACGACGACCGCCATGCGTGTAAACTTCCCAGCTGCCCTCAGTTCGCCGGCGCGCATCAATTGCGACGACGACACACTGGCTGCCAAATGTCTCGGCACACTCGCTGATCAACTCCGGCTTCTCGACTGCGGCGGTGTTGAGCGTGATCTTGTCGGCGCCGGCGCGCAGGATCGCGCGAATGTCTTCGACCGATCGCAAACCACCGCCGACCGTGAAAGGAATAAATACTTCATCAGCAACACGACGCACCAACTCGATAACGATCGCGCGACTGTCGGAAGAGGCGGTGATGTCGAGGAATGTTAACTCATCCGCGCCTTCGAGATCGTAGCGCTTCGCCTGCGCGACCGGATCACCCGCATCCGTCAAAGAGACAAACCGAATGCCTTTGACAACGCGTCCATTATCAACATCCAAACAGGGAATTATGCGCTTCGCCAGCATGATTTCATTCTTCTCTGTGCAGTCTCTGTGTCCTCTGTGTCTCTGTGGTTGAAAACAGAATTCACCACAGAGACACAGAGGACACAGAGATTGCACAGAGTTAAAGCATCGAGAAGTTTCTCAGCATCCGAAGCCCGACATCCTGACTCTTCTCCGGATGAAACTGCACCCCACAGATATTCTTTTCTGCAATCACAGACGCATACCGCCCACCATACTCAGTCTCACCGATCGCAACATCCCTCTCCGGTTCGCAGTAAAACGAATGCACGAAATAACAGAACGCTCCATCCGGTATTCCTTCAAACAACGCGTGTGGCCGCCTTTGATGAATGCGATTCCAGCCGACATGCGGCACGACGAGATCGTTTCCGAAACGACGCACTCTTCCTCTCAGCAAGCCGAGTCCACGCGTCGAGCCAAACTCCTCCGACTCTTCAAACAGCAACTGCATGCCGACACAGACGCCAAGCAACGGTGTTCCCTCGCGTGCTCGTTCATAAACCAACCGATCGAACCCTCGCTCCTTCAGCGCCTTCATGCACGCGCCGAAAGCGCCAACACCCGGCAACACCAATCGCTCCGCTGCGCGCAACTCTTTTTCGTTGCCACTCACAAGCGCCTCACAACCTGTGGCCGCAAACGCTTTCTCCACCGAACGAAGATTGCCAACGCCATAATCGATAATCGCGACTCTCACAACGAACCCTTCGTGCTCGGAATGCCGGTAATTCGGCTGTTACGCTCCACTGCCTGGCGCAACGCCCGCGCCGACGCCTTGAACGTGCCCTCGAGAATGTGATGTGTATTCCGGCCGCGCAGACAGTCGATGTGCAGATTGAACTTCGCTGTTTCTGCAAACGATCGCCAGAAGTGTTCGGCGAGTTCAACCGAAAAGTTTCCAATCATCTGCCGTCGTGTCGACACTTCGTAAACCAGATAAAAGCGACCCGAAAGATCGATGACTGAGCGGCACAACGCTTCGTCCATCGGCACCACCGCTTCGCCGTAACGATTGATGCCGGCTTTGTCTCCCAGCGCCTGGACCAACGCCTGGCCCAACGTGATCGCGATGTCTTCGACAGAGTGATGATCGTCGATTTCCAGATCGCCCTTGCAGCCAATCTTCAAGTCAAACAGTCCGTGCTTGGCGAAGAGCTCCAGCATGTGCTCGAGAAACGGCAGACCGATCGAGATCGTCGACTGGCCCGTGCCGTCGAGGTTGAGCTCGACGCGGATGTCGGTCTCCTTCGTCTTGCGATGAACGTTTGCGACTCGAGATTGGATCGTCATTTTATCCACAGATTTCACAGATTGCTTTCAACAACTGATCGTTCTCTTCCGGTGTGCCGACGCTAAAGCGAAAATAATCACGCAGCATCGGATAGCCACTCACATCACGAACCAAAATATCGCGCTCCAACAAATCCGTAAAAATCCGCTTTGGGTCGGTGGCCGACTTCACCACCATAAAGTTGCCTCTCGAAGGCACGGGCGCCAAACCATCGATCTTCGATAGCTCACCAAAAAGCCGCCCACGCTCCGCCACGATCTTCTGAACCAACGGGCGCAGCTCATTCTCATAATTCTCGACTGCCACTTCCGCAGCGATCTGCGAGAACGCGTTCAGGTTGTAAGGCAATACCGCCTTGCGAATTTCGCGCACGAGATCCGGCGCTGCGAGAAGATAGCCAATCCGCAGCGCGGCAAACGCCATCGCCTTCGAGAACGTCCGCAGCACGATCAGGTTCTCGTATTCATTCAGCAACGGCACAACTGAGTGTTCCGCAAACTCATGATACGCCTCATCGATCACAACTAGCCCGTGCGTGGTTTGCAGGAGCGTTCGCAAACAACTCTCATCGATAACACAGCCAGTCGGGTTGTTTGGTGAACAGATGATCGTGACGTCCGGCTGCTTCTCTGCGACGGTTTGTTGCAACGCTTCCCTGTCGTATTGCAGCCCGTCGGTTAACGGAACACTTTCGACTTCACCGCCGAGCACTGTTGCGACTTGCCGGTAGAGCGCGAAAGTCGGTTCGCAAATGACTACAGTCTTCCCTGCCGCGATTGTGACCATCAACAGCGCTTGTATCAGCTCATTCGATCCGTTGCCCGCGATGATTCCATCAGATTTCCATCGCGCAAACTCAGCTAATCGTTCGTTCAGACTTGCCGGTACGAAGTCGGGATAGCGCGACCATTTGCGCGCCGCGAATCGACGCAGCACCTCCTCTTTTATGCGGCTCGGCGCATCCCACGGGTTCTCGTTTTGATTGAGCTTAACTGCGGCGCGATGCGGTGACAGCGTGTACGCGCGCAACGCGCGAACCGCAGGCTTGATATTTTTTAATGCGTCAATCACGCCTCAATTGTGCCTTTTTCTCACTTTTGCGCCTTTTTGTGGCCCCTTTTTGTGGCGGACCGCGCGTGACCGTCGAGCCCTTCGCACTCAGCCAGCATCGCAACGCTGTCAGCCACATTTGCGAACGCCTCCTCCGAATACCGCAACAAGCTCGTTCGCTTCACAAAATCATAAACACCAAGCGCCGATGAAAACCGCGCCGTCCGTCCCGTCGGTAATACGTGATTTGGACCAGCGAAGTAATCACCAACCGCTTCCGGCGTGTACGCGCCGAAAAATATCGCGCCCGCATGCCGAATCTGCGCCGCAATCACATCATCGTCATGCGTCACGATCTCGACGTGTTCCGGCGCGAGCTCATTCACGATCTCACACGCCTCGTTCCACGTCTCAACCAAAACGATCGCGCCATACTCCTTCAACGACGACTCAATAATCCCACGCCGCGGTAGCGACTCCAGTTGCGACTCCACCTCGCGCGCAACATCGTTCGCAAGCCGCTCGCTGTTGGTAATCAGAATTGCCGACGCGTCTTCACCGTGTTCGGCCTGGGCCAACAAATCCGCAGCAATAAAATCAGCCCGCGCATTCTCATCGGCGACGATCACGATCTCAGTCGGCCCGGCAATCGCATCGATGCCGACAACTCCAAACACAAGCTTCTTCGCTGCCGCAACGTATCTGTTTCCCGGCCCGGTGATCTTGTCTACACGTGGCACTGTCTCCGTTCCGAAAGCGAGTGCCGCGATCGCTTGCGCGCCGCCGATCGCGTAGACCTCGCTGATACCAAGCTCCACGAGCGCCGCCGCCACAACTGGATTCTCCGACAACGTGCGTGGTGGTGTAGTGACAATAATCCGCTCGACTCCCGCGACCAGTGCCGGCACGACATTCATCACAACCGACGATGGATACGCCGCCGTTCCTCCCGGCACGTATAGACCGACTCGCTCGAGTGGTGTGATGCGCTGCCCCAACTGCACGCCACTTGCAGGCTCGATGATCCACGATTCTTCAAGTTGATTCTCGTGAAACGCCCTCACGTTTCTGATTGCTTCACGCAACGCCGCCAGCACACGCTCGTCAACACGCGCGGCTGATTCGTGCAGCTCTCCTTCACTGATGCGCAGCTCTTTGAGATCGATCCCATCGAAGCGCGCCGTGTATTCGATCAGCGCCTTATCACCGCGAGTCCTTACGTCTTCGGTGATCGATGCAACGAGTTGCATCAACTCCCCATCCAGCGCGACCGAACGCGCAATCAAATGCGCCATCCACTCATCGAACGCGCCCCGCTCAGTTTGCCGAATAATCCTCATTACTTTCCGTTCAGCGTTAACTCCAAAGCCTGGACCAGCCTTCCAATTTCATCTGCTTTCAACTGATAACTCGCGCGATTGACCACCAAACGCCCGGTCGATTCCGCAATCTCTTCAACCACAGTCAAACCGTTCTCACGCAACGTCTGTCCCGTCTCAACCAGATCGACGATCATGTCGGCGAGGCCCAACGCCGGCGCAAGCTCGACCGAACCGGAAAGCTGAATGATCTCGACCGGAATTCCGCGCGCGCCAAAATGCGCGTTCGCAATCTGCGCGTACTTCGTCGCCACGCGAATCATCCCTTGCACTTTCGTCAACGCTTGCGCGTCTGCCGCAGCGACGACGATGCGACAACGAGCAATACCCAGATCGAGCGGCAACAACAGATCGGCCTGCGATTCGAGCAGCACATCGCGCCCGACCACACCACAGTCCGCAATTCCGTGCTCAACGTACACCGGCACATCCGCAGGCTTTGCGAAGATGAAACGATACTGTCCCGTCTCATCCATCAGCGCGAGACGTCGCGAATTGACAGCCGTCTCGCTCAAACGAACGCCGGCACGCGCCAACAGCGCCAGCGCGCTCTCCTGCATCCTGCCTTTTGCAATCGCAATCGTGATCATTGTTCTGCGGAGACTGTTCTTCCGAGCACTTCTGTAAGCGCGTCGAGGTTGAGCACGAAACCGACCGCCGGCTCCGCGCGGCCAAAGCTTCCAGTTAGACCATCGTAACGACCGCCACGTCCGACGCTCGAGCCGGCACCGCGCACGAAGATCTTCAAACTCAATCCCGTGTAGTAATCGAGACTCGAAACGTCGCCGAGATCGATCTCAAAAGAATCTTCGAGACCGAGTGATTCGATCGAGGTCCAGAGTTCGTCGAGTGAGTCCAACGCCGCAACCGATCGCGAATTCTCGATCACTTCTCGCGCAGCGCGAATCACATCGCGCTTGCCAGTGAGTTGAGTCGGTCGCAGAAACGCACGAGCCTCGTTCGTAGTGTGATCCTGTAAGAACTGCCGCAGCTCCGCGCCTTGTCGTGTATCGATCAGCAGTCGCAACTGTTCGCGCGCCGATGGCTCAAGATTCAATTGCGCCGCGACACCGTTGAAGATCTCGACGTTATTGATCGTGATGCAATAACTTGTCTGGAGATTCAATCGAGAGAGAATCTCCGCAGCGAGGCGCAGTACCTCGAGATCCGCCGGCTTTCCGCCGATGCCGATCAGCTCGCATCCGAGTTGGGTGTTCTCGCGCCGCCATTCAGCGTGCGATTGCGTTTGCTGGCGGAACACCGGCGCCGCATAACAAAACCGCAAAGGGCGCGGCCTGTCGGCAAGCAGCGTTGCAGCCATGCGTGCGACGGAGCTGGTTACGTCAGGACGCAGCGCGAGCAGTCGTCCATCGTTGTCAGTAAAACGGAAGCCGCGCTGCGCTTCTCGCTGGCCCATTCCCTGCTCGAACAGATCGTAGTAATCGACTGACGGCGTGATCACTTCCTCGTAATTCCAGCTTTCGAATACCGACATCGCCACGTCTTCGACGGTACGGCGCAGTCGCGCTTCGCTGCCGATGTAGTAACGCATGCCCGCTGGAATTCTGGAGGTCATCGTCTTGTGAACGTGCAAATAAAAAACCCGCGCCAAATCTCCGTTGGCAGCGGGTTTTGGAAATCGTTTTGGATGCTCTGTTTACACGATCGCCAGCCCGCCACCGGAGTGGTGGTGATGCCAGTACGCATGATGGCCGCGATCGATATTCGTAAACATTGCTCTCGGCTTATACCTGACTGAGGTTCCGCTTGTCAATCAGTAACAGTATTTTAGCCGCAGATTTACGCGGATGGACGCGGATCAGATCCGCGTCCATCCGCGTAAATCTGCGGCTAAGATCAATTTCCGGGAATGAACGGGCGCGACTGGACGATGTAGATCTGCCCCTTCATGTACGCCCACTCAATATCCTGCTCGCGCCCGCCAAACACGCGTTTGATCTCTTCAGCCGCACGCACGAGCCCGCGAATCACTTCATCACTCAACACCACCCTGTCGCCTGCTATCGGCACCTCTTTCACACCGCCATTCTCATCAAACGTCAACAGACTATCCTCCGCCGAACGCGTCAACACCTGAATCGCATTCGTCCGCGGGCGATAAATGATCTGCTCCGCGATTCGCTGACCCTCAACCACCTTGATTCCCAAACCTCGCTTCGCGCTGATGTAGATCGCGCCTTTGTTTTCCGTATCGAATGGATCGGTTGTGATCATCACACCCGAACTTTCAGAGTTGATTCCCTCCTGCAGCAACACGGCCATGAAGATCTTCGAGTGGGCCACGCCCGCACGTTCGCGCGCTTCATAAGCCTCGAAGTTCCAGAGCGACGCCCAGACCTTCCTGATCGCATCGATCAACTGCTGCTCGCCGCGCACGTTTGGCATAGTCGTGTAAAGACCTGCGCCGCTGAAGTTCGGCAGGTCTTCTGAATTCGAAGAGCTGCGCACAAACAGACCCTTGCCCGCATATTCTCGCGCAACCTTTTCCAGGACCGCTCGCCGCAGCGCCGGATTAAACTCCGCGCCTTCGATCTTCTGTCGCAGTTCAACCAGTCTTTGCCGTCGATACGCAGGATCGTGAACAAACTTCTGGTCGTCCATCAATTCGCGGATGGTGTCGTCGAGATTGTTTCGCGTGATGAAGTCGTCGTAGTAGTAAAACGGAATGGTAAAACCACCGGGAACAACGATGCCCGGCAATCGCGCGTTCATCACTTCCCCCAGATTTGCCGACTTGCCCCCGTACGCCACCGACGATCGCGAACGTTGCTGGGTCAAACTCAACAGACGCTTCTCAGATAAGTCGGAACGAGGCTTTATCAGGTCAGTGCGTTCTGCCTCGCGGCGCACGTAGTCGCGCAACTGATCGTTGTTGGCGCGCGTGACCTTGTAATTCTCGCGCAACGTTTCGAACGTGACCCAATAGGTGTCGTACTGCTTGAAGAGTTCCTTTGCATTTTTGATGTACGCGTTTGGAATTCCCCAACCTTTCGCGAGCAGGTTGATGTGTGAGAGTGGCGTCGACGGTTGCGACACGATGATTCCTGCAACTGGTGGTAACTGCACCGGCACCTCGTCGAGCACAAGGATCTCGTTCGAGCCGATCTCGACGTGGTCGTCGAGTTTCGGAATGATGTGAATGCGGCCGATGCCTTTGGCGATGTTAAGTGCCTGATACTCCTGTTCTTTAGCGATGTCGCTTTGCAAAACGCGCTGCATGCCCGCGAGCGATCTCGTGGCTTCGTCTTGTCGCAGTGAATTTGGCTTGAATGCGACCGGTGCGAAGAATGTCTTGTTGATTACGTCGTAAGTGAGTTGGATCTGATCGGCAGGAATCAGGTCGCCTTCCCAGAACTCAAAGGTCCAACGATGAAGCGGAGTTTGATAGGCAACCGTGCCGAGGATGAAGCGTCGATTGGGTTTGATGTAGTTGTTCTCGAAAAACTCGCGCCCGCGTTCGAGCGAGAGGTAGGTGCCGTTGACGAAGTCTTTGTGAAAACTGTAGCGCTTCTTGTTGACGTAATAGATCTTATTGCCGTCTTTGCGATCGATCACGAACAGCACGTGCGGAAGAGCATATGGGGTGTTGGCGTCGTAGGTGAGTGCGAGCGAGTCGAATTCGGCTTGTGAAGTTATCGCCGGCAGCGACTTTGGTCCGGTCTGCGCCGCAAGCTGCGCACTTGCCACGAGCGACCCCAAAAGCACTAAGACAAGTTTTTTCAACGCTTCGAATTTCATTCTTTGTGCATTTTGTGCCTTTTTGTGGCGTCACTAGATCGCACGAGCAATTTTACCAGATCGTCGATGTGGCGCTGTTCGGTGAGGAAGCTGTTGATGTTTACGCGTAGCGCACGGCGTCCGTGCAACACGGTCGTCGTCAACCAAGCTTCACCGCTGCGTTCGATTATCTGCTGCAAGCTTTGCTGTAAACGATCTGTTTCCGCTCCACTCAAATCCGGCTGTGGCAGAAATCGGAAACAACACACTGCCGTCTCGACCTCTCCCACGCGCTGGAAATCTTCGAGCGAATCGATCTGCTGCGCCAGATACTTCGTGAGCTCAATCTGGCGCTCGACCGTTTTCGCATAACCTTCGCGGCCCATAAACTTGATCGCCATCCACAGCTTCAACGAATTGAAGCGACGCGTGCCCATCTGCCCGTAACGGAAAAAGTCAAACTCGACGTCAGCGCCGCCGCGGTCCTCGCTTAAGTACTCGGGCGTCATATCAAACGCATCGCGCAGCACGCGCCCGCCGTCGCGCACCAGCGTCGCGCCACACGAGAAAGGAACAAACATCCACTTATGCGGATCGAACGTTACTGAATCAGCCCGCTCGATGCCACGCAGTCTGTCTTTATGTTGTGGTGAGAAGGCGAGCGGGCCACCATATGCTGCATCGACGTGGTACCAGCAATCATTCTCGCCAGCTACTTCGCCGAGTTGTTCGAGTGGATCGATAACGCCCGTTGAGGTTGTGCCAGCCACGCCTACGACGCAACACGGAATCATTCCTGCTTCACGATCGCGCGCGATCGCTTCGCGCAGGGCCTCGACGATTATGTGAAAACGATCGTCGGTCGGGATCTTGCGTACACTTTCGCGGCCGATGCCGAGTATGTCAGCGCTCTTGTCGATCGAATAGTGACACTGCTCGGAAGCGTAGATCACGAGATCGCCGGGCGCGCTCCGTATTCCGCGATCTTTGATACTCGCCTTGACGCTGTCGCGCGCGCACTTCAATGCGATTAGATTGGCTTCGGAACCGCCACTCGCGAGAGTGCCGAAACTTTGTGGACCGTAGTTGAGCAGATCGCAGATCCAGCGGATAACGCGTGCTTCGATCATTGCCGAGGTTGGACCATTGCGCCATGCGCCTGCGTTTTGATTCAGCATCGAGCTCAGCGCGTCGGCCCAAACGCCGATCGGCAACGGGGTCGGGTTAAACTGGCCGAAGTATCGCGGGCTTGGAACGCCCATCGCGTTTGGCGCGATGTCGTCACGGAAGCGGGCGAGTATCTCTTCGAGCGAGATCCCCTTCTCGGGGAGAGGTTCGTCGAAGAGTTTTTCCAGCTCGGCGGGTGTGGCCGCAGGTGTCACGCGACGTGTAGCCAGCGTTGACACATGCTCGTGGACGAGCCGTGCGACGGCGTTTCCGAGGAAGTGATGCTGCTCAACAAAATCGTCAATCATGATCTATGCTTCTGATTAGTTATGGACCTGAAACAATTCGAGCACTCCTTAATAGAAAACATGGAGAGCTTCGACCTCGAGCTACCTCAGGAGACGGTAACACAGCTCGGAGCGTTCTACAGTTTACTCACACGCTGGAATGAACGGCTACACCTCGTGGCGCCTTGTTCCCCGGAGGAATTCGCCACGCGGCATGTGCTGGAATCGCTGATACTCCTGAAGCACCTGCCTACGAACGCGAAGATCGCAGACATCGGATCTGGCGGCGGTCTGCCAATAATTCCCTGCCTCATTACACGCCCTGACTTGGAAGCTACCCTGATCGAATCCTCACAAAAGAAGTCTGTCTTCCTCCGCGAAGCTCTGACTCAACTCCATTTAAATGGACTCGTCATCACCCGACCCTTCGAAGAGGTCGAACCTCCACCCGTATCCTTCGTCACCTGCCGCGCACTCGATCGCTTTACCGATAAGCTCCCAACCCTAGTCAACTGGGCGCCATCCGGCAGTACACTGCTTTTATTTGGTGGTGAGACGTTGCGAGAAGAGTTACAGAAGATTAGTGCGAAATTCGAAGAGCGTCTAATTCCATTATCTGAGCGGAGATTCCTGTTCGTTGTAACCACAGATTACGCAGATTGACGGAGGATCACGCGCTTGGCGTCGGCGAGTTCTTCATCGCGGCGGTGATAGCCGCACTCGTTGATTAATTTCTCCGCCGCTTCAAGGTCAGCTTGCGCACTCTCCCACGGATACTCCTTCTCTCGAAAGAACAGCCTCGCTCGGTACAGATGAATATCCGCCATATGCAACCGCATCGGCCCCCGCTCCGCAATCTCCCAAGCTTCATCCAAATCCTCCTGCGCACGTTCCGACCCAGTCGATGCGCCGCTGAGAAACTGCAGCCAAGCGCGAGTCAGGAGTCCCGGAACGAGGTATTCCTGATGGCTGAAACGACGGAGACCGTTTACAGCCTCATTTAGAGTACCTTTCAGTTCTGATTCTTCACTGTCAGGCGGAAAACCTAATTCAGAAAGTACAGCTTTATAGAGTGCGGCACGGCCAACCGCAAGAATCGCGACAGCGATGCCAATGAGAGAACTATCTACAGTTTGAGCCCAATGGAGCATCTGCTCCCCTCGTTTGGAGATAAGGTGAAGCATCTTAGAGTGACGCGACTTTTTATTACTTTGGCGACGTTCACACTCTAAGGTGCGCTGCCATGCGGCACGTTCGGGGAAGGACATGAGCAGGTCGCAATATTGGTACCCTTGAAGCGAGTAAAGCAATGGGAATTGGAGTTGGTCCTCCTTCTGCATTTGCTCAGCCTCGATAAAGTGCGCCTTTGCCTGCGACCGACGGCCCGTCTGATGCAACGCGTCTGCATGAGTCGTGCGCATCATCACTCGAACGTCAATATGGCCGCTACGATCGGCGTAGCTCACCGATTGCTCGGCGTCCTTTACAGCCTCGGCTAAATCGCCCAGCACTAATTCCAGCTCGCTAAGATTGTTGGAAAGCATAGCGGCGTTCCGCCAACTCTCTAACTCGACATAGTGGTGCATTCCGTACCGCAGCGGTTCGGCAGACTCGGCAAGACGGCCCAAGGCGCGAAGACCCATTGCGACGTCGTTTAGCAGCCAAGCCTCGTCAGATTTACTAAATACTTGCGATACATTTCTCCATGGGGTCTCAAAGAAGCTGGCGACTGCTCCCAAGTCAGAGGCGAACGCCCCCAGTTTTTTCTTGCTGTAGAACTTCTTACCCCGCAGGATTCGAGCGACATAAACCTCGTAACACGCTTCTTGCTGCAAGCCAGTCTTGCAGCCATGAGCTACCGCCTGGTAAAGCGGCTGAAGGTCTTCAAGTGTGGGTTCCGGTTTGTCCGCAGTGGTCTCGCATAGGTATTCGTACAGACGGCGGTGCGCAGCCTGCCAGCTATCGGCAATTTGATCTTGAAGCTCGCTCTTGAAATGCTCGCGGAGCAGCGGATGGGCATCGACGGCAAAACTGGTAGGCCGTGGTGGGCGCTCTGCTTTCGGTGTCCCAGCATCGGGCGGCAACGAGAGTGGTTCGCGAGTTACTAGACCTAATTGCTTAAGTTGATCGAGCGTGCGAAGCCACTCAGAATCTTGCAATCCAACGAGTGGGTCTGTGAGACCCGGAATTACCGGTTCTTCTCGTAGTTCATCGAGAAGATCTGAGCGAGCTGGTCGATCAAACAGACCGAGCATACGAAGAACCGCGACAGCCGCGCTCTTCTCTCCAAGCCAGCGAACGTAGGCGCGCAGCATCCGTCGACCGTGGCCTGCGCGCTTGCCAGTTGCATCAGGAACAGGGTGAATGCGTTCATCTTCACTCAAGATCGGGAAGCGCTCCGGCCAACCGCGGATATCGTGATCTGCAGTGCACTGCGCGAAGTAGTTTCCGAGCAGGTTCAAGTCGTAGGCATGGCTGTGGAACCACGTGATGGCCTCGTCGAGCTCTTTCTCAGGACCGCGTACTCCGTATTCCCGCAGCAGCGATCGTGCGGTGACCAGATCGAGCGCGTGAAGTGAGTGACGCACGCAAGTACCATCAGCACGTTCGAAGTCAGCCAGGTCGGCTATGTCTACGCGGCTGGTCAGAATGCAAAGACCGGAATTGCGTCGCGCCAATCCGCGCACGAGCGCCTTCATCGCCGGATCCTTGAACTCGCCTCCATACCCGCTCTGCGGTGGCTGCTGAAGTGGTTCAAGACCGTCGAGCAGCAGCAGCGTTCGCTCGGTAGCAACTAACTCGGCTAGCTTCGCACCTTTGTCGCGCGGGTCCTTCGGAATCTCGCCAGTGTGACCAAACCACTCGAAAGCTTTATTGAAAAACTCATCTGCGCTGGCACTGCTTTGCGCACTCGTCCCCTGACTATAAAAACTCCATTCAAAAACACGGCGCACACCCGGCCAGCCACCCCGCGCTCGACGCGAAGACCATTCGAGCACGACCGCAGTTTTGCCCTCGCCACCTTGGCCGATGAAGGAGACGACGTTGATTTTGTCGTCAGCCGTTCGGCCCCATGCTTCGTCCAACAAGTGCAACTCCTGCTCGCGGCCTACAAATTTCTTTCCAGTGACGCTGAGACGCGATGGCGAGAGTCGCGTAGGTTCGTCTTGAACCTGTGACGCCGCGGAAGCGAACGGCCACGGAGTCACACCGAGAATTCGTGCGATCTCTTTTACGACGAGCTGAATTGAGTGCTCCGTATCAGGAAAGGGGTCAAACTTCATCCCATGGCGAGTGGCGAGTGATTTGATACTGTCGGGCAAATCTTTGGCTTGGGGCGGTTGTGCTCCGCCGGTGTAGATCGGAATTACTGGAATTGGAGAGCCGTCATGCTGCCGTTGCAACAACGACTCGATTTCAAGGCGAACCCAGTCATCCGGATCGACGAGCCGATCACCACCGTCCGGACCGGAGTTCAACCACCACGGACCAATAAAAACTATACCGACGCGCGTCTCTCCCAACGCAGCGCGAACGTCAGTGGGAAAGTCCTGCCCCTTGCGAATGGATCTCACATCGCGAAAGACTGCATCGCTGCCGAATGCAGTTCTTAAAGCCTGATCCAACTGGTCCACCGCAAAAACAGTTTCGCGGCGGCGGTAGCTGATGAAGATGGCGTGATGAGGTGCGGTCATAGTTTCGATCTAAGCATGAGGTTTTATCCGCGCCAATCCGCGGAAATCCGCGGCCTAATTCGGCTTCTCGCGCACGACTTCCTGAGGCTTCTTGTCTTCGCGCAATCCCTGAAACGAAGGATGCCGTATCACACCTTCGTCAGTCCACTCCGTAAACGCAACCTCGCCGACGAGCTTCGGCTCGGTCCAAACCGCGCGTCGCAAACCAGGATCTTTCGGTATCTGCTCAAAGGGTCGCTTATTCACCACCATGCGATCCAACTTCTTGCGTAACTCAACCCGCATCGCGTTGGTGTAGCCAGTCCCTGCGCGCCCCGCGTAGATCAGCTTCCCTTTGTCATAAAACCCAAGTATCAGCGAGCTGAAAGGAATTCCTTTCTCCGACAGCGTGTACCCGGCAATGACAAACTCCTGGCGCTTGATGCATTTCACTTTCTGCCAGTTGCGATTGCGCGTCGATTCGTACGACGAGTCTGCGAGCTTTGAGACAATTCCCTCGAGCCCCAACCTGCACGCCTCTTTGAAAAACTTCGCGCCATTTCCTTCAATGTGATCGCTGTAACGCAAGACACTGCGCTCGCCCAAGGGCTGGATTAATTCTGCCAGCACACCCTTTCGCTCACGCAGTGGAGTTCTCGTGAGAATGAATCCATCGACATAAATCAGATCGAAGATATGAAAGATCAAACCAGCGCCCGCGTTTTTGTTAATCGACTGTTGCAACTTTTGAAAACTCGCCCGTCCGGAAGCATCCAGCGCAACGATCTCGCCGTCGAGAATCGCGCTTTTCAAAGGCAACTTCTTCACTGCCTGGCCCACCCCGCGAAACTTCTCGGTCCAGTCCTTCTGATTCCTGGTCCAGAAGCGAACGTGACCACGATCCAAATGGCACAACAACCTGTAACCATCGAACTTCAATTCGTGAAACCACTCGTCGCCCGCAGGTGGTGTATCAACCAGCGTCGCGAGCTGCGGTGATATGAATTCGGGCATTGCAGCTTTGCGCGCACCGGGGAGATTCTTGATCTGTTTGGTATTCATGGGCCTGCCTATTCTACTTACTTCGGCACCGTGATTGCAGTGATATCAGGACGAGCAGGGATTTGGCAGAGATTTCGTATCGAAAGAATTCGCCCAAGTCGAACGGAGTCCGGATGCTAACAAACAGTGTGGTAGATCGCCATGACGCAATCGTGCGGATGCGAGGTGTATGCGATGTATGCGATAAAGCTTACCACCGATGTTTATCATCTGGTCCAACGCGGCGGGCAACACACGCTGTGTGGACTAAGAGTTACTCCTCTAACTTCAGGACGAAATGCAGGCAGGCTACAAATGGTAAACGCAGTGTCAGAAGAAAAGAAGATCTGCAAACACTGCGAAAGGATTAGGAACCAGGACGCGATGGCGTGTGATACAAAAGCAAATCCTGTCCATCAGCAAGAATCCTGTAAATCCTATTAACAAGATTTACATGATTTTCAAGATGGACAGGATTAAGACGTACTTCTCTTACTCTTCTATATCCGGACCTGCAGCGCCGTCAGCGCCGTTCGAACCGACAGTTGGCACCACCACTGACTCGCGCGGCGGAATCACGATATCGTGCCCGCCAACGATATCGGGAAACTCGTCGAGCTCACGCTCACGTGCCTGATCGATCGTTTCATCACGTTCGATATCGACGTTGCGATAGTATTCCATGCCCGTTCCGGCCGGAATCAATCGACCCATGATGACGTTCTCCTTCAATCCGCGCAGGTAATCGACGCGTCCGGAAATTGCGGCCTCAGTCAGCACGCGCGTGGTTTCCTGGAACGACGCCGCCGAGATGAACGAATCGGTTGAGAGCGAAGCTTTCGTGATACCCAGCAACAGCGGCTCGGCTTGCGCAACTTCGCCGTCTTCCTGTCTCACGCGCTCGTTCTCATCCTGGAAGCGGAAACGATCCACTTGCTCCTCGAGCAGGAACTCCGTGTCGCCCACTTCCTTGATCTTCACCCAGCGCAACATCTGACGAACAATCACTTCGATGTGCTTGTCGTTGATGTTCACACCCTGCAGGCGATAGACCTCCTGAATTTCGTTCACGAGGTATTCCTGCAAACGGCTCATACCCAATACACGCAGAATGTCGTGCGGGTTGAGTGGTCCATCCATCAACGCCTCGCCGGCTCGAACACGATCGCCATCCTGCACGTTGATGTGCGTGCCGCGCGGGATGTCGTACTCGCGCTCTTCACCGTCGTCGCCTGTGATGATCAGTTTGCGCTTGCCTTTCGAGATCGCGCCCAGCGTGACGGTGCCATCGATTTCAGACATGACTGCTGTTTCCGCAGGTCGTCGTGCTTCGAAAAGCTCGACAACGCGCGGCAACCCGCCGGTGATGTCTTTCGTCTTGGTAGTCTCGCGCGGGATCTTCGCGATGATGTCACCCGGCTCGACTTCCTCGCCGTCCGTCACCATCAGGTTCGCGCGCACCGGCATCTGGTAAGTCTTCAGCACCTTGTTACCGGGACTGCGAATCTCCAGACGCGGCTGTTTCTTTTCGTCGGGCGAGTCTTTCACGACCATGCGCGACTGACCGGTCACTTCGTCGACTTCTTCGTCGAACGTCACACCTTCCTTCAAGTCCTGGAACTTAACGTGACCAGCGACTTCGGTAAGGATTGCGAACGTGAACGGGTCCCACGTGGCGAGCAGTTGGTCCTGCGTCACCCGGCTGCCGTCCTCGACGAGAATGTGCGCGCCGTAAACGATCTGGTAACGCGCCGCTTCACGGCCACGGTCGTCGATGATGATCAACGAACCGTTGCGGTTCATTGCGATGCGTTCACCCTTGCGACTCTTGACCGTTTGTAGATCGAGGTACTTGATTGTGCCGTCCTGACGAGCTTCGTGCTTCGACGACTCTTCGAGACGCGCTGTACCGCCGATGTGGAACGTACGCATCGTTAACTGCGTGCCCGGTTCACCAATCGACTGCGCGGCGATCACGCCAACCGCTTCGCCGATTTCTACCGGTCGACCAGTCGCCAGGTTACGGCCATAACACTTGATGCAGCAGCCACGACGCGATTCGCAGGTCAACACAGAACGGATTCGGACGCGCTGAACGCCTGACCGTTGAATCTCGGAAGAAAGGTCTTCATCGATCTCGTGATTGGCCTCAACGATTGGGTTACCTTCGATAGGATCGACGACCTCCTCGAGTGCGGTGCGACCCACAATGCGGTCACGCAGCGACTCGATTTCCTCACCGCCTTCAACGATGGCGCTGGCGGGAATACCGCGAAGAGTACCGCAATCGTCCTCACTGATGATCACGTCCTGGGCCACGTCAACCAGTCGCCGGGTCAAATAACCCGAGTCGGCGGTTTTTAGCGCAGTGTCAGCCAAACCTTTGCGAGCGCCGTGTGTCGAGATGAAGTACTGCAACACGTTCAGACCTTCGCGGAAGTTGGCCTGAATCGGAGTCTCGATAATTTCACCCGATGGGCGAGCCATCAAACCACGCATACCGGCGAGCTGCCGAATTTGCTGTGCGCTACCTCTCGCGCCTGAATCGCTCATCACCAGGATTGGATTCAATTCACCGGATGACTTCTCCCGATCGTCCATCGCCTTGAACATTTCCTTGGCCACTTTGTCAGTGACTTCAGACCAGATGGCGATGACTTTGTTGTAACGTTCACCATTTGTGATAACGCCGTCGAGATACTGCTGTTCCACAGCGATAACGTCCTTGTCAGCCTTATCGACAAGTCCCTTCTTCGAGGGTGGAGTTACCAGATCGTCGATGCCGATCGAGATACCCGCTTTCGTCGCATACAGGAAGCCGAGGGTCTTGAGATCGTCGAGCATCTTGACAGTCATCTCGTGACCGAGACGAATGTGCGAGTAGTTGACCAGCGATTGCAGGCCTTTCTTCTTCAACGTGCCATTAATGAACGGCAGACCAGCAGGGATTGAGTCGTTAAAGATGACGCGGCCGACGGTCGTATTAATCACACGACGCACGTCGTCCTGAACAACCGCACGCAGGATGTCCTGCGGATCGTGTTCCTGGACGAGGTCGATCAAGTCGCCTTGAATGCGGAGTTTGATCGGCGTCTGGGTGGTCACTTCGCCGGCATCGAGCGCGAGCAGCACTTCTTCAAGCGAGGCAAACACGCGACCCTCGCCCTTCGCACCTGCACGATCGCGCGTCAGATAGTAAATGCCGAGCACGATATCCTGCGACGGCACAGCGATCGGCTGACCGCTCGCCGGGCTCAGGATGTTGTTGCTCGAAAGCATCAGCACCGCTGCTTCGATCTGCGCTTCGGGGCTCAAAGGAATGTGGACCGCCATCTGGTCGCCGTCGAAGTCGGCGTTGAATGCCGTGCAAACGAGCGGGTGAATCTTGATCGCCTTGCCTTCGACGAGCACGGGCTCGAACGCCTGAATGCCGAGACGGTGCAACGTCGGAGCGCGATTCAGAAGCACTGGATGCTCGCGAATCACTTCTTCGAGAATGTCCCAAACGACCGGCTCCTGTCGCTCGACCATCTCGCGCGCTTGCTTGATGGTTGCAGCGTGGCCCTGTTTCTCGAGCTGGTTGTAGATGAACGGCTTGAACAACTCGAGCGCCATCTTCTTCGGCAAGCCGCACTGATGCAGTTTCAGTTCGGGGCCGACAACAATAACCGATCGCCCAGAGTAGTCGACGCGCTTGCCCAACAGGTTCTGACGGAAGCGTCCCTGCTTGCCTTTCAACGTTCCACTCAACGACTTGAGGGGACGATTGTTGACGCCACGCAGCACGCGTCCGCGACGGCCGTTATCAAACAACGCATCGACCGCCTCCTGAAGCATGCGCTTTTCGTTGCGCACGATCACTTCCGGCGCACGCAGCTCCATCAGCTTCTTAAGACGGTTGTTGCGATTGATAACGCGTCGATACAGATCGTTGAGATCCGAAGTCGCAAAACGTCCGCCATCCAAAGGCACGAGCGGTCGCAGCTCAGGTGGAATCACCGGAATGACGTCGAGAATCATCCAATCCGGACGATTGCCTGATTTCAGAAAACTGGTCGCAACTTTCAGTCGTTTCGAGTATTTCAGTTTCTTCTGCTGCGACGTCTCTTCTTTCATCCGCTTGCGCAGGTCGGTGGCTAACTCTTCGATGTCGACCATCGCGAGCAGCTCTTTGATTGCCTCCGCGCCCATCTTGGCGACAAACTGCGCCGGGTAATCGCGCACGAGCTCGCGATAACGCTCGTCGCTCAGCAGCTCACGCTCTTTCAATCCCGGCACGTCGCCTGGATCGATCACGATGTAAGATTCAAAATAGAGGACCTTCTCCAGCTCGCGCAGCGGAATGTCGAGCAGGTGCCCTATGCGGCTGGGCAGTCCTTTAAAGAACCAGACGTGCGAACACGGGCTGGCCAGGTCGATATGGCCCAACCGCTCGCGGCGCACCTTCGCTTGAGTCACTTCCACTCCGCATTTGTCGCAGATTACTCCGCGGTGCTTCATGCGTTTGTATTTTCCGCAGAGGCACTCCCAATCAGCCACGGGACCAAAAATGCGCGCGCAGAAGAGTCCATCGCGCTCCGGTTTGAAGGTGCGGTAGTTGATTGTTTCTGGCTTGGTCACCTCACCATGCGACCATTGCCGGATCTTTTCCGGTGACGCAAGTGAGATACGAATAGCTTCAAAGTCAGGAGCTAGTTGCGTCTTTTCTTGTTGGAATCGAAACACTTTAATTTCTCCGTTTTATTTCAGCCGCAGATTTACGCGGATGAACGCAGATCAGCGTTTATCCGCGTAATCCGCGGCTAATTCTTACGCCTCAACTGCGCTGGTGACGATCGCCTCACCAACTCCATCCTGAAGTCCGTCGCCGTCGCCCACAGCCTTCTTGTTGATTAACTCAACGTCGAGACAAAGCGACTGCAATTCACGCACGAGCACGTTGAACGACTCCGGCAGACCTGGATCGAAATCAGCTTCGCCTTTAACGATCGCCTCGTAGATCTTCGAGCGGCCGGCGACGTCGTCAGACTTGGCCGTCAACAGCTCCTGAAGAATGTGCGCCGCGCCATAAGCCTCGAGCGCCCATACCTCCATCTCTCCGAATCGCTGTCCGCCAAACTGCGCCTTGCCGCCGAGTGGCTGCTGCGTGATCAAGCTGTATGGTCCAATCGAACGAGCGTGAATCTTGTCGTCGACCAGGTGCGACAGCTTTAACATGTAGATGTAACCGACTGTCACCTTCTGCTCGAACGGATCACCACTCAGACCGTCGTAGAGCACCGCTTTGCCTGACTCGCTCACGATTTCGGGCAAGCCAAGCTCACTTGCACGATTGCCGGCCAGCTGTAACTTCTTCTTGATCTCAGCTTCCGTTGCGCCGTCGAACACAGGCGTGGCGAAGTGCATTCCCAGCACGCGCGCCGCCCAGCCCAGGTGCGTTTCGAGAATCTGGCCCACGTTCATGCGCGAAGGCACGCCCAGCGGATTCAGAACGATCTCGACCGGCGTACCGTCAGGCAAGTACGGCATGTCTTCTTCCGGAAGGATGCGCGCGATGACGCCCTTGTTTCCGTGACGACCGGCCATCTTGTCGCCGACTGAAAGTTTGCGCTTCATCGCGATGAAGACTTTCACCATCTTGATCACGCCCGGTGAAAGCTCGTCGCCCTGTCGCAGCTTCGCGATCTTCTCCTCGTAAATGTCGGAAAGGATCTTGATCTGACGTTCGGTGCGATCCTCGTATTCCTTGATCTCCGCGCCGATGTCGAGTCGTGACGAAGCAAGTTGCACTTTGCGCAACGCCTTCGGCTCGACGGCCTTCAACATCTCGCGCGTGATCGGAACGTTCTTTTCTATTAATACCTCGCGGTTGGCAACCAGATCCGCCGACAGCTTGCGACCTTCGAGCAGTTCATAGATTCGCTCGTCGCGCTGCTCGCGTAAAATTCGAATCTCGTCTTCGAGGTCGCGTCGCAGACGATCTTCTTCGTCCTGCTCGATTGCGAGTGAACGTGCGTCTTTCTCCTGACCCTTGCGGGTGAAGACCTGCACGTCGACAACGGTGCCGTCGATTCCCGGCGGGCTGACGAGCGAAGCATCCTTCACGTCGCCGGCCTTTTCACCGAAGATTGCTCGCAGCAGTTTCTCTTCGGCAGTCAGTTGGGTCTCGCCTTTCGGCGTGACTTTGCCGACCAGAATCGATCCCGGCTTCACCTGCGCGCCGATGCGAATGATGCCGCTCTCGTCGAGATCGCGAAGCATGTTCTCGCCGACGTTTGGAATGTCACGCGTGATCTCTTCCGGACCAAGCTTCGTGTCACGCGCCTCGATCTCGAGCTCTTCGATGTGAATTGAGGTGTAGTAGTCCTCTTTCACCAGCCGCTCCGAGACGAGAATCGCGTCTTCGAAGTTGTAACCGCGCCACGGCATGAATGCGACCAGCACGTTGCGTCCGAGCGCAAGCTCGCCGCGATCCGTGCATGGACCATCGGCAATCACCTGGCCTTTCTGGACGCGCTCACCCACATGAACAATTGGCCGCTGATTGATACACGTATTCTGGTTAGAACGCTTGAACTTGATCAGCGTGTAGATGTCGGCAGTCACTTCGCGCGAGATCGTGCCGTCGACGTTGTGGTCTGCCTTGACGATGGTGCGCTCGGAGTCGACGTAGTCGACGACGCCGTCACGTTTTGCGACGACGACCGCGCCGGAGTCACGCGCCGTCACCTTCTCCATACCGGTACCGATGTACGGCGCTTCCGCGCGCAGTAGCGGCACTGACTGGCGTTGCATGTTTGAACCCATCAACGCGCGGTTCGCGTCGTCGTTCTCGAGGAACGGAATCAACGAAGCAGCAACCGACACGAGCTGTTTTGGCGAAACGTCGACATACTCGATGTCTTTGCGCAGCGCGAGAATGAACTCACCCGCCTTCCGCGCGGCGTTGCGCTCGTTGATGATGTGTCCGTTGTCGTCGAGCTCGATGTTGGCCTGACCGACGACGTGCTTGTCCTCTTCCCACGCCGTCAGATAGAACGGCCACGGCTCAGATTCCGCTTTGCGACCGTCACCAGGAACTTTCTTGTTGGCTTTTTCGACTTCTTCCTGCGGCACGTGATCGCCGGGCTTGAGCTTCGTGTCGCCACCGTTGATGACGCGCACGTATTCAACCACGCGGCCATCGATGACCTTGCGATACGGCGCTTCGATGAAGCCAAACTCGTTGATGCGCGCGAAGCACGAGAGACTGGAAATCAATCCGATGTTCGGACCTTCAGGCGTCTCAATCGGACAGATACGTCCGTAGTGCGTCGGATGCACGTCGCGCACTTCGAACCCGGCGCGCTCACGCGATAGACCACCCGGTCCAAGTGCCGAGAGACGGCGTTTGTGCGTGATCTCGGAGAGCGGATTCGTCTGGTCCATGAACTGCGACAACTGGCTCGAGCCGAAGAACTCGCGCACCGCGGCCGTCACCGGCTTGGCATTGATCAAGTCGCGCGGCATCGTCGTCTGCATTTCCTGATGGATCGACATCTTCTCCTTGATGGCGCGTTCCATTCGTTCCAGACCGATGCGGAACTGGTTCTCGAGCAGCTCGCCGACAGCGCGCACGCGTCGATTGCCGAGGTGATCGATGTCATCCGCCTGATACTCCGACGGGTTCTTGCGCATCTTGAGAACGTAGCCGACCACCTCGTAGAAATCGTGCGCGGAGAGAAGTGGATCGTCGATACGATCGCGTTCAGGCTTGCCCATCTTGATGTTGAACTTCAGACGGCCGACGCGTGAGAAGTCAAACTTCCGCGGATCGAAGAACATCGCTTCGAGCAGTCGATAGGCGGTCTGCACAGTCGGCGGATCGCCCGGCCGCATCTTGCGATAGATTTCGAGCAATGCATCAACCGGCTTGGTGATGACGTCTTTCTTGAGCGTCAGCGACAGGACTGGTCCAACGTCGTCGCGCTCTGGGAAGAACACCGAGAAGCTCTTGATACCGGCTTCGACGATCTCCTGGAGTTTCGCCGGCGTAATCTCGTTGTTGGCTTCGAGAATGACTTCGCCGCTTTCGGTATTGACGATGTCGGAAACGGCAAATGCGCCTTCCAACTGCGACGAGTCGACCTCAACCTCTTTGATATGCGCTTTGCGCAATGCTTCGAGCGCCGAAGATGCGACTTTCTTGCCACCGCGAACAATCGGATCCGGGCCGCGGCCCTTGATGTCGTGGTCGACCTTCATGCCGACGAGGTTGGTCGATCCCTGTTCAGGCACCTGGACCAGCAGACGTCCGTCCTGAAGACGAATCTCGTCAGTGATGTAGACTGCCCGCAGCATGTCTTCATCGGTGAACGAAGCATTCTTCACGCCTTCTTCGAGTTGCGAATCGGTGCGCAGTCCTTTGAAATCGTTCTTCTCGTTGAACCACAGCCCGAGTGCACGCAAAAAGATCGACGCGAGAAACTTGCGCTTACCGACGCGCACGTAAAGCAGGTTCTTCTGGTCGTATTCAAACTCGACCCACGAACCGCGATACGGAATGATCTTCGCGACGTAAATCGCGCCGCGTTTGAAGAACACGCCCGGCGAGCGATGAAGCTGCGAAACGATGACGCGCTCGGTGCCGTTAATAATGAAGGTGCCGTTGTCGGTCATCAGCGGAATTTCGCCGAAGAAGACTTCTTCTTCCTTGATGTCGCGGATCGACAAGACCTCAGTGTCGGGATCTTTGTCGTAGACAGTCAGACGGATCTTCACCTTGAGCGGAACGCTGTAGCTCATGCCGCGCTCCTGGCACTCCTGCTGGTCGTGCTTGTGCTTCAGGCCGACCGGCTCGCCGCAGTTTTCACACAGCGTCGGTCGCACAAAGTTGAATGTGCCGCAACGGTGACACAGCGTTTCGCCGGCGGCCAGTGGATTGACCTTGATAGTTGCACCGCAGTTCTTGCAGTTTGATCTCAGATAGTTGAGACCTTCGAGACGTCCGCATTTGCACTGCCAGTTACCGATCTGGTACTCGACAAAATCGAGCGTGGCGGTGCCGCGAAAGTCGGAGATTGGAAACACTGACTGAAAAACAGCCTGGAGACCGGTAGTCTCGCGTTCCTCCGGCAGCAGGTCCATTTGGAGAAAGCGGTTGTACGATTCCCGCTGAATCTCAATCAGGTTCGGGATCCTGACGGCTGTAGCGATCTTGGAGAAGTCCTCACGCTCAGGAGCCTGACTGGTGCGTCTTCCTAATCCGGTATTAATTGTTTGAAGCAAATTTGCAGACATGTGAGATTCCTTATTGATTGCCAAGTGCCAAAGATTCCAAAGACGCCAAAGCGCGGTCAGAGCGTACAATGCCCTGACCGCTTGTTAACCAAAAGCGGCGGATCTTTCCGTCAAATTTTTTGGGAGTAACCCCAGCGCCTCAATACTCCCTTAACTTAGCCACTAATAGTGCCAGTGTCAAGCCACGAGACAGTTATCCACAGATTACGCAGATTTCACAAAAAGCATCTGTGTAATCTGTGGATGGTTTTTATTTGACCTCGACGGTCGCGCCCGCATCCGACAGTTTCTGCCTGATCGTTTCTGCCTCTTCCTTCGAAACGCCTTCCTTAACTGCTTTGGGGGCCGCCTCTACCAGATCCTTGGCCTCTTTCAAGCCAAGCGCAGTCACTTCACGAACAACCTTGATCACATTGATCTTGTTGCCGCCAACCGCTTGCAGGATCACGTCAAACTCTGTCTTCTCTTCCGCCGGAGCCGCAGCCTCGCCACCGCCGGTTGCCGCCACTGGGGCTGCGACCGCAGCCGCCGCTGCCGAAACGCCGAAGGTCTCTTCCAGATCCTTCACCAACTGTGAAGCTTCCAGCAGAGTCATGCTCTTCAAAAACTCAATTACGTCTTCGCGTGTTGCTGCCATGATAACCTTTCTATCCTCCTCAAAAATCCTTATGCGGTCTTCTGCTCACCAATCTGTTTAATAACGACTGCCAGGTTGCGCGGCACGGCCGAGAGCACCGTCACCAAACGCTGCGCCTGACAGTTGATCAGGAACATCACCTTTGAAATCAGTTCTTCCCTCGAGGGCAGGCTGGCAATCGCCTCGACTTCCCGCAGTGCGACTACCCTTCCCTCGACGACTCCGGCCTTGAACGTAAAAATGTCCGGATTGGCCTTCGTAAACTTCGAAATCGCTTTTGACAAAGCCACTGGGTCGCTTTTGCTTAGCGCCACCGCAGTCACACCTTTGAAATGTTCGGCAGCGGCTTCGAGCGCGGTTCCCTCAGAGGCCTTCCGCGCCAAGGTGTTTTTCACCACTTCGTAAGAAACACCAGCTTCGCGCAGTTGATTGCGCAGCTCCTGGTCCTTGGCGACGGTCATCTTTTGAAAGCCAACCAGCATCGCGGCGTTGGCGTTCTTAAACTGTTCGGTGAGCGCTTCGAGATCCTTTTGCTTCTGTGCTTTTGTTTTCATGTTTAGCTACTCACCTCTATTTCGCGTACGCCGCTTCGTCCAACAAGACTCCCGGACTCATCGTGGCAGCGAGATTTACTTTTTTCACGTATTTGCCCTTGGCGGTTGCAGGCTTGGCCTTCACCACCGCATCGAGCAGAGCTCTTGCGTTGTCGCGCAGCTTGTCGGCCTCGAAGGAGACTTTGCCGACGCCGACGTGAATCACACCGGTTTTATCGACACGATATTCGACCTTACCGGCTTTTGTTTCGCGAATCGCGGTGGCCACGTCGAAAGTCACGGTGCCGGTCTTCGGATTCGGCATCAGACCGCGAGGGCCGAGCACCTTACCAAGTCCGCCGACGAGACGCATCATGTCGGGCGTGGCAATGACCGCATCGAAGTCAGTCCAACCACCCTTGATCCGAGTCACGATATCTTCGCCACCAACGATATCAGCGCCGGCTTCTTCCGCTTCCCGGAGCTTGTCGCCCTGGGCGATCACGAGCACTGTCTTCGACTTGCCCAGACCGTGTGGCAAGACGATAGTGCCGCGCACGAGTTGATCCGCTTTGCGCGGATCGACGCCGAGCCAAACTGTTAATTCAACGGTTTCGTCAAACTTCGCGAACGCGATCTCTTTGACTTTTGCGATTGCTGTGTCGAGGTTGTATTTGCGTCCCGCCTCGATCTTCTCGAGCGCGGAGCGATATTTCTTTCCGTGTCGCTTCATTGCAAAGCTCCGAGGTGCCAGCGGGATCAGCGATCCCTCCCTCTTAAAATAGGTCCTATTTGTCCATAGGACCTATACTGATTATTCCACCGTCAGGCCCATCTGACGGGCCGTTCCTTCAATCGTTCTGATAGCCGATTCCAAGTTCGTCGTATTCAGATCCGGAAGCTTCGTTTTGGCGATCTCTTCGATCTTTGCCTTCGAGATCGTGCCCACCTTCTCGCGGTTTGGCTTTCCCGATCCCGCTGGAATCCCGGCAGCCTTCTTCAACAAATCTGCCGCCGGCGGCGTCTTCGTTTCAAACGTAAACGAACGATCGGCGTAAACCGTGATCACGACCGGCACTTTGAGATCTGGATCCATCTGCGCGGTCTTCGCGTTGAAGGCCTTGCAGAATTCCATGATGTTCACGCCGTGTTGACCAAGCGCCGGACCAATCGGCGGCGCCGGATTAGCTTTGCCAGCCGGAACCTGCAACTTTATGTAACCTGTAATCTTCTTTGCCATCTTCTTTTTTCGGTATAGGTCCTATATGACCTATTATTCTTCCTCGGCAAACGTCACTTTCTCGACGTCGAGAAAATTCAATTCCACAGGCGTCGATCTGCCGAAGATCGTCACCGTCACCTTCAACGTCGATTTATCGTCATTAACTTCTTCAACTTTTCCAGTGAAACTCTGAAACGGTCCGGACTTGATGCGGACCGTCTCACCCTGTGCGTAAGAAAACTTCGGTTTCGGCTTCTCCGCCGCTTCCGCCTGCTGGTTCACAATCTGATCGACTTCCTGCGGCGTCAGCGGCGTCGGATTATGACCACCGACAAAGCCGGTAACCTTCGGTGTCGACTTAATCATATGAAACACGTTGTCCGGGATATGGCCTCGCTCGTCGCAGTCGATCTGCACCAGTACGTAACCTGGGTAAAACATGCGCGCCGACTCGATTCGCTTGTTCCCGCGCATCTCGACGACGGTTTCCGTGGGCACGAGCACTTCAGTGATCTCGTTTTGGAGATCGGTATCGCGAATACGCGCCTTCAGGCTGTCGCGCACTTTTTTCTCGTGTCCCGAGTAAGTATGGAGGATAAACCACTGCAACATTAGACAAACTCTTTTCTAAGCTAAACCCAACCACCTTGCGATTTTTTCGATCAACCAATCCAACCCAAGAATCAACCGCGAAAGCGCCTGATCCACTACAAACAAATAGACCGCGAAAAAGATAACCGCGATGAGCGTGATGATCGTCGTGTTCTGAACCGTAGTCAGACCCGGCCAGGAAACGCGCTTCATCTCAGTCCGCACGTCGTGCAGAAACTGAACTATACGTCCGGGACCCGACGGCGCAGCGGTGTGCCCACCTCGTTCGCTCCTGACAGCCTTGCCCTCCGGTCCTTCACCAAAGCGCGTAGCTCTTGGCGCTACGATTGGCGCGTCTGGATTGTCTGTTTCAGCCATAAAACTTCGACCAACTTCAAATGGCAGGGGTACCAGGATTCGAACCCGGACTTTCGGTTTTGGAGACCGACGTGCTAACCGTTGACACTATACCCCTCCGAACATTGCCAAACGGCAAGCTTTTACTTCGTTTCCTTGTGACCAGTGTGCTTGCGGCAACGGCGACAGAACTTGCTGAATTCCAACCGGTCGGGTGTGGTCTTCTTATTCTTGGTCGTCACGTAGTTCCGACTCTTGCATTCATTACACTGAAGCACAATGTTATCGCGTGGCATCGCTCAAACCCCTCAATATAGGTCCCATACGTCTTATAGGTCCTATTGTTTTACTCCACAACCTCTGACACCGTGCCTGCCCCAACCGTGCGACCACCCTCGCGAATCGCGAAGCGCAGCCCCTTCTCCATCGCGATGGGCGCGATCAACTCGATCTCCATCGCCACGTTGTCGCCTGGCATCACCATCTCCACTCCCGCCGGCAGGTGCGCTACTCCCGTCACGTCCGTAGAACTGCGGTCTGTAACCGGTGAAGAACGGCGTGTGCCGCCCTCCTTCTTCCTTCGTCAGCACGTAAGCCTCGGCCTTGAACTTCGTGTGCGGCGTGATTGAGCCGGGTTTCGAAATCACCTGCCCGCGCTCGATGTCCTTGCGCTCAACACCGCGCAAGAGCAGTCCAACGTTGTCGCCTGCCACGCCTTCGTCCAAAAGCTTCTTGAACATCTCCACGCCCGTCACTACTGTCGAGCGCGTCGGCCGGATGCCAACGATCTCCACTCCCTCGTTCACCTTCACCTTGCCGCGCTCCACTCGGCCCGTGGCCACCGTGCCGCGTCCCTGAATCGTGAAGATGTCTTCCACCGGCATCAAGAACGGCTTTTCGACATCCCGCTCCGGCGTCGGAATGTAGCTGTCAACTGCATCCATCAACTCCAACACCGTCTTCTCCCATGCGGGATCGCCTTCCAACGCTTTCAACGCCGAACACTTGATTACCGGAATGTCATCACCCGGAAACTCATAGGTGCTCAACAGCTCGCGCACTTCCAGCTCCACCAACTCCAGCAACTCCGGATCGTCGACCGCATCCACTTTATTCAGGCACACCACCATCGCCGGCACGCCCACCTGCCGCGCCAGCAGAATGTGCTCGCGCGTTTGCGGCATCGGCCCGTCGGTGGCTGCCACCACCAGAATCGCGCCGTCCATTTGCGCCGCGCCCGTGATCATGTTCTTCACGTAATCGGCATGACCGGGACAATCAACGTGCGCGTAGTGACGATTCGCAGTCTCATACTCCACGTGCGCCGTGGCGATCGTGATGCCGCGCGCTTTCTCTTCCGGCGCCTTGTCAATCTGATCGAAGGCCACAAACTGCACTTTCGGATTGTTCTTCGCCAGCACCTTCGTGATCGCCGCCGTCAACGTCGTCTTACCGTGATCCACGTGCCCAATCGTCCCGATGTTCACGTGCGGTTTCGAACGGTCAAATTTTTCCTTCGACATCTCTTCCTCTTCTATTTACAGGATCATACCTGGTACGAAACGCTGGAGCCCGCGATGAGATTTGAACTCATGACCTCCTCCTTACCAAGGAGGCGCTCTACCCCTGAGCTACGCGGGCCCGAATCCCAAAGCGCCATAAAACTGGAGCGGGCGACGAGATTCGAACTCGCGACCCTCAGCTTGGAAGGCTGATGCTCTACCAACTGAGCTACACCCGCTCAAGCGAATTCAACCGGTGCAGGGGGTAGGATTCGAACCTACGTAGGGCGTGAGCCCGCCGGGTTTACAGCCCGGTGCCATTAACCACTCGACCACCCCTGCAACACTTTGTTTTTTGCCGTGGAGCCGGCGAAGGGACTTGAACCCCCGACCCTCTGATTACAAATCAGATGCTCTACCAACTGAGCTACGCCGGCCCGCTATAGTGTACAAATAGCGCAATCCGACAAAATGCGGATACTACCAAGCGAGTTTCAAAAACGCAAGTCGCCAACTATCCACAGATTACGCGGATAACAAGGCACAAAATCTGTGTCATCTGTGGATGGTTTGTAGTAGGATGAGTAAACCTCACCCGCGTCACTTTGCCCCTGTCCCCATATTCAAATCAAAGGAGACCAGTCATGCCACGATTCAGAATTCCGCGAACTGCGCTCTTCTCACTCGCCTGTTTGCTCGCGTTCGCCTTTTCGACCAATGCCCAGACACCAACGCCTACGCCGCAGATTGTGATGCCTACCGTCACGCGATCGCTGCGTGTCGCGGGTAAAACCAGCCTCTATTGCGCCGGTTACATTCGCTTTCAACGACTGCCGCACATGCCCGAGATAGTCGGCGCTCTGGAGGAACAGGAACAACACACGTTTGCCGAAGGCGACGTCGTTTACCTCAATGCCGGTTCACAGCAAGGCATTAAAGAAGGTCAAAACTTTCAAATCATCCGCCCGCGTGGTGACGTCAAAGGCGTGCACAAGCAAAAGTACGGATTTCTGGGCACCTACGTGCAGGAAATTGGCCAACTTCAGGTTTTCAAAGTTCACGAAAACACCTCGGCAGCGCAGGTCACTTTTTCCTGCGAGGCGGCACTGTTCGGCGATCTGCTGGCGCCGATTCCGGATCGCGAGTCGCCACTGCAACGTGCCGAAGCAAATCTCGATCGCTTTGTCGATCCATCGGGAAAACAGACCGGCCGTTTGATGATGGCAAAAGATAATCGTGAAATGGTCACGAGAAACGATATTGTCTATATCGACCTCGGCTCCGAAGACCAGCTCAAACCCGGCGACTATCTCACGGTCTATCGGCCGTTTGGCACCGGCAACATCACTCGGATCGATAACGAAGAGATCGCGCGCAACCGCGCGAACGGTTTTCAGAGCGATCGATTTCGCGGCGGCGGCTTCTCCATTTCGGCCTCGCGGGCGAAAGACAAGACGGCGTTCGTAGACGCTGAAGGCCGTTATCGCTATCGGCCGATCACGACGCGCGAAGTCAAACGACATCGTCCGGAAATGCCGCGAAAGATTGTTGGCGAGATAGTGATAATTAACGTGCAGACAAGAACCGCGACGGCGATCGTCACGCGAGTTGCGGGCGAGGTGCATACCGGCGACTGGGTCGAGATTCAGTAAGAAATTTTTGCCGCGGATTCACGCGGATTACGATCCGCGTTTATCCGCGTGAATCCGCGGTAAAACGAACTGAAATACCCGTACATCGAAATGCACGCCGAGATTACAACCAGCCAGAGCATCGCCCTCCCGGCCGTGTAAAGAAGCACCTGCCAGTCGTTACCCGTAGTTGGACCACCGGTAATCAAATGCTGCCACGCTGCGCGCAACTCAGGCACCGACCAAAACTCGATCGCAGGAAACGGTCTGCCAAAATTCGCCACCGGCGGTTTTCCGCCGACACTCGATCCAATCAACAACGCGACTGTGATCACCTGGGCCAGCATTTTGAACTTGCCCATTCTCGACGCCGAGATCACGACGCCCTCAACCGCCGCAACCGAGCGCAAACCAGTAACCGCAAACTCTCTACCAATAATTATGACCACCGCCCACGCCGGCGCGAGTTGATTCTCAACCAGCGAAATCAGCGCGGCGGAGATCAATAGTTTGTCTGCAATCGGATCGAGTAGTTGACCGAGACGAGTCACCTGTCCACGACTGCGCGCGATACGACCGTCGAAATAATCGGTCAGCGCCGCGCCTAAAAACATCACCACGCCGAGCAAGTGCCTCGGCACGCCAAACCAGTCTTCAGAAAACGGGGTCAGCAGGACCACGACGAGCAGCGGCACGATGAAAATCCGCAGAAGAGTTAGGCCGTTGGGCAGGTTCACGCGCCTTACTGTAGGACTATCCTGTTAATCCTGCAAATCTTATAAATCCTGTGGAACTTTTTGCGGCCTTCCAGTGAATACTGGTATGCGAAAACTGTTATCCCTCCTGACACTGGTCCTTCTCAGCGCATCATCCGTCTTCGCCGACGACTCGCGCGCGCAAGAGATTCTCAAGCAAGCACGCACCGCAATCGGCGGCGAAGAACAACTCCAAAAGATCCAAAGTCTGCACATCAACGGACAATATCGTCGCATCTTTGGCGAACGTCAGATGGGCGGCGATCGTGAGATCAGCATCTCGCTGCCGAACAAGTATCTCGTCGAAGACGCGATGAACGCCGGCGGGCTCAGCACGACGCTCATCAACACGCGCGGCTTGAACGGCGATCGCGCGTGGAACGCTTCGAGTGGAGGCGGTGGCGCAATGGTCTTTCGCATGGGTGGACCAGGCGGTCAGCAAGCAACTCCGGAGCAGTTGGAAGCAGGTCTGCGCAGGACCTACACCGCCGAGTTTTCCCGTTATCTGCTGGCGATGATCCTGACGCCTCCACCGTCGTTGAGTGTCGAATACAAATACGCCGGTGAGTCGGAAGTGGAGGATGTGCAGGCCGATGTGATCGACGTTACCGGCCCCGACAATTTTTCCATTCGCATCTTCTTCGACAAGAAGAGTCATCTGCCACTGCTGCTCAGCTATCGTGGGCCGAAGCCGCGCATGGTGACGATGACGCGTCAAGGAAACGGGCACGCCAAAGCGGAAGACCTCAAGAAAGAAGCGGAGAAGCAGATGAGCGCCGAGCCGCCGGCCGCGCCTGAAGAGGTCGACTTTTACATTCGACTCACGGATCACAAGAAGGTCGACGGTCTCATGCTGCCGCACAAGTTGACGTTTCTGACTGGCGACGAAGTCTCGGAAGAGTTTGAAATTTCCAAATATCAATTAAATCCAGCATTAAAAGCCGACATTTTCGAAAAACATTAAAGGAGCAACAATGCCGTCTTGGACTGTTATGTGCATTTTGTGCCTTTTTGTGGCCGTTACTTGCTTGGCACAGAGTAATGCGAACCTCGATGTGGTCGTGAAAGACCCGTCAGGCGCTCTGATAAATAAGGCACAGGTGCAGTTGATCAGGAACGGGAAGGCGCAGTCTGTGGCGACAACGAATCAACGTGGCGAGGCGCGCTTCAACAAACTCCCCGCCGGCCGTTACCAGATTCACGTCGAGGCGCCGGGTTTCAAAGCACAGGACATCGAAGACTTCGAGCTCGCAACTGGTCCACAGCGACGAGAGATCACGCTCGAGATCGATCCGATCAAAGTCGACGTCGATGTCGCCAACGAAGCACAAGTCCGAAATACAAATCCGACTGGACCGGCATTCAGCAATGTTCTAACCGCCGAACAGATCGCACAACTCCCCGACGATCCGGAAGAGTTTGAAAACGCCATCAATCAACTTGCCGGACCGGGCGCGCAAATTCGCGTCAACGGCTTTCGTGGTGGCAAGCTTCCGCCGAAATCACAAATCCGCGAGATACGTTTTCGTCTCAATCCGTACGCGGCCGAGAATCACGACGCCGGCTTCGGACTCGTCGACATCACGACTAAACCGGGCGTGAATTCATGGCACGGCTCGTTCAACTTCGGCTTCCGCGACGAGTCGATGAATGCGCGCCAGATCTTCGCGCCATTTCGCGGTCCGGAACAGCAACGAAGATTTGGCCTCTCGATGGATGGTCCAATCTGGAAAAACCATACTTCGCTTTTTCTAAATGTCGACGGTTCGCTGTTCTTCGATGCGCGTCCGATCTTCGCAACGCTTCCATCCGGCATGTTCTCGGATCTCGCGTATCGTCCGTCGCGCCGGTTGAACCTCGACGCGCGCGTCGAGCACGTGCTGACCAAAACACACACCGCGCGCTTCCAGTTTCAGCGCAATGCCGGTGTGCAGAACAATCTCGGCGCCGGCGATTTCGATCTTGCTTCTCGCGGTTACTCACAAGAGCAAACGGAGTACATCGCACGCCTGGCCGACTCAGGCGTGCTCGGAAAGAAATTCTTCAACGAGGCGCGGTTGCAGGCACGCTGGCTGACAACTGAATCGCGTTCGGCGAGTTTGGGCCAGACGATTCTGGTTCCAGGCGCATTCAACGACGGCAGCGCGCAAAGAAGCGGCGGCCGGCGGCAACTCGATTTCGAGCTCGCGGACAATGTCGATTACGCGCTCGAGAAACACGGTCTGCGCTTCGGCGTTCAGCTCGAAGCCGGCGGTTACCGCAGCAACGATCGCACGAATGCGTTTGGCACGTTTCAGTTTGCCGATCTCGCTGCTTACGAAGCCGGACTGCCAACGCAATACACTCAGCGCATCGGCGATCCGACAGTGAAGTACCGGCAGTATCAATTCGGCTGGTACGTGCAGGACGACTATCGCGTACGCAAGAACCTCACGCTCAGTTACGGCGTTCGCCACGAGTTGCAAAATCACGTCTCGGGAAAATTCAACGTGGCGCCGCGGCTCGGTTTTGTCTGGTCGCCAAAGAAAAATGGATCGATCACGTTTCGCGGAGGCGCAGGCATCTTTTACGACTGGTTCACTGCGCAAACCTTCGAGCAAACGCTGCGAGTTGACGGTCAGCGACAGCGCGATCTAGTTGTGACCAATCCCGGTTTTCCAAATCCTTTCGGCGGTGGTATGCAGACTGTGCTGCCACCAAGCCGGATCCAAGTCGATCCCGATTTACAGATTCCGTACATCATTCAGTCTTCCATTGGCATGGAGACGAACCCATTCAAGTTGTTTCGACTAACAACCAATTATCAGTATCAACGCGGCGTTCATCTCTTGCACGGCCGCAATCTCAATGCGCCGATTCCCGGATTCGGCCGGCCCGATCCGGCAATCGGCAACATCACCAACATCGAATCGTCTGCTTATCAATCGAGCCACAGGCTGATGGTGGGAATCGGTCCGGCGAAGTTTGTCAGCGGTCTCTTCTGGAGTGTCAACTACCTGCTGATGAAGAATACAAACGAGGCTGACAGTCCATTCAGTTTGCCGTCGAACAACTTCAACCTGCGCGCCGATCGTGGTCCAGCGGCAAACGACCTACGCCATCTGATTTCGGGCTTTGTGAGCAAGCGACTGCGGATGGGCTTCGCCGTCTCGACCATCTTTCAAGCGACTTCCGCGCTGCCTTACAACATCACCACTGGCTTCGACGACAACGGCGACACAGTAATCAACGATCGCCCCGCGGGTGTTGGACGCAACAGCGCGCGCGGCGCGGCGCGTTGGGAGATAGGATCGCGATTGAGTTGGGGAAAAGATTTCGGACCCGAAGTGCAGCCGACCGGCGGGCCGCAGGTGAAAATGGTGCGAATCGGCGGCGGCGACGGCGCCGCGCCGCCCTCGCTGCCAATGGGCGCGAGCAAGAAGTACCGGCTCGAGTTCTACGCACAGGCATTCAATCTTCTGAATCACGCCAATCTGGGAGCGTTTTCCGGCGTCCAGACCTCCCCTTTCTTCGGGCAGGCGACCTCCGCCCAACCACCACGGAGAATGGAACTCGGGATGCGATTCAACTTTTAATCCACAGATTACGCAGATTTCTTTCAAGTAATCTGCGTAATCTGTGGATGGCTTGCCCCGCGAAAATCCGTCAGCTAGAATGACTGATTTTCACTATGGCCATCGATCGCATCAGTGTCAGGGGCGCTCGCCAACACAACCTGAAAAACATCAATGTCGATATCCCCCGCGATCGCTTCACGGTAATCACTGGGCTCTCCGGCTCCGGTAAATCTTCACTCGCTTTCGACACCATTTACGCCGAAGGTCAGCGACGCTATGTCGAGTCGCTCTCCGCCTACGCGCGCCAGTTCCTCGATCAACTGGAAAAGCCCGACGTCGATTCGGTCGAGGGCCTATCGCCCGCCATCTCGATCGAGCAGAAAACCGTCTCGCGCAGCCCACGCTCGACTGTCGGCACAGTGACCGAGATCTACGACTACATGCGCCTGCTGTTTTCGTCGATTGGCATCCCGCACTGTCACATTTGCGGCGCGGCCATCACGCGACAAAGCGTCGATCAGATCGTGCAGAACGTTTTAGGTTTGCCCGAAGGCGAACGAGTGATGGTGCTGGCGCCGATCGTGCGCGGCCGCAAAGGTGAGTTCAAAAAAGAGCTGGAGAGACTGGCGAAAGAAGGCTTTCTGCGCGCGCGCGTCGACGGCGAGTTGCTCTCGCTCGACGAAGAGATCCGCCTCGACAAGAGAAGAAATCACACGATTGAAGCAGTCGTCGATCGGCTTCTGATCAAGAACGGAATACGCGAACGACTCACGGATTCGATCAGGACAGCCTTGAAGTTGACTGGCGGCGCGGTGCTCATCTCGATTGTCGATGGCGAAGAGAAGCTTTACTCCGAACGCATGGCCTGCGTGAACTGCGGTATCAACGTGCCACCGCTCGAGCCGCGCTCGTTTTCGTTCAACTCCGCTTACGGCGCGTGCAAACGCTGCCACGGCTTGGGAACGGTCATGGAGATCGATTCGCTCAAATTGATTCCGGAGGCGTGGCAAACTCCTGAAAGGCTCGGCTTCATGGGCACGGCCGACAAACAAGGCTCGGCATATTTGCGCAGTGCTCTACTGGCAGTCTGCAAACAGTTTCATGCTGACCCAAAGACGCCATATGCCGATCTGCCAAAAGAAGTACGTGATGGTTTTCTGAATGGACTCAACGGCAAGCTGACTTTCACTCAGGGACTTTACAGCTATCAAAATGAGTGGCCGGGTGCGCTCAATTGGCTCAGAGATCGATTGGAGGAAGCCGCATCCGAGAAACTAAGAGTCGCGCTCGAGCAATTGGTCTCGCCCACAGTTTGCCCCGAATGCAATGGCAGGCGACTGCGTTCGGATTCGCTGTCGGTTCAGATCGGTGGACGTGGCATTGCAGAGTACACTGGATTGCCGATTGAAGGGGCGGTGGAGGCGTTCGAACAGATCACGCTGAATTCGCGTGAAGAACAGATTGCTGGTCCAATACTCCGTGAAATCAAGAACCGGCTGCGCTTTCTTACGACGGTCGGGCTCGGTTATTTGACACTCGATCGATCGTCGTCAACGCTCTCCGGCGGCGAAGGCCAACGTATTCGACTCGCGACGCAGATCGGATCGCAGTTGCGCGGAGTTCTCTACGTGCTCGACGAGCCTTCGATTGGTCTGCACCCGCGCGATAATCAGAAGCTGCTCGAAACTCTCTCGGCGCTACGCGATCTCGGGAATACCGTTCTGGTAGTTGAACACGATGAAGAGACGATCCGTCGCGCCGATTACGTTGTGGATCTTGGACCAGGCGCCGGCGCGCATGGGGGCCAGGTCGTCGCTGTCGGCACCGCGCAGGACGTGGCGCAAAATCCGGAGTCAATCACCGGTCTTTACATTCGCGGCGCACGGAGGATCGAAGTGCCGGCGGAGAGAAGAGCGCCAAACGGCAAGTATCTGACGATCACCGGCGCTTACGCAAACAATCTGAAGGAGATCGACGTCTCGTTTCCGTTGGGTTTGTTAACCGTTGTGACTGGCGTTTCCGGTTCGGGTAAATCCACGCTCGTCGAAGACATCCTTTACTCCGCACTGGCACAGCATCTCTACGGCTCGGCGACCGAACCTGGTCCATACAAATCGATCGAAGGTCTCGAACACGTCGACAAGGTGATCGAGATCGATCAGTCGCCGATCGGCCGTACGCCACGATCGAATCCCGCGACCTACACTGGTTTGTTCACGCCGTTGCGCGAGCTCTACGCGATGCTGCCCGAGTCGCGTGAACGCGGTTACAAGCCGGGACGGTTCTCGTTCAACGTCAAAGGCGGGCGTTGCGAAGCGTGCGAAGGCGACGGCATGAAACGCATCGAGATGAACTTTCTTCCCGACGTGTACGTGCTGTGCGACGTGTGTCGCGGCGCGCGCTACAACCGCGAGACAATGGCAGTGAAGTACAAAGGTAAGTCGATCGCTGACCTGCTCGATACGACAGTTGAGGAAGCGCTGCCGCTGCTCGAAAACATTCCGCAGATACAGCAGAAGCTTCAAACGCTGCTCGACGTCGGACTCGGTTACATTAAGTTGGGCCAGTCGGCGACGACTCTCTCGGGCGGCGAGGCCCAGCGAATAAAACTCGCCAAAGAGCTTTCGAAACGCGCCACGGGCCGGACGATCTACATTCTCGACGAGCCGACAACCGGCCTACACTTCGCCGACGTTCACAAATTACTCGACGTGCTTCAACGTCTCGTCTCGCTCGGCAACACGGTGCTGGTGATCGAGCACAACCTCGACGTGATCAAGTCGGCCGACTACATCATCGATCTTGGTCCGGAAGGCGGCGAACACGGTGGACGCGTCGTCGCCGCAGGCACACCCGAAGAAGTCGCGCGCTCGCGCCGCTCCCACACCGGCCACGTCCTGCGACCACTCCTCAACGGCCACAGCAACGGACGAAAGGGCCACAAAGAGGCACAAGAAGTACAAACACCTACAAGCTAAAGCTTGAACTCTGAACTCATCGCCGGCGTCGAGTTCAGAGTTCAGCCTTCAGGCTGTTCTTTGTGCTTTTTGTGCTCCTTTGTGGCTTTAATCAGGTGTTAGAATCGTGCGCCATGGGGACATCCATTTACGATCTGCGGCCGCTCGAACTCGATAACGTCAAAACGTATCCGCTCGCGTCGCGCAAGAGTAAGGTCTCACTGGACGAGTTTGCTAAACCGTTAACCGGTGGCGCGTCAGTGAATGATTTCCTCGACAGCCTGCCGAACGTCCTCGCGGTGCAGTCTTTGCGCGAACTTGCCACACGCATCCGGCATGCGCGGGATCTGAAGAAGCCAATCATCTGGGGCATCGGCGGCCATGTGATCAAGACCGGTCTCGCTCCAGTGATCGTCGACCTGATGAAGCTGGGATACGTCTCGGCGATTGCCGGAAACGGGTCGGTGCTGGTCCATGACTCTGAGATTGCGATGGTTGGTTCCACTTCCGAGGACGTTGACGCCACGCTCCAGCAGGGTATTTTTGGCGGCGCAGAAGAGACTGCTCAACTTCTCAACAATGCCGCGCGTGATGGCGCACGAGATCAGATCGGACTCGGTGAAGCAGTCGGCCGCGCGTTGCTCGCGCGCAGTCCACAGCATCGTGGCTATTCCCTGCTTTGTGCTGCCTACGAATCGAAAATTCCGTTCACTGCTCACATCACGATCGGAGGCGACATCGCACATTTCCACCGCGACTTCGACGGCGCCGCACTCGGTGCGACGACGCACACTGACTTTCGCCTGCTCGCTGAGCTGGTGAGGCAGATGGATGGTGGTGGAGTTTATTTAAATGTCGGATCGGCGGTGGTGCTGCCCGAAGTGTTTCTCAAGTGTGTGACCCTGGTCCGCAATCTGGGCCACTCGTTCTCTGACATCACGACGGCCAACTTCGATTTCATTCAGTCGTACAGACCGCTGACAAACGTTGTGCGCCGGCCCACCGAACACGGCGCGGGTCATGGGTTTTCGATCACCGGGCATCATGAGATCAACATTCCTTTACTCGCGGCCTTAATAAAAGGACACGATTAACAAGATTCACTATTGCAATTTCCGCCTTCGTGTATTATTCTGCCCGCTCCTGAAATTGAAATCCGATTTCAATTTCGGCCAAAGCACTCAAAACGCTTAGAAAGGTCCTGGTTCCATGGCTGGCATAAACTGCCTTCGCTCTCTTACGCTTCTGCTGCTGTCAGCAATCATAGCCGTTCCTGTTGCAGCTCAAACTTCGACAAACAAAGCTACGTTGAAAGGCAAAGTGCTCGACCCAAATCGCGCGGCCATACCCGGCGCCGACGTTTGGATTAGCGCCACCGGCTTCCCTTCCTCATCCGCAACCACAGATCGCAACGGTGAGTTCTCCCTGACACTCGATCCGGGCGAGTATCAAGTGCGCGTGATGGCAGAAGGCTTTACCGAGACTACGCAGCCAGTAAACCTGACGCGCGACAATTCGCAACCACTTGAAATCGTCCTTTCGGTTGGACCATCGACCGCCAGCGTAACGATCACCGACATCGCAGCCTATGGCATCGATTCGATCAATAGCGCTACCAAAACACTGACGCCACTCCGCGACATTCCGCAGTCGATCTCCGTAGTCACCAAAGAACAGATTCGTGATCAGTCGATGGGGAGCGTGTCGGACGTGGTGGCTTACGTGCCCGGCATCACTTCGCATCAGGGAGAGAACAATCGCGATCAACTCGTGATCCGCGGCAACAATACGAGCGCCGACTTCTTTCTGAACGGCGTGCGCGACGACGTCCAATACTATCGCGATCTTTACAACGTCGAGCGCGTCGAGGCGTTGAAAGGACCAAACTCGATGATGTTTGGTCGTGGCGGCGGTGGCGGCGTGATCAATCGCGTGGGCAAAGAAGCCGGCTTCTCTCCTCTGCGCGAAATCACGCTTCAAGGTGGCTCGTTCAGAGACACACGTTTCACAACCGATTTGGATCAGCCATTTGGCAACAAGCTCGCGTTCAGACTCAACGGCGTTTACGAGAATTCCGACAGTTTCCGCCAGCACGTCGATTTCGAACGCTACGGAGTCAATCCAACTGCCACGCTCGTGCTTGGTCCAAAAACCGCGGTCAAGCTCTCTTACGAATACTTTCACGATGGCCGCACTGCCGACCGCGGTATTCCGTCGTTTCGCGGACGCCCGATCGATGTTCCAATCAACACTTACTTCGGCGATCCGCACAACAGTTTCGTCAGAGCCGGCGTAAACCTCGCTTCAGCCAACATCGAGCATCAAGCCGGTCGCTTCAATATTCGCAACCGCACGATGTTTGGCGACTACGATCGCTTCTATCAAAACTACGTTCCCGGCGCAGTGACGGCAGGCAAAAACCTCGTCGCTATTTCGGCTTACAACAATGCCACGAAGCGACGAAACGTCTTCAACCAAACTGACGTCACGTTCACGGCGTCAACCGGATCTGTGCGCCACAACTTTCTTACCGGCGCAGAATTGGGCCGGCAGTTGACAGACAACTTCCGCCAGACGGGTTTCTTCAACAACAGTGCGACGTCGATTCTCGTGCCGCTATCTAATACTGTAGTCAACACGCCGATTACATTCCGTCAGAATGCAACCGACGCCAACAACCACATCAGAACAAATCTCGGCGCGACCTACGTTCAAGATCAGATCGAAATCAATCGCTATCTTCAGGTTGTTGCCGGTCTGCGTTTCGACTATTTCGATCTACAGTTTCACAACAACCGAAACAATCAGGAGCTGAGACGCATCGATCGTCTCGTATCGCCACGGGCGGGCGTGATCGTCAAACCTGTAACAGAGCTGTCGCTCTACGCGAATTACGGAGTTGCTTATTTGCCAAGCAGTGGCGATCAGTTCTCTTCTCTGACGTCCATCACGCAGCAGGTCAAACCGGAGAAGTTCAACAACTACGAAGTCGGCGCGAAGTGGGACGTGCGTCGCAATCTCTCGTTGACCACCGCCTTGTACCGGCAGGACCGGACGAACACGCGCGCCACCGATCCAAACGACCCAACGCGCATCCTGCAAACCGGCAGTCAACGAACGAATGGTTACGAGCTTGGGTTGAACGGCAGTATCACGACGAAGTGGAGTGTCGCAGGCGGCTACGCCTACCAGGATGCTTTCATCAGCAGTGCTACGGTGTCGGCAGCGAAAGGTGCGCAGGTGGCGCTCGTGCCGCATCACAGTTTCTCGCTCTGGAACAATTACAAAGTCCATCCGCGACTCGGCTTGGGCCTCGGTATCATTCATCGTTCTGACATGTTCGCCGCGGTCGATAACGCGGTGGTCCTGCCGGGTTATACCCGCGCCGATGCGGCCGTGTTCTTCTCGATCACTGAGCGATGGCGTTTGCAGGCGAACATTCAGAACCTGTTTGACAAGCAGTATTACCTGAACGCCGACGGCAACAACAACATCTCACCGGGCGCGCCGCGTGGTGCTCGCGTGGCTTTAATCGCACGCTTTTAACGGGTTCGGGACGATACGCGGTCGGCGCGATGTGGTAAACTCCGCCTGCACTACACAGATCAAGCGCGCGAGATGCTGCGCGAGTACAAGGGTTGACAGGTGGACGCTCAAAAACTGGAACACTTCCGAAACCTTCTTCTCAATCAGTTACGCCAAAACACTGAACAGGTCCGCACGGATCAAGCGGCGGCGCTCGAGCTTTACGACGACGGCGTCAAAGACAGCGTGGATCTTTCCGTGCAGGATTTGAACAAAGAGATCGCGCTGCGGCTCGGCGAGCGCAGCTCCAAAGAGGTCGCGGATATCGATCAGGCGTTGTTGCGTATCGAGGAAGGAACTTACGGGATCTGTGCGCGTTGCAGTCAACCGATCGACGAGCGGCGACTCGAAGCCATTCCCACCGCGCGTTACGACGCGGCCTGCCAGGCGGCGATCGAGAGCGCGAACGGCGAAGAAGACCTACCGACGTTATAATCCACAGATTACGCAGATTACACAGACAAAATCTGTGTAATCTGTGGATTAAGCTTTCGGATGCGCCTTATCGTAAACCTCGATCAACTTTTCCATCGAAACATGTGTGTAGACTTGCGTGGTTGAGAGTCGCGCGTGGCCCAGCAGCTCCTGGATGTCGCGCAGGTCGGCGCCACTGTCGAGTAAGTGTGTGGCAAACGAATGACGCAGCGCATGAGGACTGATGTTGTGCATGCCGGCGCAGAGTCGAATGTATTTATCAACCATGCGACCCACCGAACGAGTGGTGATTCGCGTGCCCTGGTAATTTAGAAAAAGCGCTTCGTCATCGCGCTTCGACACCGGCGCGTTGAAGAGAAACTTGTCGCGCACCTTCAAATAGTTTCGCAGCGCTTCGCCCGCCGGATCGCCAAAAGGAACGATCCGCTGTTTCCTCCGCTTTCCTGTCACGCGTATCAACTGATTGCGAAAATCGACATCCGCCAGATTCAACGTCGTCAACTCCGCCACACGAACACCCGTCGCATACATCAGCTCGAGCATCGCGCGATCGCGTTTGCCGAGATCCGTTTCCGGATCGGGCGATTCGATAAACCTGATCGCGTCTTCGATTGAAAGATGTTTGGGGAGTTTCTTTTCGAGCCTTGGCGTAGAGACGAGTTTGGCGGGATTCATCTCCAACACCCCCTCGCGCAAGAGAAACTGAAAAAAGGTGCGCAGTGCGGCGAGCTTACGAGCGATTGAACGTTTGCTCTTTTGCGCGGTGTGAAGCGCCGCCATCCACTCGCGAATCGTCAGATGGTCTATCTCGGAAACTTCAGGCGCTTTCCTCTTTTCGCCGGCGGTAAGAAACTGAACGAACTGTTCGAGGTCGCTTGAGTAATTGCGTAAGGTGTGTGCGCTGACGTTGCGCTCGTAGCGCAAGTGTTCGAGGAACTGCTCGATCAGATCACGCATTCTGTAATCTTGAAATCCTGTCTAATAGCCCGTCGACGCGGCAGGCTTCGGGGAATAATATCCTTTTCGCGAACGAACCCGCACATCATTTCTCGACTTGATCCGCAGCTCGATCTGATGCAAGCGTCCATCGCGCGGCTCTGCGCCCGGGTAGTAACTCAAAACATACTGCTGCGAGAGATCCGCCGCGATCTGATTGAAAGCGAAATCCAACTGATCGATCGTCTTCGGAATATAAACAGCGCCGCCGGTCTGCCCCGATAACTGTTCCATTCGTCGCTCAGCCGCGAGCGCACGCAGGTTCGCGCCCTCGTACAAGCCTGTTTGGACCACGTAGATCTGGCAGTCGTCAGCCAGCACCTGCTGCACAACTTGATCGAAGTCGGTTATATGGCTGGTGGTTTCTATTCCGTCTGAGACTATGACGAGAACTTTTCGTCCAGAGTACGGTCGCAGGTAATGGGCCGCGCCGATGATCGCATCGAACAGTGAAGTTCCACCTTCCGGTCTGCCAAACATCGCGATCGTCTGCTCGAGTCGCGCGACGTCGTTTGTCAGTGGTTGGGCCAAATAGCTGTCGGTCTCGATCGAGTAGATTGCAGCTTCGTCTTTCGCGCGCAGTACTCTTCTAAAGAAACGAATGGCGGCTTGCTTTTCAAACTCGCGCGCCGCGTCGAGGCTGCCACTGTTGTCGAACAGCATCGCGAGACGAACACTGGTTTCAGATCTGGTGAGATCGCTGAGCGGTCGCAGCTCACCATCAACGCGAAGCTCGAAGTCGTCCAACTTTAAGTTGACGATTGCGTTGCCGCGTCGATCCACTACCGAAGTAGGAATCGGAACAAGGTTGGAGCTGATGCGAACGACATCGTTGGGATCGACTTCATCAGTCGCAGTGCCGGTTGTCGTCGTTCTCGTAGTCTTCTCAGGCGTTGCCGAGGTAGTGCGCGGTCGCGTGGGATCGGCGATCGGTCCGGGCACCGGCTTGCCGCTCTTCCCTGACTCCTGACGTCTGCCAGATTGACCCCAGACAGTGGTGCAAACGCAGAAAAGAATCAGCAGCAACCAGGTGCTACTATTTAACCGGCGTGCGCGGTTTCGCGTTTTGTATGACTTTGCTCGAGCCACTCTGCCCATTCTTTCAAGGCCAATTCGACTTGCAACTGCCTTCGTTCTCGCTTCTTACGCGCGTCGCGCTTCGCAGGTTCTGGAAGCGGCGGCAAAAGCGCGAAAGTGATGTTTACCGGTTGAAAATTCTTCGCGTCGGCGTTGGAGACGTAACGTGCCAGCGATCCGATGGCACTGCGAGCCGGCGCTTCCACCAACTCAGCGCCCGAGGCAAGTCGCGCGGCGTTTATACCAGCGAGCCAGCCCATTGCAACAGATTCGACGTAACCCTCAACGCCCGTGATCTGTCCTGCGAAAAACACGTTCGGCCGGTCGCGCATCTGCATTGTCGTCTGGAGCACGCGCGGTGAACAGATGTAAGTGTTGCGATGGATCTGGCCGAATTGGAGAAACTCCGCGTTCTGTAGTCCCGGAATGAGTCGCAACACACGCGCCTGTTCGCCGTAGCGTAGATGATTCTGAAAGCCCACGAGGCTGTATGCATCGGCCATTAAATTTTCCTGCCGCAACTGCACCACAGCGTAAGCTTCGCGACCAGTCCTCGGATCGCGCAAGCCAACCGGCTTCATTGGGCCAAAACGAAGCGTGTCGACGCCGCGTCGTGCCAGCTCCTCGATCGGCAGACACGCCTCGAACCAGCGTGTCTCTTCAAACCGTTGCAAAGGGACGCTCTTGGCCGCCAGCAACTCCGAATAGAAACGCTCGTATTGTTCCGCGTCGAAGGGACAGTTGAGATAGTCGTCGCCGCCTTTGTCATAACGCGCGGCGCGAAACGCGATTGAAGTGTCGATTGAATCGGCAGAGACGATCGGAGCGATCGCGTCGTAGAAATACATCTGATCGCTGCCAGTCAACCTCATGATCTCAGCGGTGAGCGCGTCGGAAGACAACGGGCCCGTGGCGATGATCGTGATCTTGTCGTCGGGAATGGTGGTGACTTCTTCGCGAATCAAATGGATGCGAGGTTCGCTTTCAATGCGACGCGTGATCAGCTCCGCAAACTTCTCGCGATCCACTGCGAGTGCGGCACCAGCGGGCACGCGCGTTTCTGCGGCTGTTTCTAAAACGAGCGAACCACCCTGCCGTAGTTCTTCTTTTAATAAATAGGACGCGGTGCCGGGCTCGTCAGACTTTAGCGAATTGGAACAGACGATCTCGGCGAGTTTGTCGGTGCGATGCGCGGGGGTTTGTATTACCGGACGCATCTCATAGAGTTTGACTTCCGCCCCAAGCCGCGCAGCCTGCCACGACGCCTCAACCCCGGCCAACCCACCACCAATTACGTTGATCTCGCCCATCACTTTTTTCTTTGTGCTTCTATGTGCCTCTTTGTTTCTTATGTGCCTCTTTGTGGTCACGGTTTCGCCGGCGCGTCCAGTTTATAGTCCTTCACGTCGCCAGAGAAATGCTTGTAGTCGCTCCACTCGACCGTCTTGTTGTAATCACCGCCGCCAAACAACAACACTTTCATCGAAAGATTCAGTTGCGCAAAGCGCGGCAGCCAGATGCCCTGGTCCATTCGCGTCTGCTCGATCACCACCGCCGCGCCAGGCTTGAGCGATACCAACAATCCGCCTGCCATCTTGAAACCTTCAGCCAAACGCGCTTCCAACCTGATCACCTGCTTGTCGACCGGATCGATCCACACTACGCCCACTAGCTTCGCAATCAAACTCTCTTCGCGTGTCTTGGGACGAAACCCGGCGCGCGGACGGAAATCAAAAACGATCGTTTCGCGGCCCGCCAAGGACTCACGACGCGGCGAAACAAACTCACACACTTTCAGGAACGGCGAGATCTCGGTGCCTTCATTATCCTTCTTTTCGCGTTCCGCGCGGCGTTGGGCCACCCTCTTCTCGTCTTTCTCCTTTTCGCGTTCAGCTTTCTCAAACTCCTCCTGCACACGCCGGTCTTCCTTCGCCGCACGTTCCTTCGAGAGCGGTACACCGTTTTCGCTTATCAGCTTCTGCACAGGTTCACGATTCGGCAGCGGATAGACTTCATAGACCTTGACCGTCTGTTTCTTGAGTTCACCTTTGTCGTTGATCTGGCGATCGGTTTCAGTCTGCTTGAAAGCGTATTCGGAGACGCGGTTCTCGATTTCATCCTGATTGCGTGTGATGTCGCGAAGCAGGGCGGCGACGTCGAGAGTCTCGATCGCTGCCGGTGGATCGAAGATCTTGTCGTCAATGCCGCTGTTGTATTTGACACTCTGCAAGACGAGCGTCAGCTCGCCCGAGCCATCGACATTCATGCGAACGCGATGAGGCTCGAGAATGCCTTGTTCCGCTCGATAGTCTTCAAACAGAACTCGCGTCTTTTTTACGTCTCCCGTGATCTTGGTGATGAGTCCAGTCTTCACGCTGAAGTAATACTGAAATCGGGCGCCGCTGCGAGTCGAGAACTCAACGATGTAAGCGGGTTCGTTGGCGAGATCGCCTGGCGATATGACACGCGCGAGCACATTGGCCTTTTTGAAATTGATGAGGCGCGAGGCGTCGAGCGAGGCGCGCAGTTTGGCAGCGGCGCTTTCGAGCCCGACGAGGGTTCGCAGACGATTATCGAGACCGATCTCCCACGCAGACCTGGCGTTTGTTGCGGAGATGATTTGGCCGTTGCCGAATGTTAATTCCGAACGTTCCGAGGCGGGCGTCTTTCGTTGCGTGCGTGCGGTGCCGATTGGCTGGTTGTTGAGTTCGATGGTCCACTCGTAGGTCGCGTCTCTCAGTGCGCCGACGGCTTTCTTGCCGCCGCTTGCTTTGAGGTAGTTGTCGACGATCTTAGCGGCGGACGGAAGCTTCTTATTGCCCTGACCGAACGATGTCTGGACCGCGCTGCATACTACGAGCAGCAACACGCCGAGTCGCAGAAAAAACTTGGGGGAATAAAACATTCGACTCAAAACTTTACTTCTTCGTAGCCTTGCGTGTGGACTGTTTCTTCGTCGTCGCGCCTTTCTTGGCTTTTATGCTCTTTGTGCCTTTTGGTTTTGTGGCTTTTGTCGCCGGTTTTGTGCCTTTTGTGGTCGGTAGTTTTCTCTTCGTGGCTTTCTCGGGCGGCGTTCCTGGGATCAGATTGGCGCCTCGTGTCTGCTGCTGCTCGGCGAACTCTTCCTGATTCTGGTGAAAATCAAACTCATTCAAATCCCCGCCTCTAACCTTGTAACGCTCTATATTCTTCTTCGGATCTTTCGGCATCTGCTCCTCCTGCTGGTTCGATCAGTGTGTAGCTTGACACTACAAACGGCGCCTTCGTATAGTGCAAACGCGTTTCCGCATCAGTTATTTCTCGTCTTCGGCCGGCTTAGCTCAGTTGGTAGAGCGTCTGATTCGTAATTAGAAGGTCGCCGGTTCAATTCCGGCAGCCGGCTCCAGGTAATCTAAACTCGCGCAACGGTTATCGCAACGCTAAAGGCGGCCATCTGACCGCCTTTTGGTTTTTGCGTGCCTATAGTGTGCCGCGCGAAAATCTGCCTCATTTTCACCCGTACAGAATCTTCTCTAGCTTCCCAGTGTGCTAGACTAAGCCAGTCAGTACTTGGAAAGACTATGCAAAGCCTGGTCGTTAAAATAAGCAATCCTGATACAGTTCACGCCATCGCAGAGGCGGCGAAGCGCCAAGGAACCACTCCTGAAGCCGCCGCTTTGGAACTGCTTGAAACCGCGGTTCTCGCTCAGAAACCGTTCGAGCAAATCGTCGAACCGATCGCGCGAAGCTTCGATGAAAGTGGGATGTCAGAAGAAGATCTCGACGACCTCGTGAAGCAAACACAAAAGGCCATCCACGAGGAGAGACGCCGGAACGAATAGGCGATGCCCGAACTTACTCCCCGCGTCGTCTTTGACTGCAATCTCTTCGTTCAAGGAACCGCCAACCGTAACAGCCCAGCCCGGAAAGCACTGCGGCTGTTTTTCAATGGAGACATATCGCTCTTTGTGAGCGAGCCGATTATTCGCGAAGTTCGGGACGTATTGAATCGTGCGGAGGTTCGTCGCCAACTTCCGGGCATCAATGACCGCATCGTCAATGCCTTTCTAACGAAGCTGGAAGCAAAGGCGATTCTCGTCGCTAACGTCCCCGAGGAGTTTCATTACGAACGCGACCCCGATGACGAGATGTATATCAATCTCGCCATCGTCGCCAATGCCGCATATCTCGTGAGCCGGGACAAGGATCTTCTGGACCTGATGACCACAAAGACAGACATAGCCCGACAATTCCGTTCACGCTATCCATTCCTGCGAATAATGACGGCCGCCAGCTTTATAACAGCCATTGAATCAGCGAGTGCCGCCCGGCGATGATGACGGCAAGTAATTAGCAGGACCTCACATACGTCTTCCGAATAGATCGTATTAAATAACCGTCCGTGGTTATGCATCCGGGCGTCTGACCATTCAGTACCCGCTACAAACGATTACCAACAACACCGCTCAAGCCCAGAAACGTTCATTAAGCTCTGATGGACGATGCGCTAAGGCTCTGGGAGCGTTTTAGGAAGAATTGGCTGGCTCGACCGCGTTAAATTAGGTCTCATTGATTATGAGGCCAAGGTACTGCTTTTTCCTTATTACTAAACACAACCTTCTATCGACCGCCGGCGATTGTCCACAACGTGGACTCCTAGCAACCATTCGAAGAAACGCACGACTGACGTTCGTTTATCGCTTCGAGCGGCGTATAACTTTCGGTTAGCTGAAGACTTAAGAGTACCCGAGCTCGGCTGCACTAGTCTCAGCCCGAACCCAGTTGGACTTAGCATCAATGGTCCATCTGATGACAGGAGGTTGGTAAGTACCGTCGTAGCAAACAATCTGAAAAATAATTCTTAAGACAATGTCCCTTAGATGGTTCATAACCGTGAGAATGTCGCTCGCGTCGTGTTCCTTGCCCGAAAAATTAAAGTAACCTGTATGTGTTGGAGCGCCACGATAATAGGAAAGTACCGCAGCCCACGTCGGTCGGCCGTCTGCACGGGGATTCACAAGGTAATGCGCATCGATAATGTCAGCATCAGGTAAATTGAAGAGTTTCAGAAGGGCACAAACCGCGAGGCCGAAATCACTGTCCACGTTTGCGGTATTTGAGGTTCTATCCGCAATTCTATTAAGAACTCTACTTTGTTCATGGTCACCTGAGGCGGCAGCGGTCGCTGACTCGGCCTTGATTAGGTGTGCGGCAGTTGCGAGTGCCTGCTTGACTGTGAGTTCATTAGCTGCACTAAGCTCACGAAGCAGGTTCTGTTTCTTCGTTCCGTAATGCTCACAAAGACCTTCTAAGGCGCGGCACAAATAAACGAATGAATCCTCGATACTCTCTCCATCCAACCCCGCTTGGATCAGATGCTTAAGTGCTACCCGCAAGTAAGCCTTACCACGATCTGTCGAAGAAACGTAACGAGTGAGTAGATAACCCACACCTGTGTGAATCTCTTCTTTGATGGCACGTCGACCTTTTGAAAAAGAAGCGCCTTCCCACGAAACGTGAATTCGTTTCACCAACATGCCGTGTCGGTCTCTGAATTCGAGCCAGGGAGCACTAACAACGCTACCGGAAGCTAGACTGAGTAGACGGAGGAATTCGGATGGAAGCCAGGTGTCCAGTTCTGAGAACTCAATTGACTTTCCACTCACCTCGCCAACCATGATCGATGTAATAGCGTAGCGCTCTCGACCATTGAGTAGGTTTTCTTTGCGAGTATCATAGTCAGGAAGCGGTTCAATAAACCCCAACTCATTATTGAATTCGAAAACTACTAGATAATTTTTACTGTTGGCTTTATGAACAGCCCTGAAAGCTTCCTTTTCTGGTAGTCCGTGCGGCACGACTGGCGTGGGATAAATTCGGAGTGCGTGCTGATCCAGTTCTAAATGCCGCTGACGGAAATTGGAAATAAAGTTTGCTAGCGGGAACACCCAGTAATGAGCGGCCTTTGTATTGTTACTTCGAAATTCTGACCGAAGTAAGTGGAAATCAATTTTTTCCTGCTCGTTGCCTATAACCGTAATGCTTGTACCATAGTGAATGCCTTCAGTTGACGAAAACGTGCCTTCTGGCGTTTCGACAGTCAACTTCTTGCATGGATTACTCTTAAAGGTGAGAGGAAGACTTACGACACGGTCTTCGGTAACTGGTTTTTCTCCGCTGAAAAATTCCATCGACCCAAACTGAAGGTTGCGGTCAGACGTCAGAGTTTCAACTGTCATTTGCACAGTCGATTCGCCGTATTCGTTAAAGCTAACAACGACCGGTCCTTCAACTGTTCCACCCGGATCTTCAAACTCGGCGTGACCGCGTCCTTCATAGACTACGTTTGGACGAAACCATTCGTTAGGAGTGATCGAGATATCGTTGGGATCGAAAGTCATAGAATTGGCTCCATTTTACGGCCTGCCCCGGGAAAGCCGGTTTTGAATCCGCTCTGTGTGGTAGAAGGTCGAACAGAGTTTGACATCTGGTAAACACCAAACATAGACTGCGCGACGCTCTTAACCTTACCAAAGTAGAGGATGACTCAATGAGCGAAATGCCCACCGAAACATCTCCCGTGATTGTCACTAATGAAGAAAAGCCTACATTGGAATCTCCCACTAAGAAGGCTTCAAGTTCTGCACCGAAATGGGAATTGACCGCTCGCGAAAGGATGAAGTCTGCCATAAAGAAGTTCAGCAAACCGTTGACGGATCTTGTCGCACGCGATGCTAACGAGGGAGACACGCGCCTGTTGGTTACCGACATGCTCTGTGAAGGATTTGGATTCGACAAGTATTCAGAACTAACAACAGAATATCGAGTCAAAGGTGAATTTGCTGATTATGGCATTCGAATCGACAAGGATTTAATCGCCTTTCTTGAAGTTAAGCGAGTTGCGACCAGATTAGCGGCGAAACATTTGCGCCAAGTTGAAAGCTACGCGATCAACGAAGGAGTCGAATGGGTCATTCTTACCAGCGGAGTTGTTTGGCAGGTGTACCACATCACCGGAGGGTTGCCCATCATTGTCGATCTTGCTCTCGAAGTAGATCTTCTTGGCGACGACACGTTGGCGCAAAAGGCAAATCAGCTCTATTACCTTTCCAAGGAATCACTCAAACGTCGGCAGATGGATGCACTTTGGCAAGCGAAGAGGGCAACCTCGCCGAAGTCACTCGCAAAGGTACTTTGCTCTGATAGTGTTCTATCGGCAATTCGAAAAGAGTTGAAGCGAACAACAGGGCAATCCGTTAACGAAGCAGATGTGCGGAGACTGTTGAAGGACACCGTATTGAAACCCGAATGCCTGGATTCAAAATAGGTCTTCTTGTCTCTCTACGAGATCTTGTTAGATTGTCGTCAAGTAAGGCATTTCTGTAACTGGCGTGACGCATCGTTGCATAGCTGCAACGCACCTTACGTTCGATGAGCTCGAGAGACACTCCTGCACAAAAGGTTAATAGAGATGGCGGAAGAGCGGATTGGATACAGGAGACTTTACGATTCTAGAGGAAGTTCTCTACTTGATCGGGAAGAACTCCAAAATTCATTTTCATTAGGCAACTTATACATAGAAGTTTATCTAGGTGCTCGGTTCACACCACCCCAGGTCAAACTATAACATTGGGCTTCAGCGTGTGGTTGTAGCGATCCGTTCTCGACAAACGACTGAATCCTCTCTTTGTCCAATCGAGGAGAATTGAACATGGCAGAAAAGACGTTCGCAGATGTTTTTGACGGCATCCTAACGGAACGGCGAAAATTTTTGTCCTTCTTAGGGTTAGTAGGATCCCTATGCCTCATTCTCGTGCTTATTGGTTGGCTAGTCCCTCTTATAATGGGTATTAAGACCCAAGATCTAAAGGAACTCAATATCTCATCGAGCGGGGCCCATATTCTCTTGGAGTCTGTTACCGACAAAAATAGAGAATACATCGTAATTGTACCTCCCCAAGGCTGGCAGAGATCAGGAATAGAAGTAAAGAAAGGTGACCGAATACGCTTCATAGCCGAAGGTGCTGTCAATGTTGATTTGTGGAGTGTAATGCAGAAAGCCACCAAGCGACACGAGGTCGAGGACAGAATCACTTCAGCACGAGGCCTTGACCGGCGGTCTACTGATCCAAACTCAGTGCCAGAGCATTACTTTTCCACGGATCTAACTAAAGAGGAGCGAGATCAACTAAAACTGCTGCGCCCTTGGACTGGCCCAAACGGAAATGAGGAAATCAAAGTCTACGAAAATGCTTTCGCCGGGCGAATCACAAAAAGAATTATTCCTTCAGCGCCGTTGGGTGCACTCATCGGTGCGGTCACGGAAAGGGTCAATAATCCACCAAAAAAACAAGAGGCATTCCTCATAGGAAAAAACTATGGAGGAGAGGACTTCTATTCTCAAAAAAATGGTGAGCTATGGTTGAACATAAATGATGTATGGGACGAGGAAGATACGGGATATCCAAACAAATTCTACGATGATAATGTTGGTTACTTCTGGGTCAAGGTGTTGATTACACCAAGTAGATAACGGAGCTTTGATCTTATTGGACTTGCCGGCGCCGTATTCGAGAGGTAGCGTCAAATATTTTGTGTAAACGATCGTCTGTTGTTTAGGGCCGTCCGCTTTCTACGGTAGGTGTGCCTATTTCAAGTGTCTCAATCTAGGGGTTCAGTCCATGCCACTGTGGCAGACTTGTGGCAGGAATTTAGATAAGAGCGTGAGCATTCGGTAAAGCTACATATAGAATCGTCAAAAACCGCTGTAAAACCGCTTGGCTGCAACCTGTTGAATTGAATTTACTGGCTCTTTCCTCGTTGACTCGATTCGTAATTAGAAGGTCGCCGGTTCAACTCCGGCAGCCGGCTCCAGTAATCAGATTTTGTACAACAATTTAGCGCAATAATGAAGGCGGCGATCGGCCGCCAGTTTGGATAGCCTGACACATGGAGTTCGGGCATCGCGGTCTTGATGAGCGGAACGAACGCCCGTTCTTCGCTTGACGCTTCGTCATCCTTGAGCTTCACTCGTGGTAGGTGGTATAAAGCCTCCCGGTTTCCTCGCACGATTCTTGAATGCTCCACCTCAGGTGACTCAAGTGAAACGCTTCTTCAGCGCTCGTCCTAACGGAAAGTTTCGATTGGAGGCTTAACATTTGACGTCACCCGATCGTTTGCTTTCCGAGTGTGTTATGTCAGTCCCCAATGCCCTTCCGGACGACACAATCGATCGATTGGTGAGTATGTATAAATCGTCTGAGCGATGGAAGCCCGCCAAGATCGGCATGGGTATTTTAAACCGAAGCGAACGATGCTGTGATGTTATTGATCTTATTTCATCTTCGGAGTCGGAGTTCAACGAAGCCGACGGATGGGCCGAGGAAGTTTTGAGAACTGCGGTGCAACAAGCATATGTTCGCTATCGCGAAGCCTTTCCAAAAGCGGTGGTGGGTCAAGATTCCGGCTATAAGCTGCTTCGATATGAAAGAAACGGTTTCTACCAACAACACATTGACGAAGCGGGCGCGACCGGCCGAATCCTTTCGTGTTCCATCATTTTGAACGATGACTTTTCGGGAGGCGAAATGGAGTGGTTTGATGGGTCACTTGTTATTAGGCCAACTCGCGGAACCGTGATTATGTTTCCCAGTGGATTTCTTTTCCCGCACGCCGTATTGCCGGTAAGAGATGGCATACGTTACTCGGCGGTCACTTGGCTGGGATGAAAAACGATCGAAACCGATCCCTTGTTATTCAAGTAAGTCTGAAAGGAGGCTGCACATGAAAAAAAAGAAACCGGAAGTTAATCCGGCCGATTACGAGGGAGTTTCCCCTGAGGAACTTCGGGGTCTCATCGAAAGGTATCAAGCGCCTGACGGAAAGAACCGTTGGGACCCAAACGGCAATACCTTTGAAGAAGGACAGTTTTTACTGAGAAAAGCGTTGAAGACTGTCGGGTTGGACCTTGAGGCGGCACTGTTCACCTCCAAAGACCCGCGCGCTCAGAAATTGACGGCTGTACTCAAAACTTCGAATGTCCCTGATGGTTTTGAAAAGTGGCAGCTACCTTTTTCGCTGTACGGACCAAGCAATATCTTCATTACTCACGGTGAACCTAATGCTGTAGTGCCCTCCCACTGGCATAAACATGGTGCGGGTTATCGCTTGATTCTTCAAGGTTCATTGACGCTTGGAAATGGAACCGAATTGGGACCCGGTGATTGGTTCTACGTGCCGCAGGGCTTTCCATACTCATTCACGGTCGGGGCTCAAGGTTTGCGAATGATGTCTGGATACCAGTGTTGATGTGCTAACTGGCCCTGTTGCTAAAGGGGCCACTGCTCTCGGTCGAGAGCAAATTCGACAAGCGATCAACTCCATAAACGGTATAAAGGCCGGTCATTGAATACTCCGATAACTCTAAAGTGCGACAGGCAGGAGTGCTCGGTTATCAACCCGGCAAATTCATCGGGCGCATAGTTTCTGTAGCTATTGCGCATCTGCTCCTCTGCTGGATTATGCGCCCAGAAAAACATTTCGCGCGTCTCTAATCTATTTAATAGCTTTACGAGCCGGTCATAGTTCTCCTTTCTTTTCAGGAAATGATGAAATATCGCCAGGGATAGAACCGTGTCGAATCGTGGATTCCGTTTAATGTAACTACAGATATCCTCATTTACGGCTTCATAGCTGAATGACTGCGCCCGCTTAAGCTTTGTTAGGAAGTAGTAGTGGAGTGGATCGATCTCTACTGCCGTGCACTGTCGCCCTGTCCCTTCCAGTTGTTCGCACATGTAGCCGAACTGAGAGCCCATGTCCAAGACGGTTTTATATTCAGGTGACATATGCTTGGCGATGGTCTCGAATCGCCCAGCTCCATTCCAGGAGGGTATGTCCGTCAAGTCTACGTGTGTTAAAGGCGCATACAATAACCCCTCCATGTTCTTGTCCTTTTGAACGAAGACAATTATTTCCTGCCTGAAGTCCTCCCACAGCCGGTGGCGACCAACAACTTGTACTGAGAGACGCTGCCCCGCCCGGAGACGGCGGTTGAGTACGTCTGTGTATGAGGCGGCGATTATGTCGCCGTGGCGGCCAATGACGACGGGCAGGACGTTACTGCGTATATCACTGGAAGTTAGGGCCTCGGCCTGGCTTGTCACTGCTCTCAGAGGTCTAATTTCCAAGTCCCAATCACCGGTTAGCACCGCTCGGGATTGAGTCTCCCGGGCAGGCAAAATAACAGGAGACCGTGAGATAAATAATTTGTCCGAGTCAATTACATGATTTGCCGTTGCTTGAGTCATTCGCGATTCAACTCCGAGTGGGTTGGTTCAATCAACCGTAGCACTGCGTCGGGGACTGGAATCATACTGCTCTCGGACCTTCGAATCACTGGCACACGATACTGTGTTAACCTCCAGGTGATGTCTATCACTGAAGAGCAGTTAGACCACTACGAACAAAACGGCTTTCTCGTGCTTGAAGCATTTGCGGATCTGGCGGAGTGTGATCGGTTGCGGGCGAGGGCGGAGGAGTTGGTCCAACAGTTCGATCCGGCGGAAGTGGTGTCGGTTTTCTCAACGCGCGAACAGAATCGTACGACCGATGATTACTTCTTAACGTCCGGCGATAAGATTCGGTTTTTCTTTGAAGAGAACGCGTTCAACTCTGATGGTACGCTTAAGTATGCGAAGGAAAAGTCGATCAATAAGATCGGTCACGCGTTGCACGATCTCGATCCGGTCTTCGATCGTTTCTCGCGCAGTCAGAAGGTGAAGGAGCTCGCAGCGGCGCTCGGATTCACGAACCCGCTGCTGCTGCAATCGATGTACATCTTCAAGCAGCCGAATATCGGAGGCGAGGTCACGTGTCACCAGGACAGCACGTTTCTTTACACTGAGCCGGTCGACATCGCTGGTCTGTGGTTCGCACTCGAGGATGCAACGATCGAGAATGGCTGTCTTTGGGCCATTCCCGGAGGCCATCGACAAGGGTTGAAGTCGCGCTGGCTACGCTCGCAATACGATCAAATGGAATTCGAGATCTTCGACGAAGAGCCGTGGCCTGAGGACGAGCTAGTACCACTTGAGGTTTCGAAAGGCAGTTTGATCGTTCTGCACGGACTGCTGCCGCATCGCAGCTTCGAAAACAGGTCTTCACGTTCAAGACACGCCTACACACTTCACCTCATCGGCGCCGAGGCAAAATATCCCGCTGACAACTGGCTGCAACGATCCGAACTGAGAGGCTTTGATTAGGCCGCGATTAGGTCGCAAAAAGGCACAAAAAACACAAAAAGAAAGTCAGTTACTAGGCCGGAGGAGACCGCGGAAGATGCCCTGCACGCGCACCTGGTTCGCGGGAACCGTGAGTGGTTGAAGCTGTGAATTGGCCGGCTGAAGCTCGATGTTCATGCCGCGTCGATAAAGCCGTTTAAGCGTCGCCTGGTTTTCCTCGATCAGAAGCGCAACGACGATCTCGCCGTCGCGCGCGTCAGTGCGATTCTCGATCAACGCGATATCACCATCGCAGATATGCTCGTCGATCATCGAATCGCCTTTCACGCGCAACGCATAAACGCGCTCCGGCTTCACGCGGCCGAGCAGAAAGCGCGGCACCGGAATGCGTTCTTCGTAATCGACGACTTCAAGCGGCGCGCCCGCGGCAATCCTTCCGAGGAGCTTCACTTCGACTAACGAATCGCTGCTCTTGTCTTCGACTTTAACGTTCAGCGCAAACGATCCCTCTTCGTGTTCGCGCACCAACAGACCGCGACGCTCGAGCGCTGCAATGTGCTTTGCGATCGTCGCGCGCGATTTAACTCCAAACTGTCGTGCGATTTGTGCGTACGAAGGGATATAGCCGTGACGTTCGAGAAAACGAGTGATGTAATCGAGAATCTCTTTTTGTCGCTGCGTTCGTGGGAGCATGTTCAAGCTATTCCCGATGTTGCCCGCTTGTAGTTGAGAAGAGATCAAGTCAACCGTAAAGGTGACGAGGCATTCTATGGCGCACGAACGAAAGCGTCAAGGGTTTGTTGTGATCAATTTCTCATCGAATCGAATAACGCACGAGTGTACGCGGAAAGATGCGAACTGAAGCCGGCATTTGTCCGATCGGCACGGGCTGAGTTTGCAACACTGCATCGGCCTTCTTTCCGTAAACAGCTTCATTCAGATCGTTGTCCGGAGAGATCACTGCTCCCTTCAGAGCGGCGCCGATGAACACACCTTTGCTCCGTGAGTAAGAAAGTATGCCGGCGTCGAGGCGCGGATTGGTGGAGGCCGCTGCTTCACGGCCGACTGGACCAGCAGCGATGCCCACTTCACCACCGAGTTCAAACTTGTCTTTGAGCAAACCGTTGAGTCCGCTCTCGTTCATGATGAGTAATACATAATCAGTTTTTTGCGCACCGATTTGAGCTCCAAAACTTCCACCGCCGAGGTTGAAAAATGCAGGAGCACTCCAACCTCCCTTCACGCGACGACTGATCACTCCCTGGCCACCACGTCCACCGATTACAAACGCCGCTTTGATCACTCCCGGAAACACTGCGATGGCTTCGGCAGTGTCGAGCAACTCCTTGGGAATCGCTTTGTCTTTGACGTTCATGATCTCGGTAAACGTTTTTGCAGCTTCACTCGCGTGACGTGCAGCATCCTGAGTGCGCGATTTATTCTGCGCGAGAGTTGAAGCAGCAGAGAAAAGAAGCAATACAACTAGAGCAACGGCACAAGTGATACGTTTGGATGACATCTGAAACCCTCCTGAGTTTTTATGATTGCGACAACACGCTGGTGAAGATAATAGCTTGCGCGTTTGAGCTTTGCGAGTCACAAAAGAAATGATCGTTGACCCACCCGCTACCGCGGGTGGGTCGCCGCTCGATCAATGTAAACGACTCTCTCAAAGTAGTCACAAATCTGTGTCCCCATTGACAGGAAATTATTGCTTGTAGTATTAAAGCGCGACTTTAGAATGACGCCACCCATTGGTTTCATTCGAAGGGCTCATTCGCACCTCCTAACTGCGATTCGTTCGTTTCGCCCGACTCAGTTTTTGCCACGCCCAGAACCCGATATCGCCTCACTGCTATGCAACCAGACGTTTGCGATAGAGTAGGGTTCCTTGCACAGTACCGAAACTTACACCTACTCGTAGATGAATGTCAGATTTCGAGAAACATCTTCCCTGGTGTGTGGTTGGACAAACGAGTAGAAAAAATCATTCAGATGATGCGAGATGACGTTCGCGGCGAACTGTCTCTCACAGAGTTTGCGCAATCGGTAAATCTTTCCGTTTGGCGCCTCTGTCATATTTTTAAATCTGACGTCGGCATGCCGCCGATTCGTTATCTACGCCTGTTGCGAATGGAGCGCGCGAAGGATCTATTGGAATCAAGTTTTCTGAGTGTGAAGGAGATCGCGTATCAAGTTGGATTGAACGACGAAAGCCATTTCGTGCGAGACTTCAAAGCCACATATGGGTTTTCGCCGGCCCTCTATCGATCACATTTTCAAAATAATCGAGCGGAAAAAGAAGAGCACAACGGAAACAGATCGAAGAAGATCGTGCAGCAACTGGCCCAAGTCGCGAAGCATTCGATCCTGCCGTTGCATCTGTTCATTTACATGTTTTCAACCCTGGATTAAGACTGAGTGCGATTCTGAAATTCATTATCAATAAGAAGCAAAATTCGCCAACGAACGACAAGATACGCCAAGCAAGAAACCTTGTTATCCGAAAATCGCAAGCGTAATCTGTCGCACGATTCAGCACAAGACGCAAAGTAATTAGTTTCACCATCTGTAGGTTTTGTTGTCGTCAACTGACATTGCTTAACTGTTATCAGCGGAAGCCCTCGCCTTCAAACTGATCGCCTTGGTGAGGAAAGTTAGATCAGGATTCGGGAGATCTATAACACCACTCTTCGAGTAAGGTCATAACCACCAGCAAGGGATTTAGATTGAGGCCAAACCAAACGGCTGAAAGGAGATTCTATGCCTAAAAAGAAGGCAAAGCATCGGCAGGGAGTTGGAAAGAAAACTGAAGGCACAATCAGTAGAAGAAGTGTGCTCAAGATAGGAGCAGCAGCCGGGGCCGTGACTGTTTTGGCCCCATCCATGTTGAATACTAAAGAGGCACTGGGCTTTCAGGGAATTCCGGAGCCGCCTGTGCGTTGCGTTAACACCAACCCAGTGACCCCTAGTCCACCACATCATCCCTTTGTGGATGAATTTCTGGCTCCGTTTCCTGAGATCGATCATCCTCTGAATCCGCAGCCAACTGAGTTTCCTAATTTGGGTGCGGGTGAAGCCGACCGAGCGCCCCATCAGCGCTGGGCCCAGTTCGCTCCGGCCCATTTTACCTACGATATATCAGCTCAGGTCGGTCTCCATAAGTTCCACTCGGATTACACGGACACATACATCTGGGGCTTCAACGGTAAGTATCCAGCCCCAACTATGTTGCAAAGGTACGGCAAGTCCTCCATCGCCCGCTTCAGAAACAACTTACCGGTGAGTACCACGACGTTTGGCAGGAATGAGATCACGATCCACCTGCACAACGGGCACCACGGTTCAGAGAGCGACGGCTTCGCGGGCGACTGGTTTTCAACAGGTTTCTGGAAAGACAATCTTTACCCGAATGTCTACGCCGGTATCGACGCTTATGGCGGGAACCCGGGTGGTAACGGGGTCGGTGACCCAAGGGAGAAGATGGGCTCGTTCTGGTTCCACGATCACCGGGCAGAGTTCACGCTCAACAACAACGTTTTGGGCCTGAACGGCATGTACATCGTCTATGACTCAACAGATCCCGGCCATGAACATCCAAGCGCCGGCTCGCTGCAACTGCCGGGATACTACGGTGTAACCGACTTTCCTTTGATACTGACCGACAAGAGATTCTGTGCCCCTGACCCCACTACCGGGCGCACTGAAATGGTCAACGCAGCCGGCGGCGACAAGTGGATCGTCAATGGAAAGATTCAGCCGTTTATGAACGTCAGACGGCGAAAGTACCGGTTCCGCATCCTTAACACGGGACCGACACAGACTTACGATATTACCCTGATCAAACCCGATGGCACAGTCGGAACGATAAATGTGATCGCTACCGACGCGAACTTCCTCGAGCATCCAATTCCGATCGATGCAGGCGCGAATGCAGGTAATAGCAATAGCAACACGGCCCCGATCGTTCCGGGTGGACTCCGGGTGAGCGTCGCCGAGCGCTGGGACATTATTATCGACTTCTCGCAGTTCCAGAACGGCTCCAAAGTCTACCTCAAAGAGAACAGGTTGATGTCTGTGGGCAACCCATCACCGGATCCGCTGCCGCCAGGCCTGAACATTGGAAACGTCCTGATGCAGTTCAGGGTTGGGAACACGGAACCATGGTTCCCGGCCGATACACCGCCGATTCCCTCGACGCTCTGCACGTATCCGACGTTGCCGGCGACCGACAATACCTGGGAGTGGCAGTTCACTCTCGAGGCTGGTAGGTTCAGGGTCAAACGACCAGGAGATACGATTGGCTGCACATTCGATCCGGACCACTCGGCTCACTGTATTCTTAGAGGAACCACTGAAGAGTGGCTCTTGAATAACAACATAGCCTCGGGCTGGACGCACCCGGTACACATTCACTTCGAAGAGTCTCGCACCTTGGAGCGATATGTAAACGGCGTCGTAGTGGGCAGGCTCAACGATCCCAGCCTTCCTCTGCATCCGCTGTTTACGGGAAGAAAAGACGTAAATCGGCTGGAGCCCGGACAAGGTGCATTGCTCAAGTTGCAGTTCAGAGACTACAACGGCAGATATCTGATCCACTGCCACAACATGGCCCACGAGGACAACTTCATGATGGTGCGCTGGGACATTTGTCCCGACCAGCAGAGCCTGAATGATTGCCTGGCCAATCAGCAAATCTGTCGCGCAGAAATGGAAGCCAAAGAACGGTTTAGAGAGGAGGAGGTGGCGTAATGGAGAGAAGAGATCTGCTAACCAGAGTATTTGAGCCGCATCCGGCATCACCGGGAGCTGCGCGGTACACAAACGCCGTTCTCCGGACCCAAAACAACGAAGCGGTTAAGTTCTATGACGATCTGATCAGAGGCAAACAGTGTGTGGTCAATTTCATGTACGCTGAATGTCACGGCTCCTGTCCAGCGGTCACTCAGACGCTGAAAACTATCTACCGGGAGCTCAAAGATCGCATGGGCAAAGACCTCTTCTTTTACTCGATAACGATAAAACCCGAGGACGACACGCCCGCCGCGTTGAAGCACTATGCAGAGACGCGCAAGGTTGATCTTCCTGGTTGGTACTTCCTGACTGGAGATCCCCAAGATCTCAAGACTATCCGCTACAGGTTGTTCAATATGGACCACCCCGGGTTGGACTCTGATCTGGCCCTGCACAGCGGCTACTTGCGGATTATCAACGACGCAAGAAACTCGTGGGGCATGGCCCAGGCATTCGCCACCAACAAGAATATCCTGACAAGGATAGCCTGGCAGGATCCGCCGAAGTCGTACGCGGAAAGGGTGATCGAAGTCCAGAAGCGGCAGGCCGTAATCAACGAAGAAGTCAAGAAGTATGGTTATCGCCGGGGCGGTATGAACGTATGAACTAAGGTTTACCCAGTTCGACGTCAGGGCCGCAAAGGTAGACAGACGGTCGAAATCACGGATCAGGAGTAGAAGCTGCTCGCGCGTCTTCCTACTCCTGGTCCCACCAAAACAAGCGCGGTAAGGACGCGACTATGAAACTAATTGCCATAATCTCGCTATTGGCTCTTTCGCTTCTGGGTTCAACTGGAACGGCTTTGGCCCAACAGGAATACCCGGCGTCACCCCAGGAAAAACCGAGTCCAAGACCAGCTCCAAGACCGACCCCAGCCGGGGAACCGGCTTTTGGCCAGGAAAAAGAAAAGTGCCCTTGCGAGATCATCGGAACCTGGAAAGCGCAAATCTCTAAAACTGAAGCGCGTCTTTACCAGTTCGACGGTGAGGGCGTGGTCAAAGTGTTTCAAGTTTCCGGCGATGCCAAACCTCGTGAGGTCGCAACTGCAAAGTACGAATTCGTCGAGGAACCGATCGTCGAGGAATCGGCTGCTCCTGAGCAGAAGGCGCCCGAAAAACAGATCTCTTTCACGGCAACCGGCAAGAACCGGATTTTCGGCCGGACCAACACGACTATGAAGGTCGTTAGTTATGACGACTCCTCTCTGACCTGCCAGATACCTGGCATCGCACGAACAGTCAGGTGGACGAGAGTAGATCCGGACCGTTATTTCATTATTCTTGTCGCGCGTCAGAATGAGTTCTATGACAATAGTGGGTCAGCGTTTCCAATGGTTGTTAAGTTGGCCGGAGGCGTTTCGAAAATTGACGCGGCGGGCACTTATTCCGACCATGGGAAATTCACTTTTGGCGCCATTCCACCCGAGATTTACAAAGACTATCTGAGAGAAGCGCGCGGCGACTCAGAAGTAATTCTGCGGCTGGAAATCAACTCCCGACAGTATGAAAGAGCTTTGAAAGTTGTGCAGGAGTGGCAGCGACGCGCGCGCGAGAATGCACTGTTGTATCAGCATGAGAGTCCTATTTCTCTCAATAACATTGTGCTCGTGAGGGCTGTTACAGAGACGCTCAACCTTTGCCAGCAGGATTTCGATCTGTACAAACTCGACTACGCTTATCCCAGGGACTGGATCAGCAACGATTACAGTCCCGAATTCATTCCGTTTTTCTTCTTCAAGGAACTGAGAAGGCGGAATGAAGCGCGACATATCGAATACAACAAGTTTCAGCAAATCGTGCCGATGGTCAATTGGGCCAGCCGGTAAGGTTACGCAGTTCCTTGAAATTTCAAAAGGGTGAGAACAACTGGTCATGAAAAGTCTTCTTGTCTGTTTTGTTCTGTTATTGGCTGGATTTGGTTTCCCACAGTTGCTACGCGCACAAACGCCCACGATGCCTGATGACAAACAGGCATCTCAGCCGCGGAAGCGTGGTGGAGTTTTCACCATGTACGCCCTGGATCCTTTAGCCCGCAACCTCTGCTTTCGTGACGGGAAAGAAGGAATGGCGTTTGTGAACAACCAATGGGAAAACCGTTGCAGCGATCTGAGCTACAGCCTCGCCGGTAACGGCAGCTTCGTTACGGGGATTGAACTCAATCGAACGGGAGCCATCGTCGATCTTGGCACACCCGACGATCTTCGCACGCGGTACGGCTTCGACGACGCAGAGAGAGGTGGCGTAGGTTTCGCTTCATTGCGTCTTGAGGGTGACAAGATCGTGGTCCTCCAGGACAACAGCACCCCGGCCAAGCTAACCTGGCAACCGTTGAAGGAGGCATCCCAACTTGCCGAAGTTAAGTCATCCGCCAATGCGCCGATCCACTTGGGCCACATCTACCTCGTGCGTATCGCGGATACGAGAGACAAGAGTTTTCAACAGATCGTTAAGGTCATAGTAATTGCGTATCGTCCTGAAGAAGCGGTGACGCTGCGATGGGAGTTGCTCTAATTTCCTAGCGCTGCCATTCCAGCGACGGCGTTCCGGTAGGGAATTCAACAAGACGCTTCCACTCAGACGGAAGCACATTAACAGGATCACTTCCATCCTGAAGGAGAGCAGGTATGCCATTTCAAACAATCAGCGGTGCAACCGGCGCACTCTGTACAAAGAGTGGTCTTTATAAGGCGACCGACAGAAGAGCGCAGTACGTTGAAATGTATTTTGTGGGCGACGCCTTCCGGAAGTTCCCGGGGGGAAAGGGCACCAAGGACACCACCTGGTACCTTGTAACGGGAACCAGTACGGCTCCGGTTACCAGTACCGACGGCACCGGCAGCGTCACATCATCAGGTGATGGTGGGTTCACCTCAGTCGTGGTACCACCTGGTGCGGCATAAAAAGAAGCACAACCCACCTACCAATGCAGGCACTATCAAAGCACTCTTCCTGCTCGCGCGAAGTGAGACGTGAGCAGGAAGATGCTTGGGATCGAGGGTAAAATGAATTTCCTGCGGTTTCTAACCGTGCCGCTCTTCGCGGTTTCATTGATTTTCGCCACTACCAAGTTGTATTCTACACCGGTCGTCGCCGCAACACAGAAGGGGCAATCGGCTCACTCCAAAAAACCGGTTCAGTACCAATATGTATGCCCGATGCACCCGGACGTGACGTACAAAAAGCCCGGTAAGTGTCCGAAGTGCAAAATGAAACTGGAGCGGAAACCGCTAAGTTAAATGGCCACAAAGGACCACAAAAAATACAAACAGTTCAGGCAAGGCATTTTGTGCTCTTTGTGCCTCTTTGTGGCTCTGTCGTTTCTTGCGGCGTTGGTGCCGATCGTTGTCTCGGCGAATAATTCAAACGCGATGCCCTGCTGCGTTGGCAAGTCAGGCCATTGCGATTCGGGCATCGCGGCGAAAAAGCCTCCGCAACCCAAAGAGCCGATGTGCGGTTTGCACGAGGCTTCAACCGAAGACGATGGCATCACGATCGTTGCAGAACCTTCTCACACTGAATCTCACCACTCACTCAGCCGAACTGGTGAAACGGCCTCAACAGAAGTTGCTGCTGAATCTGCTTCGTTGAGCAAACCCTGTCGCATGGAGTGCGGCGCCTGTGCAGCAAGCTCTCTCCGCCAGCAAAAGCGAGAGCGAGGTGTTGTCCAGCCGATCACGCTTCATGGCTTGTCAGTTTCCAATCTATCGAAATACGAAACTCTTCCACTTCTTTTCTCATCGAATGACGACTGGAAATCAGCCAGTCCTCGAGGCCCTCCCGCCGATCTCCTCTAGCCAATCTTTAATCCGATAACTCTAGTCAATCAGGCTAAACCTCATGAGGAGGAACTTCGATGAAGCTCCGCATCTATCTGTCTTGTTTATTTCTACTCATATTTGCCGGCCTCACGATGGCTCAACAAAACGTGACTTCCGCCACGCTTAGCGGCCGAATTGAAGACGCGCGCGGCGCGGTTATAAGCGGTGCAAGTGTTACCGCTACTCATCTTGAGACAAATCAACGACTCACCACCACCAGCGATCACGAAGGCCGGTATCGCTTCCCTTACCTGCGAATTGGTGACTATGAGCTCGCGATCGACGCCCAGGGATTCTCTACGATAACCAAACAACTGACATTGTCTGTCGGACAATCACTGGACATGCCAGTAAGACTCGAGGTGGCTGGCTTATCCGAGCAGGTGAACGTTGGTGGAACTGACGTGCCGATTGTCGAAACAGTGCGGACGCAAATTACAGAGACCATCAAGCCGCGCGAGATCAACGAGCTCCCACTGAACGGGCGAAATTACCTCGACCTCGCTTTATTGGTTCCCGGCGTTTCACCGACAAACACCGGCAGCAACCAGCGATTTGCTGAAACATCCGCCGTGCCGGGACAAGGCATTTCGATTGCCGGTCAACGTAATCTCTACAACAGCTTTATCGTCGATGGCGTCTCCGCAAACGATGATGCTGCCGATCTCACCGGAACTTATTACAGCGAGGAAGTCATCGATCAGTTTCAGGTCGTGACTTCAGGAGGCATCGCTGAGTTTGGCCGAGCCTCGAGTGGCGTGGTCAACATTCTGACCAAAGCCGGTACGAATGATTGGCGTGGCGGATTCTACGGATTCCTGCGCAACCAGCGTTTCGACGCTCGAAATCCGCTCGCGTCGACGAAAGATCCGTTGACTCAAGCCCAATACGGCGTGACGCTCGGTGGACCACTGCGGCGCAACCGCACGTTCTTCTTTAGTAACTTCGAGCAGACCCGCCGAAACTATTCCGCGGTCATAACTATCTCGCCCGCGGCGGTCAATTCCATCAACAATCGACTCCGTGCGATCAATTTTCCGGGACCTCTCATCAGCACCGGCGTGGTGCCGGCGAGTTTTGATACGACTAACTTCTTCACGCGAATCGATCACAGCATCAATAAACGCAATGACCTGAGCGCGCGCTACAGTCTTTACCACATCGACGCCGTTAACTCGCGCACCGTTGGTGGACTGAACGCGGTGAGTCGCGGTACCGGCTTGAGCGACACCGACCAAACGGTTCAAGTCGGCAACGTCACTACGCTCAGCTCGCGCACACTGAACGAGACTCGTTTTCAGTTTACAAACAGCCGCCTCGATGCACCGGTGAATGATGACGTTGGACCAGCAGTCGGAATCTCGGGCGTGGCGAACTTTGGCATCGCGACCTTCTCACCGCTTGCTCGCGATATCAATCTCTTCGAAGCCGTCGACAATATTTCAACTCTGCGAGGCGCACATTCTCTAAAGGGCGGCGTAGATTTTCTCTACAACCGCGTCAACATTCTCTTCCCCGGCGCCCTGCAAGGTGTTTACAATTTCACTTCGTTGAATAACTTCCTGACTGGAAACTACCTCAGCTTTCAACAAGCCTTCGGCGCGCCGAGTCAGCTTCAATCAAATCCCAATGTCGGAGTGTTTGCGCAGGATGAATGGAGAGTGCGCCCAGATCTTACGCTGAATGCCGGACTGAGATATGACCTACAGTTCTTGCCTGAGCCGATCAAAACGGACACTGACAACCTCGCGCCGCGCCTTGGAATCGTCTACGCACCAGGCGATCGCAAGACGGTCATTCGTGCCAGTCTCGGGCTTTATTACGATCGGATTCCGCTGCGTGCAACGTCGAATGCTTTACAACGTGACGGGTCGAAGTATCTGGTGGTGCAGTTGTCGCCGGCGCAGCCCGGCGCACCGAGATTTCCGAACGTGCTGGCACTTCAACCAACAACTTTGCCAACGAAACCAAACATCACACGGATCGATCCGAACATCGAAGCAAGTTACAGCCAACAGGCAAATCTTCAAATCGAACGCGAACTGCCTGGCAATGCAGTCTTCTCCATTGGCTATCTGCACCTTCGCGGGCTACACGTCATCCTTTCGCGAAACGTCAACGTACCGACAGTTCCCGCTTCGGCTGGTATTCCGAACCTCGGGCGGCCAGATCCGAACTGGGGCAACATCTCGCGTTTTGAAAGCTCGGGTAACTCTTACTACGACGGCATGGTTGTTTCATATAACCAGCGCGCCGCACGATGGGCCAACATCCGCGTCTCGTACACGCTTTCAAAAACGATCGACGACGCCGGCAACTTCTTCTTCTCGAGCGTGCAGAATAACTTCAATATTCGTGAAGACCGCGGCTTGTCTGACAACGATCAGCGCCATCGCCTGGTTGTGAGTGGCTCACTTGAAGTGCCGCCACACGACAAAGCGACAGGATTCCAGCGCTTCCTGTGTGGCTTGCAGTTGGGTTACATCTTCACGTACGGTTCGCGTTTGCCGTTCAACGTGTTGCTCGGAAGCGATCGTAACTTCGACACTAACAACAACGATCGGCCGGTTGGCGTCGGACGAAATACAGGTCGTGGATTTGATTTCGCTTCGCTCGATCTGCGTTTGAGCCGTCGTTTGCATCTTACCGAACGCGTCGACTTGCAGCTTCTCGCCGAGGGCTTTAACGTTCTCAACCGCGCAAACTTTGGGGTGCCAAATAACACCTTTGGTGCCGGAGCGTCGCCTTCGCCGACCTTTGGACAACCAACCGCTGCATTCGATCCGCGGCAGTTTCAGTTTGGAATGAAAGTGAGCTTTTAGTAACACAGATGAAACGGATTGCAATTGCGATTATAGGGCTGAGTTTGTTGTTTGTGTGCGGCTGCAATCGGTTCGCCGCCGATGCATCACGCGCAACGTTCCGGCCAATTCAGATCTCCGCGCCTGACGTGGACGCGGCTGAACCAGTAACAGCCAGTGCACCTGACGGTGGCGTCTACGTCGCGTGGGTCAATCACGACGCGAACAACCAGGCCGACGTTTTGCTTGCACGCTTCGACAACGAAGGCATGGCGATTACTTCACCTGTCAAAGTGAATCCGCAAGCGGGAGTCGCGACTGCATGGCGTGGCGATCCGCCGAGCGTTGCCGTCGCCGATCGCTCCGTGTACGTGCTGTGGACCGCTCGCGTCGAGTTGGATGGCAAGAAAGGCACTGACCTTTACCTGTCGGTTTCGCACGATCAGGGGAAGACGTTCGATGCTGCTACTAAAGTGAATGACGACAGACTGCCCGGCGCTCACGGCATGCACTCGCTGGCGGTTTCCAACGATGGTCGAATCTACGTCGCCTGGCTCGACGAACGAAACGTTCGTGCTCCGAAGCCCTCAACACACGCCGGCGGTCATCATATGGAGAGTAATCGTGAGCTCTTCATCTCTTCTTCGCTCGACGGTGGCAAGACGTTCTCCGCGAATCGAAAGGTCGCAGAGAATGCCTGCCCGTGCTGTAAGACGGCGCTGGCTGTTTCGCAGGACGGCACGCTTTACGCGAGCTGGCGACAGGTGCTGCCGGGTAACTTTCGTCACATCGCAGTTGCGAGCTCGACTGATGGCGGCGCTAATTTCTCTCCTGCGGTGATCGTGAGCGATGACAAGTGGATGTTGCAGGGCTGCCCAGTTTCTGGCCCATCACTCTCGATCGACAACAATGGAATTTTGAAAGTAGTCTGGTACGCGGCGGGCGAAGGCGAGGCGCCGGGACTATACTTCGCGGAGACGCGCGACAAAGGACGCACCTTCTCACCGCGCAGTCTGTTGATGCAGGAAAGCGTCAAGGGAACACCGGCACTGGCGGCAGGAAACGATCGGGCGATCGCGATCTGGCAAGGCTCAGGAGCACAACAGCCTGAGACGAAGATGCGTGAGCTCGGCGGCGCCGGATCGGCCGTCAGCGTTGCGTCGAATGCCGAACTGCCGAGCGGCGCATGGTGTAAAGACAGGTTATTTGTAGCGTATATTGCAACGGTCGCTGGAAAAAGAAGCGTATGGCTCACAATGGTTGGATGACGGTTGCTTGTTTGGCGCTGACGTTCTTATGGGCGTGTGGCGGCAAAGAAACTCCTTCTAATCCGCCTTCAGGACCAGCGGCTGCCGTTCAATCCAACGAGTACAAAGGCACGGGCGTGGTGAAGGCTTTGAATCTCAAGGCGCCGGCGATCGAGATCGATCACGGAGACATCGACGGGTTGATGCCCGCGATGCAGATGGAGTTTCCGGTGAGTGACCCCGCGCTGTTGAACGGCCTCGCAGTCAACGATCGAATCGATTTCACCCTTGAGGGTCATGAGGGCCAGTTGAAGGTGATCGCGATCAAGAAGAAGTAGCCACAAAAAGGCACAAAAAGCACAAATAATGAAATGGAACGCTCTATTATCTTTGTGCTTTTTGTGCTTCTTTGTGGCTAAAAAGTGCCTTTTAGTGGCCGTACTGAGCGATGATGCGGTCGCGTATTTGCGCGGGCGTCAGCTTCTCATCTCGCTCGAGATGCAGTGCCAGCAACGCCTCATTAACACAAACCGCGCAGTGCGATGCGTGCTCGTCTTCGAAGCAACTGTAGAGACTCTTGTGCCCAAAGCCACGATCGCAGTGGCAATAACATGGCAACTGCGCAATCGTCACCGGTATCTCTTTAACCGCGCGATAAGCATCACGAGTCAGGCCGGTAAATCTTTCCGGCGGGAGTGTTGGACCGAGGCTCGCGCGGCTCGGTGGCGTCTCGAAGTGCGCGGGAATAGTTTGCGCAACGGGCTCCGAAGTCTCCGGCGAATGATGCGCGGTCGGTGTGTGCACCTGCGACTGATTGCTGCGCGTTGAATTCACCATCAGCACTGCTGCAACAATCACCAGCGCGATTCCAATTAACAATAGCCAGTTCTTCTTCATACAAAAGCCACTCCCTGAAAGTTCTTAATGCATTCCGTGCATGGTGCTCATGCTCATTGGAGCAGGACGTAGTCTAACAAAAATCTTCCACGAAACCGGATGCGCGCCGTAAACAGAGTCCAGAATCGAAGGCTTGGAATAAAAAGTAACATCACTGCCAATCGCCAGCGAAGTCTTCTCGGAATTCCAAATGTCGCGAGCGCCGCCGGCTGTGTAGGCGCCGATACGAAACGATGGATGGTCGTCTGTGAAGCCGAGTCTCAAACGGTCGTTTGCGCGAAGGATTTGGTTCTTGTCGCTCAACTCGAGTCGCGTGTAAAGATAGTCTCGATCGAGAAACTTTACCGTCGACTCCGCCACATAGCCGTTCAAGTTGAATATCTCGCTGCCATGACTCTCGTGATTGCGACCCCAAATCAGACTCGAAGCCCAGTTGCCGCGCGCAAAGGCTCTGTTGTAGCTGAGCGACGCAGTGGTGCGACGCACTTCACCAGGCTCGAGCGCCTCAGGATTTTTTAGAAAGCCATGACTCACCTGCATCGACCAGTTGCTGTTTGGCGCAAACCACAGTCTCACTGAACGCGAATTCCATGGATGCGCTTCGAAGTTGTAACGATTCTCGCCGGGCTCACGTCCATTGAAAACAGATCCTTCGAGTTTGAACCAGCGATACGTGAAGCCAGTCGTCACAACGCCGAAACTTATGTGCGTCGAGTCCTGCAAGTGATGTGACAACGGCGCTGAAGTGTTCTCCGCAGCCGAAGCGCGATGCATAAACGCGTTTGGACCAAGCGCAGGCTCTCCGGGATAACCGACGTAAGCAAACCAGTTCCCGCGTTCACCAATCGGCACGGTGTAAGTCGCGCTCAACTCCATGAACAGGTCGTGTGGATGCTGTCGATCGATCAGCGGCTGGCCTTTGTAACTCTCGCCGGTTTGAAACAATAACGGCGAGCCGCCAGGCGGAAACGTGAAAGGCTCGGCACTGAACATAGCGCGCAACTCGAGTGTTCCCGGTCCGGCGCGTCGCACCGCTGACGGCATAAACCAGTTTGCGGATTCGAATTTCGTTACGCCTCTTGGTCCGCCCTGTCGATTTACTCCCACGACAAGGTTGTAGTGAAACATCAGCAGCCACTCGCCTGACTGCTTGTGCCACATCGGCATCGGGCTCGTGGCGGGCTGCCATGAAGTTCCAGAACCCATTTGGCCCATCGGCAGCAGGTTCGACTCTTTGTGGCCGACGCGAATGAACATCTGATCGCCGTGCATGACAAAGACGCCGTGGTCCATGTGCATCGGTTCGCCGGTGTCTTCCGGCATCTGTGGGCTTGGTCCAGGACTCGGCGTCGCCACAGGTTTCGGCGGCGGCATTGTATGGCCCTCGTGCTGCGCGAAAACAGATCGAGGCTGAACAGCGAAAAGCAGAGCCGCATATAAGACTACGTATCTCATTCTTACCTTGTCGAATTACTGTGAGAGGTTAGCTAGAACAAGTCAGGAAGGTGGGCTTGCCCCCGCTCGTTAAAGTCAGAAAGCGGGGGCAAGCCCCTCTTCCTGACTTGTTCCTCTTCCTGACTTGTTCGAGTGCCAACCTAACTTGTTCTAGGCCTCTACAAGATTAAGCAGCTTTCTGCTTGTTCTTATCCTTGTTCTTTGCGTCCTTCTGTTTCATGTTGCAGCAGGTGTTCTTGCCACCATGGTTTTTCGCGTCGTGCTTTGCTTTCATGTCGCACGAATCACCACTGCAACAACAACACGAGTCCGTCGAACAACAGGCCTCGCTCTTCTTTTGATCGTTCTGAGTTGTGGTCTGGGCCATGCCTGCTGCAGATACCGTCAGCATCAACCCGAGCAACGAAGTCAGAATTGCTTTCTTGGAAACTCTCATTTCTATTCTCCTATTTAAAGGATTGTGGACGTGTGCCGGTAAGCACACTACTGCCGCTTGCTCGCAAGCGACTGCTGTCTATTCAGCAATCAGGCAGATCTTTAAATCAGGAAAACACAACAGCGAAGATAGGTAGGACCGCGATTGGGCGGGGATAAAGCGAGAACGAACGTGGTTTGTTGCGCGCTCGTGCTCTCGATAAAAGGTGCAACAATGACTGGGCCACGTGCGGGATCCGGCAAATGGCCGCTGTTCTTTGACGTGGCAGCCGTGGCGTTAACTACCAGCGGACAATCATTCATCGTTCCGTGTGGCGCCGGAGCAAGAGTGGCAACGGTTAACGGCTGCTTCGCATGTTTTGCGTGACAGCTCTTGCCCACAACAGTCGCCGGCGCGGAATTGTGGGGGGCCATTGCCGTGGTGGCCATTGCCGTGTTGCTACAGCCAAACAGACAGCCACCGGCCATCCAAACGGAGATGCTGATCGCGAGCAACCATCGCATAACCGGCAGTCTACTCCCGTCCCGCCGCATTTGTCGAGAAATCGCCACAAAGAAGCACAAGAAACACAACCGATAAATGGGAGAATGTAAATATGAGTATCGACAAAAACAAAATTAAAACGCAGGACGACTTAAATGAGCCCGCGCCCATGGACGAAGCGGATAAACGTGCGGAAGCGGAAATGAAAAGACTGGAGGATCAGACTAAGAAGGAAGTCCGGGAGGGATTACTACAAGCCGATCACGAAGACTAATCCACAGATTACACAGATGTTTCAAACGAAATCTGCGCAATCTGTGGATCAGCTTTTTTCGACCAAAGCTGCTTCAAGTGCCTGCTTCAGTTGTGGCGGCGTAGTTTCGGGATTGAAACCAATGAAGCGTTTGACTATACGTCCGTCGCGCGCAATGACGAAGCTCTGCGGAATCGACGTCCGGCCCTGCATCAACGTCTGCGCCACCTCACGCGTGGCCCAACCGATTTGATACGGAACGTGATACTCGCGCACAAATTCCGACACGCTTTCCGCTGAAGCCACCGGGTCTTCAGTCGAAAGCCCAATCATCTCAACGCCTCGACTCTGAAACTCCTTGTGGAGTTTAACTAACTCCGGAGTCTCCATTCGGCATGGACCACACCACGTGGCCCACAAATTAACCAGCAAAACTTTTCCGGAATAATTCGATAGCTTGATCGGCGCGCCGGTCGCTGCTTTGTTCTCAGCATCAAGCACCGGTCGCGGCAAAGTTACTAACGCCGGAGCAACGCGATTTGGACCAGCGCCAGGGCGAACCGACACCTTCGGACCCGGCGCAGCACTCGGCGGATCGTTCGAGTTACAACTCGAGACTCCAAACGCCGCCAACAGTGCAAGCACGATCACCGTAGACACGAGCCGAAGCGGTGTCCAAAATCGTACTTGCTTCAATGCCTTATTTCTTTCCGACATTCGTTGATTACTTCTTCTTACCAAATCTGAACGAATCGAGTATCACCGGCGACTCGCCCTTCTCTCCCACATCTTCCACACTCGACAACTCTGGCGCAAGAGACGTAGAGAGCAAAGTTAACCTTGCGCCCGTTGTGTCTCCCTCTTTTCCAGTTGGGAGAAAAATGACTCGACCCCACAATTGAAGATCGCCCCGTTCAGTGCCCTTCGAAAGACCTTCCCAACGGAATTCATAGCCCTCCATCGAGTTGACCTTCGTCGGACCTTCGGAAACTTTCTTGTACTCCGGAATGCGTTTGGCGAGCGAGCTACTGTACTCCTGGACTCGTTCAGGAAAACTCGGCATGTCAGCAGCAAACGTGCCTTTGCTCGCGTACCAACCTATCGACAGGTTCTCCTGCGTAAAATCCGGCGGCAAACTGCGACCGACTGAGACGAAGTTGGTCGCGCCGGACACACCAGCTTTCGGATCGCGCGTCCATGCCTGGGGATAATAGAAAAAGAAATCGAAATAATGCTCGGCCAGTTGGCCGTCGAGGTTGTCTTTCGAGTTTACAAACTGGACCGCACCCGGCGGCGCCACGAAAGTATCTTGTGGCGATGGCGATGGAGTTTCGACAGTGCTGGATGGCGTCGGCGTGGCGACATTTGCGTTCTCGCTCTGCCGCTCAGGAACCCGCTCAGCGGTCATCTGGTCCAATCGTGGTTTGACGACGAAGAAGAACACGCCCGCTAGAGCGCCACCTCCGAGAAGTAAAAAGAGCAAAATGCCGGCGATGATCCACGGCACCTTTGATCTCTTCTTCGCGACTGGTGGCAGCGGCGCGGAAGGCGCAGATGCCGCAGCCGGCATTGGCTGTCCAGGTGTCGTGATCTCGCCTGTGGTCACGCGTGGCGGCGGAGCTGGCGGTGGCGGCGTTACCGGTGGTGGCGGCGGTGGAGGTGGCGGCGCTGGTCTTGCGATGTCTGAAGTATTTGCACCTCCACTCGGCGCAGTAGTTGGACCAGTGTTGCGCGGCAGTGCAACCGTTGCTGGATAGTTCTCGATGATCGTTGCGTTCGGATCCGGCAGGTCGCGGCTCGTCGGCCGTTCCGCTGCTGCGTTGAGGTCGATAGACGTAGCGCGCAGCGTCGCGTTCTGATCGAAAGTCTGCGTTTGTGGTGCTATCAACAACCCACCATCAAACGTGCAAAACTTCTGACCTTCATCGGGAAATGTACGATTACACTTGGGGCAACTCTTCATACACTGACCTCGTCAACGGGTATCGGATCGATCTGGACACTTAATTCGCGCGAGCTTTGGCGAGCTTCTGGGCAGCGCCGTTGTTGGTTGGGTCAAGTTCGAGCGCTCGCTGGTATGCGCGAACCGCCTTGTCTTTCTGGTTGGACTTAAGGTAACCGTCGCCGACACCTTCGAAACCAAAGATTCCGGCGAGTTGTTTGCGCTCGCCTGTTGCTGCCAGCGTGGATGCACGCTCGTAAGTTGCTTCGGCGTCACTGAAACGATTCATTCCGAGATACGCACGGCCCAAAAGGTTGAATGGTTGAAACGCACGTGAGCTTACTTCGGTTGCCGACTTCAAATATGGCTCGGCCTCCTGGTATCTCTTGTAGACAATCAGCAGACGGCCCATCAGCACCAACGAAGTCGGATTTCGCGGATCGAGCTCGAGCGCTTTCTTCAATACCGGTTCCGACTGCGGCCACAACTGTTCGCCCTGAAGCGAGTCAGCAATCAGGTTGAGTGTCGCGGGATCTTTCGCTAACTCGATCGCTTTCTCGTACAACGGCGCTGCTTCCGCCGGACGCTTTGCTCGATTGAGCATGCGTGCGAGATGGGCATACGCAACGGCGAATTGCGGATCCAACTCGATCGCGCGGCGATATGAATGCTCGGTTTCGCTGTTCGTGAGACCACGCGCTTGTAACGCCGCACCAAGACGATCCCAACCGACCGCGTTCTTCGGATCGATCTGCACCGAACGTCGCGCAAACGACTCTGCATCACCAAATCTCTTGGCGTTATCACCCTCGGTACGCGGTTGGACCAGCACCACGCTCAAGGCCACGTAAGCGTCTGCATTGTTCGGTGCCCACGCGACCGAATTGCGATACGCTGACTCAGCATCGTCCCAACGCTGCTGGTCCGAGTATACGTTACCCAAACCGTATGCTGCGCGTGCATCGCGTGGCTTGAGCTTCAGGATTTCTTTGTAGGCATCTTCAGCTTCTGCAAACTTTCGCGCATCGCGAGCTTCATTGCCTTTGTCGAGCAGATCTTCGACTCGCTCAGAAACGTTCGAAGCGCGCGGTCGCGTCGGTCCGGCAGTCCGGCCAGCCGGCTTGGTCGTTGTTGTTGCAGGTTTCTTTTTCGCTTCCGGATTCTTGGCGCGGAAGATCCCTGCACCGGCACCGAGATCGGAGCCGACGTCCTGTGCAAACACGCTCGTAGCGATACCCAGACTCAAGCAGAGGGCAGCCGAACTCATGGCCGCTGCGCGCAGTATTGCGTTAGGTCTCATTATTACTCTCCTACTGCTGTTTGGATTGCGGATATCGAGACTAACCTCGGATAAAACGTCAATCGAAAAGAACTTATGGATCGCTGAAGAACTACTGCGTTGGATTGTAGATCAGCTTCGCCGGATGATCTAATGCCATGGGTCTATGCTTAACGCCGAAGGCGTTCGCCAGTTCTAGCCCAGGGGTTGGGGCGCAGCGACAACCCTGGGAATATATGCAAAAACCACATTAACGCTGAAGGCGTTAGACCTGTGCTCCGCGAACCCTTTCAGGGTTAGTTATTCATTTTGATCACCAACCCATGGTTGTCGCTGCGCTCCAACCATGGGCTAAAATTAGCGAACGCCTTCGGCGTATCACTCCCTTGGACTTTACGGGCTGCGAACCAGCCGAAATCCCAATTGAGTCGTCTTCGTGCCAGGGGCAATAAACTCACGCATGCAGGAGGATATTGGCAGGTCGGTTCGTGCGGGGTCACTGACGTAACCACCGCCTCGGATCACAATCCAGTCGCGGCCCTCGGGCGCAAGTGTTCCTGCGTTACCGGGATACACAGACGCTTTCGACGAGGTCCATTCCCAAACATTTCCGATCAAGTCGACAACTCCCCAACGGTTATTTCCTCCCTGACGAGAACCAACCGGCGCAGGAGTAGTCTCTTTGAGAACTGCCACATTGTTCCGCCAGTCTGCTCCCCACGGGTAAAGATCATTCCTCGCACCGTTACGAGCTGCATACTCCCATTCTTGTTCCGTCGGAAGGCGATAACTGACGCCGTCACGTTTCGACCGCCACGCAGCGAAGTCATTCGCATCCTGGAACGAAACGTTTACAACGGGCCAGAGCTCTTGCCCGAACGGTGGTTTGTTCCCAGCCCAGTGAGTTGGCGCTGTATGATGAGTCTCACTGACAAATTGTGCATACTCGGTGTTGTTGACTTCCGTGCGATCCATCATGAACGGCTGCACGGTCACCGCGTGAGCAGGCGATTCCAAAAGTGGACCATCGCTACGTCCCATTTGAAAGCTTCCGCCGTCGATAGCAACCAAATCTGGTTTCGGCTTTTCTGGCGCTCCAAAGAACAGATAAGCAGTGACGCCAACACCCGCAAGCACCAACACCAGCAAGCCTGCACCGATGAGCAGAAACGGCAGTTTCCTCCGCTTCGGCTCGATGTTGACGACCATCGCCCTCCGCCCACCAACCGCTTGCGCGGGCACATCCGCGACGAAGTCAGGACTCGTCGTCCTCGCCTGTACGTGTGTAACTTCCGAGTTGTCGGCCGCGGCTGGCGGCATGCTTCCGGAGAGTCGTTCCAGTCGATCTTCGAGGTCTTTGGCCTGCTGGGCCATGCGCTGGAATTTTTCTTCCTGCTCCCGGTCCCTTCGCTCTCGCTCTCTGCGTTGACGTTCTTCCTCCTCAACCTCTTTATCTAATTGAGTACCACTCACAGTGCCGGCGAGCGAGTCAAACGCAGAACCTAAATTGGTTTCCTGCGCAATCGGCGGCTGTGTCGCCGTCGCTGATAGATCAGGGGCCGGAATCGAGGGCGCTGTCGTTGAAGCGATCGTCCGGTTGGGATCCATCGCTACTGTTTCTCTCAGCGCGGCAGCGACGACGGGCGACGAGTTCAATGCAGCATGAAGCTCTCTCAAAAACGTCGGGACTGAATCGATGCGCGACGAAAGCTCCTTCTCCAGGGCGTGACGCACCACCGCCTCGATCGCCGGCGGCACGGAAACTCCTTTCGACTGAAAACTCGGTGGCGGCATCGTCAGGTGTTTCTTCATGATCGACGGAATCGAAGAACCTTTGAACGGCACCTCGCCGGCGAGCATCTGGTAGAAAATCACACCGAGACTATAAATATCGGCACGCGCATCAGGCTCTTCGTCGGACCACTGCTCCGGCGCCATGTAAAACGGCGAGCCCATCAGTCCGGTGGTTTGAGCTTGAATGAACGAACCGAGTAACTCGTGCGACTTGATTTTCGCCAAACCAAAATCGAGTATCTTGACGCCTTCTGCGATCGGAACATCGTCCTGGACCATGATGTTCAGCGGCTTCAGATCGCGATGCACTATGTTCTGGCGGTGCGCTGCGCCCACGCCGGCAGCAATCGCGCTGATAAACTCCCACGCGCGTTGCGGAGGCATCGCTCCTTCGGTGGCAAGTATGTCTTGCAGCGAGTGGCCCCTCACAAATTCCATCACGAGGAAAGGCATCGTGCCGCGCACGACGCCGAAGTCAGTCACAGCGATAATGTTCTGATGTCTGATCGCCGCAGCCGCCAGCGCTTCCTGACGAAAACGAGTGGTGAGCATCGGATCGTTACCGACGAGATCCGGCAGGATTACTTTGATCGCGTGAGCAGTTTTGAGAAAGATGTGTCGCGCTTGAAAAACGACGCCCATGCCGCCTTGACCGAGACGGCGTTCGAGCAAATAGCGGCCGTCCAGCGTCGGTTCACCATTCAGAGACGGCGTGGTCTCAACACCATCCTGTGGACAGTGATTTACTTCGTCGAGGTAGCAGCGCTTACAGGTTGGACACTCTTTCATCGTTCGTATCCACAGACTACACAGATTATCACGGATTTCTCTGTGCAACCTCTGTGTTCTCTGTGTCTCTGTGGTGATCTCACCATGCAAGTTCTTAACCACAGAGACACAGAGAACACAGAGGTTGCACAGAGAAGACTCAATGGGCAGCGACCGTGGATTGAGGTCAGCGTATGACGATGTTTACGAGGCGACGCGGCACGACGATCACTTTAACTACCTCGCGACCGTCGATTTGCGCCCGCACACGTTCATCGGCGAGTGCAGAGGCACGCAGTTCTTCTTCGGAAACGTCAGGCGCGGCAATCACTCGCGACCGCAGTTTTCCATTTACCTGGATCGGGATCTCCAGCTCCTCGTGGCGTGCGAGCTCGGGATCTGCTACAGGCCAGCGCGGCACTTCACTTAACAAACCGCGGGCGTGGCCCAATCCTTCCCACATCTCCTCGGCGATGTGAGGTGCGAACGGCGCCAACATTATCACCAGCGCCTCGAGCGCCTCGCGTACGGCAAACACGTCCTCCGCCGAAGCTGTCGCCGGATTCGCGTTGAAATCGGAGAGCTGATTGAAGAGCTCCATCAATGCAGCCACACTGGTGTTCAAGTGTAACTGTTCGAAGTCGCTCGTTATCTTCGCGATGGTCTGATGAGTCTTTCTGCGTAACGCCCGGGCTTCGGCGCTGGAATCTCCTGTGACCGCACCGTTGCGATTGGAGAGTCGCTCCTGCCATTTCCAAACCATCGTGTAGACGCGCCTCAGGAAACGCACTGCGCCTTCGATTCCAGTTTCGGACCAGCGCAACTCGTTTTCAACCGGCGCGGCAAACAACACGAACATCCGCGTCGCATCAGCGCCAAACGCTGCGATCATCTCGTCAGGATCGACTCCGTTGCCGAGACTCTTCGACATCGCTTTCCATTCGTCTGTGCCTTCGATCCGGTTCGTCACCATTCCCTGCGTCAACAATCGTTTCACAGGTTCGTCGAATTGGACTAACCCGATGTCGCGCATGAACTTGGTCCAGAAGCGCGTGTAGATCAGGTGCATCACCGCATGCGAATCGCCGCCGATGTACTGGTCCACCGGTGTCCACTGCTTCGCAATCTCAGTGTCAAACGGCTCGGCTTCGTTGTGCGGATCGAGGTAACGGAAGAAGTACCACGATGAATCGACAAACGTGTCCATCGTGTCGGTGTCCCGGCGCGCGGGACCATCGCACTTCGGACACGACGTGTTCACAAACGCCGGCACGCCCGCCAACGGCGACTCACCAGTTCCTGTGAAGTCCGCGTTTGGCGGCAACACCACGGGAAGCTGCTCGTAAGGAACGGGGACCATGCCGCAATTTGGACAGTAGATCACCGGCACTGGCGCGCCCCAGAATCGCTGTCGCGAAACTCCCCAATCGCGAATGCGATACGTGACCGCAGGCTCGCCGAATCCCTTCTCTTTCGCGTAAGCGGCCATCTCTTTCACCGCCATTTCTGACAGCTTGCCACCCCACTCGCCGCTGTTGATCAAGACGCCGTAATCAGTGAACGAGTGTTTCATCTCCGCCGAAGCGTCGCCGGCGGTTGTCGGCACCGGCTCGGCCAACACCTGATCGTGAGTGGCGGGCGCGATCACCTGTCTGATCGGCAACGAGTATTTCTGTGCGAATTCGAAATCGCGCTCGTCGTGAGCAGGAACACTCATCACCGCGCCGGTGCCGTAGTCCATCAACACATAGTTTGCCACCCAGACCGGAACACTCTCGCCACTGAAAGGATTAATGGCGAGCAGACCAGTGTTCAGTCCTTCTTTCTCTCCTTCGCCTATTTCCTGGCCCGCTGCTCTCTGGTTTTTCACTTTCTGCGCGAAGGCTTCGATGTCAGGTTTCAGTGCGGAACCTTCGAGCAACTCAGACAACAACGGATGCTCGGCTGACAGCACGACAAACGTCGCACCGTAGATCGTGTCGATGCGCGTCGTGAACACACGAATCTTCGTGTCGCTGTTTTTGATCGCGAAGTCGACAAACGCGCCGTCACTGCGTCCGACCCAATCGCTCTGGCGTTTCAAAACCTTCTCGGGCCAGCCGGCTTCGATCTGTTTTATGTCGGCGAGGAGCTGTTCTGCGTAATCAGTGATGCGCAAAAACCACTGTTCGAGATCGCGCTTCTCGACCGGCGTTCCGCAGCGCCAACAGATCCCTCCGGACGACTGTTCATTCGACAGCACAGTCTCTTCTTTCGGACACCAGTTAACCTGCGACACCTTTTTATAAGCGAGACGGCGATCCAGCATCTTCAAGAAGAACCACTGGTCCCACTTGTAATAGTCAGGACGATGCGCTGCGATCTCACGCGACCAGTCGTAACTGATGCCGAGACGCTGCAACTGCCCGCGCATGTGCTCGATGTTTTCTTCGGTCCAATCGCGTGGATTCACGCCGCGCTTGATCGCCGCCTGCTCCGCCGGCTGGCCGAAACTGTCCCAACCGATCGGATGCATCACGTTAAAACCCTGAAGGCGTTTGAACCAGGCGAGCGCGTCGCCGATGGAGTAGTTGCGCACGTGCCCCATGTGCAAAAAGCCTGACGGGTAGGGCAGCATCTCGAGGGCGTAGAATCTCTCGCGCGGATCGTTGGATTTAGCTTCAAAAACGCCGCTTTCGTGCCAGCGCTGCTGCCACTTGTTTTCGATCTGTTCAGGAAAATATTTTTCGTCCATAGCCGTCAACCAAATCGGAAAAGTATATTTAGCCACAAAAAGGCACAGAAAGCACAAAAAGCACATCGCCTTGGTGGCTTTTATTGTGTTTCTTGTGCCTCTTTGTGGCTAATTTCAGAGACAAACGAACGCAGCATGGTGAGGTTTTTGAGATCGGCGCGAGGGTCGTCGTAGGGAGTTTCCAGGATGAAGGCGGCGTGTTTGAGTTTCGGATGTTGTGCGACACGGCGCAAGGCGTCGGCGCCGATGTGACCTTCGCCGATGTGCCAGTGACGGTCAACACGCGAGTTATATGCGGCGCGTGAATCGTTGAAGTGAATCGCGCGAATGCTTTTCAGCCCGACGGTTTTTTGAATTCGTTGAATCAACGCCTCGAGACCATCTTCTTCGCGAATGTCGTAACCTGCCGTGAACGCGTGCGCCGTATCGAGACAAACGCCGAGCGGCATTTCCGGACAGAGGCTCGTGATCTCGTGAAGATGTTCGAAGCGATGGCCGATGCAGTCGCCCTGCCCCGCGGTGTTTTCCAACAGGATGCGTAGTGAATCGAGCTTCAAACCTTTGCACGCGATCTTCAGACTAGTCGCGCACAACGCAATTCCATCTGCTTCGCACGAACCACGCGCGCTTCCCGGATGGACCACAAGATAATCGACGCCGAGCAGTAACGCCCGCTCGACCTCCTCACGAAACGACTCGCGCGATTTTTGCAACATCAGATCATCCGAAGCGGCGAGATTGACGAGATAATTACAGTGGATCAAAACCGGCGAGAGCTTCGTTTGCTTGCGCGTCTGTCGAAACAGGAGCACATCATCGAGCGTCAGCGGTTTCGCCATCCACCCGCGCGGATTGCGCGAGAAGAGCTGCACCGTATCGCAGCCCGTGTCCTTCGCGACAATCAACGCGTTGTGCACGCCACCCTTGATGGGCGCATGAAAGCCGATCCTTGGCCTAACGGGCATGCAACGTCTCCATCACACGCAACATGTTTCCACCGACAATCTTGTCAACGTCGCTCTCCGTGTAGCCACGGCGCAGGAGTTCTTTCGTCAGGTTCGGCAGGTCAGCCACAGTCGCTAGATCAGATGTTGTGATCTGCACTCCATCAAAGTCCGAACCAATACCGACGTGGTCCACACCTACGAGCTTGACGATGTGATCGATGTGGTCCACGATACGCGAGACTTTTACAGGAGGCAGGCGTCGCAAGTATTCGCGCTGTCGCACTCGATCTCGTGCCAGTTTTTTGTGAACTGCATCACCGTGCTCGGCGTCTGATGCCTGCTGGACCATCGGCGCGATCTCAGCGTCAACTTTTTTCTTCAGTTGCGCCCAACCGGGTTCAATGTGTTCGGGATAGAAGATCACATTAACTACGCCGCCGGTCTTCGCCAGCGCGCGGATCATGTCGTCAGTTAAATTTCGCGGCACGTCCGCGATCGCGCGGCAGGCTGAATGTGTCGCAATCACGGGCGCGCTAGACGTGTTGATGATGTCCCAGAACGTCTGGTCCGAGACGTGGGAGACGTCGACCATCATGCCGAGCCGGTTCATCTCGCGCACAACACGCTTGCCGAAGTCATTAAGCCCGCGTGTGAGGCCAACTTCGTCACCGGATGAGCCAGCCCAACTCGTACTGACGCTCCACGCCGGTGACATGTATCTCACGCCAAGATCGTAATAACGCTGAACATTCTCGAGCCGCTCATCAATCGCATAACCGCCTTCAAGTCCCATTAACGCAGCGATCTTTCCTTCACGAACGGCACGGCGAATGTCGTCAGCCGAAGTCGCCAGCAACCATGTTTCCGGATGCTTCTCAGCGAGCGCGCGAATGACCGCGATTTGATCGTCAGCTCGCTTCACGGCTTTTGGTCCACCGCCACCAAACAACTGCGGCTCAACCCAGATCGAAAAGAACTGCGCATCGAGACCGCCGGCCTTTGCCCGCACCGCGTCGAAGTGACCGTCGCTCAATTGCTGTTCGATGTCGACGTGTTCGTCGAGCACACGCTGCACGGTGTCGACGTGCATATCGATAGCGATAGCGCGTTGATGAATCGCGAGTGGATCGGTCGAAGTATTGTCACTCGCCTGTGTTGTTTGGGTGTTCTGGTTCATCTTGTTATCACGGCAGCCGGAAGGAAACGTTAGGAGCAAAAACAGGGTAATCAGAATGCGAATTGTGAGGATTTTTGGGTCGTTTGTGGGAAGAGTCCACGGGTTAATCGTCTCTTGTTTAAAGGCTCGCATTTTTGATGTTACGGAAGCATGATTGCAGGAGGCAAGCGTTCTTGCCAAGCGACGGAGAACTACGGTATTGTCCCTTGTTTGCAGAAGGAGTAAACAATATGTTTTCAAAAGACGGCACGGTAAAAGACATTAAGACACCTCGCATCGTCGACGTCGTTTGGCATAACGGCGAGTTTATCAAGTGGGAAGATGCAAAGGTGCATGTCATGTCGCACGTGCTGCATTACGGTTCCAGCATTTTTGAAGGCATTCGATGTTACTCCACTAAACAAGGACCAGCCATCTTCCGTCTGCGTGAACACATGCAGCGGTTTCTCAATTCGGCCAAGATTTATCGCATGGACCATCCGTGGTCGCTGGACCAGTTGTGTGACGCAGCGATCGAGCTCGTTAAGCGCAGTGGGATGGACCAGTGTTACCTGCGTCCGATACTGTTTCGCAGTCTTGATGAAGCTCATCCGGCGTTTGGCGTTAATCCTTTTCCGAATCCGCTTGCTTGCTATATCGGCGCGTGGGACTGGGGCAAGTACCTTGGCGACGAAGCGATCGAGCAGGGCGTTGACGTTTGCGTTTCGACCTGGAATCGCCTGACACCAAACTCGATGCCTGCGATGGCGAAGAGCGGCGCAAACTACATGAACTCGCAGTTGATCAAGATGGAAGCGCTGCTGAACGGCTTCGCCGAAGGCATTGCGCTTGACGATCGGGGCTATGTTTCGGAGGGTTCGGGCGAGAACATCTTTCTCGTGACCGGCGACGTCGTTTTAACTCCGCCGCTTTCGTCTTCGATCCTGCCGGGTATCACGCGCGACAGCGTGATCCAGATTTGTCAGGAACTCGGTATTACGATCAAGGAACGAACCATCCAACGAGCGGCGCTTTACGTGGCGGATGAGTTGTTTTTCTCCGGCACGGCCGCGGAAGTGACGCCGATTCGCTCAGTCGATCGCATCACGGTCGGCAGCGGCGGGCGCGGACCAGTCACCGAGAAAATCCAGAAAGTGTTCTTCGAGATCACAAAAGGCGACCGGCCGGCGCCAGGCAAGTGGCTCACGTATGTCAGCGAATCGGCGCAGGTCTCGTCAAACAATAAACGCTTCCCTGCGAAACAGGTCGAGAGTGACGCGAGCGATACCGCTCCAATTCTATCCTTCCAGACTGCCGCCCGAGATTAAAGAACCATCCGCAGATTACGCAGAATCTGCGTAATCTGTGGATAAAAACAGAATTATTGACGGACCAGACAGCCCCAAGCTATATTCAATCCGGACCCCAGCGCGCCTTCTCGCGTTAACAATCGCTCACAACAAGCCTTTTTCTTTAATCCTGTAAGGGATTTTCAGGACAGTTCATGGCCCTAAAAATCGACGACTTGCTTCGAGTAGCTTGCGGTCACAACGCTTCCGACCTCCACCTCAAGGTGGGCGCCTTCCCGGTCATGCGCATCGCCGGTGAACTGCACCCGATGGCTGACGCGCCGCGCCTGAAGCCGGAAGACACGTTGGACATGGCGTTCTCGATGATGTCGAATCGACAAAAACAGCGGTTCAAGGAAGTCTCGGAAGTCGACATCGGCTACGGCGTCTCAGGCCTGGGACGCTTTCGCGCAAACATCTTTCAGCAGCGCGGCACCGTGAGCATCGTGCTGCGCGTCATTCCAGATCACACAAAGAGTGTGACGCAGCTCGGTTTGCCGGCCGTGATTGAAAAGATCGCCGAAGAGCGACGCGGTCTGATCCTCGTTACGGGCGCAACCGGATCGGGCAAGTCAACGACCCTGGCGGCGATGATCGATTGCATCAACTCATCGCGCAGCGGTCACATCGTCACGATCGAGGATCCAATCGAGTTTCTACACCGCGACAAGCAATCCTTTGTGACGCAACGTGAAGTCGACGTCGATACGCGCTCTTTCGCCGAGGCTCTGCGCGGTGCTTTGCGACAGGATCCTGACGTGATACTCGTCGGTGAAATGCGCGACCACGAAACGATCGAGACTGCGCTAACCGCCGCGGAGACAGGCCACCTGGTGCTTTCAACTCTGCACACGCTCGATGCGACCGAAACCATCACGCGCATCGTTTCGTCGTTTCCTTCGCACCAGCAAAGGTCGGTGCGGCTTCAATTGGCGGGAATCTTGAAGGCCGTGATTTCGATGCGTCTCGTGCGTGCAGCAAAGGGCGCAGGGCGAGTTCCGGCAATTGAAGTGCTCGTTTCAACTGCATTCATTCGCGATCACATCATCAACGAAGAAAAGACCTACATGATTCGCGAGGCGATTGCCGCGGGCACATCGCAGTACGGCATGCAGACGTTCGATCAGTCGTTATTTAATCTCCTTCAGCAGCGACTCATCACGGTTGAAGAGGCGCTGCACAACGCGACCAATCCCGATGAATTCAAGATGCGCGTCTCGGGCATCTACTCCGCCGACGACACCTTGAACCACATCACCACCCCAACCACCGCACCCCCTCCCCCACCCTCGCACAACGACGAACTCGACAGCATCTTCGTAAAGCATTAGCCACAAAGAGGCACAAAAGGCACAAGAGATGAATTGAGTATCTCTGCCCTCAATAATTTTTTTGTGCTTTTTGTGCCTCTTTGTGGCTAATTAACGCGTTGGCGGCGCATGACGCGGACGCCGGAGCGCCAGTCTTCGTTGATGTCGAAGCGATAGATTTCGATGTCGGGTGAGATGCAGTGTGCGAGAGTTTGAAATGCGGGATGGACGCGGAGGGTGGGCGCGACGAGATAGACCAGAGGCGCTTCGTCTCTGATCTCCCGATCGCCGAACAATCTTGCTTTGGCAATGTGGCCGCGGCGGCGGTGTGCCTCGACACGCCGCCAGTAATCGGCGCCTTGCAACACGTGCTCGCGATCTTCGGAGACTTTTAACTCGATCACCACGAGCCGACCATCTTGTCGTAAGGCGAGCAGGTCAATTGGCCGAATGCCGAGCTTAGCTCCGCGTGCGGTTCTGAACTGCGCATGTAACGGCGCGATGATCAAACCAGGATCGAGCATGGTTATGTCGCGTCGCAATAGTGACTCGAGCCACGCTTCAGGAGCTGTGCGGTAAAGAGCATGGCGATGGTCGAGCGCGGAAGCGGATCGATGCTCGCGCAGATCGTGAAGCAAGTTTTGCCAGTCGTTCCACGACGACTCTTCAAGCAGCCGCCGATGTGCGCGGTTGATCCCGAACCAGACTTTTTGCATGTTGGGCAAAGAGCGCACCCGCGCAAACGGAAGTCCGAAGTAGCGAAGCGTTTCGCCGTGACGTGCATGGACCACGTCAATTGCTTCGGGCGCCTCAGCCACGATTGCCGCGGCCAATTCGCTAAGCATCCCCGCGGCCACTGGCGGAAAACGAGCCAGCTTTTTCTTCCACAACTCGTTCTTGTCTGGACAGGAGACCTCGGTTAACGACGTAAGACTTTCGTCAACCGTGAACACCTTGATGATGTCTCGCAAACTGTCGCGCAGAAGAGCGACGCGATAGAGCATCGGTTTGAGAAGCTCTGCAGAGACGATCAACCAGAGTTGCTGTACGTACGGTGGCTTGATGCGATCCGACGTGCGCCTGAACCACAACAACGTTGACGACAAAAACGCATCAACCGCCGCAGGCTGGCTCGCAACCACCGGACCAGTCACGGCAATCCTTGCGTGCTTGTTGCGTAGAAGAATTTGAGCGTAGCGGCCCGGTTGTCCCGGTCTCGTTCCACGACTTAACGCCAGTCGCTCAATCACCGTCGCAGATTGCAAGTCAGCGGCGAGTTGGGCCAGACGCTCACAACGACTCTGTCGCGCTGCTCGTATCGTTGCCGCGACTGACTTCGCCGAAGCACGCGGAATCAATTCGATAAGCGCAAGCTCGGCGCCGGCCCGGCGCGACACGTGCAGCGCGAGTGATTGGCCGTTCCAATGCCATTTCAGAATGCGCCACAACTGGTTTCCTGTTTCGGTCCATCACGAGAGCACGAGTTTATCGTGCGAGATAACGAGTTCGATATCGTCTCGGCGAAGAGACTGCGCCGCGCCATGGCTCGAGACGTACAACCATTCGGCGTGTTCACGAAGGAGCGAACGGATCTGTTCGTGCGCGGATACGACAAGGACTGGTGAGGTGAGGTGAGCCACAAAAAGCACAAAAGAAAGAACACAAAAGGTCACAAATAACTAGTGTTTCGTTGATACTTCTACCCTGTGCTACCATTTTTGGTCAACTCATGAAGAACGTTTATCTTGCAGGCGCAGTAAGAACACCCATTGGCAAATTCGGCGGGACGCTGGCTTCGTTGACCGCTGCCGATCTCGGCGTCGCGGTCGCGAAGGAAAGCTTACGGCGGGCGGGCGTAGCGCCCGATCAGATCGCTGATTCCATCTGGGGTTGCGCGCGCCAGGCTGGCGGTGGTCCAAACGTGGCGCGGCAGATCACCTGGCGCGCAGGCGTGCCCGAAACCATTCCCGCCGCAACGATCAATCAAGCCTGCGGCTCAGGACTCAAAGCGATCATTCTCGCGGCGCAGGAGATTATGTTGGGCCGCGCCGACGCCGTGCTTGCCGGTGGAACAGAAAGCATGTCGCGCGTGCCATACTTCGCCGAAGGCGCGCGTTGGGGCATGCGCATGGGCAATGCCCAACTCGTCGACGGAATGTATCGTGATGGATTCAGCGATCCGCTCTCCGGATTGTTAATGGGCCAAACTGCGGAAAAGCTTGCGCGCCAGTACGAGATTTCCAGAAAGGAACAGGACGAGTTTGCGCTCGCGTCGCAGCAGCGAGCGCAGGCGGCGATCGAGTCGGGCAGGTTCAAAGACGAAACGTTTCCTCTCGAACTCAGTGGCAGTAAAGGTGAAACCGCGATCTTCGCAAAGGACGAACACTGTCGCGCGGGAACTACGCTCCAGGATCTCGCGAAGCTGCCGCCTGTCTTTTACAAAGATGGCACGGTAACGGCGGGTAATTCATCAGGAATTACTGACGGCGCCGCGGCGGTCGTCGTGTTGAGTGAGGACGCGATAAAGAGAGTTGGCACTAAGCCACAAGCCCGCATCGTGGACTATGAGATCTGTGGTGTCGCTCCGGAGATCATGGGCATTGGTCCAGTGCCTGCCGTGCGCGCTCTGCTCGAACGGCAACGACTCACGCTCGCGAAGATCGATTTGATCGAACTGAACGAAGCTTTCGCGGCGCAGGTGATTGCGTGCGATCGTGAGCTTGGCTTTGATGCCGAACGCCTGAACGTCAACGGTGGCGCAATCGCGTTGGGCCACCCGATCGGCTGCACCGGAGTCAGGATCACTACGACGCTGCTTTACGAAATGCAAAAGCGGGAAGCGAAGTTCGGACTAGCGACGCTCTGCGTCAGTGGCGGCATGGGACTCGCACTCTTGCTGGAACGTGTATGAGTCGCCTGCGACAGCGAAAGGTTGTGCTACTTCCACTCTCGCTCTCGTTAATCGTAATAACCTCATGCCGCTCACAAAGTGATCTTTCCTCGCCCGTGAATGGTCCGGCGGATACCGTGGTCTCCTCGACTCCTCCCTTTCAGACAAAAGAACCAGATCGCTACCGCGCCGTTCGCACGATCACGATCACGAACGCTGCCGGCGAGACGATTGTCACAAGAAGCTCAATCGCCAAAGACGGCGAGTTGCGTCGTCATGAAACTGAGGCCGCGGATAAAAGGATCGTTTATCTCGACGTTCCTGAGGGACGTTTTGTGTTGTTGCCAGATGAGAAGATCTACGCCGATCTCGCTTCCGAGAATGATGCTGGTCTAAGTGAACAAGAGGACACATCGCCCGAAGGCCTGCTGCACAGCGACGTCAACAGCACGAGTTACCAAAAGATTGGTACAGAGTCGATCGGCGGTCGCAACGCAACGAAGTATCGAGTTGTTGTTAACAATTCGACCTCGGGGAACGTCAGCGTCAGTGAGACCTTGATCTGGATTGACGACGCGTTGCGGATGCCGATCAGATCCGAGACAACGTCAACCGGCGGCAGCAAGGTCATAATGGAGCTTTCGGACGTGACGCTCGAGGTTGATAAAGGCATCTTTCAGGTGCCTGGCGATTATAAGAAGGTGAAAAGTATTAGCCACAAAGAACCACAAAAAACACAAATATGAGCTGATGACATCGATTCTTTGTGATTTTTGTGCCTCTTTGTGGCGATCAAAGTTTGCTTTTGTGGCGCAACCCGTGTGGCGGATTCAGGCATCGGAGAGGTCTCATACTCTTTCCCCGGAAAGGCATTAGCTAGTGAAACGAAAACTTCTGAATCTCGCAATTCTCGTGACTTTAACCGGTAGTTTGCACGTCGCGAGCCAGGCACAAACGCGTAACCGCAACGTCACGACCCCGGCTCCGGGTCTGATGGCTTCGCTGCCTGAATCGGACGCGGTGGCCCAGGTAAAAATGCGACAACTCCTGAACGAGGCGATGCCGCGAATCCTCGCCGGCAATCCGGCCAAGCTCAGCGAAGTTAACGCCTCAATCGACAGGTTCAAGGAGCGAACCGGTCTCGATCCACGCATGTTTCAGCAGATCGCGCTTGGAATTCGTTTCACTTTTCCCGCCGAAGGCGTAACAAAGCTCCAGACAGTTGCACTCGCAAATGGCACGTTCAGTTCGGCAGCAATGATGGCCGCCGGTCGCGTCGCTTCGAACGGAAAGTACCGAGAGGAAAAGTATCGCGACAAAACGATCTACATTTTCACGCTCGATGAAAGCATAAAAGTGTTAGGTGTCTTCGATTTTACGATTCACGAACTCGCAGCCGCGCCGCTCGATACCAACACGCTCGCGCTCGGAGATCCTACCGGCGTTCGCCGCGCGATCGACGCGAGCCGTTTGCGTAACGTCGCAAATGCAGAGCTCATCGCACTCGCGAGTCGCGATCCAAATGCGATCATCGGATTTGGCAGCAACTTGTCTGAACGACTGATCAGTAATTTAGACATCGGCAACGCTCCCATCGCGACGGATCTCAAGACGCTTCGTCAGGTTTATGGATCGGTAGCGACAACAGAAAGAGATCTCCAACTGTTCCTCGCAGTGCGAGCGGTAAACGCGCAAGCCGCCAGGAACCTCGGCGACACGCTCGAAGGCTTGAAGCAGTTTGGCGCATTGCTGGTGGGACGGTTATCGGGAGCAAAAGGCGTGCTGGCAAAGAGTGCGTTGTCGAATATGACGATCGTGGCCGATGCCAACGAGTTGCAGGTTCGCACGTCAGTGGCCCAGGCTGAGGTTGGACCACTGCTTGGTTACTAATGTGCTTTGTGCTTGGTACTTTGTGCTTTGACGACAAAGTACCAAGCACAAAGATCAAAGCACCTTATTTAGTCGGAAAATTCAGACCACCGGGGAGAACCGGCTCGGCTGACGGTTCTGACTCCTCGAGCTGGGCCAGCACCTTCTCGTAGATCGTGATATCTCCGTTCTGTTTCATGCGTCGCTCAACGCCCGCGACATAATCTTCAAACACCTGGTCCTGTCGTTCGCTGATCAGCGACTGCTTCAACGTGTCACGCTGCGTAGCGAACCCAGTCGCGTCGGCGTCGGTTCTCTTAGTGATGCCCACGATCACCCAGTTGTCATTCACCTTGATCGGAGTCTTACTGAATTCACCCTGCTTCAAGCCGTAGATCAGATCGTCGAGCGCCTCGCTGGAACCGGCTTTCCCGAGTGACGAACCGAGTTTGTATCCGTCCTCAACACCCGCGTCGTAACCTTCTTTCTCACCGGCCGCTTTGATCGCATCTGGACCACTTATGCTCGCCGCGAGATCTTTGGCTTTTTGCTCGAGCTGTTCCTTGGCGCGCTGTTGCTTGATCGCGTCCGCGATTTTGCTCTTGACTTCATCAAACTCCGGAATGCGCGGTTCTTTCTTCTCGAGCAACATCGGAATCGCAAATCCGCCTTTGACGCCGGTGACGTCACCGACGTCGTTCGGATTGTTGAGCGACTCAAGCGCCTGCTCAAACTGTTGATTGCTTCCGATTTCAGGCACGTCGTCATTGGGTCTGACAAACGGCGTCTCGCGGACCATGTCGGCCGGTTTCATATTGGCTTCCGCCGCAAATTCCTGCGCGACCTTCTGCGGATCCTTTGCCTCCTGTAAACGCGTGTGAGCTTTTTGCGCGAGCTGGAACGCCGATCCATAACCGCGGCGATTACGCAACGAAACCAACAACTCCGGCTTCGCTTGTTCGAATGTCTTGGGAACATCGTCCCCGCGACGAAGGATGTACCAGTTACCCTCGTAACGAATCGGAATATCCGAAACATCACCCGGCTTCATGTCGATCGCCCGCTCGTAAAGACCACCCGGTTTGTTGGGATTGCTTTTGAACGGCGCCGCGAGAAAGCCTCCGTTTCGGGCCGTAGCTGGATCTTCCGAGTTTCCTTTGGCAGCTTCGGCAAAGGCGGCCTCTGTCGCCTGGCCACTCGGGCCACGCAATTTGACAATCAAATCTTTGGCCTTTTGTTCGACCTGCGGATCGAGATCCTTCCGCGCCACTTTCAAAACAATCTGTTGAATCTTTACACCCGCTGTTTTGAACTTCGGATCGAGACTATCAAACTCCGCTTTCAGATCCGCGTCCGGAATCTGCAACTTCGAACCGACCTTCTCAGTGTCGATAAAAACGTACCGAACCTTTTTCTGTGGCTCTAGATAGCGGTAGTCAGTTTTGTGACTCTCGTAGTAGCTGCGAAGCTCGTCGTCACTGGGCTGAATCTTCTCGGCAAGTTTCTCGGGCGAGACCGCGATGTAACTGACGTCAAAAACTGTGTTGCGCCGCTTGTACTCTTCCTCGACCTCTCTGTCGGAAACATTCACACTGGCGCTGACGAACGCGCGCAGTTTTTCCTGTGCGATGTCGTCGCGCATCTCACTTTCAAACTTCTCGATGTCGCCATAACGCGCTGTAACTGAGTCTTTATATCTGTCGAACCCAATGAATTGTCCCGAAGCATCCGAGAACTGTTTTCGAATCTTTTCGGCGAGCTCGGCGTCGCTCGCGCCGAGACCTAACCGCTGCGCCTCCTGAGAAATCACGTGCTTGCTGATCAATCCTTCGAGGAAACGCTTGTTGCCGCCCAACTGTGCCAGGCTCATGCGTCCGCCGAGCATCTGCGCGTAGTTTTCTCTAATACGGGCGACGTCAGCGATCGTGATCCGCGCCGATCCGACTTTCGCGACCACTTCAGTGTTTCGCAGGGGATCGATCATGGTACCGGCGGTGCGGCCGGGGGCGTAAAAGACGATCAAACTCACGGCCATCAGGACAGCGAATCCAAGGATGATGATATTGCGCGTTCTTTCGAGGCGTCCTAGTTGTTTGAGCATTACTTATTACCTTTCAGAAACTGCGGATTGTAAGTGAGACGGACGAACGGCTGCAAGCCATCACCCGTTTGATTCAATCCGATCTCAGATGCTATTTTACTTCTCTCAATGGATGCTGTCGGCGGCTCAACTTGGTTGTGGATAGGGTTCAGTCTATTCATTTTCACCATGCTGAGCCTGGATCTCGGCCTCTTCAATCGCAAAGCACACACAATCAAATACCGGGAAGCGTGGATCTGGAGCGGTGTCTGGGTAACGGTCGCGCTGATCTTTGCCGGCCTCGTCTTTCACTATCAAGGCTCACAACGCGGACTCGAGTTTCTTACCGGTTACCTGATCGAGTTATCGCTCTCGGTCGATAATCTGTTCGTCTTTCTGCTGATCTTTTCCTATTTTAAGGTTCCGGCCAAGTTTCAGCATCGCGTGCTTTTCTGGGGCGTGATGGGCGCGTTGGTCATGCGCCTCACGATGATCTTCGTGGGCGCGACCCTGATCAATCGCTTCCACTGGATTATCTATATCTTTGGCGCCTTCCTTGTTTACACCGGCATTAAGATGTTCCGGCACGAAGAGCTTGACATTCACCCGGAGCAAAACTTGCTGGTTCGTGGAGTGACCCGTTTTTTACCGATTTCGCGACACTACGAGGAGCAAAAATTCTTTACCAGGATCGACGGCAAGCGAACTGGTACGTTGCTGCTGCTGGTGCTGATGGTCGTGGAAGTTACGGATCTCGTTTTCGCCGTCGACTCGATTCCCGCAATCTTTGCGATAACGACGAACACCTTTATTGTCTACACGTCGAACGTTTTCGCGATTCTCGGCTTGCGATCGATGTACTTCCTGCTCGCCGGCGTAGTGGAGAAGTTTCGCTATCTGCGCACTGGTCTGGCTATAGTGCTGACGTTCATCGGGATCAAAATGTTGCTGGGCGCTGTGGGGATTCACATCTCGATCCTGTTTTCGCTCGGTTTCGTGGCTCTGGTGCTGGTCGGGTCCGTTGTCGCGTCGCTATTGATTAAGGCCGCCCCCGATAACACCATCAAAGTCGACCTCCCTCCGGACTTTGACGTTCCCGAAGACCGCTGACCGGATTGCAAGATTTGGCAGGATTTACATGTGAATCCTGAAAAACCATGAAATCCTGTCAAAATTTCCTGCAATTCTTGGTTAAACCTGTTGAACCTCCCTTCCCTCGTGTGTTAAATTCCTAATCCGGTAGTGTTGCTGCCTGACACCGTCGGACTCACATCTGGTCTTAGCCCTGGGTTGGACCCCCTTCCTTCAGTCGATTTATACAATGGCTCCGAATAGAACCAGTCGATTTGCCTATGATTGGTGGATTATTCAGAAGCGTTTCGTCTATCTGGTAATCGCCATTTTCATTCTCGCTGGCGTTGCTGCAGGCGCTGCCCTCTACGTCTGGAAATACGGCAATCCCTTGCGACACATCGCGGAGGTCAAACAATCCGCCGGCGCGAGATTTATCTCGTTCGAAGGTGACGTGCGCGTCATCCGTGCCGCGACTCGAGAGAGCATTTCCGCCGGCGCTGACACCGAGCTTTACCCCGGCGACACAGTGCAGACGCAAACCAACGGTCGAGCCCGCATCAGTCTCGCCGACGGTTCCACCCTGGTCGTCAAACCAAACAGCACGATCATCGTTCGCGACAACGCGCGCGCCGACGACGGAAAGAAGACTAACGTTCACGTCGTCGTCGACAGCGGTCAGCTCTCAGTTCGCACTGAACAGCAAACGGACGGCACTACTAACGTGGTCGAGACGCCCCAGACCCGGAACACGATGGGCGAGAAGACCAACGCCAGTTTTGGAGTTAATCCGGAAGGCACCGAAGAAATCCGCGTAGCAACCGGTCAGATTGAAACCACCAACCACGCCGGAGAAAAGACTTCAATACGCGGCGGTGAGTACGTTTCAGTTAACAACTCCGGTCGCTTGTCGCCCGCGCAGAAGTTGTTGGACGTGCCGCAGCCCGCGCAACCTCACGATCTGGAAAAAGTCTTCATCGGAGGGAACGGCGCTGCGAACGTCGCGTTGAAATGGCAACGCCCACAATCAGGCACACCGGCTTACTATCGCGTCGAGGTCGCAACTTCGCCTTTCTTTGTTGCTGATGGAAAGGTGATCGAGCGCGATCAGTTGGTGGCGACAGAATTTGGTGCAACGGATCTGCGTCCAGGCGTGTACTTCTGGCGTGTGAGGGCGACGGCCTCGAGCGGTCAGGCGAGTGACTGGAGCGATCCGCTGAAGTTTATCGTCCTTACACGAGGTACCGGCTCGCAAGTGGCCATCGCGAATCTCACTGCCGAGCTTCTGGGTGGCAGTATTTACCTCGTACGTGGCAAGGCCGAGCCGGGTACGACTGTGCGCGTCGCTGGACGCGAGACGATTGCCGCGCCCGACGGCTCGTTCCAACTCCAAGTCACGGCTGCATCGACCGCGCGAGAGCTCACGGTCGAAGCACAAGATCCGCAAGGCAACAGCAGTCAATATAAGATTTCACTCGGCGCACGCGCGGGGCGCGGCCGGACCTGAGTCAAAACACATGTCGAGTCACGTCGTCCTACTGACAGATGCGCATGAGGCGCCCGCTTACGAGTTGATCGAAGCGTTGCGGGTGGCTGGCGTTAAGACTCTGATCGAAGGTCTGCGTGAAGTCGAAGTCGAGGTTGCGCTGACGAAACAACAGAAACGCGAGGGCGTGCGCGACTCCGATGGACCACCGCCGCTGGCCGTGCTTTATGAAGTGGTGCCCGGCGCCGACATGGTCGAGCTTCACACCGCCATCGACCACGCGAAAGCGTTTTGGCCGGGCGCGCCGTTGGTAGCTTGTCGTCGTCAAACAAACGGCTATCAGAGTCACAATTTGCGCAGTCTTGACGGCGCGACACTGAAGCGACTCGGTTTTGTCGCGATTGCAGACAAGTCAGGCCAACTGCCTGCACTGCTGCGTGAGATCGAAGGGCAGGGTGGTACGGGCGAGTTGCGATTCCCTGAGACTGTCCAACCCCTGGACCAACCCACTTCATTTTCCCTTCCTTCAAAAATAAAGTTTCGCGATCTGCGTGCGGCCTTCGAACTCGTTTCGTCGTTACACTTCAGCGGCGACCAAAATGGCGCGGCAAACACGGCGCTGGCCGGATTGCAGGACTTGATTAGTGCCGATCGTTGGGCCATCTATCTCTTTTCTGAATCGAAAGGTTTCGATGAGGGAAAGTTGGAAGCTGTTGCGGTTAGAAAAGCAGGTCAAGAGGGTTCAAAGAAAGACGAAGAATGGGGACGGTTGCTCGAATCAGACTTGCCGTTAGGCTCGGAAACGAAAGCTGCGAAACGAGCCGCGGCTGGAATGGGAATCATCAAGAGAAAAGAACGCGGACAGTTCGTCGTCGCGGTTCCTTTGATCTGTGGAGAACGAATACTCGGCGTTATCGAAGGTACTCGCGAAGGTTCGGGTTCACATGCTTTTAAGAAGTCGGATGTCGCACTGCTTGATTCTCTCTCGCTGCCAATCGCTTCCGCACTGGCGAACTCCGTTCGAATTGCCGAAGCTGAACGTCTCTCACAAACCGACGACTTAACCAAACTTCACAACGCGCGCTATCTCCGGCAGTTCTTGTTGAACGAGATCAGGCGCGCGCGCCGCTATGGATCGAGTGTGGCCGCGTTGTTTCTCGATCTCGACGACTTCAAACGGATCAATGACAAACACGGCCATCTTGTCGGCTCACACGTGTTGATGGAGATGGCGGCTGTAATCCTTTCCTCGATACGCGACACTGACGCGGTCGCGCGTTATGGTGGCGATGAGTTCGTCATCGTGCTGCCTGACACGGGAACGGAGTTGGCAGGCCAGGTTGCCGAGCGTATCCGGCACAAGATCGTGCGCCACAACTTTACGGGCGGACGGCGTTTGCAACTCTCGTTGACTGCCAGCTTCGGTGTGGCGGCCTTTCCGAAACATGCCTCCTCACCTCAACAACTGATCGCCTGCGCTGACACAGCAATGTACGAAGCAAAGGCGGCGAACAAAAACTGTGTGCGCTTCGCGGCTGACCTCGCATCAAAGCCACAGATTGCACGCGCGCACGCAGATGATTCGCGTGTTTCAGCGTGATCTATGGCTGAACTTTTGGTTTACGGTTAGTATGTGAGAGTGTATTGTAGTATTTCGGACGTGTTTGGGCGATATTTACCGCCGCTCCCACCCGAAGTTCCATTCGACAACCACGGGAAGTGAATCACTCTAGATGGCTTTCAAATCTATTTTCAGTCTGTTTTCAAGTGACCTTGCCATCGATCTCGGCACCGCTAATACACTCGTCTATGCGAAGGGTCGCGGCATCGTTGTTTCAGAACCGTCTATCGTCGCAATTAACAAGGTAACTAATCAGGTTGAAGCTGTCGGACGTGATGCGAAGGATATGTTGGGCCGGACGCCCGGCAACATCGTCGCGATCCGGCCGATGAAAGATGGCGTCATCGCCAATTTCGAAGTCACCGAAAAGATGCTTCAGCACTTCATACGCAAGGCCCACAATGGCAAGACGTGGGTGAGTCCGCGTGTGGTGATTGGAATTCCCTCTGAAATAACTCAGGTTGAGCGTCGTGCAGTGGAAGACTCAGCATATCGGGCCAAGGCTTCGGAAGTTTACCTGGTCGAGGAAGCTATGGCCGCAGCCATCGGCGCAGGTTTGCCGATTACCGAGCCTCACGGAAACATGGTCGTCGATATCGGCGGTGGGACCACTGACATCGCCGTCATCAGCTTGAGCGGCATTGTCTACTCGCGAGCGGTACGCGTCGCCGGAAACGAGATGGATGAGGCGATCATTCAGTACATCAAGAGGAAGTACAACCTGCTGATTGGCGAACGCACTGCTGAGGCGATCAAGATCGAGCTTGGCTCTGCGTATCCGCTCGACGAGCCGCTGTCATACGAGGTGCGCGGTCGTAACTTAATCGAAGGAATTCCGAAAACGATCACGATTAGTGACGAAGAAGTGCGCGAGGCGCTGGCAGACTCGATCTCGACGATCATCAACGCCGTGCGCGTCGCACTCGAGCGAACACCTCCTGAGCTCTCCGCGGACATCGTGGAGCGCGGCATCGTGCTGACCGGCGGCGGCGCGCTGCTGAAGAATCTCGACAAACGGCTGTCGATTGAAACTGGTTTGCCGGTTTCACTCGCGGACGATCCACTCGCGTCGGTCGTCTTGGGAACTGGTAAAATGTTATCCGATTTCGATCTGCTCAAACGCGTGAAATGGGAAAACACGATGACGAGCGGCATGTAGAATACAATCTGTGTAATCTGTGGACAGTTTTAAGTGGCTTCGGTTCGCACACAAAAAGAGATTCGCCAGCGAGCACCCATCTGGCTCGTCTCGTTGCTTGTCGTAAATCTCATCGTCATGGCAGTCGATGCTCGCGACGCTGATGGCCGTCAGAAAGTGCTGCGCATCTGGACGCAGACCTTCGCCTCGCCACTACAAAACGCTTCGTCCAAAGCCAGCGGCGCAACGTCCGGCTTCTTTCAGGAAATTTGGAACTTCCGCGGCACCGCCCAGGAAAACGAGCAACTAAAAGAACGCCTGACTCAGGTCGAAACGGAACTTCACGCAACTCGACAGGCAGCGGCTGAGAACGAACGTCTCAAGGCACTCCTGAACCTGAATGAACAGTCAGACATCAAATCCATTCCCGCCCGAGTGATCGCGCGAGATCCTTCCGTGTGGTTCAACACGATCACGCTCAATCGTGGCAGCACGTCGGGAGTCGAACCGAACATGCCGGTTGTTACTGCCGGCGGTATCGTTGGCCGCATCATTACGGTTGGTCCGTGGTCCTCACAAGTCATGTTAATCACCGATGAGAAAGCCGGCGCCGGTGCTGTCGTTGGTCAACTCGGCCAATCCGGTGCGCTGGGTTCGGTGCGAGGACGTGCGGACCTCGGAGTTTCGCTGGTTGAGATGCGTTACGTTTCCGGTCTCGAGAAAGTCGAAGTTGGAGATTACGTGATGACAACCGGTCAGGACGGAATCTATCCGCCTGCGTTGAATGTGGGCCGAGTGGTTGACGTAAAGCACGGCACGGCGACGCAGGCCCACCAGATTCTAATTCAGCCGGGCGCTCAGCTCGATCATTTGGAAGAAGTAGCAGTGCTTCTATATCACCCCCCACGCCGTTCTACGCCTGAACAGACCCCGAATACAGAAAGACCAAAACGATGATGGTATCTCGACTTCTCTGTGCCTCTGTGTCTCTGTGGTTTCCAGAAATCACCACAGAGACACAGAGGCACAGAGGCAATCGCCAATGCTTCTATGTCGCAGCTTAAGATCGCCGTAGTTCTGTTAGTCTCCATCCTGCTGCAACTTTCGCTGCGCGAGGTTTGGAAACCACTCTCCTTTGTCGACTTTCCCCTTGTAGTTGTTGTTTACATCGCTTTGCAACGTGACGCCTGGCAGGCGTTGCTGGTCGGCACGCTCGCCGGACTGATCGTCGATGCCGCGAGTGGAGGATTAATCGGCGCGGGAGGTTTTTCGAAGACCCTGACGGCGTATGTCATCTATTTCGCCGCCACGCGCGTAAATCTTGAGAACCCGCTGCTGCGCATACCGGTGCTTGCCGCGGGCTCTATACTCGATTCGGCCATTTACGTTTTTTGGCACCGAGTGCTGAACTATCCACCCACTGTTCCTTTCGTGCAGACGATGTCATATAAACTTATTGCGACGACGGTGGCGGGTACGCTGGCGCTTTACCTGCTCGATGCAATCGTCGCAGAGAAGTCGTCACAGCGGCGCCAGTTCGCCACCCGCCGGCGGGTCGCACGCCGCTCGACCGGATCGTTGAGAAGAAGATGAAACTTAGAGCCATCCACAGATTACGCAGAATCGGTGTAATCTGTGGATGGCACTTCGTGAGGCTTTAATGAAATGAAATTCGAAGACACATCGCAAAACCTTCGTGCTCGCCTCCGCTTCATCCAGGCGCTGGTCGTGCTCATGCTCGGCGTGCTTTGCGTTCGACTTTACGTGTTGCAGGTGGTGCGCGGTGAACGGTACGCCGAGATTGCCGAAAACCAGCGTCGTCGCCGTTTACCGATTCCGGCGCCGCGCGGTGTCATCTTCGACCGCGAAGGCCGCGTGGTGGTGGATTCGCGTCCTATTTATAACGTCATCCTCTCGCGTGAGGACGTGAAGGATAAGGATATCAATGCCCTGATCGAACCGCTCTCGGAAGGGCTGAACGTCGACAAAGACATCCTGCGCGATTACTTCGAAGTCGTAAAAACCATGCCGGCGTTTGAATCGATTCAGGTCAAGCAAGACGCAACACAGGGCGACATTGCCTGGGTTGAGGCACACAATCTCGAATACCCGGAGTTGCGTGTTGAGCAACAGCCGCAGCGTCGTTATCCAGCCAACGGCTCGCTGGCTCACGTGCTCGGATACGTCGGCGAGATCAGTCCCGAGCAGCTCAAGCAACAGAGTTACAGAGACAAAGGCCTCAAGCCCGGCGACATCATCGGGCTCAGCGGCATCGAGCAGATTTATGACGACTATCTTCGCGGTCGTGATGGCTACCGGGAAGTCGTTGTCGATAGTCGCGGTCGCATTCAGGACGAGATCGAGACTGTTCCGCCGACACCGGGACGAGATCTCGTGACGACGATCGATCTCGATCTGCAAATCGCGGCAGAGGAACAACTGAAGAACTCGGTCACACAACGTGGCGTGATCATCTCAATGGATCCGAACAACGGTGAGATCCTCGCGCTCGCTTCGTACCCGACTTTCGATCCGAACCTTTTTTCGCGAATCACGACGAAAGAAGGACGCGCGGAATACAATGCACTGCTTAACGATCCCAAAACGCCGTTGCTCAATCGCGCGATTCAAAGCCGCTATCCACCAGGATCGACGTGGAAGATTCCAATGGCAGTCGCAGGCTTGAAGCAAGGCGCCATCACGCTCGAACACTCGAATCTCGTTTGTGGTGGTGGCATCCAGGTCGGCAACAAGTTTACGCGCTGCATGGGTAACCACGGCACGCCGGACATCAAAACCGCCATCACTCATTCGTGCGATGGTTACTTCTATCGTCTCGGATTGAAGATGGGGATCGACGGTATTGTCCAGATGGTTGATGAGTTTGATCTCAACAAGCGAACCGGCATCGATCTTCCGAATGAAGTGGTGAGCTGGACGCCGTCGCGCGAGTTCAAACGTCGCATGCAGCCGAGAGATCCCGAGTGGCGCGATATCGACACGGTCTATGCGTCCTTCGGACAGGTATACGACATCATCACGCCGATTTCTTTGTTGAGAACTGTTGCCGGAGTCGCCGAGGATGGCCACTTGTACATTCCGCACCTGTTGAAGGAAGTAAAAGCCTTCGGCACTCCTGGGACGCCTGACTATCAAGCTGCGGTGACGTTCAAACCGCTCGATCCATCTCGACCGAATCCGAAAGTTGTTCCGATTCCGGAAGATATCGATCACACGGTGGTTCAAGGCATGTGGCAAGTTGTGAATGCGGGCGGCACGGGCGCGGCCATTCAGATGGCCGGATTCGACATCGCGGGCAAAACTGGTACGGCGCAGGTGGTCGGATTAGGCAAAGACACCGGCAAGAACAAAGACCACGCGTGGTTTGTTTCTTATGCTCCGGCTTTCAAACCCGAGATCGCGATGATTGCGTTGATTGAAAACTCAGGCTTTGGCGGAGCGAATGCTGCGCCTGCGGTTCGCGGCGTTTACGACGTTTACTATCGCAAGACGCGTCACGAAGAACCGCCTGGAGCGAGACAGATCGCGAAGAAAGAGCCCAGTAATGGGACGGCGGCAGTTGCAGTGGCCCAGGCGCAACCGGCCACGGTGACGCACCGGTAATCTAGATGGTTGCAATCATACACAAACGTAGTTGGCGCGACTTCGACTGGATCCTGGCCCTGCTGGCCATCGGGATCGTTCTGTTCGGCACGATCCAGATCCGTAACGCGCAGCCAACCGAGTCTTACTGGGTCAAACAGCTCATCGGTCTCGCAATCGGGATAGTCGTGATGCTCGCGATTGCATTCACAGATTATCGTCGTCTGCTCAATCTCGCACCGGTGTTTTACGTGTTCGGTTTGATCCTGCTGGCGGTCGTGCTCGTTCCCGGAATCGGTTTGAGGATCAACGGTCAACGCGCGTGGATCAAGGTGACGGGCATTGGTCAGTTTCAGCCGTCTGAGTTTGTGAAAGTTACCACCGCGATGATGCTTGCGCGTTACTTCGGCAAGAATCGCGTGCACGTTCTCAGTGTGAAAGAGATGATCGTTGGCGGGTTGATTCTCGCCTTGCCGTGCGGGTTGATCCTTCTGGAACCGGACGTTGGTTCCGTGCTCACTTACATTCCGATCTTGGCAGTGGTGTTGTTCTTGTCCGCGATTAGACTGCGACTGGTGGTGGCGAGCGCCATGATGGCGGTAGTTCTGATTCCTGTCGCTTACGTCGTAGGAGTCAAAACCGGCGCGGTAAAAACTTATCAACAGGAACGCATCAACGTAATTCTCGATCCAGAAAACGCTGACAAGCGTCGCATCGGATATCACACGTGGCAATCGATTTTGACTGTGGGTGAAGGCGGCTTGTTTGGTTCGCGCTCGTCTGTCGAGCATTCGCAGAGTGGCTTGAAGTTCCTACCTGAGCCGCACACGGATTTTATCTACGCTGTCACTGCTGAGAACTCTGGCTTCCTCGGCTGCGTCCTGGTGCTGCTGGCTTACGTCGTGCTGTTATCGCGATTGATCACCTGCGCGCGTCGTTCGGCTGACCGCATGGGCATGCTCTTCATCATGGCGTTTGTCGGCGGACTGACGTTCCAGATCTTCATCAACATCGGCATGGCCCTGGGCATCTCCCCGGTCATTGGCGTTCCCTTACCTCTGATGAGCGCGGGCCTCGCCTCCCTCATCGCCACCTTCATCGCCATCGGCTTCGCAATCAGCGTCCAGTTGCGCCGCTTCGTGAATTAGCCGATCATCACGCGGGTGTGAGACTTCTTTGGGGATTTTGCTTTTGGCGAGATGCGAACTTCAACGCTGTGACCCAATCGATTCAAGATTGCAAACAACCGATCGGCAGAAAAACCAGAAAGTTGCCCACGCAGCAGTTTTGAGACCTTTGGTTGGTCCAAGGCGGTTCTTTCAGCCATTCGAGCTTGCGTCCAACCCTTTTCCTCGACCAATTGGGCGATCTTACTCGCCAACTTCGCTTTCAGAAGTCGTTCCTCCGCATCTTTGAAACCAAGATCGGCAAAGACATTGCCACTACTGACCTGAACTTTATTGCTCGGTCGTGACCTTCGCACTTTTCTTGCCTTTACTTTTGTTTTCATTGCGCTGTCTGACGCTTGTTGTAATCCTCTTCAGCGATCATTAACCGTCTCTTGATAAGATCAATGTGCGATTTGGGAGTAGAGATTCCTTTCTTCGATTTCTTTTGGAAGGCATGCAGTACGTACAGGAGATCTGAAAACCTAACTGTGTACACAGCCCGGAACGTATCAGTTTGATGGTCGTGCACTATCTCGATAACATTGGCGCCGCCAAAGCCCCGCAGTGGTTTCGCTGAATGAGCCTTACCGCCTATTTGGGCTTGATACAACGCGTAACCGATTACCTCTCTAACCTCATCGGGAAACGACTTAAGATTTCTCAACGACGAACCAACCCAAATGATCCCTTTGATCTTGTGAGGTTCGTCCATTGGGCTGATTATGCCTCATCTGGCATGCGTGTTCAAATATCTAAGATGGGATTCCAAGTCTTACCTGAGGGGTGACGAACGCAGATTTATTGACTTGGGCATTCGAACTGCTATAAAAATCCTCAGCGCTTATCTCGTCCTTAGCTTGGCCTCGGTCCAGGAGTAGTGCGATGGTGAAATCACGGAAAGTCTCCAAGAAGTCAACGTCTCGGAAAACTCAAGTAAAATCAAAGTCAGCGAGAGCGCCGGGCAAGTCGACCAAAGCCGTGCGACTGACGTTTTCCTACGAAGGCGACAACGTGAAATTGATCTCGCAACAACGCACTGAGATGATCGTTCCACCTTCCGATCCTTTGAAGGGCTATGGCAAGTACAAAGGCTTCTGGGCCGAACTGATGAATGAGCGTGACAAACCGCTTTATCGTCAAGTCATGCACAATCCCACGAGAAACGATGCCGAGATTTTCCTTGACACTCCCGGCGAAAGCATCTCGCGAGAGCCGGCGCCGAAAAGAAAGGGAGTATTCGTAGTTGTTGTTCCTGATACAGACAAAGGTGAAGAAGTCAGACTGTGCCGTAGTTCACCGGAGACAGAAGGACCGGCGAGCGGCATACGTGCACTCGCCAGCGAGCCGGCTGCCGAAATTGCGCGTTTCAAACTCAAAAAATAATGTGCCTCAATCCCATCTAATTTAGAAGGAGCACCTCATGGGCACCTCAGACGGTAAAGTTCTTGGATCAACGAAGATCGTTGATTCTGGTCCAGCAAAAGACCGTTGGAATGTGGCAATTGTGTCTGAAGGTTATCGCGACATCGAGATGGCCCAATTTGCCACTGATGCACAGCAATTCGCTGATGCGTTGTTAACAGCCGCGCCTTTCGATCGTCTGCGGTCAGCAATCAATATCTACCGGGTCGACGTAACGTCGACCGACAGCGGCGCGAAAGATCCGAAGAAGTGCGGTGGCACAGGAGCGAAGCCGCGGACCTATTTCGATGCTTCGTTTTGTACAGATGGAATTCGCCGCCTGCTACTTGGAAATAACGGCCGCGTCCTGAAGGTTGTCAGCAAACAAGTACCACAATGGCATGCGGCGTTTCTTGCAGTTAATAGTCCGTTGTCAGGCGGCTCGGGCGGTGCGGTTGCCACCTTCTCGAAAGCGATCCGTACCGTGGAGATCGCGATACATGAAATAGGCCATACTGCTTTCGGTCTGGCTGATGAATATGAGTATTACACAGGGTGTGCCGAGCGCGGGCAGAACAAGCATTCGGGCAGCGAACCGAGTCAACCCAACATCACTACGAACAAGAACCGCGCAACGACAAAGTGGCGCGATTTGATCCAACCATCGACTCCGGTGCCGACGACCAAGAACGCCAACTGCGCCAACTGCGATCCTCAACCTTCGCCCGTGGCGGTGGGAACGATCGGTCTTTTCGAGGGGGCGGATTATTACCATTGCGGCGTGTATCGTCCGGAATTCGATTGCCGCATGCGCAATCTCGACCGACCGTTCTGCGGCGTCTGCCAGCGGGTTATCGTAAAAAAGCTCACGCCGTTTCTGCCGAGATAAACTCAGGCATGCTCGGCGGAGAGCTCGTTAACCTGAAGTGCTCACGTGTGTTGCACGAATATTCCCGAGAACTGCCGATGCACGCCGTAGAAGACAATGAACCAGAGTATCGTCACGACGAGCGCCAGGCCAATACCGGCCGGCGACATGAAAATGTGATACAGAAGAATGTTCACAATCACTGGCCCAAGCAGCACCAGAGCCAATGGAACAAACCGGTTCACGAGCAATAGCAGCCCACCGACAACTTGCAGAGCGGCCACAACCCAGAAGTAATGCGACTGTGCCAGCGCGCCGACAAACTGCCCGGCCAATCCAGTGGGCATCGGGCCCATGCTGAGAAAATTCAAAAAACCATTCAAACCAAACACGATAAAGATCGAACCGAGCAACAAACGTGCTATTAGCGTAACGACTTTCATTAGCTCTCCTTCCTTTTGTGCCTCTTTGTGGCCTCACTTCGCATCGAGTGCTCGTGTGACCAACTCGATTTCTACGGTGATGTTGTCGCCAACGAAAGTTGGATTGTCGTTGCGCGAGTAGTTAATGCCAAAGTCACGACGGTTCAACACCATCTTCGCCGAATAACCCACGCTCATTTTGTTAGTGTTAGGATTCTTGTAAGTGCCTGTGATGGTGAACGGTAGCGCGATCTGTTTGGTTACGCCACGCATCGTGAGTGGGCCATAGGCAACGAACTGTTTTCCTTTCTTCTCGATGCGCTCACTCTTAAACGTGATCTCCGGAAACTTCTCCACGTCGAAGAAGTCCGCTGTTCGCAGATGTCGATCGCGCGCTTCGATTCCTGTATTAACACTTGTCGCTTTGATTACTACGTTAATTGACGACTTCGTAATATCCTTCTCGTCGTTGTTGACCGTGATCGCGAAGTCGGTGAATTTTCCTTTGACTTGCGACAGTCCGCCCAAAATCGGCACTGAAAATCCGACAGTGGAATGATTGTTATCTATCGGATATGGCTTGGTCGTACTAACCTGGGCCACGACGGTTACGGCAAACAACAAAACCAGCAAGACAGTTTTCTTCAGCATCGTCTTCCCTTCTCTCTTTTAGATAATGATTGCGACGCCAGGAATCTCTCGACCTCCGCGTCTGAACGAAGCCACACAACTTGTTTACTGCTCGAATGCTCCTCTAACAACCTGACGATCTTTGGCCTCGTTCTTCGCGAGTAATTCCAAATCCAACTAATAAACTCGAAGTCGAGCTTTTCACGACAGCCCTCGGCCATGTCTGGTCGCACCTGTTTTCGGTAGAGTAAACGTCGTTTCACGATCCGCCAGAGACACAGCAGGCGCGACATATCCAGGAAAACGATCGTATCGCAATGTTTCAGTCGCAGCTCGAGCGTACCACCGTAGTTGCCGTCGATGATCCACGAATCGCCGCCAATCAATTCAGTCACAGTCTTCAACCAATCTTCTTGCGAGGGTTCCGTCCATCCCGGCTGCCAGTAAAACCTGTCGAGGTGTTTTACTTCGATGTCAAGCAATTGGCCCAGCCGCGTCGCAACCGTTGATTTTCCGGCCCCACCTGACCCGATTACCAAAACTCTTCTCACCTGCGTTAATCTGTGACTCAAATCAGTTAGTGAAAGGAACCAGAAATGGCGCCCACACTCTACCGGATCATTCTGCAAGTCGACAATCTCGACAAAGCCGAAGAGTTTTACGGCAAGTTGCTTGGCGATCGTGGCCGCAGGATTCCACGCGCCTCACGGCATTACATCGATTGTGGTCCGGTGATCCTCGCGCTGGTTGATGTCAGCGGCGAGAACATTGCCGGCCTCCAGCCCAAGCCGCTGCCGGACTATATCTATTTTGCAGTTAATGATATTGAAGCGTTTCACCAACGCGCGCGGGAGTTGCAATGTCTATCAACTGAAGACGTGCACGGCGCGAGCGCCGGCGAAGTCGTCAAGCGTCCGTGGGGCGAAAGATCTTTCTACGCGTATGACCCGTGGGGCAATGGACTCTGTTTTGTCGACGAGAACACGCTCTTCACTGGCAAATAAGATTTTTATGAGCAGTAATCCAACGTATCAAGCAGCCAACACGGTAGCCCCAATCATCGAGGAGCACTTCGCTCGCTATCTCGAAGAAGCTCGCAAACTCGGCGAAGATAACCTGGCACCGCTACCTGATGCGCAGGCGATAGCGGCGATCATCAACGCCACCTTTTGGGCCAGCTTCCGTCCTGAAGAAGGTCGTTTCCCCAAAATCTCGATTGCGTATTTACCGCCCGAACAGGCGCGACAACCGATGCTCTTCGAGCATCCGCTTCCATTGACGGTGGGTGTTCTTACTAAGCTCGCGCCGGCAGTCGAGCGTCCGGAGATACATCTCGGTGTTTGGAATCACGGAGATGAGCTGAAGGTTTGGGGCACGACGCGAGCGATACCGAGCTTCTGTTTCGTTTTGGAAGACATCGAGCCCGGGTTGCTCGTCGTGAAGCATCGCCGTTTCGATGGTTTTGGGAAATACGCCAACGTCGCGGTTTTGAAAGGCGAGCAGGTCAAAGTGATCGACGAGAAAGGCACGAGTCTGCCTGACTGTCCCGCACTGCTCAAAGCGCTGCTTGCTTTCACCGCCGCCGCTACCAATGGACCACACCATTCTCTCAACATACTGGTCCAACTGGCAGCTTCGATGCGTGCACACGGACACGGAGGCAGTTTGTTGGTCGTGCCCGCGGAAAGTGATAGCTGGCGTGATTCGATCGCACATCCGATCCTCTATTCGATCACGCCGGCGTTTGCGGCGCTGTCTGCATTGATGCGTCAGAAGGTGAAAGAAGAGGATCGCAGGCAATGGCAAAGCGCGCTTCGCCGAGCCGTCGATACGATCGGTGGACTGACGGCGGTTGATGGTGCCACGGTCATCAGCGAGCAGTATGAAGTGCTTGCGTTCGGTGCGAAGATCCGGCGAACGGAGAAGAGTGCGCCGGTTGACAAGTGGGTGATCACTGAGCCGGTGGTCGGAAATCTTCCGGTTGTGGTTCAACCAACAGAACACGGTGGAACCAGACATCTTTCCGCCGCGCAGTTTGTTTACGATCAGCGCGACTGTCTGGCGCTCGTCGCCTCACAAGACGGACGATTCACAGTGTTTGCGTGGTCACCGTGCGAAGAGATGGTCCACGCCCATCGTGTCGAGTCGCTGTTGATGTGAATTTCAAGAACTGAGAAATAGAACAAGTCAGGAAGGGTGGCTTGCCCCCGCCCTCCCAACAGCGGGGGCAAGCCACCCTTCCTGACTTGTTCTATTTCTACCTACAGCTTCGAATTAATTCTTAACCATGTTCATGGTGTGAAGGTTCTTCGAAACGGAATGCCGGAAAAGCTCGCACGCATGGCGCGTCCGTCCACCATCGTGTCGAAACCGATCCAGTCGGGCGCCTCCGGATCGCCGAGGCTGAATTTTCCATCGGCGCGCGGCCCGAGCGGCTGAACGCCATCAATGTAAAGCTGTCCATTCCGCAGCACGATTCGCATGTCGCCATACCACGGACTGTCGTTGTAGTAGTGTCCTGCTAATCCTTGCAACTCCTTCTTCGTCTCAAACGATCGCGGCCCGGTATATCTCGCGCCGGCAAACCAATCAGGTCCGTGAAACGCCTGCGTCACCTGCTGATTCTCACGAACAAAACCGAGCAGATACCGATCGAGATCCGGATGCTTGACGAAGAACCGATCGCCGCCAGCGCGCTCGAGCACGATTCGTCGAGCATCGTGCACCAGAATCAGTTTGTCACCTGCCGCGACCACCTCGAGTTTCTTGCCTTCCAGCGACGTGTAAACACCGGCATAATCCGCTGCGTTCTTCACCTCATCAGGCGATGGCGGTGGCGGCGGCGCATCGGGCAGCGGCTTCGAGGCCAACGAAGCATTTGATAGTTCGACGGCATACTTCGTCACGGACACGGGTCGATAACCACGCAGGTTTGCGTTAACAGAAAAAAGCGCCGATACCTCCTGTGACATCAACATCGATCGACGAGCTGAAAGCGACCATCCCACCGGTGTGACGCAAACGTGTATGACCACCGATGTCGCTTATCCATAATCCGTAACCATACGACGCCGGTTCACCGCGATACGGAGACTCGATCGCGGGTTTCGTAAACAGCGCAAAGCTGTCTTCCGAGACGAGCCGGCCCTTCGGCAATGCGCCGCGATTGAGAAGCGTGCGCATGTATTTCGCCATGTCGGCCGGCGTCGACGCGATGCTGCCGGCAGCTACGTCGACCTCGATCCACTGTGCCTCGGCGAGTGGACCGCGAACCGGAAATGGTTTGCCTTCTCCGAGTGGCTCGTAGCCCACGGCCATGATCCTGCGTAAATCGTTGGTAATGATCGGCGCGCTCGCCGTCATTCCGAGCGGCACCAGCATGCGCGTACGCATCGACTCCGCAAACGGACGTTTATCGAGGGCCTCGATCAGGAAACCGAGGATGTTGTAGCCGGTGTTTGAGTAAAGAAAACGTTTGCCAGGCTCATACGCGGTCCAAAGCTCGCCGAGCAACGCATCAAGCAGCAACGGTGCGCCAGGCAGTCCGGCAGTGTGACTCAGAACGTGATGCGTCGTAACCGGCTCGAACCTGGAATTGATCTTCAGCCACGGAAGATACTGCACGATCGGTTTACTGAGATCGAGCTTTCCTTCGTCGCGCAACTGCATCAGCACCAGGCTGACAAACGATTTCGAAATCGATCCGATCTCAAACATCGTCTCTGGCGCAACGCGCAAGCCGGCCTTGGTGTCGGCGTAGCCGTAAGTTGACGCTCGAAGCAATCCATCGCGATTTGCGAGCGCGAGGGTCATCCCCGGCGCGCCGGTCTCTGTCATGTGCCGCGCGATGTATTCATCGAGCCGCGCAAACACTGGTTGCAGCGAGGCCGCCTGGGCCAACGCACGTGCCGGTACAAACGACCTCAAGACAGTCACGGCCAGCGCAGACTTTGCGCCCGTTGCTATAAAATTGCGGCGTGAAAGGTTCATAGGGTGGCGTATTATATCCGATAGGATGAAAGTTGCAGCCTTTTGCATCTTGTTGTTGTTAGCGCCGCGTTGGACGATGCAGAGCAGTGGTGTGACTGCGCGCCTGCGTGGAGTGAGTGCGGTGAGTGAGCGTGTTGCGTGGGCGAGTGGGTCGGGCTCTACTGTTCTGCGCACGGTTGATGGCGGTCTGAGATGGGAAAAACTGAGCGTGACCGCTGATGTCCTCGACTTCCGCGACATCGATGCCATCGATACTCAAACAGCCTACGTCCTTGCGATCGGCAATGGTCCGGCATCACGAATTTACAAAACCACTGACGCTGGAAAAACCTGGACTATGCAGTTTAAGAACGAAGATCCAAAAGCGTTTTTCGACGCGATGTCGTTTTGGGATGCTAATCATGGCATCGTGTTTGGCGACTCGGTCGATGGTCAGTTCTATATTCTGACTACGAATGACGGCGGGCGTGTTTGGTCGCGAGTGCATGCGGACAAACTGCCGGCGGCATTGGAAAACGAAGGAGCGTTCGCGGCGAGCGGTACCAACATCGCCGTGTTTGGCAAGTCTCACGCATGGATCGGCACGGGCGCTGCCGCAAAGTCTCGCGTGTTGCGCACGGCCGATGGCGGTCGGTCGTGGCAAATCTCCGACACGCCGTTAGCTTCAGGTCAGTCTGCGGGAATCTTCTCGATCGCTTTTCGCGACGCGAACCACGGAGTGATTGCAGGCGGCGACTACAGGAAGGAACAAGAAGCGGTGGACAACTTGGCGGTGACGAGTGATGGCGGGATCACATGGACACTCGCAAAAGGCTTGTCAGGCTTTCGCTCAGTGGTTGCTTACGTTCCAACCACAAAGACACTGATCGCGCTTGGCCCATCAGGTGGCGATTACTCGACCGACGACGGACGAACGTGGACGCCGATCAACGGTCCCGGCTTCGACACGTTTAGTTTTGTTCCGCGGAAGTCGATTGGTTGGGGAGCCGGCGCCAAAGGAGCAATCGGGCGCCTCGTCTTCGAAAAGTAAAATCCGCGACGATCCGCGTAAATCCGCGGCCTATCTCGCCTCAGTACTCTTCGCCACGATCTTCACCTGTTTCTTGATCGCGTCGTCGAGACTTGCAGCGCGCGCCCAGCTCATGCCGATGCTCGAATACCGCACGATCCCTTCGTGATCGATCACGATATAGGTGGGAAACGCGTGAATGCCAAAGGCGCGCTGAATACGCCGGTCCTTATCGCGATACTGCGGCCAAACCATTTTGTTCTTCTCAGTGAAGTCACGCCACTCTTGTTCGTCACTATCAGAACTAATGCCGATCAATACAAACGAAGGTTCTTTTGCATATCGTTTGTGCAGGTTGCGAAGCTCGGGCACAGACTCGACGCACGGCGGACACCATGTGCCCCAGAAATCCAACAAGATAACTTTCCCGCGCAAGTCTTCAAGCGCGATGTATTCACCTTGCGACGACGTGAACGAAAAATCAGGAGCGTAGTTCTCTCGCGCACGACGAGGGTTCTCAGCCATCCGCCGTGCCGAATCGATATATTGTCCGTTAGGTTGTGATTGAACGTACTGCTTCAACTCCGCCACGCCTTCGGCATCGCGATTCAACTGCAACAGCACTACGCCGAGGTTATAGCGAACTACTGGAGGCGCGCCTTCGATAATTAACGCCTGCCGAAACGCCGCCTCCGCGCCCTCGAGTTTCTTCTGGTCCTTCCTTTCGGCCCAATCCAGCAAGGCTCGGCCTTTGCTGTTGTACGCCTTCAAGAGCAGTTGGCGGTCACCGTTGGCAAACTCAACAACCTTGTCAGACGACTCGACGGCGTTTTTATAAGCTTCCAGCATGAAGTAAGTGTCGGCCATCCACGCATAACACTCGGCGCATTTCTTCTCGCGCATGTCATTAGCGCGTTTGAAACTCTTCAACGCCGCTTCAAAGTCGCGGCGCCGATATAGCTCTCTGCCCTTCAGTAACTCTTCTTCATAGTCAACGCTCGGGTCCTGAGCATCGGCAGTCCAGTAACCTTCGAAGTCAATAAACGAAAGGCCGAGAATAGCGGCTAAAATCACGAACAAAAGGGATCGGCCAATTTGGCGATTGAGCATGCGGGGATCCTCCGTGAGGTCCGCATAATATCATCGATTTTTGCTCTGCGTAATCTCTAAAATCTGTGTAATCTGTAAGCATGAGTGAAAATAACCAACCCTGCCCGTGCGGGTCGGGCGCTCCCTTTGCGGCCTGCTGCGAGCCGATTATCAGCGGCACACGCGAAAGTGAAAGCGCGGAAGAACTGATGCGCGCACGCTATTCGGCATTCGTCACAGGCGCCCTCGACTTCATCGTGGCCTCGACTCATTCGCGCACCCGAAAGGACATTGACCTCGACTACACCCGCGACTGGTCACAAAACTCAACCTGGCAAGGGCTGGAGATTCTCGAGACGAAGCAGGTCAACGATAACAAAGCATTCGTCTCCTTCGAGGCGCGCTACACCAAAGATGGCAAGGAAGAACACCACCGCGAAAAGAGCCTGTTCGAGCGTGAAGACGGCCAGTGGCGTTTCGTGACCGGCGATGAGTTGAAGAATCCGACCGTGCGGTATGAGACGGCACGTCCGGGACGCAACGATCCCTGTCCGTGCGGCTCGGGAAAGAAATACAAAAAGTGCCACGGCGCTCAGCAGTAACCGCTTGACAAGAAGTCGTATGATCTAGCTATGGAGATACAAATGAAATACGCAATACCAAGGGAATTAAATCTTGAAGGGGAGATGGTTGGCGACAGCGCAGGCGCGCAAACGCCGCCTCGCAACGACGATGCTTTACTCGATGCCTATTCGCGCGCGGTAATCGAAGCGGCGGAAAGGGTGAGCCCGTCGGTAGTCTACATTGAAGTAAGCGGACCGCGCAGTCGTGTTGGACGTCAAGGACGTCAAAGAACAGAGGAAATCAGAGGCAGCGGGTCGGGGTTTGTTTTTACGCCGGACGGCTTCATTCTCACCAACAGTCACGTGGTGCATGGCGCGTCGAAGATCGATGTCGCACTGATGGATGGCCGGAGGTTTCAAGCGCAGTTGATTGGCGACGATCCCGATACTGATTTGGCGGTGATCCGCATTACCGCGCCAAACCTGGTTCCGGCGCAGCTCGGTGACTCACAATCAATTCGCGTGGGCCAACTGGTAATCGCCATCGGTAATCCCTACGGCTTTCAGTATTCAGTGACGGCAGGAGTGGTCAGCGCGCTCGGACGCTCGCTGCGTGCGCAGTCGGGCCGGTTGATGGATGGTGTTATCCAAACGGATGCGGCACTCAATCCCGGAAACTCAGGCGGACCACTGGTCAATTCGCGCGGCGACGTAATTGGCGTGAACACGGCGAGCATTCTTCCAGCACAGGGAATCTGTTTTGCCACGTCGATTGACACGGCGAAGTTTGTCGCCGGACGGCTCATTCGCGATGGCCAGATCAAAAGGAGTTACATCGGCGTCGCTGGACAGAACGTGCCGATTCCTCGTCGCATCGTTCGTTACTATCAGTTACCGGTTGAGAGTGGCGTGCTGATAGTTTCGTTTGAGACTGATGCTGAGACGAGCGCAGCGCGCGAAGCCGGTCTGCTGACGGGCGATTTGATCGTCGAGTTCGACAGTCATCCGATCCGCGGTATCGACGATCTACACAGGCTGCTGACCGACGAACGCATCGGCAACAAGACGCCGGTGACGGTGATCCGCGGAGTTCAGAAGCTGACCTTTGAAGTTACGCCACAAGAGGCCAAACGCGAATAAATTTCTCCACAAAGAAGCACAAAGGAAGCCCACAAAGAGGCACAAGAAGCGCAAATCATCATTTGAGCTTCTTGTGCTTTTTGTGCTTAATTTTTGTGCTTCTTTGTGGCTAGTTTCGGAATTCCTGGCTGACCATCAATCCGCGCATGCCGCCGTCCATGATCCCGATACCGAGGCGGCCAAACTCCTTGCGCAAGATGTTGGCGCGGTGGCCCGGCGAATTCATCAGACCCGTGTGGGCCAGCGGCAGAGTCGGCGCGAGTGCGAGGTTCTCACCGGCCGTGATGAAACGGACGTTCGCCGCACGCATACGATCGAATGGCGTGATTCCATCCGGCGTGTCGTGCGCGAAGTAACCGCGCGCGAACATGTCAGCCGAATGACGTCGCGCAACTTCCGTCAGTTCCGGATCAGGCGCCAACGGATTCAGACCCGCAGCCCGTCTCTCCTGGTTTACAAGATCCAACATTTGTTTTTCCAAATCAGGACGAGGCCGCGGGTTCTCAACCTTGAACGGCAGCGTGACCCGTTCATTCGTATCGGGACGAATCGTCAGCAGGTTGAGCGTTCGTGCGACCGCTTCGCCGAACACCGGTCGGAGTTGACCTTCGAGTCGCTCGGCATAGACGGCGAGACGGTTCACCACCGCGCTGTCGCGTGTGCGTTCACTCAGACTTTCACTCAGCGGAATCGCCAGTAAAAGCGCGGAAAGAATGGCAGCCGTAATCAATCCGTTGACGAAGCCGGGCAGGACACCAAACAGTTGGTTTACGCGATTCTCGTGGACGGCTTGAGGCAATCTTCTCAATAACCAGTAACCGATGGTGTGCACAACGATGCCGGTGAATAACGCGACGAGTATGAAAGCAATCGGCTGGTCCCAAACTTCCGACCACAGATCGATGTGAGGTCCAATCCACTGCGCCACCGGCTGGTAGTAACGCAAACCCGCAATCAAGCTCAGCACCCAACCAGCAAGATCGAACACACCGTGAATGAAGCCGCGGCGATACCCGTTGAGCAAGCTCAACACGATGACGATTACCAGCAGGATGTCGATTGGATTAATTGCCATGGGAGGTAAAGATTACTGATCAACCGGGAGCGGCAGCAAGCACTGATTGCCAGTCTCGAAACAGGAAAATGCTTTGCGTGACTTTCAATCGGTGATAGAATCCGTCACCTCAGCCATCTCGGGTTTCGCAAGCCAGTCAAGTTCCCATCCGCGCTTGTCTGGCCCATTTCAGTAATTTGTTCAGAGCGGCTGACCAGTCACCGCGAGCGGGGAACGCGGGCTGGCCATGCTTTCTCCATCTCACTAACCAGGCCTGTCAGTAAAACATTCTTCGCAAGGGCAGCAAGCTCAAGCGGATGTTGCGTCTACCACGACGATCCTGGGAGACCAAATCAGAGGAGAGATTCGAGTGAAATACACTGTGGTCCCATTCACCGCAAGCATTCTCAAAGGGCAGGGTGCAACTGAGGCTGCCGAACAGTTGTCGCAAATGATCAACAATTACGCTAGC
>Ga0207684_10000082_pt1 | contig 178155 bp, 155 predicted proteins | sample KBSK5501metaG_FD_184342 | JGI IMG/M metagenome (GOLD analysis project Ga0207684, IMG submission 184342) | Corn, switchgrass and miscanthus rhizosphere microbial communities from Kellogg Biological Station, Michigan, USA - KBS K5-50-1 metaG... | ecosystem: Host-associated > Plants > Roots >... | reverse complement strand
CGCGCCTGTCGCATCCTAATGTCGTTGCCGTCTATGACGTGGGCAGGTTTGAAGACAAAGTATTCGTGGCAATGGAGTTCATCGACGGGCGGACGCTCGGCCAGTGGTTGAAGGAAAAGCCGCGCTCGTGGCGAGAAGTGCTGGCCGTTTTTCGAGAAGCGGGCAAGGGGCTATTCGCGGCGCACTCGGCGGGGCTGATACACCGGGACTTCAAACCGGGCAATGTCCTGGTGGGCAAGGATGAGTCCGTCAAGGTGACGGACTTTGGTTTGGCTTTCACCCCGCCCTCAAGTCCAACGCTCGCACCGGCGGCGATGAATTCGGAAACGCCCAGCGGCACGGGCCCGCCGAACGGCGGAGGTGCGCCAGGCCACGTCGCGGGAACGCCGGCATATATGGCGCCGGAGCAGCTTCGAGGGGAAACACTGGACGCGCGGGCAGACCAGTACAGCTACTGCGTGGCCTTGTACGAGGCGTTCACGCGCGAGCACCCCGCCGAGGCGACCACGTTCGCCACATTGGCTTCTCAGCTAGAGCAGCAGCACAAAAACAACGCAATAATCCAGGTGCCGAAAGGCGCCGGCGTCCCCGGGTGGGTGCTGCGCTCCGTTCTTCGAGGTTTGAGCGTCGAGCGCGCCGAGCGCTTCGACAACATGGGTGCGTTGCTCAAAGCGTTGGAGGAGCCGCGCAGCCCATGGAAACGCGTCGCCGCAGCAATGGCGATTGCAGCCGTGGTGGTCAGCTCGATCGTGGGCTACCGCGTTGCCGCTCACCGGCAAAGCCTCATCTGCCGGGGCGCCGAGGAGAAGCTCTCCGGCATCTGGGATCCGACGAGAGAGGAAGCGATTCATCAAGCTTTCTTGTCGACGTCCAAACCTTACGCGACCAATGCATTCAGAGGCGTCAAGCGAGCGCTGGACGCGCAGACGCAAGCGTGGGTCGCGATGCATACCGAGGCGTGTCAAGCGACCCGTTTGCGCGGGGAGCAATCAGAAGCGCTGCTCGACTTGCGGATGGGCTGCCTTTGGAACCGGCTGGAAGAGATGCGCGCGTTGACGGACCTTTTTGCCAAAGCCGACGCTCAAGTTGTGGAGAGCGCAGTGGACGCGACCTCTTCGCTCACGACGATTCGCAGTTGCGCCGATGTCACAGCGCTCGCGTCGCCGCAAAAAATGCCTGAGAACTCAGGCGCGCGTGCTGCTGTGGAGAAACTCAACCCCACCCTTGCTCAAGCTCGGGCGTTGCTGGACACGGGGAAGTATTCGGAGGGACTGTCCCTGGCCCGGGACGCGGCTGCGCAAGCGCGCGAGATAGGGTTCCACCCGATCGAAGCAGAGGCGTTGCTTTTGCTCAGCAATCTGCAAGCGAGGAGCGGAGACCACCGTTCATCGGCTCAGACTCTTCAAGAGAGCGCTTTGAGCGCGGAGATTGGCCGGCACGACGAGGTGAGAGCGAAGGCGTGGACGAGCTTGGTTCAGACCCTCGCGACCCTCGGACAATTCGATGAAGCGCAACAGTGGGCGCGCAGAGCTGCCAGCCTTGTCGAACGCCTGAAAAATCCCCTTGAGCTCAACGCGCATCTTGAATCTTCGATCGGCATGCTTCTTCACAAGCAAGGCAAGTACGACGAAGCCGTTGGGCGTTTCAAGCGCGCGCTCGAGCTTTCCGAGAAAGCGAAAGGCTCCGAAGATTCGGCCGTCGCCGCGCAGTTGAACAAGCTTGGAATCGCGACCAAAGACCAAGGAAAGTACGACGAGGCACTCTCATTTTACCGGCGAGCACTGGAGATCTCAGAGAAGCGCCAAGGTCCGGACCACCCAGAAGTCGCGAATGCGATGAGCAACATTGGCAATGTCTTAAGACGGCAAGGAAAGCGCGAAGCTGCTTTGGACGCTCACCGCCGCGCTTTGGAAATCCGCGAGAAGGCGATCGGAGCGAACAGTCCCCTGGTGGCAACTTCGTTGCTAAACATCGGATCGGTGCTCAAAGAGCAGGGACGGTATCCCGAAGCTTTGCAATACGACAGGCGCGCGCTGGAGATTCATGAACGAGCCTTTGGACCCGCGAGCATCCAGCTCGTGTCAGTGCTCACAAACCTGGGCAACCTCTCCCACGAGATGGGGGAGATCGAGGAAGCTCTGGCATACGCCCGGCGCGCGCTCGCCATTCAAGAGAAAGTTCTTGGTCCCGAGCACGTGGATATCGCACACACCTTGAACAACTTGGGGGGCATTCTCCATCAAGCCCACGATTTTAAATCTGCCAGACAGTACCTTGAGCGATCCCTGGCGATTGAGGAAAAGTTGCTCGACCGCGAGCATCCACAAGTTGCCTTGACGCTGGAGGCGCTTGGCCTGGTCTTTGACGACACCAACAACCACGCGCTGGGGTTGCAGTTTCATGAACGAGCGCTGGCCATTCGAGAGAAAAAGCTTGGACCGAATCATCCCTTGGTTGCCGTCTGCTTGAGCCGTATTGGGCGCTCGTTAGCGCTGGCTGGGAAGCGGCTCGAGGCGCTGCCATTTCTCGAACGTGCCCTGTCGATACAGCAAAAGGTTTCGAAGCCTTGGGAAGTTGCCGAGACTCAGTTCCAGTTGGCCAAAATACTTTGGGATACTCGCAAAGACCGCAGGAGAGCAGTCGAGTTGGGACGGCAGGCCTACGCGGGGTTTCTCACCACGGGCACGCGCCGCAGGGAAATCGGTACGGTCAAGGCTTGGCTGTCGCCGAAGCTCAAAGGGTCTGGCGAGGCGCTTTCCCTCGGCATTTGAGCATGTCAACCGCGACAGACGTTCCGACGCTGGAACCCCATAGCCTCCTCAAAGATCCCTCGTCGCACGGCCCGAGAACCGCGTCCGCGCTGGTACTGACATGGTGCAGAGCGGCTTCGAAGCGCCTCGGCGAATCGCTGCTGATTCCAGCAGACGCCGACGCGAATCGAATTTTTTTCTTCGGCAGGGGTATTTCCGACGAGGGTGAGGGCGACCTTCGCTGCCGCCGGGATAGGCACGGGCCTTCCAGAAGCGACGCGCGCGGGTGCTCTCACTCGCGCGCACTCGGCGCTCGACAAAGGGTGGACAGGGCAGTTAGATGCCCTGGGGGCAGAGGGGCGGGAATGCGCGGAAGCAGCATCGGTCGCTACGTAGTCCTCTCGGGCCTGGGCGAGGGCGGGATGGGGGTTGTTTATGCGGCGTACGATCCAGAGCTGGACCGGAAGGTGGCGGTCAAAGTTTTGCGTGAGCGGCTCGGGGACGCGGCCGAGCTTCGGGCTCGCCTTCTCTGCGAGGCGCAGGCGATGGCGCGCCTGTCGCATCCTAATGTCGTTGCCGTCTATGACGTGGGCAGGTTTGAAGACAAAGTATTCGTGGCAATGGAGTTCATCGACGGGCGGACGCTCGGCCAGTGGTTGAAGGAAAAGCCGCGCTCCTGGCGAGAAGTGCTGGCCGTTTTTCGAGAAGCAGGCAAGGGGCTATTCGCGGCGCACTCGGCGGGGTTGATACACCGGGACTTCAAACCGGGCAATGTCCTGGTGGGCAAGGATGAGTCCGTCAAGGTGACGGACTTTGGTCTGGCTTTCACCCCGCCCTCAAGTCCAACGCTCGCACCGGCGGCGATGAATTCGGAAACGCCTAGTGGCACGGGCCCGCCGAACGGCGGAGGTGCGCCAGGCCACGTCGCGGGAACGCCGGCATATATGGCGCCGGAGCAGCTTCGAGGGGAAACGCTGGACGCGCGGGCGGACCAATACAGCTATTGCGTAGCATTGTACGAGGCGCTCACCCGCGAGCACCCCGCGGAGGGAACCACCTTCGCCACGTTGGCTTCTCAGCTCGAGGAGGAACATAAAAACAACGAAATTATCCAGGTACCGAAAGGCGCCGGCGTGCCCCGGTGGGTGCTGCGCTCCGTTCTTCGAGGTTTGAGCGTCGAGCGCGCCGAGCGCTTCGAGGATATGGGCGGGCTGCTCAAAGCGTTGGAGGAGCCGCGCAGCCCCTGGAAGCGAATCGTCGCGGGGCTGGCGATTGCCGCGGTGGTACTAAGCTCGATCGTGGGTTACCGCGTTACCGTCCACCGGCAAAGTCTCTTATGCCGGGGTGCGGCGGATAAGCTCGCTGGCATTTGGGACCCGGGGAGGGAGGAGGCCATTCATAAGGCTTTCCTGTCGACAGCCAAACCCTACGCGCCCGATGCATTCAAAGGCATCAAGCGGGGGCTAGATGCGCAATCGCAGGCGTGGGTGGCGATGCACACCGAGGCGTGTCAAGCGACACACCTGCGCGGGGAGCAGTCAGAGATGCTACTCGACTTGCGGATGGGATGTCTTCGGAGCCGGCTGGAGGAGATGCGAGCGTTGACGGACCTTTTTGCCAAAGCAGACGGTCAAGTGGTGGAGAAGGCGGTGGAGGCCACCTCTTCGATGGCGTCCATTCGCGGTTGTGCCGATGGGCCAAGCCTCGCGCTGCGGCAGAAGGTCCCTGAGAATCCGGGCACGCGTGCGGCCGTGGAAAAGCTTAGGAGTACCCTTGCGCAAACCCAGGCCCTGCTGGACACCGGGAAGTATCGCGAGGGATTGTCACTGGCCCGGCGCTTGGCCGTACAGGCACGCGACACTGGGTACGGCCCGTTCGAAGCAGAAGCATTGTTGTTACTTGGCAAGCTGCTAATGCAAAGCGGAGACTACAATTCATCCGTGCAAGCTTTTCAAGAGTGTGCTCTGGCGGCCGAGGGAGGCCGGTATGACGAGGTGAGGGCAGAGGCGTGGATGAGCATGGTCTACATTTTAGGCTATCGCCTCGCGCGTTTCGATGAAGCACAACAGTGGGCGCGCCAGGCTTCGGCCGTTCTTCAACGCCTCGACAATCCGCTTGAACTCAACGCTCGTCTTGAATCTTCGACTGGAATGCTTCTTCTCAAGCAAGGCAAACACATGGAAGCTGCCACGCATCTGAAGCGCTCGCTCGAGCTGTGGGAGAAAGCGAAGGGTCCGGAGGATTTGGCGATTGCCGGGGAATTGGACAGGCTCGGCATAGCGGCCAGGGACCTGGGGGAGTTCGACGAGGCACTCTCATACCATCAACGTGCGCTGGCCATCTCAGAAAGGAACCGTGGTCCGGACCACCCGTTGGTCGCTCAGTCGCTGAACAACATCGGGAATATCTTCAGGCGGCAAGGAAAGTTTGAGGCGGCTCTGCGTGCTCACCGACGAGCTCTGGAAATCAAGGAGAAGGCGATTGGACCGAACAGCCCTGTGGTGGCAACGTCCCTCGGAAACATCGGTGTGGTTCTAAGAGAGCAAGGACAGTATCAAGAAGCCCTGCCATATGAGGAGCGCGCGCTCGCCATTGACGAGAGTGTATTTGGACCCGAAAGTATCCAGGTCGCACAGAGACTCGACAATTTGGCCAATCTCTCTGGCGACATGGGCAATCTCGAAGCATCACTGCGATATCAGCGCCGTACCTTGGCTATCCGAGAAAAAATCTTGGGCCCTGAGCACGTCGATGTCGCGGGCAGCTGCAACAACTTGGGCGCGACCTTGTACAGTGCCGGCGATTTCAAATCTGCTCTCGCTTATCTTCACCGCGCTCTGAACCTCCGCGAAAAACTGGTTGGACCAGAGCATCCCGATCTTGCCTCCACACTGTACAATCTTGGTCTCGTCTACAATGATACCGGAAGCCCAACTCTAGGGCTGCGGTTTCACCAACGAGCACTGTCAATTCGAGACAAAAAGCTCGGACCGGATCATCCGTCGGTCGCCCTCACCCTCACGGCAATCGCACGCTCCTTGATACTTGCTGGCAAAGCGGTTGATGCTCTGCCACATCTCGAACGTGCGTCGGCGATCCAGGCGAGCAATCCCAATCCGGTACTTGTTGCTTACACCCAGTACGTATTCGCCACGGCTCTATGGGATGCTGGCAAAGATCGTAAGAAGGCTGTCGAGCTGGGCCGACAGGCGTACGCGGCGTATCTGAAGTCCGGCGCGCACCAAAGGGAACTCCGCAAGCTCAAGACGTGGCTCTTGCCGAAGCTGAGAGGGTCCGGCGAGGCGCTTCCCCCCGACACCTGATCGATTCTTGCGCGATGCCCTCGCACCGCGGAGGATGTTTCGGCAGGGACCTGGAAGCCAGGCTGTCTCTGAGATAAAAGGCAGGCAAACTCGTTGCCGGGAGCTTTCAGCGAGACGGTTTGTGAGCAGCGGCAGGGGACATACCAGCGATGGCTATACGCCGGACGCCTCCACGCTGGAAGAAGCCAGCCTCGGCAGAGATGCGTCGTCGCAGGGCGTTGGGACGGCATTTGCGCTGGTGCTGGCCTGGGGCAGAGCAGCTTCGAACCGAATCGGCGAATCGCTGCTGGTTCGGACAGATGCCGAAGCGAATCGCGTCTTCGTTTTTGGCAGAGGTATCTCCGACGAAGGCAATGGTGAACGATTGCATTTGGTCCGCCAGCGCCCTGGCCAATTTCAGAGGACGGGACCGATTGCCAATCCGTGGATCTCGCGCAGGCAGCTGCTGGTGAACGTCGAACCGGGCGAGGGGCTTCGCGTCGAGAACGTGGGTCGCTGTGAAATGCGCGTGCGAGGAACCGCTGGGAAAAATTCACTGGTCCGGCCGGGAGACACGCTCTCACTGCACAATCAGCTGCTGTTTTATTGTGCCGAATGGCCGATGCCGTCGCGGGCGGGAGCGGCTTACCCGTCAGATCGCTTGCCAACATTCGGCGATCCTGATCCAGACGGAATCGTGGGCGAAAGCCCATCCGTCTGGTGGTTGCGAGATCAGATAGCGTTCGCCGCCACCCGATCCGGGCACGTTTTGCTTCTGGGAGGGAGTGGGACAGGCAAGGAGCTCGTGGCGAGCGCTATTCACAACATGTCTCCGCGCCGCGGCGAACAGCTGATCGCTCGCAACGCGGCCACTTTCCCCGAAGGGCTCATCGACGCAGAGCTCTTTGGCAATCTCAAGGATTATCCAAACCCTGGCACACCCGCGCGCTCTGGATTGATCGGAGCCGCAGACGGCTCAACCCTGTTCCTCGACGAGATCGGTGAGCTTCCGGTCGAGTTGCAAGCACATCTGCTCCGCGTTCTCGACGCGAAGGGCCAATACCACAGGCTGGGCGAGGTCGTCTCGCGAAACAGCGACTTACGGTTGATTGCGGCGACCAACCGTCCTTTGGATCAGCTCAAGCTGGATCTGGTGGCGCGCTTTAAGTTGCAGATCAAGCTGCCTGATTTGAACGAGCACCGCGAGGACATCCCGTTGTTGGCGCGTCATCTCTTGCGCCGGGGAGCAGCTGAGGAACGAGATATTGGGAGATTCTTTGAGGGTTCCGATGCTAAGTCGGGTGAGCCTCGAATGAGCTTGGAGCTGGTGCAAGCGCTCGTTCAACACCAATACACAAACAACGTCCGAGAATTGGAAAGTCTTCTCTGGAAGTCGGTGGCCGCGAGCAAAGGAGAGCAGCTGCGGCTGGCCGGCGAGCTTCGCGATGCGTTGAGGCTCGCTGCATCGCCCTCCGGCGGCGAGCCCCCCGCCGGCGTAATTCCAACCCGCGATCAGGTTGCCGAAACCCTCCGCCGCAATCAGGGCGTGCGGGAGCGCGCTTGGCGGGAGCTGGGTCTGAAGAATCGACACGTGCTCAATCGTTTGATCAAGAGGTTCGGACTCTAGCCCTGCAGGTAAGTCCCGCAGTGCGCGCGAGCGCGCGAACGAGCGCGCGCGAGCATGCTGCTGCTGGAAATTCGTCCAAGGAAATTTAGCTCCCTCAGCTCAAACAGATGCTGGCCCAGAATCTGCTTTGTGTATTCCCTGCACAATGGGCCCGAGTGGGCGGCGGGATCGGCTCGCCGTGAGGGCTCCGCAACCAGGAGGCAGAGATGAGACGTCTTTTTTTGGGATTAATCCTGTTCTCGTCCAAGATGGCACTGGCGGACTGCGGCCCTTGCGACGTTGACCCAATGCCGGAATGTTGTGACCCATGCGCCAGGGTCGATACCCCATGCGGCTTATGTGGCTGGAACGTCTGCGTCGGTCGTCCCCCGCACCAGCACCTTGAATGCGTGGAGAGCCCTCACCCGCCCTTCCGGCCGGCCAATTACTGGTTTCACATCGGCCAAGTGCGCGTGGAGACCGCACGCAGTCGGTTTAACGATACTGTCTGGGGGGCTTTGAAGGTCCAGACGGGCGGCTCAAACCTCTACGATGCGCGCAGGATGGGCGATTTCGGTTCGGGCGAGACGTTTTCCGGAGGCATTACCCTCGGACCCGTGTGGATCTCCGATCCGAATCAGATTGTCCAATTCTCCACCGCGTTCTTGAACGACAGCGGCAGTGCTTCGGAAGTCCTTCCCAAGCTGAACACTTCGGTCGCTCACATTCAGCAGCGGCTGGACGAGGATGACCCGATCCTTCAATGCGATAGCGATATATGCCAGCTCGACCCTAGCCTCATCGGTTGGATCTTCAATGTACTTGTTGATGTATACCAGTTTGTCTTCCCGGATTGTGACGGTCCGGTGGCGATGGGAGGCCAATCGGTGACTGCCAGAACAATCTGGGACCGCTCCACTTGCGAGGGTAACCGATGGGCATTTCAGTACACTGCACCGGGGACGGACTCGCCTCCAGGGTGCGGCAGTAACTCGCGCTATGTTGTCACCGTCGTTGCTACGCACGACTAAAGACGGCTTTCAAAATGAAACATATTTTATTCTTGCTAACCTGTTGTCTATGCTTCGTCACGCCTCTTCGTGCCCGGGCCGATTGTCCTGAAGGGGGCTGTCCTGGTGACCCTTGCGAGGGCGAAGGCGATCCTTGCACCTTGGACCCGTGCGGCAATCCAGGTACGTGGGTGTGTCGGGGCCCTGGATCGCACCGTCATCTGGTATGCGACGCGCCGCCATGCCCGTGCGTCCCGACAACGAGCTGCGCTGCCCAAGGGCGAAACTGCGACACGATTTGGAATGGCTGCGCCACGGTGAGCTGCGGCACGTGCACTGCTCCCCTAACCTGCGGCGGAGGCGGAGCGGCAGGCCAATGCGGCGTTCCGCCAATTTCACGTACCGCCTATGCAGGCACTCAGGTAGCCGGTCGGTGCGGCGTCATATTCGGGCGTTGGGATGCGCCTCGGGGCGCGCTCGTCTTGACTGACAGCCACAATAACCCAGTCAAGGCGATTGTCGGTGCAGTGGGCGAGCAATACACGCACGAGTTCGTCGTGGAGAGCCCGGACTACGCCAGTCACTCCTCACGCCCCGAGCCCCGCGAGGTCGACAATTGTACACGCCCGTTGGACCAAGGGGACCTCGAGGCCGGTAACCCAGGAATGACTCGGAGGCTGAACATGGGAGCCGTCTACGCGCAGATTTACGGCAGTGGCGATCCGACGGTAGATCCTCCGTTTGGAGAATGGTACGGCAATGAACGCGTAATTTGGTTGTTAGGAGACGTCAACCGAGCCAATGCCATCGCGAACGGCGTTGAAGCTGCAGGCACCATCGACCGTTCATTTAATGTTGTTTTTTTTGGCGACGAATCAGGTTATTTCGCACACAGTCCATACTGCGAATATACTCCCTTCGATCCGATCGATGGGCGTCCCGCCCAATCGTCCTGTGTTTTCCCGGTTGACGCACTCAGCCGAAACGGCCAAAGCTCTCCTTATGTGCTGTACCAATTTACAAACATCGAAGGGACTCACTTAGGACCGACCGGGAGCTCAAGGCGAAACGGTTCAATGAGTGCCAGTTATTGTGCCTACGCTTATGCTTTGGGCGGTCCGCCGATGAGTCCATTCCCGTACGGACACGATGAGTCGGCAAACGCGGCCTACGAGCTGGAAAGCGCATCCTATCGGCTGTGCAGGCAAAAGCTTGGCAGCCTGGGGATTGTGGTATGGGCGTACTGCGGTTTCGTCGGAGAAGACACCCTGTGCAGCCGCGCGTCGAACATGGTTACAAACTGCATGGCCAACGACAATTGCTCCGACAACTCTCATACATGGCAACAGACTGTAGCGGCTGACGACTTTGCGGCTTGGACCATCAGCCCGGACAGGCTAGGAGGCAAAACTCGGTTTGCGGACGAAGTGCGTGCTGGCAATCCGCCCACCACGTGGGCGGCAGATACCACGCAACATTGGGTTCGATGGAACGCTGGAGGGGCCGTCTTTGGCTGCTGGCACTAGCAAGGCGAGCGCTCGCTTAAGAGTCGTTGCTGTCTTCTTGGCCGCGGCAATTCTTGTCCTCCTCGCGTTCTTGTTCCTGCGAGCAGACAAAACGGCAACTGAAGCCGGCATCGCGGCGCCCTCTCAAGCCGCTCTGCATCAAGCTGCACCCAGAGCTGTGAAGCTTGCTGCACCGGCACCAGCCCCCTCGATCAACTCGCGCCGCCCAAGCGAACCCATTGCTCCAATCATCGACGAAATCATTGTGGAGAAACCCGAGGTTTGCGAAGGAGAGGAGAACCTGATCACCGTCAAGGCGCACACCGTAGACGGGACCGATCCATACCTGCATGCCGGCATCGGCGGTGGACGAGGCATGAGCGTGCCGTTGAAAACCTATCTCCGTGTTGGCCAGCCGATGCGAAACGTCATCTCCGTGTTTGGTAAGAACAACATCGCCACCGTGGTGGACGTTCCTCCATACGTCGTCAAGCCGTGCAAGCCCGAACGGGTCGTCAATGTCCTCTACCGAGGCCTGTCCAACCGGATTGACGAATTCGAGTTCTTCGCCAAAGTCAGCGAAAGTGACAAAGGCAACAAGCCATTCAATCCACGCCGGTACCTTTGGGACTTCGGAGATGGCAAGACAGAAGAAACAATCTCAGCATTTACCAGCCACGCGTATCGGCACGACGAGCCGCAGAAGGGACTGTACACGATGCGGCTCGTCAAGGTGGAAGTTTTTGGCGAAGGTGAAGACTCAGTGATTGGGCGTACCTCCCTGCAACTCTTCAACGAGGCTTACGAGCACCTGAAGAAATTCGATGTCATTGCGTTGATGTCGCAGGGCACGCCCCGCTTCCCAACCCTCGACAAGGACGGATGGGTGCGACAGAAGTTTGAAGTCTGGCATTATTACGACCAACCGGTTGAAATCCAAAAGTTAGTCGTAATCCGCCAAGACACGAGCGGTCGTCGCACAGCCGAAACCGAGGCGGACCTTGCCACGACACTCAACGAAACGGAAATTCCGGTCGCGAAGTCAATCGACGTGGAATTGACGCTTGACACTAAAAGGCACTCGGACGTCGTCGCTCTCGTCTACCGACTTGAAGGTACTTCCGCCGATGGCAAAAGAGCAGTCGGAGAGATTTCGGTCATGGTACCCCCTCCCAAGCCAACGGCCCAGAATAGCCAGCCAGTTGGCGATCCGAGAATGGTCGCGAAAATTCAAAAAGCCGTACAGATTCTTCGTCAGGACACAGTAAGCCAAGAGGAAATCTGGCGGCTCGAACGCGAGGGGAAACTGCGGTGAATAAAATTCCCGTTTTTGTTTCGGCATCATGCACGGCTCTTGGGAGCGATGAGGCTCCCAGTGTGTTGCACGGACCTTCAGTATGAGGCGGGAGGCTGCAGCGACCCTTGATCCGTGTAGAGTGGTGCCCCTGATTTAGGTCCGCAGAGTCGGCGGGCCACCTCATGCCTGCCGACAGGCGTGTCATATGCGCCGGCCCCTCGCGCGACTCATGGGCCCAATCACAAAGGAGCGGCACATGGGTCGAAGACTGTTGTGGGTAGTCCTCCTCGCTGGCTGCGGAGGGTCTCGTTCTGCCGAGCAGGAATTTCTGGCTGCCTTGCCGAAGCAAGAGCAGGTTGAGGTCGCTTTTCCCAATGGCTCGGTCCGCGGCGCGAAGGCGGGCCTGCGGTCGGATGCGTTGGTCGGTCAAACAGCGGAATTCTACGCGGCGACCCGGCTCACCAGCGAGCACCTGAACGCAATGGTGGGCTCGGTGCTCGACACCCTGGGAAGGATTACTCAGACGCCGCCCACCGTCATCGAAAGGAACAGAGCCGTGTGGGGGCCATTCACGCCGGTGCTATCTCCTGTCAATTATCGATTGACGATCGAACGCGCCGGCCCCGCCCAGTTCGTGTATCACCTCGACGGGCGGCCCAAGAGCGATACGTCCGAAGAAGCATTTGATGCGGTGCTCACGGGAGGTGCGTCGCCGGAGCGCCGAACCGGAACCTTTGCCATCAATCTCAATCGGCTCCATGTACTGGATCCGGTAGGCACGCCACAAACAGGGGCCATCGCGTTCGCATTTGAAATGTCAACGCAGCAGGGGACCATTCGTATTCACCTCGAGCAGGTCGGGGACGCGACCGGCACCGTTTCAGCGGATTACGCGTATGTTCAGCACGAGGACGGGTCCGGAGATTTTTTCTTCTTGGCCCACCCGAGCCTTTCCGGGGTCGCAGCGGACCTGGAGGGGGCGCTGGTTCGCTCGCGCTGGATGCCATCCGGTGCAGGGAGAGCCGATGCCCATGTTTCAGATACAACTGTAGCTCGTGATATTACCGAATGCTGGGACGAGAACTTTGCGCGCGTATTCTTCTCAGCTCGACCTGGACCGTCCGAAGGAGACCCGGCGCGCTGCGTTTATGCGGAACCCCCACCTTCGATTTGAGAGCGGCGGTTGGGATCTGTTGAATTACAGCGCTCTCGAAGAAGAGATCGAGCGGCTCCACCCGGCGAGCTTTTCCTGGGCGTTGGCGTGCTGTGGCTGGAGCCGGCATGAGGCGGAAGAGGTGTTGCAGGTGGCGTACTTCAAAGTGCTCGAGGGTCGAGCGCGCTTCGACGGGCGGTCGACCCTGAAGACCTGGCTGTTCGGTGTGATTCGGAAAACGGCGGCGGATCAACGCCGCCGCCGGCTGTTCGAGGTGCTGGCGCTCCATCGCTGGTTCTCGCGGCGAGAAGCACCGGCGAAAGCTCCGCCTGCCGACGAGCAGCTCGGCCAAGAGCAACGCCGAGCCCGCGTTGTCCATGCGCTGGCGCAGTTGGCGGCCCGGCAGCGCGAGGTGCTGGATCTGGTTTTCTACCAGGAGATGACCGTCGAGGAAGCGGCGCAGGTGATGGGAGTGACGGTGGGGACGGCTCGCGTTCACTACGATCGCGGCAAGCGGCGGCTGCTGGAAAAGCTGTCGGCAGAGGATTGCGGATGAAGGACCACGATACAGAAGGGAAGCTTCGCGCTCTGATCGGTGAAGCGCACAGCGCCGATCGGCCGCCCTCATTTCGGCGGACGTGGGACGCGGCTCGCCGGTTTCGGGCGACACGCGGGCCGGTTTGGGCGCTCATTCCCGCGCTGGCGGCGGTGGGGCTGTTGATCGTCTGGAGCGCGCGGCCGCGACCAGGCTCACCTCCCGCTCTGCAGGAGATTCAGGCGGTCGAGTGGAGCGCCGGGGTGATCCCTCGACTCCGCTTCGCTACGCTCGGGGCGAGCGGGCCACTCGACTTCCTGCTGGAGACGCCGGGCTCAGAGCTGTTGCACACCGTGCCAACCTTCGACACGGACAGGAGCTTCCCATGACTATGGTGCGATCGACGATGGTCTTGACGGTGGCGGTGATGTTGATCAGCGGCGCGAGCCGCGCAGAGGAACCGAATCAGACGCCCAAAGCGCGTCAACCGCAGCCCGGGCAGCCGGGACCGGGCGTCGACGTGATCGGCAACAAGCTGTTTCCACCCGAGCTGATCATGGGACACCAGCAGGAGCTCGGGGTGGACGAGGCGCAGCGCAACGCGATTCTCAAGGAGATCGAGAAGACGCAGTCACAGGTGCTTCCGCTGCAGTGGCAGATGCAAGCTGCGATGGAGCAGCTGGCCAAGGCGCTCGACGCCCCGAAGATCGACGAGGGCAAGACCTTGTCTCAGGCGGATAAGGTGATGGACCTCGAGCGGCAGGTGAAGCGAACGCACCTCGGCATGCTGATCCGGATTCGCAACGTGCTCACCGATGCCCAGAAGGCGAAGCTGGCGGACCTGCGGGGCAGGAGCTCGCCGTAAGCCCAATTTCGCGAAGGGCTTGAACCCCGCGGGCAACTTCGATACTCAAGCTCGGGCGTCGGCCCCCGCTAACTAGTTAGCGCGGGCACGAGTTCGGCATTTTCGATTGCCCGTTTGGCGGTGGTGGCGACCATAGCTCAATTGGTAGAGCATCGGACTGTGGCTCCGAGGGTTAGCGGTTCAATCCCGCTTGGTCGCCCTGTTCGGTTCTGCGCCCGTAGCTCAACTGGATAGAGCGTCGGACTTCGAATCCGAAGGTCGGGGGTTCGACTCCCTCCGGGCGCGCACGTGTAATGAATTAGAAGAATTGGAAATCCTCTCGTGGTCGGGACGCGCGCGCGACCGCTTTTCCATCTCCTGCAGCACTAGTGCAGCAAACGGAATCACGCCGGCCGCGCTTTGGAGCTTCTTCGACTCCCTCTCCGGAACTTCGGGCGACAATGCCTTTGGCGCGATCGAGTTGATGGCTGAGCGACTGAATCTGGCGATCGAGCTGGCGGCTCGTCCAGCCGCCGCGGAGTGCCTCCGTCTCGTAGAAAGCACGAGCGTGGGCGTTCTTGACCGCCAGCAACCTTACGTAGTGAGTCCAGGGTAGCGGGAAGTGCGGTTGGATGCTGCGCGCGGTGTCGAGCGATTTAGCAGGCGTCGCCTGCGAAATCGGCCAGCCGAGGTAGAAGCCCCGCATCTGCTCGAGGTTGCGCTCGGAGAACCCGCGGCCGAAGCGCTTTGATAGGTCGCGGGCTGTGCCCGGGGGCCTGCCGACGCAAGTGTCGCGCGGCGAGCCGCTTCAGCTCGTCGTAGATGACCGGCATTAGGCCATCGAGCTCTTTGGGCTGAACCCCAAAGCTTCCCTCCTTCCCTCGGCGAGCATCCTTCAGAGGGGTGCGCCATACAAGCCGACCCCCGACAGATGATAGGAAACGGCGCGATTTTGCGTGCTAGGGGATGTGGAAGTTGCTGCGCGAACTGCGGGGAAGGGGAGATTGGCTCCACCCCCCGATCCTTCGCGAAACACCCAAACGAGACCATTACTTCGTTTGGCATACTCAACGGAGCGTAGCGAAGTGAATATGGTCCTTTATTGGATTGAAATTGCCGTTAATTCGATCGTCGTTGTCGCCGGCAACGTACTGGCGGGAGCTTCGGAAGAGGCGGCAACCGCGCAAGCTGCTCATGATGTATTGGTCGCTTTCCTCGTGCGGCGAAGTGCAGAGGTCGGCGAGCAGGTCCTGTCGAATATCGTTCTCAATAGCATCATGCAGTGAGCAACCTACTCGAGTGAATAGAAAAACTCGGGCTCTGAGGAAAGACAAGTGTAATCACGCAATGTCCTCGCACCAAACCGCCGAAATCCATCGGCTAAAAACAACACTCAAGAGGAGAGACAAATGCAATCACACCTACCTCGTTGTTTATTGACGTTTACGTTTGTGTTAGGGCTGACCTCGACCGCGCTGGCCGACGCCGGCCAGCTCGCCGGCCTCTACCAGCTGCAAGCGGCATTCCACCGGGCTGCGACGGTCCACGATCCGGTGAACGGCGACTCGGGTGAGGTGATCAATCAGCGCATCCGCGACATGCTGTCGCTCTGGACCGACGACGGCTCGCTGACACTGGAAGTAGGCGGGACACGCGACGGAAACTACGTGGGCCAAGGCGACCCCGAGGACCCGTCCACGTGTCCGGCACCTTCGCCGGATCCGGAGAATCGCGGGACCCTCTGCACCTTCTTCAAGTACGTCGCAGGATCGTTCCAGCCGGCGAACAAGTTCGTCTCGCTGGCGCCGGCCTACAAGACGCAGTTCGAGATCCAGGGCCACACGGCCATCGTCTACTTCGAATGCCACTACTTCAACGTGGGCGCGGACCCGGGCACCGGCCAACCGCTCTGGACGGCGGCAAGCCACGCAGCGTTCGACGGCTCGGCAAGCAAGGTCCACGGCCGCTGGCTATTTTCTCATGCGGACGCGCCCGTGCCGGGGATCCCGATCCCTTAGTACTAGGAGCCTTCGGCCGACAGGGTCAATAAGACCAATAAGAAGAACAAACCGCATTTCTTTGAGGGGCCGGCAGTCAGCGAGAACATGGCCGGAGGCTGTGTACCGCTCCGGCCTTCTCCTATTCAGCATCAAGCCGAGTGTTCTCAGGCAGGAGGGCTCGCGTCGCTGCAGTACACGCGCGATGGTACAAACATCTTCTCCGTGTCAAAAAGGAAGTAGCGCACGGGCGTGGCTCGAGACTGCGGGCCGGCGCACGTTGCTGAGCTGGAAACGGATCCAGAACTGAACATGCGTTGGCTCGAGGTGGGTGACCAATTATCGATCCAAACCCAAACGGTGCAACATTGCATCGTACCTTGGATCCTTGCTTAGGCTTTCGAGCCTTGGTTCGAGTTTGGAGTAAACCATCCAGCCTGAGTGTTCGTCTTCCGCCTTTTGTAGCCATTCGAATGCCTGATCATTCTCTCCCAAGCCCACGTAGATGAGAGCGATGTCGTAGGAAGGGACGTACTTCTGCTTCGCTAACGCCTTCAACTCGTCGAGCAGCTTCTGGGCCTCGTCGCGCTGGCCGTTCGTTGCGTAGGTGTAACCAAGGCCTGCAATCACAAAGGTAAGGCCGCTCAGGCTCTTTCCCGCTGCTTTGAACTCCTCGATCGCGAGCTGCGTCTGGCCGAGTCGTTCGTGAGCCAAACCCTGGAAGAAGGGTATCCAGTAGTAGTGCGGATCGAGCTCGATCGTTTTCTCCAAAGCTTGGAGTGATTCACGATACTGGTGCGCCATGAAATAGTGCCAAGCGAGGTGTATCGGCGGGAGAGAAGAGAGGACATCGAGCTCGAGAAATAACTTGCTTTCACGGAGAGACTCGTCGCGTCGACTTAGTGCGGTCAGCAGATGCGAGTACCAGTGGTGAGCCATCGGGTATCCGGGGTCCAGGCGCACCGCTTCCTTGAACTCCCGTTCGGAACCAACGTAGTCCCGGTCGTAATGAAGTTTCACATAGGCGAGCGCGTTATGCGGTGCGGCGAGCGTGCGGTCGATCTGCAACGCCCTCTCCGCTTCCTCCTTCGCCTTGGGCATCGCCTCGCTAGGCGCTACACGGCCATCTTCCCAGGACCCTAGCGTGGCGTACCAGTCGGCAAGCCCAGCGTGAGCTTCCGAGAACTTTGGATCAAGTTGAATGGCCTGCTCGAAGTACTTTTTTGCCTCTAGCTTCCGATCCGGCCGAAAGCTCCAGAAATAGCGGCCCTGGAGATACAAATTATATGCCTCAACACTCGTCGTCGAGCGTTTGATAATCGAGGGCGCGGATGGAGTGCTCCCCAGCTTGAGCTTGAGGGCGGCGACGATCGTGCGGGCCATCTCCTCCTCCACTGCTAAGACATCCCGAACGTCACGATCATAGGTCTCGGACCAGAGCCGATCGCCGTTCGCGGCGTCGATCAGCTGGGCGTTGATGCGGAGCCTCTGCCCGGCCCTGCGTACGCTGCCTTCGAGAACCGTGCTGACGCCGAGCTTTCTCGCGATCTCCCGGACGTCTTCCTGTTTTCCCTTGAATGAAAATGCCGAAGTTCGTGAGGGAACCCTCAACCCCTCCACTCTCGCCAAACCATTTAGAAGCTCTTCGGTAATACCATCGCTTCCAACGACCGGCACCGCGCCGCTCTCGGGATCCAATCGCTGCCCGTACGGCAGATACCCCGCACCCGAACCAATCACCTGGAGCCTTCCGGTCAATCCGAGCTTTGGCTCGATCACTCCATCGTCCTGGAAATTCCATTGATTGACGTAGTTGTATCGGCCCAGCTGCGAGCTCATGAAGACGGAAACCACCTGACCCCGCTGGTAGGCCGGACCGTTCTTCCAGGCGTAGCCGCGATCCTCGAACTGCTTGCAGATGCGATTCCCATCGTACAGCGCGCCTCCCGGACACTCGCCGCCGGCAAGGATCTGCGCGTTGTTGCCCAGCCCGTCGATCGACGTAGTCAGATCATGGAAACGGGGGCTGCCCGTTTCGTAGGGAACGTGGATCTGCGAAATGCTCGCTCGGAACAACACTTTGTATTCGGTGCCCAACCGCGGGGTGTAGTAGGCGTCGTGAATGACAAGACCCTCACAGGGATAGGCCTGCGGGTGGCCCTGTAAGCATCTTCCAGGCCACGCTCAGAACCTCGTTCGCACGGCGCAGAAGCGACCGCGCCGACGCCCAATGGTTGCTGCAGTGCAACCGATCAATGGCTTTCGTTGCGCGGCAGGCCACAGTGCTCAGCCCCCGAGCATCCGCTGCGCTTCCGGATCAGCTTCCTGGACGCGCGCAGTGAGCGCGCTGCCATTCGCCAGAGGCGAACGATCCTGACCTGGCCTCCACGCAGGCGTTAACTCACGGAAATCGTTGCGCAAGAACGCGGCTCAAAAATGCATGAGCCGTTTTGCCTCCCAATTTCGCTCTTTCCATATGAGGGCCTGCGCACCACGGACTGGAGGATCTCGATGAGACGGACGCGAAGAACGCTGCTGCCTGCCGCGGGATTGCTGATCGCGGTCGCCTGCGGAGTGGGAATTGGCATCCACCGGCTTTCAACCGGAGACACGCCCGTTCTCGCCGAGCACCGCCCGCTGGAAGTCGCCGCGCCGAGCAAGGAATTGGGAGAGAGCTGCACCGAGAACGGCGGGTCCGCGTGCTTCTCCGGTCTGTGTCTGCACGTCAGCCCCGATCGCAACGCCGGCTACTTTTGCAGCCGCGCCTGCACGAGCTCCCAGGACTGCCCGAAAGAATGGAATTGCGCGCAGATCTATCCGGCGGCTGACGCGAGCGCCTGCGTCCCCCCGGCGAGCTGGGAATCGAAGCTGGCCGTCGCCAAGTCATCGGGGGTCCGACCATGAATGCCCGAGCCCGTTGCTTCCCAGCGAGTGTCCTCTCAGCGTTGCTAGGCGCCTTTTGTTTCATTCCCCAAGCGTTCGGCGACTACTTCGTTTGCCAGGTCAATCCACCCGAGACGCACCAGCCGCCGAGCATCTTGAAGTGCGCCTGTGAAACCGATGGGCCTTCCCTGTTCTGTTACTCCGCGGCCGACCGCGACAATCCAGAGACGCAGCTCGGGGCGCCTGAAGGAGCGCCAACCGGGTACTACGGATGTTGTCACACCGGGCGGCAGTGCGCTTCTGGATCAAGCGAGGTCATTGCCGAGGACTTTCCCGGATGCGCCGGGGCCAATTGGCCGTGCGTGGTGGGCCAGCCATGCTCGAACGGACCCGGCATCTGCCAGGGGACCTGCAAGGGTAACTTTGTCAACATCACCGAGCCGGGCGATGGACGTTTCTCCCTTACGAATCAGGGCAGCTACTGTGATGCACCTCATCCGGGGGACGTTCAGGAAACCTGCAACGGCCTGGACGATGATTGCGACGGCGTGATTGACAATGTGGAGGGCGGATGTGGAGACAATAATCCGCCGGAGGATCATCCATGTCCGCCCGATCAGTGCTGTGACGACGATTCGATCAGCGACTCACCCATCGTCAACGATCCTGTTCACATCGGAGGCGGAGCGAGCTATCAGCGAACCAAAGACGTCAACATCGCCGGATCGATTGATAACTATGCGCTGTATCGAACCTATGTCTCGAATGAGCAGCCCTGGTTGACGGGCACTCGCAGCGACACGCTCTTTCTACCCAAGCCGTTCGGCGCGAGCCCAACCAATGCGCAGACGCTGAAATGGTGGCACAGCCTTTACAGCTTCGTCTACCCGGACGGATGGAGTGCCAGCACGAGCCGCTGGACCGTGCGGACCCTCGACGGAGCATTGATTCAATACATCCCCTGCTCTTCCGGCCAGGACAGTTGCTTCGCCAGGCTTGCGGATAATTCCAGAGCCACAACCAGCAAATTGTATTGGACCGGCGGAGGCATTGACGCGGGATACTTCGTCTTCTTCCACCAGAGCGGGACGCGATTCGTCTACGCCAGCCCCTGGAAGCCGCCCGCGGATTCCACCCATCCCCGTTTCTTCCTGACGCGGATCGAAGACAAACAGTACACCGCCTCCGGCGGCTCGCCGCGCAATCTCGCATCGCTCGAGTACGGCGTTCCGCTCGACGGAAACTGTCCTGGATTGGAGGCCTCGCCCGCCGGGGTGCCTTATTTGCGCTCGCTGCTGACCGAGGATGGAGCGCAGCTGCGCTTCCAGTACAAGCGGTTGCCGGCGCTGCACGGAATGGTTTCGCAGGAGTGCGTGCTGGACAGCGTCGCTCTGGTGGACCGGGCGGACGGGGGGACGACGGAAGTTCCGGTGGCACAATACTCCTATGAGCTGAATGGCTCCGTTGAAACGGCTGGATTGCTCAAAGCCGTCACCTACCCAAATTCGCAGCGAACAGAGTCATACGCCTATTCCGACGGTGGCACGCCCGGCTTCTCGGTCTTCTCGAACGGGACACTGACCAGCTATCACCAGGAAAATCCCGCTCGACAGGTCGGGTCCGCGGCGAGCGCCAATGAGTACGCGATCTACGGCTATTCAGGAGCCGCCCCTTGCGGAAGCGGTAGCGCGGCTGCGTCTTGTCGGTACGCGCAGCGGCGGAGCAGCACCATCTCCAGCGCGCGCTGGGGCGGCGTGGGCGAGGGTTCGATGAGCTTCGGCCGCAATTACACCTTGCATTGGACGGATTACTCGACGGCGCCCAAGTTGTATGAGTACGAAGACACTTGCACCGGCAGTTATTGCGCCGGCGCCTCTCCCGGCACCTTCCGGTGGGAATGGACAGTGCCCGATGGCGGGACCCAGGCCGTCAAGACCGGAATCAAAGACAAACGTAACAATTGGCAGGCTTATAGCTACAGCCCACCTTCGATCGGCGATGTCGGCGTGCCGCTGCCGTTCGAACGCACCGCCATCAAGTCCGGCGCCACCGATTCGAACGGGACCAATGCTCTTGAGGTCGAGCGCTACGGGTATTCGTACGGGGGCTCCGGCCAAAGCCCGCGCGCGTACGAGCAGCTGCTCGAACGCCGAGAGCGCGATTCGGTGCTCGCCCCGACGGGAAGCGACGACGCGATGGCTCGAACGAAATACTTCTACGATGTTCAGACCAACCGTCAGACCGCGGTGATGCAGTCTGGATGGACGCGCCGCGCTGGACCGACGCCGGGTTCCGCCTGGACGACCGAGAAGAAGTACCGGGCAATCTTCTATTTCTCCAACACGCCCTGCGCCGGAGGCGGAGCTGCCGATCCGCTCGGTCGGACGCTGGAGGCGCATGGGCCTTGCTGGGCCGATAGCGAAACGGCCGCCGACTGCTCCTCGACTCTGCAGACCTCCTATCCCGTTACCCGATACACCTACTGGCCGAGCACTGACTCATCGAATCGGCGAAACCGTCTGAATCAGGTGTCGCAATTTGCCGACGGTTGCCAGGGTTCGTCGTCGCTCGACGTGCAATTCAACAACTACGACGCATTCGGGAATCCAACCGAAGTCGTCGACGCAAATGGTATCTCGACGCTTCTTTCCTTCGAGGAAAATCGGGTCAAGTCTCGCACTGTGAATGGCAACACCACGCGATACTCATACGACAATGGCAAGCTATCGGTAGTTCAATACCCCGAGGGTAATTACGAGGTATTTTGTTATCGGACCGGGACGTCGGGAACCGGTTGCACCGGAGGCAACTGGTCCGAGAAGCTCCAGTGGCGCGCCAAGTCGGGCGTGGCCGATGCAGCGACCTGGTCAGAGAAGGTTGTGTACACCTACGCGTCCGATGGAACGATCGCCACGCAAAGCTTTCTCGACGGGTCCGGCCAGCTGCGACGAGTCCGCAAGTACGCCTTCGATCCGCAGCGACGGCCAACCGCCTCGAGATGGGGCGATCTGACCGATGTTCCCGAAGCGCGAGTGTATGATCCAGCCAACAACCTCGCCGGGATCGGCCTTTCGTACAACTTGCCCCCGGAGCTGTGCAACGGGCTCAGCGGCTCGGGGACACCGCTGTCCTCGGCGTGCTCGGCGCTGAGCTACGACCGAGCCAATCGGCTGACCCAGCTGGACGAGTTCCCGGTGTACTCGGGCTCCCCGACCCGAACTTGCATGGACTACGATGCGCACGGGAACATCACCAGCATCAAATCCGGTTGCACCGGAGCGTCGGCCTGCAGTGCCTGTACTCAACCAGCCTCGGCGTACAAGTACGATGATTTCGGCAATCTCGTCGAAGCACTGTTGCCGTGGACGACCGGCACCACGGACGGTCGAGGGCCAATTCGGTACGAATATGACGCCAGCGGCAACCTCCTGACCAAAGAGACGGAAACGATGCGCGCCGCCAGCCAGCGCCTCGAGTATCGTTACGATACGCTCGGCCGGCCCGTCTCAGCTTCGCGAACGTGGGCACTGCCTTCGCCCGGAAGTGAAACCTTGTATCGTCTCTCGTATGACGTGTCTCAATCCCTGCATTCCAGCTGCCCGCAGCCGGCGAATACCAAGGGCCGGCTGTTGCTGCGCGAGGACTCATTCGGCAAGACGTGGTACCAGTATGACGCCGAAGGCAGGCCGACTGCGGAGATAAGGCTCCGCGGCTCGACGACCACCTGCTCCGCCGATGTCTATGCCAATCCGCACACGTTTTACTCATACACGCTGAACGGAAATTTGTCTCAAATTGTCTATCCGCACGGCCGAACAGTGAGCTACCTTTACGGTACTCACCCCGCCGGCTCGACCACGGACCGCGTCTCCGATATCCGGATAACTACCTGGGATGGAACGGTCTGGAGCCCCGCCACCGTCATCTCGCGAGCAGCGTGGGAACCCTACGGTGCGCTGCGCGGCTATCAAATCAACCATCCAACGTCGGGCGACTCGAGCGCGGTCGAGTACGCGCTCGGAGATCGCGCCGGTGACTTGCTGTATACAAACTGTTCGGCGCCCTTCCCTTCCACTGACTACTCGGACCACAGTGGTCGGATGCGAGCTCTATGGGTGTCCACTGGAAACTTCACACCCGGCTCAGGGAACGGAGCTATTTACAAGCGATTCTACGCTTGGAAGGGAGACCAGGTCGCGGAGATCGCCACGTGCCTGCTCGGTGCCACTCAGCCCCGGCACGAGAAGTATCAATACGACCAGCTGCTGCGCCTCACCTCAGCCGACCGGCCGGCTGGCAATTTCGCGGCCACCGGCGGCGCCTTCTCGCAGCGGCTTTACGGCTATGATGATCGAGGCAACCGGACTTCGGAAACGAGCGATGCATGCAGCTACGCCCAAACCTACGGCATCAGCACGAGGCCGGACCTGCTCACTTCGCGCAGCTCGAGCTGCGCCGGCTCGAACCTATCGCGCAACTACCAGTACGACAACGACGGCCGCGTTTCTCAAATCCAAAGTGCAAACGACTCCAGTGGCTCTCCGGCAAACACACTGTCTTTCGACTACTCGCCCGGCGGTGCCGCGACGGAGACTGTCTATAAGGCGGTGAGTGTCAACGGTGCAATCTACGGGTACTATTACGACGCGCTCGGGCGCCGGCGCGCCAAGTCCTATCCCGGTGGCACAACTGACGAATACTTCACCGACCTGCGGAGTCAGCTCCTGGTGGACCAGGGTTCCAACACCGTGATTACGCCAGTTGGGTTCTACACCGTCGACGACTACGTTTGGCTCGACGGCCGGCCCCTGATACTCGTCCGCGGCAAGCTCGCTCCGAACTGGTCGCGGCTTCCGGACTCCAGCGCAGACTGCGCTCGGAACGGAGAGCCCGCGGCTTGCGGCGTCTACTTCCCGGTAACCGACCATATCGGTAAGCCCGTGCTGATGCTCGACTCATCGCGGAAGGTGGCCGGCGCAGCCGATTACGACCCCTTCGGGCACGTCAACCGAGTCTCATACAACGTTGATACACCGCATCCGTATGCGAACTCGAGCAATCTCACCATCGGAGACTTCACCCAGGCGCTCGGTGGGCCATCTGTGAACGTCAAACTCCGCGTCCTGTTTGACGTCGTCGACACGGAGCAAGACCACACCACTCTGCGAGATTACGCGTGGCTGATAGACGGCGACACGAGTACTTCGCTTACCGGACCCATCGGTGGCTACCACCGCCGTCGCGTCTGGAGCCCCTGGGTCCAGCCCTCCGCCGGCAGAGTCACAATCAAATTCACGTCAGACGCTGCAAACTGCTGTCCTGACGGCTCCGGTGGAATCGACTGCAGCTGTGGACAGGCGCCTAATTTCCCCTACAAGGGTGTGACCACTGAATCGCACGAGTACCAGCGTTATCAGCTCGGCACTGCGCCATTCTGGATGCCACTGAGGTTTCCTGGGCAATATTTTGATCCGGAAACAGACCTGTTTGAGAATTGGAATCGATATATCAACCCTATCCTGGGTAGATATCTCCAGTCGGAGCCACTGCTGTCAATAGTGCCGGCGCCGCTACATTCTTACTCATATGCTTTGAATAATCCCATAGACATACTTGACCCGGATGGTTTGTCACCACTTACCTTGGCCAAAAGAGTTGTTGGCGCAGGCATTCGCCAGTTGCGGGCGATCACTCGGGGTCAAGCGCTCCGAGGTCTAAAGCGGGGAGGCGACGTCAAGGCAGAGAGTCGAGCGATTGCCAAGAAACTTGCCAAAGACTACAGCAAGAACAATGGCGGATGCGGCAAGGTCTCGAAGCACCTACCCGAGGAACCGAAAGTTCCGCATTACCATGGTCTAGGTCCGAATGGAGATCAGCTGCCTGGACATATCTTTTTCGATTTCTTGATGTCGATCCTAGACTCGAATGGTAACGGCGAGATTCTGGATGCAGAGGACGTCTTTGATTTGTTCAATCCTATTCCAGGGCTCACATATCAGGATTATTTCCCTTCTCAACCAGTCAATCCATATTGTCCAGGATGCATATAGGAGAAACGCATTGCCGACAAAGGCTCTAAAGTTCCTCGTCGAGGGTAAGGCCGAAATGCACTTCTACCAAGTCATTGTGGTCTTGGCTGAGGGAATTGAGCCAGCTGTGGAGGCGCTCAAGAGATTCTTGCGTCGGGATAACGCCACATTCGTCGAAGTCGATAACGAAGAAACCGAGGAGGTTGATCTCGAGTCGATGCCTCCGGAGATGATCTTGCCCTGCCCAACTCCTGAGGGAGTGGTTGCCTTCGGTGGCCGAATATGGTTCCCCGACGGCGAACAGTAACGCGACCGCGGCTTTCCACGTCGCCGAAATAGCCTATGTTTAGGGCTGGTGATCACCGAAGCAATCTTCCGTTCCATAAGGGCTGATACCTTCGTGTTGAGAATTCCGGAAGCGACGGCTAACTAATGGGCAAGTTGGCGCGGCGATCGAACTCCACGGGACGCGTCTGCGCATTCTCAACGTCCTTGACCTTGGTACTCATTGTTGGGATCAAAGTCGATTATTCGAGGAGAGCGCGTTGGCAGGACTACATCCAGAACACACTGGCGACATGCCGGGCGGCCTACGAAGAGTACGGCCCTTGGGAATCGGGCGGTGCGATATGTGGATCGGTCGATGTCTACTTAGCACCATACTCGCGACTGTCCTTCTTATTTGTCCCGCATGTTCAAGCGTTCCAGGGGAGCGGTATGTTTTACCGGAAGGATTTAGAGGTTGCCTGGAAGTCGAATACGGTGTCCCCGGTGCTCCGAGGCTGACCGAAATTGATGGATTGTACGTCATTAAAGTGTCGCGACCAAATGAGCGCATTCAGACTTCGAGTCGAGGTTCGGGGAACGGAGAACAACGGAGGTCTTTTATGAATCACACGGCGAAACACGGAGGGGCAGCCCTGGAATTGGAGGCTCCACCGGCAGCTCACTCACCGGACCCATCGGCGGCTATCACCGAGGTCGCGTCTGGAGCTCCTGGGTACAACCCTCCGCCGGCCGAGTCACAATCAAATTCACCTCAGATGGCGCGAACTGTTGTCCCGATGGCTCAGGTGGAATCAGCTGTGGCTGCGGTCAAGCGCCGAACTTCCCTTACAACGGTGTTACGACCGACTCCTACGAGTATCAGCGATTTCAGACAGGCACAGTACCATTCTGGACTCAGCTTCGGTTTCTCGGGCAATATTTAGATCCCGAGACGGATCTCGTGAACAATTGGAATAGATTCATGGATCCATCCGCCGGGAGATACGCACAACCAGAACGCGCCGCGCGCCTCCCGCGGCTTCTTGTGCACAAGGCGCTTATCGGACAGAGGATCTACGGCTACGCTTATGCCAATAACAATCCTGTGAATTCTTGGGATTTTGATGGACTGCTGCCACCGGACGGCGGCGTAACCGACCGATTCATAGATTCACAAATGGAGACTGTTCACGCCTGCAATGCTGGAGACCAAAATAGCTGTAACTTCTTAGCGGGCCAGCTTTTCATCGCCTCTTCGGGCGCGGCATTCATTTCCCTACCATTATTACCAGAACTTCTCGCAACTCCAGCAGCTGCGCCAATAACGGCAGCAGCGACTCAATGTGCGGCTAGAGCCAAACAGTATCTCGGTCCCTCCGGACCTGTATTCGGACGCCAGTACGGGCTATTTAATAGCAATGATCTTTTCAGGATCGGTTGGGGCTGGAGCCAACCGATGCAATCGGAGGTCTTTCGAATTTCTATCGGTGGGCCGAACATGCCGAGTTGGCTACCGATCTGGTGGCATATCGACCTGTTCTACCGTTGAGGTCAGCTGATTATGGCAGCAAGAATGACACGCGAGGAGGCTGCTGGCTACATAGAGAGGTTTCTTGCGGGGACCGACGGCCCGAAAGAGTGGGATTGGTTCATTACCGTTCGAAAGAAGGATCCTGAGATTGAGAAGATTCGCCTAATCTGTGCAGGCTTGCCGGAAGCATATCCCCCGATAGGTCGGGAATATTGTGGCCCAAGCGGGCTCCGGGTACTCCGCGAGTTGCTCCATGAGCTTCGGCGTCCAGAGTAGACGGCCGACCTATTAATCCTCTTGACTATTCGGTCGACGAGGTGACGACGAAAGCCGTTTTTGTTCGACATAGTGGACACCGAGCAGGATCACGCCACGCCGCGAGACTCCGCCTGGCTCGCCGATGGCGACACGGGCAGCTCACTCACCGGACCCATCGGCGGCTATCATCGTGGTCGCGTCTGGAGCTCTTGGGTCCAACCTTCCGCCGGCCGCGTAGCAATCCAATTCACGTCAGACGCCGCAAACTGCTGTCCCGACGGCTCCGGTGGAATCGACTGCAGCTGTGGACAGGCGCCTAATTTCCCCTACAAGGGTGTGACCACTGAATCGCACGAGTACCAGCGGTATCAGACAGGCACTGTGCCCTTCTGGACACCAGTACGCTTCCCTGGACAATACTTCGATGCTGAAATGGATCTAGTCGAGAACTGGAATCGATACTACAATCCCTCGATCGGACGCTATTCGCAGCCAGAACCCTTGCTCCGCCAGCCACGCTACATCGCCGCGATGGCCTTGCGCAGCCACTCCGTTCCCAGCTACTCGTATGCGTTGCACAATCCAATTCGGTTTTTCGACCGTAACGGCTTATGGGCGGCGGGAATATCACTGGACGTCGATCTGATTTTTCCTCTTCTGTCTGGCGGAGGAGGATCATTTGGGATCAACCTCGTCTACACCTCAGAAAATGGCCTCGGTCTGTTTGTGTACCACCCGTCTAAAGGCAGCTTCGGCAGGCTTTTCGGCTGGGCTGAGCCTGCAGGTTTGCGGTGGTCCCGGTAAGGGACCGTGGTCTGGCGAGTTTGATAACTACTCTGGATCTTTTGGACCTATTACTGGTGGATACTATGAGTCGACCACAGGGCCTAACGATCCAGCAGGATACGCAGGCTTCTTTGGTGGCCTTGGAATTGGCGCTCCCGCGGGGCTGAGCCAAACCCGAACAAATTACATTTCACTACTTGGTGGCAAATGATCGCGGTCATGACTGCTCTTGTTGTATGGCCGATTGCCTCACTGGCTTTGCTGCTGGGCTGCCGCGCCATCTTGATTCTTCGTCTGGCTCATTCGGGGGTGCACGTACGTTTCGTCTGGACGGGAGTCCCGGGGTATTTGGAGCGAACGTATCTCGAAGCACCTGAGAATGTTCGACTTCGCTTGGCCAAGCTACAAAGATGGAAGCGACTGTTCTTAGTGAACCTAGTTGTCTCTTTGATTCTCTGCTTTTTTGTTGCGGTCCCTGTCCTATTGAGTCACCGCTGATTGCCAGACCGGTGAACGCTTGATTCGGCAGATGCTTAAGGTCGCTGGAAACAGAACTCCGTGAGCAGTTCTCCAGCAGGTAGAATGACGTCGAGTGACCCTCCATCGGCCTTTGCTCCCGGGTCTGACTGAAAGATCACAATGTCTGCCTGGATGCTGTGCCAGTAAACAATAGGCTTGTATCCTGCATTTGCATCGTATTGGGGGCTGCTATTCTTATTTATCCAGCCTGCTCAAAGTCGCCGAGCGAGCGCTATGTTTTGCTGGCGGCTGGGCTTAAGATCGGTGTTTGCCAAACGTGCGAGAAAAGCCGATGCTCAACCTTCTTCCACTTGCTTGTTCCAGGTGGTAAGTGGGTGACGCGATGACACGGTTTAAGCTATACAGTGGCCCCCCTAGCCCAGAGGATGTAGCAATGACGATTGAAAACTTCCTGGCGGGCACCGGCAATCCCTATGATTGGGACGACTTTCTGAGCACCTCTACTGGAGACGAACGTCTCGACGAGATTCGTGACGAATGCGCCAGGGTGCGGGACCGGTTTCCACCGACAAGACCAGGCGTTTGGTGTAGCGATGACGGTGCAATGATCTTGCAGGCTATTGCTCAATCTTTACGCAAATCCTCAAGCTGATTCGATTTGGACTGGCGTGGCACCCAGCATCCTACTTTGCTCCGTTAAGGGAACTGCCTCCCAAACCAGACTGGATTGGCTATTCGAGCACAAGAGTGGGAATGTAACTGCCGTTGCAGCCCGATGAGTCATATTTACCTCCAATGCTTCCACCGAGCATCGTAGAACATCACTCGACGAAGCCCGATCACGATTTAAGGCGATGTTAGCGGGGGGCGAGCTCAGTTCGAGCTTTAGCGTTGCCGGTGCTCACATGTAACAACTCGTCGCGTGCGTGTCTGCGGGCGAGCATTCGTTACGCTGTTGTAACGACCGGGCGGGGCTGAGGGGGGCAGATCGTCTAGGGCACCAATCGAATTGAAAGCCCAATGATTTTGATCGTTTAGGCAGGGGATCGACAAGGGACTCGATTCATGATCTGAAAACGTTCCATCCACATTGCCTGGAGGGAACAAAGTGGAGCGCTGGCATCCGCCACAAGAATTGAGCAGGCGGGAAGAATTCATCATTAAGCGACTGAAGCGGACGCGGAAATTGTTTGCGTTTCTACGTTTGCACCGGCACGAGCTGTTGAGTGAAGAGTTTCAAACTGAGCTGGAACGGATGTACCGGCAGACCGGAGCCGGCGAGGAGCCGGTAGCGCCGGCGCTCTTATGCATGGCGCTCATTCTTCAGGGTTACCTAATCTAAGAGTGTCGGACGCGGAGGCGGTTGAGCTCACGGTGATGGATAGGCGTTGGCAACTGGTGCTGGATTGTCTGGGAGCAGATGAGCCCGCCTTCGCACAAGGGACGCTGCAACAATTTCGCGAACGGCTAATTGCGTGGGACATGGACCGGCGACTTTTAGAGCGGACGATTGAGTTGGCAAAGGAGACGAAGGAGTTCGACTGGAAGGACAAACCGTTTTGCATTTGAGGAAATTGTACCTCACGGGATTCCACTCTCCGAGATTGACGGAAACACATGGGTAATTGAGATCCGATCGGATGGAGCTTGGGAATCAGTATTCTACTTTTGCCACGACCCACCTGTGGTTCTCCTTCAATTCGAATCTCTCTCCCAGTTTATCGATGCGGTTGGCCTCGGCCAACGATTACGAGAGACGTCTGAATCGCTGACGTCCGAAATCTGGAAAGCAAATCAGCCTGGACTTAGAGTTGCCGATGCGGGAAACTCGACTGATACGGAAATTGCGCGCTTTGCCTCGTCTCTCCCAGCCGGCTTTGAAATATTTGATCTCAGGCAGCCATCTCAGCTCAGAGGTTTCGCTTCCCGGCGCGGAGGCCCGACCGGAGATTGTCGAAGAGCAGGCACCACATTTCTTTTTGCGTCGACGGCGGCGCACGCAGAAAACGCTAGTGCCATGCTGCACCGGGTAGCGATCCGCCGCGGAGTCAGGGCGGATAGTAGAGCAGACAGCCGCCTTGGGTGGCCAAGGGGTGAAAGTTTCGTCTATCCTGAGGTCTCTTGGTTATGGCAAGAATCACACGCGAGGAGGCTGCTGGCTACATTGAGAGGTTTCTTGCTGGGACAGACGGCCCCAAAGAATGGGATTGGTTCATTACCGTTCGCCAGAAGGACCCCGACATTGAGAAGATTCGCGTTGTCTGCGCAGGCTTGCCGGAAGCGTATCCCCCGTTAGGTCGGGGATACTGTGGCCCGAGCGGGCTCAGCGTACTCCGCCAGTTACTTCATGAGCTTCGGCGCCGTGAGTAGACGACTCACCTTTCAATTTCATTTGGACCATTTGGTCGACGGGAGTGAATATGAAGATCGACTTTCGGACCGGGAGTTCTTTAGACAAGAGATTGTAGCGGAGGCAAAGAGATGGTTGACCGATCGAGTCAGTGACAGCTGAGCGCGCAGCTGGTGTCAACTGCGTGGTAGGTTGGGTCGAGTCCGACTGATGCTGTAAATTCGAGAAGTGCGCCGGTTGATTTCAATTTGTGAGTTCTTTTCCTCGCCTGCTTTCTGAAGGTTACCCTGGAGCACGGCCTTGCCGACTAAGGCTCTAAAATTCCTCGTCGAGGGTAGGGCCGAAACGCACTTCTACCAAGTCATCGTGGTGTTGGCTGAGGGAATTGAGCCAGCTGTGGAGGCGCTCAAGAGATTCTTGCGTCGGGATAACGCCACGTTCGTCGAAGTCGATGACGAAGAAACCGAGGAGGTTGATCTCGAGTCGATGCCTGCGGAGATGGTCTTGCCCTGCCCGACTCCTGAAGGAGTGGTTGCCTTCGGTGGGCGGATATGGTTCCCCGATGGCGAACGGTAACCCCAGTGCTGGACGAATCCATGAGCTATGGTCCTAGGCAGCTTGCAGATGATTTAAAACTTCTTCAAGGGATGCGGATTGAGGCCAAACCTGACCTGAAGGCCTGGTACGAGGAAGCTCGGAAGGTTCAAGGACGAATAAGGCAAGTTCCTGAACTCCCCAACTCCGTTCCGGAAGCCGTCTGGCATTTCTTAACTGACGCAGATGCATGGTCGAAGGACGCCCACTACAGGATGAGCCAAGAGCGGCAAATTTCGGCAATCATTAAGCAGCTCGAAACGGACGATGCGCTCCTGTAAACACAGACTGAGCCCGCCATTCCACCTTCTTATTCGATATACCCAATCGCCCGAACAGAGCCCAACGTAGATTGGAGCCTGGCTCAAATAGCTCGCGGACGTCTCCTTGTCCTTTTTTCAACTCTTAGCTATAGCTTGCCCTAAATCAGGACACAGATTTTCCGAGCAAGAACTGGTCGGTACGTATGACATTTCAAAACTTGGAACCCCAGATTCGCTCACTTTGCGGCCCGACGGAACGTATCGCTACGAGAGGCTGGCAAATGGAAGGCCTATTCAGGAGGATGGGCACTGGGAAATTTATCACACGGGAGGTGGTATTCAGTTAAAGGTGACGAAACTGTGTATCACATGGGATGTACTTGGCTTGCCATGCTTGGAGCGAGTTTGTCAAGTGGAGTTGATTGGCAGGAAGATTGCGCTCGATATATATTCGGATGACGGCTTATACTATGTAAAGCAGGACGCAACGTGGCTGAGGTTGATATCAAGCTCAACATCGCCCCGGGTTCGTCGGGGGCTGGAGCCGATGGGGTCGCACGGAAGGCGGCGGGCCGGCGAGTCCATTTCACTCCCAGTCACTTCCAACCGGTTGGAAGTGAAGAGTCTTCTTGACCAGCGTGCGCCACATTGAGTAACACGCCGCGGCACCGAGGGAGGGACGATGACAACAAAACCAGCAGGTCGGGAGGCCAAAAAATCAGATTCCAAACGGGAGCTGGAAAAGGAGCGCCTGGCAATCCGGGAGCTCCTGACCAAAGGCGAAGACGAGCACTGGCAAATCGGCGTCCACTACAATCGGGTAGTGAGTGGCCATCTGGCGGAGAAGACCCGCGAGTACAAGTCAGCACGGGAATTCTTCGCCAAGCATTTTGCAGACGTGCCGCAGTCGACGCTCAGCCTCTATGGCACGATCGCCAAAACGTTTTCCGAAAACGTTGCCAAGAATTATGGCGCCTCACGGCTGAGCGTGTTGCTAACGTACGAAAAGGTGGCGGGCTCGAAGCTGCCGAAGGGCGACCCGGGTGCCACTCCCATTCGCATCCCGCAAAAAGACGGATCGATGAAGGAGAAGCGGTTCGCGGATTGCACCCGCGACGAGCTGCAGGCGGCCATTCGGCACCATCGAAAAAAGGACGGCCCACCGCCGGATGTGGATCCGTACGACAAGAAGATCCTCGATGTCGTCAAGAAGGCAATTCGCGATATCGAGGGTGACCCGCCGTACATCGAGATGAAAACTTTCAGCGATCCTCATTGGACCTTGCTGATCGATTTCAGAGTTCCGGTCGAGAAACTGGAGGATCTCCGCGACTCGCTCGACGCGGCGTTTGGGAAGGAGGGCACCCACCCGGCGGACAACGCCGGCTGGAACCCGAAGACAAACCAGACACCGAGGCCACGCCCGCTCCTGACTTGGTGAGAGCGAAAATGCCGCGCCTGTCCCGGCGCCTCGCGTGCCGTGAATGATACGGCGACGGTGGCTCAGCGCCCACCGAGCTGTTTGTACAGCCACGCTTTGGCCAGCACCCACTCGCGCTTGATCGTCGCCAAAGACAGACCCAGGACGTCCGCGATGTCCTCCATGGTCAATCCACCAAAGTAGCGCAGCTCGACGATGGATGCCTTGCGCGGATCCAACTTGGCCAGCCCTTCGAGCACTCCATCCAGGCTCACCAGATCGACATTGGCGGGCACGCTTTCCGCCACCTGTTCGTCGAGCGGGACGTCCTCTCCGCGGTCCCGCTTGGCGGTCCGAAGGCTCCGCGCGTGATCCACCAGGATTCGACGCATCGCCTGCGCGGAGGCCCGAAAGAAATGGGCGCGCCCCTGCCACTGCACGTTCTCCTGTCCGACCAGTTTGACATACGCCTCGTGCACCAGCGCGGTCGTCTGCAGCGTGTAAGCCTTCCGCTCGTGACCAAGGTACTGATGCGCCAGCACCCGAAGCTCCTCGTAGATCACCGGCATCAGCTTCTCGAAAGCGCCCTGATTGCCGCGACTCCAATCGATCAGCAGACCGGTGAGCTGCTGCGGGGAGCTCTCGGCCACCACCACTGCCTGCTCGTTCACCGGTTTGCGCTCAGCCATTGCTCCACTTCCGATGCTTCCTTCTTGTAGGCATCCCCCGCGGCGATGAAGGCCTCCTTGGCCTTCTCTGCCAACACTCGCGCGCGCCTCGGCTCGCGCTTGGCGGTGGTGAGCGCGCGCGCCAGGCCGAATCGCGCCTCGCCCAGGAACGAGGGTTCACCCTTCCTGGCCTCCTGGATCACCACGGCTCTCTCCAGCGTTTCGATCGCCCGCTCCACCTTCCCGGCCCCCAGGTACGACTGGCCGAGCCCGGTCAGCGCGTACGCCACCTCGGGGTGGTCCGGTCCGTTTGCCTTCTCGGAGATCCGCACGGTGCGCTCGAAAACTGAAATGGAAGCTTCGTACTTGGACTGAAGGCGCAGCACGTCGGCAATGTTGTGCAGGTTGCTGGAGAGCTGGGGATGAGTGGGCCCCAGGGCCCGCTCCCTGATCTCCAGTGATTTTTGGAAATAGGAAATGGCCTGGTCGTATTTGCCATCCGCCCGCATCACCACCCCGATGTTGATCAACGTCGAGCCGAGGTCGGGATGCGCCGGGCCGAGCGCCCGTTCCTTGATTGCCAGGGCACGCTGGTAGTACGGCAATGCCTCGCTGTATTTGCCTTGTCGACGCAGGGCGATGCCCACGTTGTTCAAAATGGCAGCCAGCATCCGATCGTCATCCAGCCGTTCCTGGAGAGCCAGCGCGCGCTGATAATTGAGCAAGGATTCATCGTAACGGCCCTGGTTTTTTTGAAGCGTTCCCAAATTGTTCAAAAGGTTGGCCATTAATTTGTCATTGCCGCCGAGCCGGTCGATCAGCGCCAGCGCGTGTTGTGCGAAGAGCTCGCCTTGCTCGTATTTCGCCTCCATCGCCGCCAGCCAGACCAGCCGATTCCCGGCGCGAACCGCGACCTCGTCGTCCCGGCCAGACTCGGCGAGCAGCACCGCTCTGTTCAGGGTTGCTTCCGTCGCCCGATAATCGCCGCCGAGGCTCTGGGCCATTCCGAGTTGGAACAGCGCCTCCGCCGTCACCGGAGCATAGCGAAGTTGCTCCGCCTCGCCCGCGCTGGCCTTCGCCAAGGGCAGCGCATCGGAATAGCGGCCGGACTCGAGCATCGCCTTCACCGTGGAAAGCCTGCTGCGGACATCTTCCACCTTGGTGCGTACCCGCGGGTCGGTCGGGGGTTTCACCCGCGTCTTGAGCAGCTCGATGTTCGCGCATGCCTCGAGATCGCTCAGGCCCTGGGCTCCATCCACGGCCTTGGCCACCAGCTTCTCGTCCGCGGAGGCATAAAGAGAGGCCAGCGCTTTCAATTCCTGCATGCGTTGCGACAGGCAAGCTGCGCGCAGATCGAGCAGCTCCTCGGACTGTTCGCCGCGGATCCGCGTCGCCTCGCACGCCTCGGTCTGCATCGACACCCACCGCCGCGCGTAGTCATCGAAGATGCGCTGCACGCCGCGCACCGCATCGGCGGCGAACGGTTTGCCGGTGGAAAGGAAAGCGTTCTCCACCGCCGTCCGCTGCGCCGCGTCCCAGGCGCCGGCCAGACTGCGCTCGGCGCCCTTGCACACCTGCTGGCGCTGAGACCTGATCTCGTACGCGCCCCACGCTCCCACGCCTACCAACAACGCGATGCTCCCCACCGCCATCGCCCGCCGGCGCACTTTGCTGGGGTCGCGCTCCAGCGCTTCCAGCAGCGCAGACATCGAAGGATGGCGCTGGTCCGGGCTGGCCCGAAGCCCGCGAAGCAGCGTATCCCGCAACCAGATCGGAACGTGGCTCGATCCCCGCACCGGAATCGTCTGCCCCCGCTCGATCGCGGAAAGCCGGCTGTCAACGTCGTCGCCGCCGAAAGGCAGCTGTGAATACAACGCCTGATACAGCGCGGCGCAAAAGCTGAACTGATCGCTGCGCGCGTCCACCTCCAATCTCTTCAGCTGCTCGGGCGACATGTACGCGGGCGTGCCCATGAAGGTCCCGGTCTTGGTCATCAGCACCGACAGCGCACCGGGTTTGTTCAACGAGCTCGAAGGGGCGGCGGTCTTTCCCGGCAGCGCGGCGCCCTTGCGAGCCAGCCCAAAATCGAGAACGCGGATTCGTCCGTCCTTGCCCACCAGCACGTTGTCCGGCTTGAAGTCGCGGTGCACCAGCCCAGCGGAATGGGCAGCGGCGAGGCCGCGGCCGGCCATCGCAAACGCCCCGACGATCTCGCGCCGGTTGCGAGGCTTCTCGTCCAGCCAGCGGCGCAGCGTGCTTCCCTCCACGTATTCCATCGCTACGAACACCTCGTCGCCGATGGTTCCCACGTCGTGGACCGCGATCACATTCGGATGCGACAGGCGCGCCATCGCCTTGGCTTCCCGGAGAAGTCGCGCTTTCCCATCGGTGTCGTGAGACTGTTCGGGTGACTCTGGCCGGAGCAGCTTGATCGCGACCTTGCGGTCGAGCTCGGGGTCATAGGCGGCGTACACCACGCCCATCCCGCCGGCGCCCAGCATGTCCAGCACCACGTAGCGACCGACGCTCATCCCGCGCTGAAATTTGGCGTGCTCCGGGGAGCGGAGAGTGGATGAGGCTGGCACGGGCCGGGCTGCCGCAGGGTCGCGGATGAAATCCGCTGCGCGCTGTCTCACCGTGGGCGGCACCGCGGGCGTTTCCAGGAAGGAACCGGCCTGCTCTTGCGCCGCCAGCAGCGACTCCGCAGCTCTGTGCAGCTGCTCGTCGCCGGCGCATTTCTCCGCGAGGAACGCCGCTCGCTCGCTGGGATCGTGCTCCAGGGCTGCCTTCAGCAGTCCGTCGACCTTTTGCCAATACTCCGGTGTCATGCCCGCGCCTCTCCGGCTGGTGAGTCCCGACTCGAGGGCTGCTGCCCTCGACGCCGCGCCGGAAGAACACACCTCTGCCCCGCTGCTTTGCCGGGAAAGTAGGAGGTGATTCCCACGCGAGTCAAATGGGGCATGTCCGTTCAGCCCGAGCGTAGTGCCGCAGGCACGGAGTCGAGGGCGGTAATGGGCGACCCCTCGACTCCGCCGCATCCGTTTGACCCGAGCGTAGTGCCGCAGGCACGGAGTCGAGGGCGGTAATGGGCGACCCCTCGACTCCGCTTCGCTACGCTCGGGGCGAGCGGTGTTTTCGGTGCTCGACCATCAAACAGCGGTTCTGCACCACCTTGATCCCGGCTTCAGCCAGCCTCTGCGCCGCGGCGTCGTTGCGAATCCCGAGCTGGAACCAGACGGCTTTGGGCCGCTTCGCCAGCATATCGTCCACGTGGGCATCGATGTCCTGCGGCCGCCGGAAGACATCGACGAGGTCGATCTCTCCCGGAACGTCGATCAGCTTGCGGTACACCGGCCTTCCGAGAATCTCCTTCGCTTCGGGGTAGTAAACGGGCACCGGAATCACATCGAAGCCCGCCGAGGCCAGGTAGTGGGGTACATAGTATGCCGGCTGGTCGGCCTGTTTCTCCGTCTTGATACCCAGTACGGCGATGCGCCGCGTCTTCGCGAGCAGCTCCCCAATTTCGTCGTCCCTTTCGATCAAATTCTGCCGCGCGTTCATGCGGATGCCTTATCTCGAAAGAACCCGCCGCGCGAGCGAATCGACCTAGGGGTGCCGGACTTTCCCCGGGGGCGCATTCTCCACCGCGTCCCGCCCGATGTTTCGGCGATCGCGCACCGCGCCGTCCTCCTCGTCCAGGTTCCCCATGGCGAAGCGCCGGGCCGCCTCGGCGAAGTCGCGCAGGACCTCGTCCTTGGAGTGGTACTGCGCCTTGGGCAGGGACTTGAACAGGTTGATCACGTCGACCGTTGCTCCATTGTCCGCGGCGATCTTCACCAGCAGCTCCCTCCAGATCGGGTATTCCACCTCGTCCAGCTGCGCCGCAGGCGAAAGTCCGGGGTTCTCGGTGCTCCGGTGCTTCATGTCTTGCCTTTCGTCGCCTTTGAGGCGATCTATTTCGTTGTAGGCCCCAAACAGAAGTTGGGAACCCGGGCCTCGGTTGGCCAGCGCGGCGCTTTCGATCGCTCGCTGCCCGGGCCGCTTCCCGTTCTGCAGGGGTAACGAGGCGGCGATGGAACTGCAAGAGTGGATTCATCGGAAGCGCGAGCAGCTGCCGCATTCGGCTCCGGTGGACCTGCGCAACGTCGCTCCCTCGATCAAGGACTTCCGCCAGGCGGTTACCACTCAGCGCGGACCGCTGGCGGTCGTATGCGAGATCGCGCGTGCGACCCCGGAGGAGGGTTGCCTCGCCGACGCGCTCGACGTCCCGCGTCTGGTGCAAGCCATGGATGCAGCTTCGGTCTCGGCGATTGCCGTGGCAACCGACCCCATCGCCTGCGGCGGCAGTGACGCCGAGCTGATCAACGTCGCCCGGATCGCATCGATGCCGGTCATCGCGCGCGACCTGTTTCTCGATCGAGCGCAGATCTATCGCGCCCGGCTGAATGGAGCCGACGCCGTGCATCTGATCGCGGCCGCTCTCGGCGCCTCCGATCTGCGCAGCTTGATCGACGTGGCTTCAAGCACGCACATGGCTGCGGTGGTCGAGATTGCTTCCGAGGCCGAGCTCGCCGCCGCTTCCTCCGCCGGGGCGCGAACGGTGGTGATCCCAGCGTTCTCCGAGGGAAGGCTATCGCTCTCCAACGCTCAAGCGCTCCTCCCCAAGATTTCCCGGAGCATCACCGTTTTGGTGCGCGGTCCCTTCAACCGCGCTCGGGACCTCGAGCTGCTTCGTTCGCGCGCCGACGGGATCTGGATGGCAGGTCCGCTGATGCGCGCAGGCGATCCCGCGGCATTTCTCCGACCGTTGGTGGAAGCAGCGGAGAACGGCTAGGACGCGCTCATGGAAGCCAACGGATCGGAAATGGTGTTGAGCGTTCTGTCGACCGCCGATCAGCTGCTGGACGGGATGATCCAGCAGCAGCGTGAGAAAGTGTTGAGGCTGGCGCGCGAGGCCATTCCCCACATCAGCCCGGAGGACGTGATGAACCCCAACGACTTTCCAGAGCTGAAAGCGCACCCCAGCTTCGACTACGAGGACGGGATCTTGGCCGGGCTGATTTCGGCGCAGATCGCTCTTCGCGCCGAGCTGCGAAACAAACTTCCGTCCCATCAAGCTCAGCGGTGACCCGCCGTGGCCTCTCCGGAACAAAGGAGCCCTCGGGAGCGTTTGTTGGCAGCGCTGGATGCAACGCCGGCTCGATTGGATCACGCGGCGCTGGCAATCTCGGCGCTCGAGTACCCGGAGGTGGATACCGCGGCGTTTGACACCGCGCTGAGCTCCTTGGCTGCTCGAGTGGCCCGCGCTGAGTCCGAGGATCCACTGACCCGGCTCCGAAGACTGCGGCAGGTTCTCGCTGACGAGGAGAGATTCCGTGGAAACAGCGAGGACTACGACGCGCCCGAAAACAGCTTTGTGAACATCGTCGTGGAGAGCAAGGTCGGGCTGCCGATCACCTTGAGCGTGATTTATCTGGAAGTGGCGAGGCGGGCAGGAATTCCGCTCTTCGGGGTCTCCTTCCCCGGCCACTTCCTCGTGGGAAGCCAGGTCGGCGACGACAAGTGGATCCTCGACCCCTTCTACGGCGGTCGAATTCTCACCGAGACTGGATGCAGGGATCTGCTCAAGCAGGTGGCGCCGCAGGCGACGTTCAGCGCCAAGATGATCGCGCCCGCATCCGCGCGCAGCATCTGCTACCGGATGCTGAGCAATCTCAAGCGCGTCTACATCAACGGCGGCGATGCCGAGCGCGCGCTCGGCGTGATGGAGCTGCTGCTGGCCATCGCGCCCGATCATCCAGGCGAGCTGCGAACCCGCGCGACGATCTTCGCCTCGCTGGGCGCGTACCGATCAGCCCTGGCGGACGTCGAGCGTTGCTTGGCGCTCTCGCCGGACGCACCGGACCACGAAAATCTCGTGCTCACCGCGAAGGCGCTGCGGCATCGGCTCGAGTACTTGAACTGACGAGGTTTCATGGGGTCCAACATTCTGCACGAGTGGAAGCGGCTGAGCAGTCGACTGGTTTACGACTTCAAGATCTTGAAGGTACGAGAGGATCGCGTGGCAGATCCTCGCGACGGCCGCGAGTACCCGCGCGTGGTGATCGATTCGCCGGACTGGGTGAACGTCATTCCGGTGACGCCTGAAGCCAAGGTGGTTCTGATTCGCCAGTTCCGATTCGGGATCTGGTCCACCACCCTGGAGATCCCTGGCGGAATTGTCGAGCGCGGCGAGGATCCTCAGCACGCGGCATCTCGCGAGCTGGAGGAGGAGACCGGTTATCGACCGCGCGAGGTGGTGCTGCTCGGCAGCGTGCACCCCAATCCGGCCATCCAGACCAACCGCGCCTACTCATACCTGGCGTTGGATTGCGAGAAGGCCCACGCCGGCAAGCAAGACGTCGGCGAAGACATCGCGGTCGAGCTGTTCGATCGCTCGGCAATTCCGAATCTGATTACCTCAGGGCAGATTACGCACGCACTGGTGGTGGTGGCCTTCTTTCTCGAGCGCCTGCGCGCCGACGCGCGAACGGCATGAGTGCGCTTGGCTTGGCAGTTTTCATTTGATCGCGAACGAATACAGTCGATCCGTGCCGGCCACGTAGATTCTCCCCTTGGCCGCGATGGGAGCCGTGTAGCGAACCACCTCGCTGGCGCCCTCCGCTTGCGCGATCAGCGCTCCGGTCTCCGCGTCGAAGCCGTAAAGTACATTGTCCCCACTCGCTCCGACCACCCACACAATTGATTCGGAGGTTCCATCGCTGGTGGTCACGATGGTCGAACCGAGGCCAGGCGCACTGGCGCACCACGCGGTCGAAATGCTGAGCGGCGAGGTATTGATTCGAACGCTGGAGACGTTTTCACCTCCAGGACAGCCAATCACATATCCAAAGCCGGAGAAGACCAGGTATGTTCCCTGCGCGGTAGCGTACGCGGACGGAGTTGTAATGATAACAAAGTTGGTAACAGGTTGGGCCAGGAGCGCGCCATCGATGCCTCCCAGATTGGAGCGGTCGACCAGGTAGATTTTCGCGTCCTTGCCGAGTGCGGCGACAAGCTGGATGGACCCCTCTCCCGGCAAATCAAATAGAATTACGCCACTTGCGCCGAGGTCCTGATCGTACGCATCCAGCACAGGCCAGTCCGCTGGAACAAAATAATCAGCCGACAGACCGCTGAACGTGGGACCGTCCTTGAAACGGAGAATCGCTTCACCTCCACCCCAGTCCGGCTCCTTGCCGGTGGTGTTCCCGGTTGCCACGAAAAGCGAGCTGCCATCCGAGGCAACGCCGCTCTGCGCCCAGATTCCACCGCCCGGCACCTCCGGCCTCCAGGCGCCGACCGAAGCAGGATCAGAGGTTGAGACGCCAACCAACCAACCGCGATATTCTCCGCAATCGGTGTAGCTGCCGTAGGGCACGTACACTCGGCCATTGAGCAGGGTCAGCGCTCCTCGTTGGCTTTGCACAATGTCAACAAATCCGGGAACTGAGCTACCGATGTCTACCGGCCAGCCCGGCACCGTGCTGCCGTCGTCCAACGACAGCGCATACAACAAATGTTTGGCGTAGCGCCGGTCATCGGCTGTCACCAGGTCGAGGTAGATCCGGCCGGCGGCATCATCAATAACGGGAGTACCGCTAATTCCAATCGGGTCGAACGTTCCGCACGGCCCCAGAGAATCAAGCAGCAATTGCCGTGGCAGCGGAGGGTTGAGTGTCCTCCTCCAGATGACGACTCCGCTTGATGCATCGATGGCGAAGGCCTGATTTTTCTCGGTGACCACCAGCACCAGATCGGAGGCGAACCCATGCCCGTCGAGAAATAGAGGCTGCGCGTTGACGACTCCCTCGATCGGCGTGCTGAAGTCGAGATGAATTCCTGCTGCCGCGTTTCGAGTAAAAGCGGGATCGACGTACACTCCGCGGCGGGAGGAGCCGTTGTGGTGCTCCAGCACGGAGAAGCCGCCTCTCGGTCGAGGATGATCACCTCCAGGTGGAACATCGTGGGGGGGATTATCGGCGCCGGTATCGTCGGGGGGCGAGGCTTGTTCGGGCGACTTTCGCGTCCCGCAAGCGAGCAAGAACAGCGCGACGACAAAACTTAGCTGAGCAAATTGATACAACCTAGCTGCTCTCACGATCCGCCCGCCTTGGAAAAGAGCAGCGCAAAATACTCTGCACGCAATGCGTTCCAGACAGCTTCCTGGCGGAACTCTTTCCAGACACGCGCTCGGCCCGCTTCGCCGTGCTCTCGCCGCAACCGGGTGTCGATCCGGTAGCGCGCGATCGCTTCCGCCAGCTCCGTCTTGTCCCGGGGGGAGACAAGGGTCCCGGTGACTCCGTCCTCGACTGCGTCGACACAGCCGGTGGTGCGCGTGGCGACAACGGGCAGTCCCATCGCAGCGGCTTCCAGGATGGTAGATGGAAAACCTTCCCGGTAGGTGGGCAGCACGAGCAGGTCCATGGCCGCGTACAGCGGGGGCGTTTCCCAGTCCAGACCGCGCAGCGTGACGCGCGCGTCCGAGCGCAGTGCGTCCAATACTTCCGCGGGCACCGGGTCTTGCGTCTCCACAGGTCCGACGATCAGGAGCCGCAGATCGGCGAACATTTCGCGCAGCACCTGCCAGGCCGCGGCCAGCTCGACGATGCCCTTGTCCCGTACCACCCGTCCGACGAACCCGAGCACGAATGCATCGTGGGGAATTCCAAGTGCGGTCCGCGCCGCGGCTCTCGTTCGCGCATCGGCCGGTTGAAAGCGTGCTACGTCGATGCCATTGATGCTGCCGCGCAGCAGGACGCGGGTTTTTTCAGCGAGACAGATTCCTTCCAGGACTGCAGCATCGCGAAGCGAAGCGCTGACGCACAGTACGCGATGGGCGAGCATGCAGGAGATCTTCTCGGTGCAGCGAAGCAGGAAGCGGCCCAACCCCCGCCGAGTGGTGAAGCGCAAGCCGTGAAGGTGATAGATCCGCACCGGAACCCGCGCGAACCAGGCGGCGATCATGCCAAGGAGGCCCGCCTTGGGCGTGTGGGCGTGAACGACGTGCGGGCGAACCGAACGCAGGATGCGGGTGATCCGAAACACCGCTACCAGGTCCCGCAGCGGCGTGATCCGGCGCTCCATCTGCACCGCGTGCGCCCGGGCTCCCTCGCGCGCCGCAAACAACTCCAGCTCGTCGCCCGGCGACGAAAGAATGTGCAATTCGATGCCCCATTCGCGCATCTGGCGCGCCTGTCCGCTGAGGAAGCCAACGGACAGCGCGACCGTGGTCAGGTGCAGAAGCCGGATGTGCTCTTCCTGCCGCGGCGTCGGAGTTAGCTCGGAGACCGCGTCAGCCCGGGCTCGAATGTCCGCAGGGGGCATTTGAACTGCATCTCCGCGAGCCGCCAACCGAGCGGGTCGCGGCACCATGTCCGAGGATGGTCGAATCTGTCAACGCCAAGGACTGGCCAATGTGCGCCGAGCGGGTTTGCGCCTGTTCAGTGGCTCCGCGGGCCGGCCACCGACTTCAGCGTGCCGGACGCTCGCAGTCGTCTGATCTCTTCCATGATCGCGCGGCACTCGTCGTCCGTGTTGTAGAAGTGCGGAGAGATCCGGATCCCGCCCTGCGGGCGCCAGTCGATGATGAAGCCGCGCTCGATCAGTCGCTGGCTGGCGTCTTCCGAGTGCTCGAAGTCGACGCAGACGGTTCCGCCGCGGCGGTGCGGTTGCCGGGGAGTGTTGATCCGAAGCCCTTGCTCCCGCGCCAGCTCGATCAAGAGCGAGGTTTGCCGCTGGGATTTCTCCCGGATCGAGGGGACGCCGACCTGATGGATGATGTCGTAGCCGGCGCGGGCCGCATACAGCGCCGGCACGGATGGCGTCCCGCCCATGAACCGATGCGCGTCGTCGGCATACTCGATGTCGCCGAACCTGAAATCAAACGGTCGCTTGTCGGAGAACCACCCGGTCACGGTCGGCTCGAACCGCCCGATCAGATCCTTCCTTGTGTACAGGAAGGCCGCGCCAGAACCGCCGCAGAGCCACTTCACCGAGCCGCCGACCAAGAAGTCCACCTTGAGCGCCTGGACGTCGATCGACACCGAGCCGGTCGCCTGGTAGACGTCGAGTATCACGTAAGCGCCGTGCCGATGTGCCGCTTCGATCACCGGAGCGACGTCCAACAGACCCGAGGATCGGAACAGCACCAGATCCACCGCCACGGCGATCGTCTTGTCATCGATGGCCTTGATCAGATCCTCGGTCTCGATGTTGAGCCCATCGCGCGAGCGAACGATCTCCATGCGAGCGCCGTGGCGCTGCTGCGCCAACCAGTTGTAGGCGACGGACGGAAAGTTCAGCTCGGTGAGCACCACCTTGTTTCGCGGTCCGGTGAAGTGGAGCCCGGAGATGAGAATGGAGGTCAGGGTGGAGACGTTCTGGTGCATGATCGTCGTGCCGACGGGAGCGTTGACGATCGCGCCGATCTTCTCGGCCGTCTCCGCGACCATCGGCAGCCACTGGTGCCAGGCCACCACGCCCTCCGACGCCCAGAGGTCCGCGTAGGCTTTCAAGTTGTCATAGACCTTGCGCGGCATCGCGCCGAGCGAGTTGTTGATCAGGTAACCGGCCTTGCGCTGAAGGATGGGAAACTCGGGGCGCCATTTCAGGAGGGGATCGTCGGACATGTTCGGGCTCAAGTTAGCGGCTGATCTCGGCAGCTCCAAGCCGATCCTGTTTCACCGGCGCCGATTCCAGGTGCCCGAGCGTCCGCCGCTCTTGTGCTCGAGCTGCACCTTCTCCACCACCATCCCGCGGTCCACGCTTTTGAGCATGTCGTAGACGGTCAGCGCGGCCGCGGAAACGGCGGTGAGCGCCTCCATCTCCACGCCGGTGCGGTCCACCGTCTTCACCTCGGCGCGGATCTCCATCCCACGGCTGACCGGCGTCACCTCCACGCTCACTGAAGACAGCGCGATCGGATGGCACAGCGGAACCAGCTCAGGCGTGCGCTTCGCCGCCATCACGCCGGCGAGCCGCGCGGCGGCAATCACGTCGCCCTTCTCCACCTGTCGCTTCCGCACGCGCTGGACCGTCGCCGGAAGCATCCGCACGCGAGCCGTTGCCACCGCCGTCCGCTCGGTCTTCTCCTTGCCGCCGACGTCGATCATCTTCATGGGCGTGCGAGCTCCGCGCTAGTGGCCCATTGCTGACTGCGCAGCATGGAGGAGGTCGTCTGCGATGTCGTCCGGATCCTCCAACCCCACGGACACCCGGATCAGATTCTCTCCAATTCCCGCCGCCTCGCGCTCGGCCTGCGTCATCCGGCGCGCGCTGGCGGTCGCCGCGTGCATCACCAGCGTCGTCACGTCCCCCAGGCTCGGCGCCGGCTTGGCGAGCTTCACGCTCTCCAAGAACCGGAAGGCCTCCGAGCGACCGCCGCCGCGAAGATGAAACGCCAACATGCCGCCGAACCCGCCCCGGAGAATTTCCTTCGCCACCCCGTGCTGCGGATGCGTCGGCAAACCAGGATAGAGAACCTTCTCCAGGTGCGGCGCCCGCGCGAGGCGTCGCGCCACGTGCTCGGCGTGCTCGCAGTGCGCCCTCATCCGCACGGGAAGCGTTCGCACGCCGCGCAGGGTGAGCCACGCCTCGAAGGGGCCGAGGACTGCGCCGGTGAGCACTCGCGATGACTTGAGCGGCTCGATTCGCTCAAGGCTTCCGCTCACCGCTCCGCCCAGCGCGTCGCTGTGCCCGTTGATCCACTTGGTGGTGGACTGCACCGCGTAGTCCGCGCCGAGCTCCAGCGGCCGCTGCAGCACCGGCGAGGCGAAGGTGGCATCCACCGCGAGCGCCGCGCCGATCTCCTTGCACGCCTTGGCGATCGCGCGCACGTCCGGCACCGAGACCAGCGGGTTGGTGATGCTCTCGACCAGCACCAGCTTCGGGCGAAGAACGAGAATTTTGCCGGGCGCATTCGGCTCGGCCAGCGGCACGGAGTGAAGCTCGACGCCGCGCGAGCTGAGCACCGACTTGAACAGCGCCCGCGTCGTTCCGTAGCAGTCGAACGGCATGACCACCCGATCCCCGGCGGCCAACGGCTGCACGTCCAGGAGGGCCTTGAGCGCCGCCATGCCGCTGGCGAAGGCGGCGCAGGCCTCGGCGCCCTCGAGCGCGGCGATCGCTTCCTCCAGCATGGCCGCGTTCTGGGCCAAGTTGCGCGCGTAGACGAAGTCGGCGCCGTCGAGCGAGCGGTCCAGGTCGTCCGCGTGCTCGAAGTAGCTGACCGAGGCGAGGTGCAGCGGCGGCGCGACGGGCATGGACTTGGACGCGCGGCCAGCGCTGCCGGCATGAATGGCCAGCGTTTCGGTCTTCTTGGAGCTCATTCGCCCCTTCTAGCCTTTTCCCTGCTCGGTGAGCCAGCGCTCGGCGTCCATCGCCGCCATGCAGCCCGTCCCCGCGGCGGTGACGGCCTGTCGGTAGTAATGGTCCTGGACATCGCCGCAGGCGAAGACGCCGGGGATGTTGGTCTTGGTGGAGTCAGGCAGCGTCTCCAGGTAACCGATCGCATTCATCTTCAGGACGCCTTCGAAGAGCTGGGTGTTGGGCCGGTGGCCGATCGCCACGAACAGCCCGGTCGCCGGCAGGTGATGCACCGCCCCGCTCTTCACGTTCTTGATCAGCGCGCCGGTCATCCCGTTCTGGTCGCCGACCACCTCCTCCACCACCGAGTCCCAGATGAATTGAATCTTGGGGTTCTTGAACGCCCGCTCCTGCATGATCTTGGATGCGCGCAGCTTGTCGCGCCGGTGGACCAGCACCACCTGGCGAACCAACTTGGTGAGGAAGGTCGCCTCCTCCATCGCGGTGTCTCCGCCGCCCACCACCAGCACGTCCTGGTTCTTGAAGAAGAAGCCATCGCAAGTGGCACAGGCCGATACGCCCCGGTTCTTGTATTGGTCCTCGCCCTTGACGTTCAGCCACTGGGCGGAAGCGCCGGTCGCGATGATCACCGTCTCGGAGCGGCACTCTCGGCTCTCTCCCTGGACGTAGAAGGGACGGCGCTTCAGGTCTACGTTCACCACGTTCTCCATGTAGATCTCTGCCCCAAAGCGCTCGGCCTGCTTCTTGAATCTCTCCATCAGCTCGGGGCCGGTGATGCTTTCGGGAAATCCAGGATAGTTCTCCACGTCGTTGGTGATCATCAGTTGTCCGCCTGGCACCCGCTGCGGATCGTCCTCGGCGGGGCCGCCGGCGAACACCACCGGCGCGAGGTTGGCGCGCGCCGCGTAGATCGCCGCGGTGTATCCGGCTGGACCGGAACCGATGATGGTGACCTTGTTGATTCTTTCGGCCAAGTAAATCGCCGCTCCTTCCCGGGGCTGATTAGCAGGGATTGCCCACAGAGGTAACTTGCTTCAGCGTCGCAATCCCCAAAAAGTTCAGCGCGGGCACGGCGGTTGCTTCAGGCGATGGATCGTCGAGGGGGCAAGAGCCGCGTGAACGAAGAAGCCCAAAAGAGTGCCCAGGCGTCCGAGGTCTCGGCGACAGGCGCCGCGCCACGGTCCGCGCGGATGGCTCAGCGCGTCCAGGGATCGCGGGAACGCCTGCTGGAGCTGGGTCCCGCAGCGCTGGCGGATGCAGAGCTTCTGGCGGTGTTGCTGGGGACGGGCACCCGCGGACAGCCCGCTCGGGCAATCGCCGAAAGCTTGCTGGCAGTCGGACCGGGATTGAAAGAGCTCTCCCAGCGCGAGGCGCGTGAGCTGGCGTCGCTGACCGGAATGGGACCGGCCCGCGCCGCGCAACTGGTGGCGGCGCTCGAGCTTGGGCGGCGCGCGCAGAAGGCCGTTGAACGTCGGCCGCGGCTTCGAACCGCAGCCGAGGTCCACCGCCACATCGCCCCTGCGCTGAGCGGCCTGCGGCGGGAGGTGTTCCACGTTCTTTCCTTCAACTCGCGCAACGTGCTTCTCAACGATGCGCGGGTGGCCGAAGGATCGATGAATTCTTGCCCGGTGGATCCGCGCGAGGTGTTCGGCGCAGCGATCGCCGCCCGCGCCACCGCCATCGTGCTCGCGCACAATCACCCTTCGGGAGATCCGGAGCCCTCCGCGGTTGATTTCGCGCTGACCGCCCAGCTGGCGGAGGGCGGAAGGATCCTGGGCATTCGCGTGCTCGATCACATCGTGATTGGCGACGGCTCGTTCGTGTCCCTGTCGGAGCGCGGCTGCTTTGCCGGCAGGCCCGGCGTGGCGCGGATCGCGTCCAGCGCGGGAGAGAAAGAATGATGGCAAGATGCGCCGCATGGTGATGCCCCATCTGGAGGAGGCGCGGCAGGGATTGGTGCAGCACTTCGGCCTTCACGGGTTTCGCCCCGGGCAGGCCGAGGTGATCTCCTCGGTGATCAACGGCCGCAACGCGGTGGTGGTGATGCCCACCGGGGCTGGAAAGAGCCTCTGTTATCAGCTGCCAGCGGTGCTCCTGCCCGGAGTGACGCTGGTGATCTCGCCCTTGATCGCCCTGATGAAGGATCAGGTCGAGCAGCTTGCCGCGAAGAACATCCCCGCCACCTTCATCAACTCAGCGATCGGCGATGCGGAACGCGCCGAGCGCATTCGCGGCTTGACCGCCGGCGCGTACAAGCTGGTCTACGTCGCTCCCGAGAGATTTCGCAGCGGCGCGTTCCTCGAAGCGCTGGCAGGGATCCGGGTGGATCTTCTCGCGGTGGACGAAGCGCATTGCATTTCTCACTGGGGCCACGATTTCCGGCCCGACTACTCCGGTCTGGGACAAGTCCGGAAGCGATTGCGCCCGCCCCGCACCGTGGCGCTGACCGCAACCGCGACGCCGGAGGTCAGGGAAGACATCGTCCGGTCCCTACTGATGAAGGACCCCCAGGTATTCGTCGCCGGGTTCGATCGAGCGAACCTGTCTCTCGAAGTGTTGCCGGTCAGCGGCGAAGAGGAGCGCCGCGCTGCGTGCGCCCAACTGGTCGCCGAGGGTGGCTCGGGCATCATCTACTGCTCCACGCGCAAAGCAGCCGAGGGGATGCAGCGGGCCTTGACCTCGAGCGCACCGCGCACGGTCCTCTACCACGCGGGCATGGAGGACGACGCGCGCCGGCGAGCGCAGGAAGCGTTCATGTCCGCTCCCGAGGCGGTGGCCGTGGCCACCAACGCTTTCGGGATGGGAATCGACAAGCCGGACATCCGGTTCGTGGCGCACGCCAACATCCCGCGAGCGGTGGAGGCGTACTACCAGGAGATCGGCCGGGCCGGCCGCGATGGAGGGCCGGCTCGCGCGGTGCTGCTGTTCAACCACGCGGACGTGTTCACGCAGGAGAGGATGATTCAGGGGAGCCATCCCACCGAAAGCGTGTTCGCGGACATCTGGAACGCGCTCCAGGAGACCGAGGAGTTCGACCACGGGATCAATGCTCTCGCCGGGCAGATCAGCGCATCCGAGTTCGAGGTTTCCGCGGCCCTGCGCATCCTGGAGCGAGAAGGGAAGATCGCCCGAGCGGGACGCGGTGAGGGACGCTACCGGATCCAGCTCACCCCCAAGGCGCGGCAGGCGCAGCCTCACGCGCCGGATGCCAAGGCCTTGCTGTCCGCGCTGGTGCAGACATTTCCCGCGGAGAAACCGGCGCTGGTGGCGCTCGCCGAGATCGCGCGGCGCGCCCAGCTTTCCGAGGCGCAAGCTCGTCACGCGCTGGCGCTCCTGGAAAAAACTGGCGCGGCCACGGTGCGGCGCCCCTTCGCCGGACGCACCATCCGCGCCTTGCAGCGCTGCTCCTACGCGCAGCTGGGGCTGGACCTTTCGCGGGTCCGAGAACAGGAGCAGCGCTCGCTGCTGTTGCTTCGCCGGATGACGGATTACGCCTATGCGAGGCGGTGCCGCCGGGCATTCATCCTCCGCTACTTCGGCGAAGCCGGCGTAGCTTCCAGCTGCCAGGGCTGCGACAACTGCACCGGGCAGAGGCTCTCCAAAAGCTCCGCCGCGCCCCGCCGACCAGCCGCTCGCCTCGATCGGGCGGGGCCGCATAGCGCGCTCGCCGCGGGGGAGCTTCGGAGGTGGCGACGCGCTTTGGCGCGCGACCTCAACATCCCCGCCTTCATCATCTTCAACGACGCGACGCTGTTGGCGATCGCTGCGGCGCTGCCTACCGACCGGCAGTCGTTCCTCGCGGTGAAGGGGACCGGCCAATCGCGCTGGGAGCGGTTCGGACCCAAGGTGGTGGAGATCTGCGTCTTGGCGCGCGCCGCGGCGGAGAGGCGCGCCTAGAGAAAGCGCGCCGCTTGCCACTGCCACAAGCGGCGCACCATCCACATCGCCACCCCCAGCGCGATGGCCAGGGCAAAGATGATCGCGATCACGGTGGCGCCGAAAATCACCCGTACCCAGACTTCCGAGATTCGTCCGTAGACGTAGTACTCGCGCAGCGCGCTCATCGCCCCCAACAGCTCGAGGGCACGCGCGGGCAACGCTTCCAGTGCCAGCGAAACCCGCTCCACCCAGGGCGACGGACGAAATCGGCGCCAGCATTCGATGCAAGCTCCGGTCGCCAGGTACAGCACCGAGAGCAGCGAGGCGTTGCCGACCATGATCTGCGCGAGCGAAAGCCGAGGGGATTCTGTTTCCACGCTACCTCAGGGCGACTTTCTTTTTGAGGCTCGCCAGCTGCCGCTTGACGCGAAGTTGATCTGCTGGTCCGCCTCCGATTCGCAAGAACATCTGGTAGTGTTCGACGGCCTGCGGTCGGGTCTGTTCACTCCTGGCCAGCGCGTCCGCCAAAGCCAATTGCGCCACCCCGTGGCTCGGCTCGAGCTCCACCGCCCGTCCGAGCGCTTCCCGCGCCTTGCCATCGTCCTTCTGCCGCACCGCGATCAGCCCCAGCGCAAGGTGCGCGATTCCCGAGTTGGGATCCAGCGCGATCGCCTGCTCTGCCGCCTTGCGCGCGTCCTTCAGCGAACCGCCGAACGTGAGGGCTCGGGCGAGCGTGGATTGGGCGAACGCCTTGTTCCATACTTGGGGCGCTTTCTGCGCCAGGTCCGACAGCTCGCGCGCAGCCACTTTTCCTCCGGCGGTCAAGCGCGCGTAGTAGACCCCAATCCGGCCGCACGGGTTGCGGCCGTCCTCGCGCACAGCGGCTTCATAGGCCTTGAGCGCGCTCTCGGGTTTGCTGATGCGCACGTACGCCGCACCGGTCTCGCAAAGCGTCTCCGCGTCCTTGGGGTTCATCTTGCTCGCGCGCTCCAGCTCCTTGAAGCCGCTCTTCGGCTCGCCGCGGGCGAAGAACACCATCGCCCGGGTCCGATGCGCCTCGCCATCCGGGTCCAGGCTCAGCGCGCGCACGATGGCGGCTTCCGCCTCCTTCACTTTGCCCGCCCGCAGCAGCGCCAGAGCCAACGCCTTGCTGGCCGCTCCCGACGAGGGCTGCTCGGATCGCCAGGCCTCCAGCTGCGCGATCGCCTGCTGCACCTTTCCCGATTCCAGATAGGCGCGGCCCAGCGCCTGGCGCGCCTCGCCGTGGTTCGAATTTCGCTTGACCGCCTGCCCGAGCGATTCGATCGCCGCCGGCACCAACCCCATCGACAGCAGCAACCTGCCCAGGGCGCAGGGGGCTTCGTACTCTTCAGGATCCTTGATGGCCTCTTCGAATTGCGCGCGCGCCTTTTCCACAGCCCCCCTTTCCCAGTACACCGTCCCCAGCGCCACGCGCACGTCGCTCTTGGCTTTCCGCGATGCTCCCACCAGCTTCTCCAGCACCGCCTGGGCGCGCTCGGGCTGGCCCTCCGCGGCGTCTGCGAGCGCCAGATGGATTGCTGCCTCGGTGGGAAATTTTCCGTTCACTTGCGTCCGCGACAGCTCGACGCGCGCGCGCTTCCAATCCTCCAACTTGGCGAAGGCCATCCCGCGCACCAGGGAAATCTTCCGGCCGTCGGGCTCGGCGGGAAATCGGCTGAGCAGCTCCTTTTCCTTGTCGCGGGCGATCAGCACTTTGCCCAGGCCCTCCTTGGCTTCTTCGCTTTTCGGCCTCAAGGACAGCGCGGACTCGAACGCTTTCTGCGCCCCATCCATCTTTCCGGCAGAGCGGCTCGCTTCGCCCAGCGCGAGATAGAACTCGAACGCGCGCGGCTTGAAACTGCGCACGCCCTCGGAGAGCTTGCTGATCGCCTCATCGTATTTCCCGCGCCAGGCCAAGAGGCGACCGAGCGTCAGCTCGCGGCGGGGCTGGAGCTCCGGCGGCAGCAGCTCGTTGCCTCCCAGGTCCTCCACCTCCTTCAGCGCCTCCTCCAAATCTTGCGACAACTCCAGCCGAACCTCAGCGGCTCCCAAAACGCGCCCAGGGTGCAGCGGCGAGATCTGCCCGGCGGTGGCGTAGAACTTGAGCGCGGTGGGAAAGTCGCCGAACTCTCGGTAGTAGTCTCCCAGCGCCACCAGCGCGCGAACGTCGGCGGCAGAGGTATTGAGCGCCCGGCGGAAGCGATCCACGGCGCCCTTGGAGTCCTGGCGCGAGAGAAGGATGCGCCCGGCCAGCTCCTGCACTTCAGCCTGCTCCAGCCTGGACTCGAGCACCGCCTTCTTCAGATCCTCGCGGGCGCTGGGCTCCGCCAGGTAGTAGCTGCTGGCCAAGGCGAACCCGGGAAATCGCTCGCGCACGCGCGGACGATCGAGAGCGGCGCGGCCCTTGGCGCGGTCCTCCGCGTCGCCGCCGTACTCGGCGTACAAGATTCCCCGCGCGTACGCGGTGAGCGCCCATACCTCCTCGCTCCCGTCATCCATCTGCGCCGCGTGCGCCAGGCGCTCCAGCGCGAACTGGTACGACTTGCGCGCGTCCTGTGCGATCGCTTTCTTGGCGTTGGCCAGATCGTCTTTGAGGTCCTGACCGTGATTGGCGGCGCGAATGGTGACGTAGAAGCCCACGCCCACCGCCAGCGCCACTCCGATCACGGTGCCGACGCCGATCTTCAAGCCGTGCCGGGCGAGGAACGAGTGCTGCGCCTCCATTTCCGCGGTGTGCTCGAGCTTGTCCCGCAGCTCCTGCTCGTACTTCCTGGCGATCACTTCCGCCTCGTGGCTGGAGACGCGAGCGCGCGGCGCTTCCACGGCGACCGCTGTCTCCGGTACCTCCGGCACCTCTTCGAGCAGAGCGCGCCGCACCCCCGAGTCCGTCACTGGAATAAGGAGCGGCGGCGCCGCGGAGCCGTCCAGCACCTCCGAGGGAACTGGCCCGGTCATCTCCTCGGTGTTCGCGTCGGAATGGCCCTGCGCTTCCGTCACCTCTACTTGCGTGGGCTCCGCCGCAGCTGTGGCCGGCGAGGGCGCTGGAGGTTGCTGTTTGGGAAGGGCGGCATCAGCAAGGAGCTCGTCTGCCGAGGAATCCGCCAAGACGGGCGCGGGTCCGCCGGCCACAGCCCGCTCGGTCGCTTCCAGCCACTGACGGAGCCGACCGTTGTTGGGCTGGAGCAGCGTCGCTTTGCGCAGGAGCGGCAAGGCAGAGCGGTAGAGCCCCTTCTGCAGCAGCACCTCGCTGATCAAGCTGTACGCGTAGGGGTTCTCGCGGTCGAAGGCGAGAGCGCGATCGAACTGCTCCATCGCCTCCGCCGGCTGGCCGAGGCAGATCAATGCCTTGCCCCACAGCACACGGCCCATGATCGAGTTTCGGTGATGGCTGGTCCCCGATTGGCAAACCTCGATCGCGCGCGGATAGTCGCGCGCCTCGATCAACGCCTTGGCGAGCTCCACGAAGACGGCGGAGGACGGGTCCTGGGCGAGGATCTGCTCGTACCTTTCCACCGTCGACTTGGGCATTACGGAACGCGCTCGAATAGGCGCAGTGCTTCAACATACCACCGCGCGTCAACTTGTTTCGACCGCGGCGAGTGGTAATGTCTCGCCGTGTCGCACCCGTCGTCCCGCTTGTGGTTCGCCGCGGCGTTGGCGGTTTGCAGCGCGTGTGCGCACATCAAAAGCGCCGCGGATCTCGAGTCCCTCAAGGCGGCGGCGGACACCTTCCATCAGCGAATCCGCTGGCGAGACTTTCGCGGAGCCTCGGAGTTGATCGCTCCCGAGCAGCGCGCGGCGTTTCAGGCCGCGCGCGATCAATTGCGGGACGAGCGCGATCTATCGATCACCGATTATCAGCTGGAGGATGCGCGGCTCTCCGCCGATGGATCCACCGCCGTGGTGGTCTCGCGCGTGAGCTGGACGCGTCTACCTTCTCTTTCGGAGGCCAGCCAGCTGGTGACCTCCGAGTTCGTTCTGCGCGACGGCGCGTGGCTGCTCGCGCACCAGAGCGGCGGACCGTTTGCCGAGCTGAGCGCGGGCGCTTCGAAGGAGAGCAAAGCGGTGCGCTGAAAAGAAACCGCCCGCCGTCTCGGGGCCGGCCGAGGCGGCGGGCGTCGGAAGTCCCCCAATGGGACTTCCTACCAATTCAAAAAGTCACGCGTCGACCCGACCGGGCACAACGCTTTCGGATGAAAAATTTAGCAAGCCGGGTGCCATTTCCCGTCCAGGTCGATCAGCTCGGGATTTTGCCGCCTTACGACGAGCAGCCCCCTTGGAGGTACCGAACTGAACCCAAAGGCGCGCGACATGCTTGTCAGTATCCACATTTCCTCACACCGTTTTTTTTGCTGCGTCACTTCGTACCCGCCTCCGACGGCGTGCGCGCGGGGCTTATTCATCGAGCACGGAGTGAATCGTCTCGCGCATCGAGTAGCGAGGTTTCCAGCCCAGGTCCTTCGCCCAGCGAGAGCCATCTACCGCGCAGAGGAACTGGATGTGGTCAAGCTCCGGAGGCGGAAAGCTGGCCAGGTGATAGCGGAAGAGGAATTCCAATGCGGGGCGCGCGATCGGGTGCGGGACGGGGATCGGCGTACGGCGCAGCTCGCGAAAGATGGTGCTCAGCGGGACCTCGCCTGGACCGACGACGTTGTAGACGCCCTTCGCCTGGGGCCGCAGGGCTTCGACCATTGCGCGGGCCGTGTCTTCCACGTGAATCAATTGCACCATCGGATCGAAGCCGGCCAGCACCCATGGATACTTCAGTCGCAAATAATTCGAGGGGGCGTTCTTGATGTGCGGCCCGACGATGTGAACGGGCCGCAAGATGACCGTCTGGATGTTGGGATGCCGCCAGAAGAAGCCGTGCGCCAGCATGTCTACCGCGATCAGGTCGCGAACTTCGGAGAAGCGGCTGGCTGCCATCAGCGGCGAATCCTCGGTGAGAAAGTTCGAATTCTCCGGCGAGGGGCCGTAGACGTTGGCCGACGAGAGCACCACCACCTTCTTCACGCCGTACTTGGCGCAGTACTCGAGCAGCCGCGTGGTGCCCACCACATTGAACGAGTGATGCTCCTCCTCGTTCATTCGAGGGTCGTGCATAATCCCCATGTGGATCACCGCGCGCACCTCGTTGCGCCGAAAAACGTCCTCCGCCTTCTTCTTGCGCAAATCCAGCTGATGCATCTCGATATCTTTCGGTTTGCCCAGGAACGGTCGGCGGTCGAGCCCGATGATCCGCTCGCTCATGTGGAGCAACTTGGCCAGAGTGCGGCCCAGGTTGCCGCTGATCCCCGTCACCACCACGGCCGGTCTCATTGCGCCGGTTATAACAGCCGCCCAGCTACCTGAAGATGTGTTTGCGCTCTTGCAGGCCGCGCTCGATCATCGCCTGCAGCTGCGTCTTCACCACGGCCACCTTCTTGTCCAGCTCTGCGTCTTCGTCATCCGGCCTTCCGGAGAAGCGCATCGGCTCGCCGAAGTGGAGGTGATATTTCGTCGGCAGCGGCAAGGGGACGCCTGTGGGCGTGAGCGGCAAGTATGGGAAGCCGAACAACTTCGCCAGCGGTTTCAGATTGATCAGCGCGGGCGCCTGCTCCTCCGCTCCGATCACCGCGATCGGAAGGATCGGCGTATTGGTCTCCAGCGCCAGCCTCATGAATCCCAGGCCGAAGTCCTGCAGGCGATACCGTTGGGGCCAGAGCTTTCCGAGGCCGCGAATGCCTTCCGGAAAGACGAGGATCGCCTCCTCCGCGGCGAGGAGGCGACGGCAATTCTCGGGTGTTCCCACGATCTGTCCCACCCGTGCCATGAACGTCGAAACGTACGGCAGAGTCTGGACCCATCTTTCCACCATGCTGCGAACGACGCGCGGAGGATCGGCTTCGATCAGCATTGCCACTTCGATCATCGCGCCATCGAGCGGCAGTTGCCCCGAGTGGTTGGCCACCAGGAGCACCCGCCCCGGCGGAACTTTGGAGATCCCGTGGGTCTCCACCCGAAAGTAATTCTTGTACAGCCAGAGGAACGGCGCGATCGCGGCCATCGCGTAATCCAGATCGAACCCGAAGGGATCCACGCCGAACTCGTTTTCGACGTGCGCGATCTTCGAGATGCGCTCCTCCAGCCCGTCGCCCGCCATCTGGTCCGTCCACTGGCGCAGCGCCCGTTTGGCCGTATCGCCCAGTTGCTCCAGCATGATCGGTCGATAGCGAAAATAGCCGGTGGACTCAAGCCCTGCCGGCCAAGCTGGACCAGAAGAAATGAGCTGCCGATCAGGCATCGCGATTCACGCTCGGATTGATACGCGCTGCGGCGTCTGCGAGCGTGGTCAGCTCGAAGTCGTCCTTCATCATCCGAAACAGCTCCCTCAGCCGGGCGACCTTCACTTCGCCGCGGACGGTGAGGTCCCGCTGGTGGCGCGCCAGCTCGGCCGGGATGCCGTCGCTCGAGTCGAGCAGATCAACCGCGTGGAGCTCGAAGTTGAAGAACTTCGATTGGCGGATCGAGCGGTACAAAGAGCGCACCGGGCCCGGCGGAAGCGTGGCTACCAGCGTGCCGATGAAGGGCATGCGCGCAATGCCGCTGGTCGCAATCGGCAGCTCGATCATTTTTCCCGCGCCGCGGCGATAGGGATCCTCCGGGTTTGGGAAGTACGGGTCGCGCGGCGCCAGCAAGACCTTCGGCGTGTCCAGCATGGCGCGCGACGGCCGCCCGAGAATCGCCAATGCTCCCATCACCGCCGCCTTCGCCGCGTAGTAGGGCGCGGCGGGAAAAACGGACGAGTCGTAGCGGTACCCTTGATCGCAGAGCACCTGGTACAACGTTGCGTTCAGCGCGTAACCCGGCGCCCGGAATCCCAAGGGCCGTTCACCCAGGGTGCCGGCGATCGCCTCGGCGGCGCGCTCAACATCCCTGGCGATCGTCACATCGGGTCTTCGCGTCAACCCGTAGTCGTGCGCATAACTGTGATTACCCACTTCCAGGCCAAGCGCGCGTGCCTCGCGAAGCCTGGCGCGCGCAGGCTCCTGTACCAGATCCTCGCCGACGGCGAAGAGCGTTGCCGGAAGCGAAAGCTGCGAGGACAGCTCGAGGAAGCGCTGCAGGCCGGCGGTGTAGACCAGCTGGCGCGCCGGCTCGTCGAGCATCGACTCGGGCAACCCGTGGATGCGGCAGTAGTGCGGCAGCGAATCGAGATCCACGGAGATGCAGGCCAGGGCCACCGTCAGCCCCCGCGGATACGGATCACGTAGACCAACTTGGCCACGTTCTTCAACACATTGGGCACCCGCTTGAGCAGATGCACCGAAGGCTGGCGCTTCTCGTGCAGCTGCACCGGAATTTCCATCACTCGCAGCCCCTGGCGCCAGGCGCGGATCACCAGCTCGCTGGCGAACACGTCGCGATCCACCACGCAAGAGCGGATCACCGGGACCAGCTTCTCGCGCCGGAACGCTTTCAGCCCGTGGGTATCAGTGCCGCGGAAGCTGAGCGTGAGCCGGAGCAGCTTGGTGTGTACACGCGTGGCCAGCCGCCGCAGCAACGGTCGATGATCGGTGGCGCCTCGGGCGGCTTTCGATCCAATCACCATGTCCGCCCGATCGGCTTCCAAAAGCGGCAGCGCCGCATCGTAGAAAGCCGGATCGCACAGGTCGATCTCATCGCAAACCACCAGTTTGCCCCGCGCCTCGAGGATCCCCCGCTTCAGCGCGGCGCCGTAATTGGGCGTCTCCGAGTGAAACCAACGAATGCGGGGATTGGCTTGCGACAATTGCTGCAGCACCTGCGGTGTGGAGTCGATCGATCCGTTCTCTGCCAGGATCAGCTCGTAGTCCAAGCCTCGAGCATCGAGGGCTTCACACAGCTCGGCTGACGCCGAAGCCACGAAGGATGCCTCGTTGTAGACCGGAATGACTATCGAGATGTAGGGCGAAGAATCTGCCATGGACACCCGGGGTCAGCTCAGTCCACCAGCTTACGCGCGCAGGCGCGCCCCGCGATGATCGCGTCCTCCATCGAAGAGTACTCCCACTGGCCATATCGACCCGCAGTCTGGATTCCCGCGAGCTCCAGGAATTTGAGGATCTCCGCCTTCGACGGCCCATACTGCTCATCGTACAGCACGTAGGCATGAGGTATCTCGTTCGCGCGTGCGAAGAGAACGTCCTCGCTTTGATCAATCATCTGCGAGCGCATCAGATCCTCGATTGCGTGCTTTTCGCACTCCGCCTTGGAGAGCTGGCCGTGATGCGAGTACTCGACGTAGAACGAGCAGGTACCCTCGGGAGCGAGCGGCGGATAGACGGCCGAAGGTGAGCCAATCCGATAGGCCTTGAACTCCGGCTCGGGCAGATAAATCCAGTGCCACGGCTGTCGGTTGCGCCCGCGGGCGCCCACGCTCACATGAGTCACGGTGGTGGCGCGGAGCTTCTTCGCTGCGGCGATGACCTCCGCCGGCACCTTCGAGCCACCCGCAGCCAGGCGTGCAATCAGCGCCGGCAAAGCAATCGTGGAGATCAAGTGCGAGTAGCGCAGCACCTCTCCATTCGAGAGTGCAACCGTCTTTTGCTTCCAGTCAATCGCGGTCGGCTCGGTATTGACGGTGACCTCCCCGCCTCGCAAGTCTTTGAGAATCGCCCGGGCGAGGGATTCAATCCCGCCTTTCTTTGGATACAGAAAACTCGCATTGTAACCAATGGCGTCGGTGCCGATCCCCAGCGCGCCCTCCACCACCTCTTTGAGAGTTGGCTTGGGGACGAAGCGACCACACCACGCGGCGGAGAGCTCGGCGGGGGACACCGTCCACAGCTTGCGGTTGTAGGGAATCATGAAGTTCTTGGCGAAGCCCGCGCCCATGTATCGCAAGATGAACTCTTCGAAATTTCTTGGCTCGCGCTCGCGCAGCGCACGGCCCTTCTCGCCATACTGCGATTCCACGAACTCGATCAGATTCTCGGCGATCACCTCGGGTGGAAGCCCGTGCGTATTGACTTGATAGGGGAAGCGGGTGAACACGCCGCGCGAAAAGATCGCTGCGCGGCGCTGGATCGAAACCAGGGCACCGGGCAACCACTTGGTGGTCACCAGCTGCTTGATCTCCGGATCGCGCAGGTGCAACCAGTGACCGGTCGGATCGAAAAGGAAGCCTTCCTCAATCACCTCGGTCTTGACCAGACCGCCGACCCGGTCGGTCTTCTCGACGAGCCGCCAGGGTTTGTCAGCGAAGTATGCAGCCGACAATCCGGCCAACCCGCCACCGAGAATGACAATGGGATCCATTCCGATTGAAACCACCTGCGCAAAGGTAGCGTGGAGTCGGAGTTTAGCCTGCCCCATTCTTTAATGAACTTTCGTGAACTGTTAACCTTGGCGCCTGGGGAGGGCCAGTATGGAATGGACTGGCTCCGTCGCGAAGAGTCGCCACCGCCCTTCTCCAAGGATCGCCATGCGAGTGACGTGCCCGTCGTGCCAGACGAACTACAGCATCGACGACAAGCGTATTCCGTCCGGCGGAGCGAAACTGAAATGCGCCAAGTGCCAGGCGATCTTTCCGATTGGCGCGCAAGCTGTTGCTGCCATGCCCGCGCAGGCAATCCCACTTCCAGGCGCAGCCGCACCTGCGGCCGCAGCGGGAGGGATGCGAGGATCTGCACCCGCGGCGAGCCGGTCGGTCCCTCTGCCGGGCGCAGTGCCCGGGCCGATCTCCAAGACTGCTTCGAGCGCAGGGGCGCCGGTTCCGCTGCCTGGAAGCAATGGCGGCCGGGTCGCCAATTTCGAGCACGCGCTGCAGTCGGCGGCTCTGCCGCTCCCGGGGGAACGGCGAGCTCAGCTCGGTTCAACGCCCGCCATTCCCTTGCCGGCAACGTCCTGGGACGACGAAAAAACGCGCGAGATCAGTCAACCGATCGCGGGCGCGAAGCCAGCACCAATTCAACTGCCCGGGTTCGACCCGGTCAGCAACGATTTGGATGTGGGATTTGCTGACGCCGACTTGGTCGAGCCTCCGCATGCGGCGCAGCAAGCCTCGGCCGTTCCCATGCCGGGGAGCGATCCATCCTGGGACGAGTCGTCATTCGACCTTCCGCCGCCGAGCGACTCGACATTTTCAGCCGTGGACGATGGCGGGGTTGGCGATTTCTCGGGCCTGGGCAACAACGGCGATTTGAGCGCCGCTGCGCCCGATCAGTTTGATCTGTCGGCCTTCGGCCCTCCCCCGGAACGCGCTCCAGCGGAGGCGGCACCTTCGACCGAGGCGGAGCCATCCTTCGAGGACTTCCCCGATCTTGCCAGCGCTCGTCCATCGGCGGAGCCAAACGCGGCATCCGGCGCAGTCGACGAGCTCAACTTCGACCTCATCGACCCGGTCGCACCCGCGCCCAGCGAGGCGCCCGCGCGGCCGCGCGTCCAGACTGCGCCGCCCGAGGCGGCTCCGTCCAACATGCTGCCGGAAGTTCCCTCGGTCGAGCTGGAAGCGGATGGAGCGGCGGAGGCCCAGGAGGTGGACTTCGATGTCAGCGAAGCGCCTCCAGAACAGCCCTCTACCGAAAAACTGGAGGAGCTGAGCTTCGTCGACGACAGCCAATCCGCTGAATCGAAAAGCGCGGCGACGCGCCACTACGTGCGACGCAAGACGGGAAAGATCTTCGGCCCGTTCGATGAAAGCGTGATTGCGAAGATGCTCGAAGCCGGCCAGCTAATCGGCGCCGAAGAAATTTCGCTCGACAAGCAAGAGTGGTCTCCGCTGGGATCGGTGCCGCATTTTCAGGAGCTGATCGACAGACTTCTCAAGTCACCTCCGGAGCCGACCGCAAGCGCACCGGCGATAGCGCCTCAGACGCCTGAAATGTCGGCCACCATGGACCGCCTGAAACGTCTGTACGACGGAAGAATGGCGGCGGTATCCGTGGTCCACGGCCGCTCCTTCCGGGATCGCCTAGGCAACCGGGTACCGGTGCTGATCGGAGTGAGCGGGTTGGTCGCTTTGATCGTCGCAGGCGGCGCGCTCGGATTCACGCGATACGGGGTGTTTGGTCTCAAGAAACTGTTTCCAGCCCGCATCGCGAAAAGCTCGCAGCAATTCACCATGCTTCAAGATGCGCGCAAGGGGCTGCTGACGGACACCTTCAAAAGCTACAAAGACGCCCATGAGCTCAGCGCCACCGTTCTGAAGGTCGGCGAGTATCCGGAGGCAAGGGCGATTTGGTGCCAATCGGTGTTTTATCTCCAGCGGCGATACGCGGCGGCAACGCCGGCCGACGTTGCCAAAGCAAACGCGGTACTCGAGCCGATCCGATCCCTAGGTCAACGCAACCTGGAGCTGGTGAAAACACTCGCCGGAGCCGCGCTGGCCGCGTCCCGACCAACGGAGGTGCTGAGCGCGCTGCAGGACGCAACCGCGCGCAAGGAAAACGATGCGGACATGGAGCTCGGTTTTTTGTTGGCGGAGGCGTATGCGCTGCAAGGGCAGCGCAAGCTGGCGGTGGAGACGCTGAATCGCCTCTTGGCCGTTCAAAAAAACTCTGCCAAAGCACTGCACGCGCTGGGCAACCTGTATCAAAGCGGCAACGAGCCGGATAAAGCAGCCAAGGCATACGCCGATGCGCTGGAGGCTGACCCCAAGCACGCGGCGTCAGCGGTCGAGTTGGCCGCGGTGGAATTGCTTCTCCGCAAGAACGTTCAAGCCGCATCGGATGCTCTCGAGCGGGCGCTGGAGCCTGCTACCCAGAGCTTGCTCGGACCCGCCGAGCTGGCCCGGGCCCATGCATTGAAGGGAGCCAAGCTGGGGCTCGAGTTCAAACCCAGGGAAGCCAGCGTCGAGCTCGAGGAGTCGCTCAAGCTGGACCCAAGGTCCAACTTTTCGAGGGCACGCCTGGCGACGCTGCTGTTGTCGCAACGGGAGTACGCGAGGGCAGCCGTCCTCTTCAAGGACGTCCTCTCCAGCGAACCGCAAAATATCGAAGCGACCGACGGCTATCTGTCGGCGCTGATCGGCGCTGGAAAGATGGAGGACGCTTTGACATCGGTGGCGCAAGCCAACGTCCGATTCCCGGGAAACGCGCGCATTGCCTACCTCTACGGTCGTATCAATGATGTTTTGGACAAGCCAACCGAGGCCGAGAAGCATTACAAACGGGCGATCAGCGCAAACCCCAAGCTGTTGGAGCCGACGCTTTACCTGGCCCGGTTGTACCTTCGCTTCCGACGGGTCGACGAGGCCAAGGCTCAGTTGGAGGCCGCCGCGGTACAGGCGCCCGATGATCCCCAGGTGCATGTAGGCCTGGGAGAGTTGGCCCTGGGTGAGCACGATCTGGCGCGCAGCAAGCTGGAATACGAGCGAGCCAAGACCCTGGATCCCAGCGTGGCCGAGGCGCACCTCGGCCTTTCGCGCGTAGCGTTGGAAAATGGCTCTCTTCAAGAAGCCACGGAATCCATCGAGCGGGCGCTTCAACTGGATGCCAACGTCAAGGGGGGCATGCTTCAACACGGGCTGGTGCTTTGGAAGACGGGAAAGGGCGCGGAAGCCGTTTCCGAGCTGAAGAAGGCCAAGGCGCAAGATCCCAAGTCCTCCCTGGTGGCGATCACCGTGGGCGCGGTGATGCTGGATCAAGGCGACCTCGCGGGCTCCGAGGCCAACCTGCTCTCGGCGCTGGCCATCGACCCAGCCAGCCCCGAGGCGCATTTCTATCTGGCCAAGCTGAAAAGTCGGCGCGGTGAGTACAACCAGGCGATCGACACCATGAAGACCGCGCTGGAGCGGGCTCCCAAGCGCGCGGGCTTTCACTACGAGCTGGGACTGATCTATCGCGACGCAAAGAAGCTCTCCGATGCTATTCCAGAATGGAAACGCACCGTGGAGCTGGATCCCACGCACGCGGACGGCCTGGAGGCGCTGGGCCAAGCTTACCTGGACCGCGGCGAATTCGAGCAGGCGGTGTCATCATTTGACGCATCGATCCGAGCTGATCCCACGCGCACCCGGGTATTGGGCTTGATCGGTGACGCGTTCTTTCAAGCGGCCAAATGGGATCAAGCAATTTCCAAGTACCACCAGGCGCTGAAGACAGATCAGACGCTCATCAATGTGTATTACCGGCTGGGCCGCGCGTATACCGAGAAGGGACAGCACGCGCAGGCGATCACCTGGTACTTGAAGGCCACCGAGGCGGACGTCAAGAATCCGCTTCCTTATTACTATCTGGGTTACGCGTACAAAGAGAAACATCGCCGCCAGGAGGCGATCGACGCCTTCAAACACTACCTCGCGCTCAAAGAAAAGCCGGAGGACCGCAAGGAGATCGAAGACGAGATCTATGACCTCGAGCACGAGCGCGAGTAAGAGGGCCTTTCCGGAGCGAAGCTTAGGGACTTGACGGTTGAGCCCAAGTCCAGTGCCCTTCGGCTTGCCCCTGAGTATCCGGGCAGCTAAGAAGCGCGAGCATGCTCGATCTCAAATACGTTTCCCAAAATCTGGATTGGGTGGTCGAACGCCTGAAGTTGCGCGGCGGGCAGCTGGATTTGGGGCGTTTCCAGCAGCTGGCGCAAGAGCGGCGCGAGCTGTACATCGCTCTCGAGGGCTTGAGTCACAAACGCAACACCATCAACGAATCGCTCAAGCTTGCGGCCAAGCAGGATCCCAGGGCGATTGACTCGTTGCGCGACGAGATGCGGGCGCTGTCGCAGAGCATCAAGGAGCATGAGGCCCGACTGCGAGCGGTGGAAGAAGAGCTTTCCGCCATTCTCTTGCTGATTCCCAATTTGCCGCACGAATCGGTACCGATCGGCTCTTCCTCCGAAGAGAACCGCGTGGAGAGACAATGGGGTGAGCCGCCCAAGTTTTCATTCACGCCCCGCCAGCATTTCGAGATTGCCGAGCGGCTCGGCTTGTTGGATCTGGAGCGTGCGGCCAAGGTGTCGGGCTCGCGTTTCGCGTTTTACAAATCGGCGCTGGCCCGGCTGGAGCGTGCCCTGATCACCTTCATGCTCGATGTCCACACCTCCAAAGGTTATCTGGAGCTGCTCCCCCCGTATCTCGTCAATCGAACCGCGATGATCGGCACCGGGCAACTGCCCAAGTTCGAAGATGATGCTTTCAAGACCGCCGGCAGCACCGAATATTTTCTCATCCCCACTGCCGAAGTGCCGCTGGTCAACTACCACCAGGACGAAATACTCGACGCCGAAAAGTTGCCGGTCAAATATTGCGCCTTCTCGCCCTGTTTCAGGGCCGAGGCCGGCAGCGCCGGCAAGGACACCCGAGGGCTGATCCGCCAACACCAGTTTCACAAAGTGGAGCTGGTGGAATTTTGTACTCCGGAATCCAGCTTTGCCGAGCTGGAGTCACTCACCGATGATGCAGCGGACATTCTACGCAGGCTCGGGCTGCCACATCGGGTGGTCTCGCTCTGCACGGCAGATCTGGGCTTCGCCTCTGCCAAAACCTACGATCTGGAGGTTTGGCTGCCCGGCCAGCAGGCATTTCGCGAAATCAGCTCCTGCTCCAACTGCACCGATTTCCAGGCGCGACGCGCCAAGATTCGGTTCCGGCGCGCCAAGGGCGAAAAACCACAGCTTTGTCACACGCTGAACGGCTCGGGCGTGGCGGTCGGGCGCGCGGTGGTGGCGATCCTGGAAAATTACCAGCGCCACGAGGGAAGCGTGGCAATTCCGGAAGTGCTGATCCCCTATATGGGGGCGCGCGAGCTCCGAAGGCTGGATGGAATGGCCTGACAATCAGGCGGCGTGGGTGGTGACTTCGGCCGGTGGGCTCTTCTCTTGGTGCAGCGCTCGCCGCTTGTTCTCCAGGATCAGGCGCAGCTCGGCCAGTAGCTCTTGGGCCTTGGAGCCGGAAGCTATCGGTGAGAGCGCCTCCAGCGCCTTCTCGATCGTTTTCGACTCCTCGATATCGCGCTGCCGAAGTCGATCCACCGCGCCCTTGAAGTCCAGGAAAAACTCCTTCAGCTCGTCGTTCTCTCTCAGCGGGCGCATCGACGGGTACTGGCCGCTGGCGAGCTGGGACATGTACCGGGACATCACCACCAGCGGGCCCGCCACCCGGTGCGTGGTGAGCACCACCAGCACGAAGAAACAGCCGAAGGTGGTCACCATCAGAGCCGCCAATCCCAGCATCAACCAACGGAAGTTACGGTCCGAGCCGGCTCCATCGTCCAGGCCATCGGTGGGCGCGTTTCCGTGGAACAATCGATACATCACTACGCCGATGGTGATGGTGATGAACACACTCAGAAAAATCAGGGCCAGCGCATATTTGGTCTGGAATTTGTAAAGAAGATAATTCCGCCGGCGAAACCATGGATACTTGGCAGCCAGAGCTTGCTCTCTGGCTCTGATTGCCGCGAGCCACCGCGCGGGTAGGGATGTGGGGCTCATCGGCATCTCCGCAAGCCTACTGGATAGGTACTCAATTGCAAACACCATTGTGCCGACAATTGTGAACCGATTGTGACAGCTCCAGATCGTAGTAGGTCCTGAACAACTGTCCGCTCGCCGCGGGAGGTGTGAGCAGGTTTCCCGGTAGACCTACCGGCACCACCACCGCTCGCTGGATTTGGCCCAGCGAGTTTACCAAGGTGATCTGCTGCGGCGGTGGCGGCGGAAGAATGGTGCCGAAGCTGATGCGTGGACCCGGCGTGTTCACCAGCGGGCACTGCGCCGAGCCGGTGATCGCGCTGGCCTGATAAATGTGTCCCGCAGAGGAGCCTCCTACCACGTTGCAGTGAGTGGACCGGTTGCATTCGTGAGCCGCGGTGTTGCATTGCCCAGGCTCGACGGCGCCGCCTCCGGTCTGGCCCACCTCGAACGCAGCGCAGTCCGCGTCGGTGTTGCAGGGGGAGGTCGGCTGGATACTGGACCAGAGGAGACATCCGTTGGCCAGCAGCACGTTGCCGCTCGTCCGCTCATCGATGTTGGCATAGAAAAAGAAGAATCCGTCGCTCGAACCGTCGGTGATCTGCGGAGCATTGAAGGACGCGCTGGTCTCTGGATAGGCGTAGCTGTTCATGACGCCGGATGGAAACACGTTGCACAGCCCCGGTCCTCCGGTCGCGCATCCGGTGCTCGGTGCCTCGGTAAGTCGGGCGCCATCATAGGTGCTCTGGGTAGGAGCGGTGAACAGCCGTCTGCTCGAAGGGGCGGGCCGGAACAGGTTGATGGCGTAGAAACGGCTGTAATAACCGTTGCCCGCCATATTGTAGACATTGGCCACTGCGCCGTTGGCGCCTGTGGCCGGATTGAATACGGTGGTGGTGGTGAGGTCGCTGGGCTTGACGTCCGAGCACTGCTCGCCAGCAGCGGTATGAACGCATACGACTTGCGGCTGGTTCGGCGCGGCGGGCGTGAAGGTGGCTGCGGTCCCCTGCACGCAGACGTTGAGGATGTTGTTCGCCGGTGTGCAGGCGCTGGCGGAAGCGGCGCTGTACGTCACCGTACCACCCAGGGTGACTGTGGCATTGGCCGTTCCGTCATAGCTTTCGGAGCCGCCGCGCAGCGTGGAGGTGCCGATGTCCTGATCTCGCTCGGCCATCGTCACTGCAGACTGCTTTCCACAAGCGAGCATGTTTCCACCCGAGCAATCGCCCAAGTACTGATCGTCGACATTGCCGCGGTCTCCCGAGCCGAGGAAAGCGCGCAACAACCCAGAATCCGGCATTCGCGCCAGCGAGGCCATGGTGAAGAACGGCAAGCGGTTTTGCATTTTGTAGGTGTGAGTGTTTCCAGGATCGTCGCCATTGAACTGTCTGAAGGCGCGCGCGACGCCCCAGTTGGTGGCCAGGCTTTCACCGTTGGCGTTCAGCGCGAAGACCGGCAAGTCATTGAAGCGCGCTACCCACAGCGAGCCTCCGGTATCGCCCACCACGGCGGTATCAAAGAATCCGTTATTGAGAATTCCAGCGGAAGCAATTTCGCTGGTACCCCAGGCTGCCATGGCCGGCGTGGCGGCGAACGAAAAGTCCATTCCCGTGGCGTCCCAGGCTTCCCAGTACTTGGTTCCGCTCCAAGCATCGAGCATCCAGAACCCATGCCCCTTAGCGCCAAATCGATCGTATCCGCCTGGCAACGTGACAATCCATGTTTCATGAAACGGAGAGCCATTGTAAGTAGGCGAACCGGGGATCGCGGTGGGCATGCGAATAGGTCCGATCGGCGGTGAGCCGGAGAGGTATTCACCCCAGGACACGCCTGCTCTGAGCTCGTCCACTGAGCCGATTCCGGGAAACATCCAGAGGAACTGCGGCGCGGTCGGGTCAGTCACGTCGAGCGCCGTGTAATGCGTCCCGCCGTTGCGCTCGCCGAAGATGGCCACCGTGTGATAATCTGAAACGAGCTTTGTAGCACCAGCGCCCTGATAGATGTCGCGTACCATCGGAGTGAGGTCGTTGAAGACTTGGTGCTTTCGCAGCACCATCTGGCTCAGCTTGGGCAGCTGGTCGGTGGGGATGAATGCCCAAAGCTCACTGCCGTTGTCCGTATTGGTGCTCACGCAGGACGCATGGCCCGACCCGCCATAGTAAGCGGGCAGGCGGGTGGTAGGGTTCAACCCGGCGTAACAAGCAAACTGAATCGCATGAATCCAGCCATCATTCGCTCCGAAGACGCGGACCTGGGGCATTCTGTTTTGGAAAATCTGCTTGTTTACCCAGGCGTGATACGCATCAAACGGGCCAGGAGCGGCGCCGTTCACCAGAGTACCTTGATCGGTGTAATACGTACCAGGGTAATCGAGCGCCTGATAAGTGACACTGTCCGTCTGACGGTTGACGTTGAAGAGGGTGGCCGCGCAGCGGCGCAAATTGAAGTCGCAGGCAATCTCGGGAGCGGGAGGTCCAATATCAATCGGGGTCGAGTGATAAATATCGCCGAGCATGTTCTGGCGGTTATCGCTCGTGCTCCCGTTACTGTTTGAGTCGTACAGGTCCTGCCCCAGCGCGTAGTTCAAGATGCCCTGAGCACAGGACCGATAAGGGTTGGGCCCCACGCTGGGATAAGTAATGCCGATGTTCAGCGCGTCCAGCCTGGCGCAGATGTTCGACCCGGCAATGCCCAGGTAGGGTGTCAACGCATCCGCCAGGGTGGTGTTCACGCCGCTTGGGGTGGCGGCAATCTGCGTCAAACCGTCGGCTGGGGTAATCTTGCCGTCTCCGTTGGTATCTATCACCGTATAAGCCAGTCGCCGGTGCCAAGGCTGATTGGTGAAGTCTCGCATGATCGCTTGCGTGTCCCATACAGGCGCGAACATCGGGTAACCGAGAAACTCCAGAGGAGTGGGGAAGCGGCCATTGGCCGAATAGAACGCCACCAGCTGAGCATAGGAGATCGCGCGCAGCGTTCCATCGTTGGCTTTGTTCACGAAGTTGAAGTTGTTATCGACATTGTAGCGGCCAGTGCACGTGCCACCCAGACAGGGGCACTGGATGGTACCGGGCGAATCGGGATTCGGAAAGTTGATGGTCTGGCCCTGGCTGGTGCAACCCCCCGCGAACTCGCTGAAGAAATATGTTTTGTAGAGATGGCCTTCCCAGACGCCTTCGCCGTTCTTGGGGATGAACTGCGGGATCAGCTCCGCCTGCCCACCCGTGCCCGCTTCCACCGAGTTTACCGGGGTGGCGGTGGCCGTCACCGCAACTCGGGCCAAGCCGTTGAGGATGGAGAAGAGCGCGTCATGAATGGAGGTGGGATCCCTGCTGGCGTCGATGAAAGTGCCGCCGCCGAGCGACGCTGCCTGCGCGAGGGCTGTATTATTGGGCCCGATCGCGATTGCGTCGGTGTAGACGTTCTGGTTTCCCGGAGTGGCGGGCAGTAGATCTGTGTTGTAGAGCTTGGAAGACACTTGGGGTGGCCACACTGGAGTAGAACCCTCGCAGGTGTCGTTGGCCCCGCGATTCGTGCACGTCGGAGTGGTGTACGTGCAGGCTCCGCTGCAAGCTACGGTCGAGTCATAGGAGGAAGCCGGTAGCGACCCTTGCCCTGGATCGTGGCAAGTATTACCAGCGCTGAGGACAATGATGTGGTTGGCTGCGCAAGTCGAGCACCACCCCGCCCTGTTACCGGTCGGCATGAACCCGCCGGTGATGTAATCTTTCGCTCCATCCCACATTGCCCCGGTGAGCGGGGTGTCAGTTCCTACCGGGGAGCCGGAAGTGAATACACTGAACTTGTTGTCAAGAAAGTTGAAAATCGAGCTGAACGAAGAGTCGCCCTTGTAGGGGTTCGAACGACCGCAACTGGGGTGCATGCCATTACCGCCCTCATCAGACGAGGGAGAGCAAGATCCAGCCGGCATGCTGTTGTTGATGACTCGCACTTCCCGCCGCAGCGGAAATAGAAACTTGGTGCCGGTCAAATCGGTCATCGCGTTGTTGGCCATGAATTTTCCGGTCCAGAGCAGTGGCAACCACATCGGTGGGTAATCGATCACCGCGCCAGACCAGAAAACGGACTTGTTCGCTGTCGAGCGCGCGTTGGACGTGATGTAATAACCGTATCCCGAACCAACGGTGGTTCCGGTGGTGGTCACTCCGTTCCAGGTCTGTGGGTCCCCGATCGGTACTCCATCGTCGGGATGGCGAACGCACCAGACGCACTGGTAGTAGTCGAATCCGGTGTAGCCGGCGCCGCTGCACATCGCCTCTGGGGTGCCGGAGCTGCCCCATTTTCGGTACTGATAGGCAGTGCTGTATCCCAGAGAGATTGGTTGCCAGCACGCGAAATATTTGAAATTGACTGGATCGGAAACCGCGCTGGCGGTCGGGTCGCCATAATAGAAGCTGTTGCCGAATGCTGGCCAAGCACGATGGAGCACGCCTTCCATGTCAACAGCTGGGCATCCTTTCAAATGACCAATACCGGGACCAGCGGTGAACGTACCTGGCACGTCTGGCATACTGGAGAAGTCATTCAGCGCGTCGGAGGTGTCGATCTCGATGATGGCGCTAGGCGTTTCAGTCGTCTTGAGAAGGAATCTGTCATCATCGGTGAGTGCCGGTTGAAGCTCGGAGGTTCCAAAGCTTGCCGCATAGATATGTTCGGCAACAATCTCCGGTGTCCCGGCCATGCAGGCCATCGGCACCTGACCGCTCTCTTGATTAGTCAGGTACGCTGCGCCGAAGGACGCCGTGGCATTGTTGTAGACGCAGCTTCCACCACCACCACCGCCCCCGCCCCCGCCACCACCTCCGATCGCTCCCACGGTTCCACCGCCGTAACAATATGGCGCATCGGGATTTGCCCCGCCCCCTGCGGCGAGCGCCAAACTCGCCCCGAGCAACGCGGCCCCTCCAAGAATGAATGTTGTCAATCGCATGGTGTTACTCATTTCTAGGCCGGGCCAAATGCAAAGCTGAACTCCACCTCATACTGCTTGCCATCTGCGTCGGTGCAGGTGGCGGAACCCGTCAAATTGCCACCGCCGCCATTGGCGCGAATATTGTTGCCCAGCTCTTCCACCGAGCTGGCGATCCCGCCGTTGGAGCTGCCGGTGATCTGAAACTGAGTCACGCTCGGCAGTGGCTGATTGTAATGGCCGCCTTGCAGGACGATGTTTCCGGCCGAACCAGGAATAGTGAAATTGAGGGTGCTGAGTGTCGGCGAGGAGGGAAACCTCAACTGCGAGGCGACATATTGCCGGACCGAGAGAGCACAATTCGCCAGTTGCTGGCGACGCCGCATCGCCGCCGCGCCGGCGTTGTAGTTGCTGGCGAAAACCAGCGCTCCCACGCTGAGCAGGAGAAGGCCGACGATGATCACCATGGTCATCATCATCGCGCTTCCCCGGGTGGTTTTCTTGGACACGATCGAGCTCCCTTGCCGTCTAATAGAGGAAGATTCCGCTGGAGGCGACGTTCACCGGACGTACCGCGCCGCTGAAATAGCTGTGGACGAATGAAACCGCGTTGGTGTTTCCATACCAGCCGGCGGCCGAGGCGAGGTCTACCCGCGCTCGATTCTCCAGCGGCGAAAGGTACCGAATGTCCACCGAACGTGAGCTCAGGTCCGTCGTCTTGGCGACCGACTGTGTGCTGCGCGAGACAATGTTAATTCGTACTTCGGTGATGTTTCCGGTCCAGGCAGTCCATCGATATGGATGCACGTTGACCCTCGAAACCTCCAGCGTGGCTTTGTCGAACAAGCAGGGAAGCCGATAGGGAACCAGGGCGGAGTTGAAGCAGGGGGCGCCGCCCGTGCCGACTCCAATCACTGCGTTGGCTGCGGTGAAGGAGCTGGCCAGATTGTAGGGGGCGGTGGCGGCCGGATTTCCCGTGAGTTGCTCTACCACCCCCGGCGTATCGCCCCAGATCCCATTGTTGTTATTGTCGAAGATGTAAGCGGGCTGATTGGCCGCCAAGGCAGCGCCGGATTGTAAAATCCCGACTTGGTCCAGCCCATAGGCCACCTGGAAGTCCTCGATGTCCGAAGCAACCGGCAGCAGATCGTTGTCATCCAGCACCCCGTCGGGTGGCGTTCCCCCCGGCCCTGCCAAGTCCAGCCCACTGTCGAGCATCAAGTAAGGCCGCGGCCGCACGGGATTGGTAGTGTCTTGATGGATGAAGAAATGGGAGCGGTCCACCAGAAATGCTCGTGCCTGACCGGAATTGAAACAGGAGGCATTGAGCAAATCCGCTCGGCTGTAGGGACTCAGCACCGCTCCGCTGGGGCCATTCACGGTGATGGTGGTTTCCAGATTGACCGACACGTCGCCGCAAGCGTTGCTGGTGGCCGGAGCGGAAACGGTCACGTAAGCATAGGTGGTGGCATCCTGGCAGACGATCTGCAATACCCGTCCGCGGTGGATGAAATCATTGGGATGAAGGGTGAGTGTGACGGAGGGAGCGGTGGCGCTGGCGCTCACCACCCGCCAGGCGTTGCCCAAGAGATTGGTCGCCCCCGGGCACCCGGTGGTGGCATTGGTGTTGTAGCTGGGATTGCGGTAATACAAAACCAGCTCATCGGCGTCGGTGGCCGAATCGCGCGTGAGGTTCTGGCATTTGGTGCTCTGGGTGATGTTGCCGGCTGAATTCCCCAGCTTGCAATTGTAGAAATCGAAATCGAACGCCAGCTGCGGATCGATGCCGAAACCGGCCATCCGGATCGACTCCTCGAGCTTGTCCAGAGCCAGCAGTGCCTGCTCTCGGGCTTCGCGCGTACCGGATTGGCGCATGAAGGTAGTGTTCTGCGCCAGCAGCACGCCGGTGGCCGCTCCCATCACGATTGCCAAAATGACCGTGGTCACCAGCAATTCAAGCAATGTTACGCCTCGCCTCGAGCTCAAATGATTCATGTTTGGCTATCTCAGCAGCTGGCTCGGATCGAACCGCGTGGTGATCACGGCCACGTGTTTGTAGCGGCGCCCATCCGTGGTGTAACGGACGATCGCCGCGATGGTGACTCCCGATACATTTCCGGCAGTCAGCGGATCATTGATCGGCGATACCGCCCAATATCGGGTATACACCGGGGTACTGGTGTTGGGGGTGACGGCAGTAATCGGAGTCAGCGCACTTTGCAGGGCAGCGGGAAGCTCGGTCTCCGCATGGTCGACGATCTTCGAAGCGATCGGATCAACCGTGTACGAGTCCATCGCCCCCGCCATGTCGGTAATATCAGCATCGTTGTTGGTGTAGGTGTTGGCGAAGAATTGGGTAGGCGCGGTCCCGGTGGAGGTGTATGGCAGATTGGCCAGTAGGCCGACCAACTCCTGAGCCAGGGCGGCGGCTTCTGCGTCCCTGCTGCTGGTGGCGATTCGGCTGGCGGCCATGTTGGCTCCGCCTACGCCGAGCAAGGCAATGATCAGCACCGCGCTCGCGGTCATCATCTCGACCAGCGTCATTCCACTCTGCGAGCTTGGATTCCTTGTCCGTGTTTTCATTGTGTCGCGCTCCCCACGTGGCCGCTGAGACTCACGAATAAGGCTCTCAGATTCATCTGGCTGTTGCTCTGGCCTTGGCCCAGGACCAGAGCCCCACCCACCGGCACGCCGACGGTGGTGCCAAACACCACCTTCCCGTCTGGGCGGAAAGCCAACACTCCACGGCCCGTGGCGCAGAAGGTGCAACCGCCCGAGGTATCGACGGCAATACCGGAATACGGATATGGGAATGGAACGGGCATGCTCATCGTGTCCCGTCCCCAAGATGCGGTATTGGCAATGAAGATCGTGCCGGAGGAGTTACCGGTCGAGATAAGGCTCACGCTGAAAAGTGGAGGGAGACCGTAGTTCGGGGCGGTCGCAGAAAAGGTGGTTCGAACCGTGGTCAGGTTGACCTGGGTATTCAGATTCTGAGCGACGCTGGTGTCGTCCAGCTCGTAATACGCGCCGCCGCCGCTTGTATCAAAGACAAACACCACATTGCGCTGGCGGCTCATCGCTCGCATCTTCCCCGAGCTGAGCGCCGAGTTGATATCGGCAACGAAATTGCGCTGGCTTACCTTGTTCTTGAGCGAGAAGAATCCCCAGGTGGAGAGCGTCATCAGAATCCCGGTGATGCTCACCACGATCATCATCTCCAAAAGCGTGAAGCCGAAGCCGGATCGGTTGTCCACTGAGCTGTACGCTGCGCTGGCGGCCCGTCGAACAAAGACAAATGCTGGGCCTTTGCCCAGCGATGTGCGTCTTCGTCTCAAACGCCTACCTCCTCCACCGCGCTTGCATCCTTGGGGAGGACGGAGAAAGCGGGAAAGGCTAGCCTGGCGAAAGCCCATGCGAAGCGGTGCGCGCCACTTGAAATCAATTGGGATGTCTTTGTGTTGATCATGACGTCCTTTCGGCAACCCGGCTGACTCGCGGAGTCCCTTTGGTTTTGCGCCACCCGGTCGCCCGGGCTTTGCCCTTGTCGAGGATGGGTCCTTGCGGCCCTGATGTCCTTTTAGGTGGTATCGCGGATCACGCTGTGAACAGCGTGGTCCTTGATCCTACGAACCGTTGGCCTCCTTGGATGGTCCACGCCACCAGCTTGAGCAATTCGCGCGCCGAGCCCGAAAAGGTGCATCGAACGGAAAACATTAAGCGTTAACAGAAACGAGCACGCCGGAGAGGTGGTTCTTGCCCCACGGCGAAACGCAATTTTTGCTGATCCTCGTCACATTTTCCCACCTCCTCCTCAAACTACGGTGTCTGAAGGCGGGTTGGATCTCCGTGGCGGTGGCACCTTCGATTGACACTATCCGGTAGCGGCCGATACCCTACGGCGAGGTTCTGCGTGCGCCGACACCTTAAATCATTCACATTTCAGATGTTGTCCGCGTTGAGGAAACACTCCATCCGTTCCAAGACCGGCATCTTTCGGCGCCAGACTTTTGTTCTGTACAAATTTCAAACAAGGTTCGCGCTCAGCTTTGTGCTCTTGAGCGTCTTCGATACGTTGATGAGCGCAGTGGTGATTTATCAGTTGCTGGGCGGGCGGGAAACCGTCGACGATCCATCGACCTCGGTAATCAGTAACTTGACGCTCGACGCACGCGCTCTTTCGTTGGGTGGTGCGCTGATCACGCTGCTCCTTTGCTCCTTCGCCCTGCTATATTTTGTTACAATCGTGGCGACCCACCGCGTGGCCGGCCCGATCAAAGTGATGCACCGCTATCTCTCTGAGCTGGAGCGCGGCCATTATCCGGTGATGCGGCCGCTGCGCGAGCACGATGAGCTGAAGGATTTCTTCGCTCAATTGCGCAGCCTGGTGGATGGCCTGCGCGAAAAGAACGCCGCCGAGAGCAAGATCTTGAGAGAAGCAATCGATGCGCTCACCCCTTCGGTTTCCGGGCTCAAGGCACAGGAGGCTCTGAGCGCTCTGCGCGCGCTGTGCGAGCAAAAGCGGAGCGTCCCCGCAGAGCACCCGATGCTGGCGGAGATTCGCGAAGCGCCAGTAGAAGCCACCCCGCTTCGGGTCGCGTCTCAGTAGCTGCTGCCGTTCATGTCCAAGACAAAACTTCGAATCGGGGAGATGCTGCTGAAGGCGGGAATACTCTCGCGACAGCAATTGGAAGAGGCACTCAACGCTCAACTGATCTACGGCGGAAAGCTTGGCACCAATCTGGTGGAGCACGGCTTCGTCAGCGAAGAGTTCCTCACCAGCTTCTTGAGCAAACAATGCAACGTGCCCGCGGTCGATTCCAAACAGCTCGAGGACATATCCAGCACCGTTATTGAAACCATTTCGCCCGAGCTGGCTGGGAAGCACAAACTCATCCCCTTTCGAAAAATCAAGCGTCGATTAGACGTCGCGCTGGTAGATCCGACCAATCTCAAAACACTGGACGAAGTGGTGTTCAAGACCGGGTTGATGGTGAGACCACACGTCGCATCCGAGGTGACCGTGGTCCGCTGCCTGGAACGGTACTATCAGATTCCCAAGCCACGCCGGTACATCGAGATCGAAGCGGACCGGGCAACCCATCGATTGCACGTAACCCGGGATATCGCCAGCTCGGTCATGGTGCATGAAGTCCGGATCGAGCACAATGACCAGGAATTCTCCAGCCCGCACCGCCATCAACTGATCTCCGACTCTGCGCTTGAGCCCGGCGAGGCTGCTCCGGAGACGATGACGCTGGGGCAATTGGTCCATCAGCTGCAGTCAGTGGAGACCAGCCCCGAGATCACGCAGCTGATCCTCCGCTTCGGTCGGGTGTTCTTCAAGCGTCAAAGCATTCTGGTGCTTCGCGCAGACTGCTTCGAGCAGATTGCCGGTGAAGGTTCACCCGAATTCCTCGAGCGCACGCACAACCTGCGAGTCTCGATTGAAGAACAAAACATCGTTCAAAGCATCTTCGCCAGCAAGCGCTATCACCTAGGCACGGTGCCGCCAATCCCTGAAAACTTTCGGATCCTGGAGCAGTTCGTCGAGGATCCCAGCGCGATCATCTTTCTGCTTCCGCTCGTCTACAATCAGCGAGTCGAGTTCATTCTGTTTGCCAGCGGGTTCAGCCACAGTTTCACCCTGGACCACGTCCGGCGCTTCCAATTGGTGATGGAGAAAGCGGGTCTGGCCCACCAGATCCTCCTGCTGAAGAATCGCCTACGGCTTCTTCCTGATGACCTGCGGGAGACCCAGTGGGGCAACCAGGGCTTACCGGACGCTCAGGTGGGACAATTCGGAAAGTAGAAGGATGGTTTGACGATGCCCACGGTTCCGGTCCGCAACTTGGCGACTGAGGCAGAAAGAGAGGCCTTCTCGAGCCAGTTTGCTCTGGCCAAACTCGGTGTTTCGTCGCTTTGCCTCGATCTACACACCGGCGATTTTTTCCAGTTGAACGCGACGAGCGCTCACATCTGCGCGGCCCTCTTGGGTGGCAAAGCGGTCGAGGATGTGGAACAGATGCTATGCCGCGAGTATGGCCTTTCGCCGGCTCGAGCCGGTGAAGACGTGGGTAACGTACTGGCGCAGCTCCGGGCGCAATACCCGGTTCGTGAAACACCGCGCCTCCAGTTCAAACGCGCAGCTCAGCGCTGGCGGATGCACTGGGACGGCGCTCCCGTCCTCGATTTCGATCCGCGCTTAGAAGAAGTGTTTTGGGCGCGGTCGCGTGCATCTGCCGACGAGGTAGCGAGCTGGCTTCGCGTGGCGGTGCCGCATCTGCTCGTTCATCGCGGCCATCCCGTTCTGCACGCTTCCGCCGTGCGCCTCGGAAGGGAGTTGGTCGGCTTCTGCGGACCCAGCGGCTCGGGGAAATCGACTTGTGCAAGCCTCCTCTGCGAGACCGGAGCGGTCCTCGTTTCCGAAGACTTGCTGGTCGTTCAATTGGAGGGCGCTCCCGAAGCGTTCTTGGGTGGTGAAGGCGTCCTTCGTGAATGGGCAGCCAAGACAGCGCGCCGGCTCGGGCATCATCCCTGTCCAGTTCGACTTGGTGAGCTGGTCGAGCAACTCTGCGGACCCACCGTTCGGCTCAGCCGAATCATCTTTCTCGACGAGCACCGCCGAACCGGGAGCAGTATCGCGCTCGAGCAGCTCTCGATGACCGAGGCCGCGGCTGCGCTGTTGGAAAACGGTTTTGGTGAGCTGGGTGATCAACAGCTCTGGCGCAACCTGCTGCGCTTCAGCAGCGAGCTCGCGCTCCAAGTGCCAGCGTATCGCGGAATAGTCCCAGCCGGGATGGATCCGCTGCGCGCGGCGCTCAAACGCTACAGGACCAGCTTCAGGTCGTAGTGACTGAGTGGAACGCTCGAGGCCAGCCAGACATGTCCGGAGCCGGGACCTCCCTTTGCCTTGAGGCCGATGACGACGGGCTCGGTTGCTGCCCCTGCATCGAGCGAAATCTCGAGGAGCACTCTGCGATAGCAATTGGTTTCACCTGGCACTCGAGCATCCAGCCATCCGATGGCGCGCTGCAGGAGAACGCGCCTTCTCGGTTCCCGTCGGACACAGCGCTGGCCGCGAGCACGCATGGCGCCTACCGCCGGCTCGAAACCCATGCTCAGGCGCGTCCACTCTACTCGCGGCAAGGCAGTGATCACCCGGAGGAGCTCAAGCGCTGTCGAAGTTCGATCGTACGGAGCCATTGGCGTCTAGCCGTTGAGCACTGCCTCGGCCTCGAGCTGTCGAATCAGCTCCGCCGCGTCAGCTTCGAGGCGTTCCTTCGACGCGTCGAAGTGCGCCGCGAGGCGCTCAGCCACTTCTTTCGCAGAACAACCATCGTTGATCAGCTCCCACATCCGGCGAGCCGTGGCGTTGAGACTGAAAGTTCTGCCGTTCTCGAGGTGAACGAGGAGCATCTCGTTCCCGTACGCCTGGGCCGCGACGCTCGGGTGTACCCGTGGGGCGGGACGCACAGCAATCCACTCCGTCTGGGCGGGCCCGGGCGATTGCGTGACGAAGAAGTCGAAGGTGCGCTCGACGAGGCGCAGCCCCGCGCGCTCGGTCTCGGAGACAACCTCCTCTTCGCTGAAGAACAAATGCCGGAAGAGAACAGGCCGATTCGGACCCGTTCCCGATGGTGCCCAGCGGTCTCCGCGCTCTGGTACAAGCTCGGGAAGGAGCCACCGCACCAAGTTGCGCGGCGCCTCTACCAGCAGGCGCGCTCGCGCCGAGTCTGGAGACGAAAGATTCACCGGAAAAATCACGAACCCGCCGGGCCGAACGATGCGGGCGCACTGCTCGAGCGCTTTCACCCGGTTTCTGCTGCCCGGAGTTCCCGCGTAGACGTCGGACGACAAATAAACGACATCGAAGCTTGCCGGCGGAAAATCGAGGGCTGTGAGCGAGCCGATACGGAAGGTCGGTCCATCTTCCACTCCCAGCTTTTCTGCTGCCGCCTTCGCGGCATCGATCAGCTCGGAGCAGACGTCGATCGCGGTGACCCTGAGGCCGCGCTGCAGGAACCCGAATGCTTCGCGTCCACCTCCGCAACCGACGTCAAGGACCGCCTGTCCGGGGCGAAAATAACGATTGCAGAGCACCAGCTCGGATTCATACAATCCGTTCATCGCCGAGGCAGCGTAGGCATCGAGCCAGACAGGAAGCGAGTAAGCCCAAGCATTGCGTTTATCAGTCTGATCAGGGCGCGGCTGAAGGTGCAGCTGCCGAGTGATGTACCGTAGCTTGGCCGACCACCTCGAGTAGCTCTCGCCCAGCCGAAACGGCGCTGGAGACGATATCATTCAGCTTTGCCGCCGCTGTTGGTCAAGTTCGGATGGGGTGCGGGCCAGGAGCATCCGGTGTCACTCCCGTCTTTGCCAACAGCTCGCGCAGATTTCCCAGACGTTCAATCCGCGGCGGCTCGTACGGTTTGGGCAAACTATTTTGATCGGAGCATTCGTCCGAGCGCTCCGGCTCAGCACTCCTCGGGGCTGGCAAGCTGTTCGCCACGGTTCGCCTCACATCCTTTTCGATAGCCTCGTTTGCTGAGGGCACGCAACCAGTGTTCGAGAATAGCAATATCCCATACCCTCATCCACTCTCGCCAATTTCTGTCACTGCCGCCTTGGGTGCGGACGGCACCTACCAACTCCAATGCTTGTGCTCGCTGGATGTACCGCTCGCACCTCCACTCCGGATCATCGAGCGTTGCTTCGAGCCTAGGGAGATTCTGCCGGACTTTGTCGCAGTAGCTGCTGCTGAACGAGGTGACCTGGCCGCGCTCCGCCACGATTCGGGGCAGCATGCCGGCCATTGCGCGGCGGAGAATTTGTTTCATTTGCCCTCCAGGCAATCGGCGCTCGAACGGCAACGAAAGCACAAATGAAGCAAGCGGCCGATCAAGATAGGGGAAGCGCATCTCTACTCCCATCCTCGCGGCATCGAGCTCTTGGAGCTCCATGCTCCAAAACGCCTCTGCACTGGTCAGCCACTTCCAGGTGTTTCGTTGCGTTCGCGAGCTCCAGTGTTTGTTCTCGAATGGTGAAAGCGGGACCGGTTCTCGCCAGAGATCCTGAAGCTCTCTTCCAAGCCAGCTCGGCGCCGCCAGGGCAGGCCGCGGAACAATACGGCGATACGCCCGTCTCAGCGCCGGTCTTGCGATACTCGGACGTATCGCCTCCAGAAAAAAGAACGCTGGTGACCGACTCGAATAGAACGTAGGCGCAAGCAGCGTCTCTCGCAGAAGAGCTCGCCAGCGATGCTGCGAGGCGAGATCCTGAAAAATGCCGCGCTCGAACAAGAGCTCGTCGCCGCCGTGCCCGCTCAACAATACTCGGCTACCGATCGCGCGCGCGATATCGAATGCGCGACCAGCACCCCCTGCCTGGGAATCGCGCCAGGGATGCGCCAAGAGCGCACCAACATCGAGAGGCCAGACCGCGGATCGCGCGTCCCATTTTACGGATTGGAATGGCAAGGACTGGACGACCGCATCGATCCAGGGCGTTTCGTCACAATTGAACCCGGGATAGGTCGCGGAGGCCAGTACTACACGAGGTAAGGAGCGATGTTCGCGGCAAATCTCGGCGGCCATGCAGGCAATAGATGAAGAGTCCAGTCCACCGCTCATCTGAGCCACGATCGGACCGCTGGAAGACAGGCGGGCCTGGACGCTGTGCCTGAACAACTTTCGAAATCGTTCGACGCACTCCCTATCGGAGAGGCCGGTCAGTTGAGACGGAGGGCTCCAATAGCAAACCTCTGAGACATTGCTTCCGTTCGCAAGCAGGTAATGACCGGGGACGACGCGGGTGATCTGGCGAAAGAATGTCTCTCGGTAGTGTCTGTATTCGCCCAGAAGGTAATCGAGAATGATTCGATCATCGAGGGTCCATTCCACGCCGGGCTGTTGAAGCAGTGCATCCACCTCGCTGCACAAAAGCAGGCGCGAACGGTTTCGATGATAGAAAAGCGGCCGCGTCCCGAATGGATCACGCGCTGCGTAGAGTATGCGGCGGATCGAATCCCATAAAGCGAACCCGAAATCTCCCTCGAGATGTGAAGCGAGCTCGAAGCCCCACCGCTGGTAACCGAGGGCAAGCAGCTCCATCGGCGTAGGCCAGGCAGGCGCGCTCCCCAGTAGCTCCGTCACAAGCTCGGCGCGATTGTCGAGACGCACATCGCCCACCACCGAAATACCGAGGCGAGATTGCTGGAATGGATCCTGGTCGGAAATCACACTTGTAGTTGTTCTTTGACGCGCGATGCCCATCGCACAACAACCATCTTGGACGATGACAGACCCGTCCAGACCACGATGAGGCATCGCCGCGAGGAGGGACGAAATGACCGCGCGATTGACCGGGCGTTCGAAGCTCAGCTCCACTGCTATGCCTGACATGTTGCTAGGCTCTCACCGGATCGCACCCGGCGCATCTTTCTTGCCCGCGGTTCTACTGGCAACCACAATTTACCGACTGGTGGCAGTGGGTAGGCCGGCGTGTACCTCGTGTGTGCTCGCTTGCTCGTGTTAAACTGTTGTTAAAATAATGCGATACACCGCAGCCTGGAAAGCCGCTCTGTTTTTTCAAGCTCGATTACAGATTTCGAAGCTCCGACTCCTCGTGTTGCTTGGTGCGGCTGCGGCGATCTCGATCGTCGGGTGTCAATCGCAGGGGCCGCTGCCACCGGATTCCCCTCCCGCACCACCTCCGCCGCTCTCGGTTACTTTCGCCATCCGCTACGAGCCGGCCGGCGAGACCAGGCTGGACAACATCCGCTACGTGAACGCGGTGTTTACGATTGTGGGAGGCACGTCGGCCAACAACGCGACGGTTGAGTTCATCGGCCCGGGCGGCTCGCCGTACGAGAGCAGAACGGCGCTGCTGCGCGATACGCCCTTCGAAGAACAGCAATTGGAGTTCCCTCTTTCTGTTGCCGGAACGTTGATCGATACCGCCCAGCTCACGGGCATGTGGAAAGTGCCCCTTTTCATTGACGGTCAAATGCTTGCCGAACCGGTCTTTCAACTCAACCCATGAAAGGCGCCCTGCTCATTCCAGGCCCAATCGGCCGCGTGCTGCGGGGATGCGGCTGTCTTTTGTTGCTTTCCTTTCTAAGCTGCACCGAGCTCCAGCTGGGAATCGACCTGCACGGTCACGCTCAGCAGGCCCTCGTTCCTGCTCTGGATACTGCCGGGATTTGTGAGCCTCTGGGTCCCGCCAACGCCGTCTACCTCTACGTCAGCCAGAATGTCGGCAACGACTCCACAGCCTACGCCGGGGACCGAACCCTTCCCTACAAGACAATCAATGGCGCAATAGCAGCCGTTCCGGCCACATTGACCAGCCCGTACGTAATTGAGGTGATCGACTCCGCGACGTATAGCGAGGTGGTGAGTATTTCCGGAAAGACGACGTCGGCCACCAATACGCTGACGCTCCGGACGGCAGTTGGAGCCAATCCGACGATCAACAACAACGGGACGGCAGTTCCTCTCACTGTCGCAACCAGCAACACCACCATCGTGGGGATGACGCTGAGCGCGCCGGCAACTACCACGTTCGACGGGATGGTGATCAGCGCCGCAACGTCGAACAACCAGATCCTCTGCAACGTGATCCGCTCTAACGCTCGCGGACTGGTGTCCACCACTGGCACGCAAACCTCGCTCACCATCGAGGGGAACCGAATCGAATCCAATCTCAGAGGTGGAATGGTCGTCACCGGCGGCTCAACCGGGCTAATCGTGCGACGAAACCTGATCGACAACAATGGAACCACCGACGCGACCACCGGCCCAGGGTTCGATCTGACGAATGCCACGTCACCACAGATTGTCAACAATACCTTCTACAATAACTCGATTGCCTCTGCTGATATCAGCTTGAGTCCGGATCTTCGGATCACTACCTCCACCAGCGTCTTGATCAAGAACAACGTCTTCTCGAGCACGACAAGCTCCGCCACTAAGCGAATCATCCGCGTGGATACCGGGGCGTCGATCAATTCGGCCTCTCAATATAATCTGTACTGGTACCCGAACATCTGCCTCGGTGCCGGTAACTGTCCGAACTGTGGAGACGCGTTCTCGGAGGGGGGCAGCTGCCGGTGTTACATGGCCGGCGGTGGCTCCTGCGGGGGCACGGCGTCTTGGCAGACTCAGACGGGGGCGGATCTCACCGGCAGCTCGCAGGCCGATCCCTCCTTCGTCGCCGCGGGTTCCAATCCACCAGATCTGCACGAGCGGAGCGCAGGCGGACACTGGACGGCCGCCGGCTGGGTAATTGACGGCTCTACCAGCCCAGCGGTGGACACCGGCAATCCGGCGGATTCGGTCGGAATTGAGCCGGGACCCAACGGAAACCGAATCAACCGGGGTGGGTACGGCGGTGGGCCTCAAGCATCCAGGACAGTGGGTACCAAGGTCGTGGTGGTGCCAACTACTGGCACGGCGGGCACCAGCATCAGCGTCACCATTCAAGTACAAAATCCCAACGGCTCCCTGCATGCCGCGCACGCTCTGTACACGGGCAACGTAAATGTCTCGAGCGGCACCGCAGCCGTTGCTCCGAACACTATTTCAATGCCAAACGGCGTGGCGTCAACGACGGTGACGCTCACCGATGCCGTTGCCGAAGATGTTGTCGTATCGCTGACCGAAACGAGCGGCACCGGTTTCCCTCGAGCGCCAGGCACAATCGGCGTGTTGCCTGCGTCCGCACCAGAGGGTTCGTCTTTCGTCGCGCTTTCGCGTTCCAGCAGCAACATCCTCATCTGGAGCAACCCGGCCTCCCGACACGATGGCGTGCTGATTCTCAGATCGACCGCCGGAGTGCCCAACACCGCCCCCACTCGCCTGACCGCATACAGCATCGGAGCGGCGATCGGGAATGCAACGGTGGTTTACGTAGACAACCAGAGCTTCGCCGGACGGATGACTGATCAGGGTCTGACCAACGGTACCCGTTATTACTATCGGTTGTTCAATCACGATCAGTACAACGTCTACGCCCCTGGCAATGCTCCCACCAGCTCCGGGATATTCTCCGATCCCACCAGCGGCGTCTCGCCTTCGCCCCAGTGGTGTTACAACGTCGGGTTGCCGACGACGCAGCAGCCCTTCACCGACTTCGGAACGGCGATCTACACCTCGAGCAACGCCAGGACTTTCACCGGCAACCAGCTCTCGTCGGATCCCAACCTCAATGGCTACGAGCGCTGGCGCCCGGTGCAACTGAGCGGGGTCGTCCAGAGCAGACCGATCGTTTTTCCGCTCTTTGGAAGCGCCAATCCCTTCATTCTGACCGGCGACCAGTCTGGGTTCACCTACAAGATCGATCCCCAGACGGGACAGATCGTGTGGACCGGAAACGGTGGAGCGTCAATCGGCTCGGTTCAGGCACAGGCGGGGGTGCAGCTGAACCAATACGCCAACAACGCGTTCACGACGGCCTATCCCAACCGCGATTTGGTTTATTTCGGCACCCACACTCTGAGCACCACCAACAATCAGGTCTGGGCCCTTTCCAGCGTTGACGGCAGCGTGGCCTGGACCTACAGCCCTGGGAACTTGGACATCATCAGCGGTGGAATGATGGTGGATTATGCCAACAACCGCCTCTGGGTGGGCAGCCGGGCGGGAAGCGGTGGAACCCAACCATCGCTGCGAGTGCTTTCGGTATTCAATCCGCCCAGCGTGGTGGCGTCAATCAATCTCGGCGATATCGACAATCCGGTGGTGGAGAACCCGATCAGCAACGAGGCGTACGTGGTGACCCGGAGCGGCGTGCTCTATGGCTACGACGTCAACACCATGACGCAAAACTGGACGCTCAATTTGGGCGCGCCGGTCTCGGGATATCTGGTGACGGTGGGCTACGGATTCATCGTCAGCACCAATACCGGCGTACAGCGTTACTACGTGAATCCAACCACGCATACGGTAACCGCTCAGTGGCCCAATTCGACGACGCCCTCACCGACTCCGGTGACCGGGCCTTCCGCGGTACGAATCGATTTCGCCGCGGGCAAATGTTACCTCGGCGATGCAAACGGGAACCTTCATCGGCTCGATTTGGCCACCGGAGTCGATGAAAGGCAGGCGGCGGTCTCGACCCAGGCGCTGGGGATGCCTTCACTGGACACCACCACCAGCCCGGCTCGACTTTCGGTAGGAAGCTTGGACGGTCGTTTGTGCGTGATGGGGTTGCCGTTCTGATGGACGCCAGGGACGCGCGCACTGCCCACGGTCCAGGCTCCTGCGCAGAGGGGCTTTCGGCGTTGAGTCGCGATCAATCGCACCGCGTCGATTCCGCTTCCACCGACGCGTATTGCGCGCCGGCGATCATTTGGGAACAGGAGTTCGTCGCACTGGCGACATGCTCGGTGAATCCATGCTTGTGTGTTCCGCCCCCGCCTGAGTGCCGCGGTGGATAAGGCAATGCTTGCCTGAATGGGTTGGCGCTTTCGCATCGCAGGTTTCCGGTTCGAGATTTCCCCCGAACACTCCGCTCTGCGCTCGCTGGCTGAGGACTGGCGCGAGTTCTCCACGCAGGATGAGCCCGATTGCAAGATCGAAGTCGAGCTGACTGCGCCGGTCGAGCGACCACCGAGCTGGCAACTGGCCCTACCCGAGGTGATTGGAACCGCGGCCGGTGGAATCCGGGTACTGGGCGATGGCTTCCAAGCGGATATTCCTGGCCACCGGCGGACTGCGCGAATTCGTCAGGCGCCGGAGCGCTTTGGGTTGGAGGCGGTGATCCGGATCCTGCTGGCTGATTTCCTGCTCGCCGCAGGGGGACTGCTGCTCCATTCGGTCGGCATCGCGTCCCGGGATCGCGCGTGCGTCTTCGTGGGACCGTCGGGGGCCGGCAAATCGACTCTGGCGAAGCTCTGCCGAGAATCCGGCATGGTCTGTCTTTCCGACGAGCTGGTGGCGGTGCTGCCGAGCGAAGGAAAGTTTCTCGCCTTCGGCACACCCTGGAATGTCGGCGTATCGGTTGCAAGCGAGCTGCGGATTCTCGGGCTGCTGACGCACGCGCCCCGTGCGACGCTGGACTTTCAACCGGAGGGGGAGCTGGTCAGGGCTCTGCTACCCAATTCGCTGATGCCCGATCCGACGCCTGATGGACGGGCGCGCATGTTCCGAGCTGCTTCGCAGCTGATCTCCGGCACGCGCACGGTACGGCTCAATTTCGCCAGGGATCGCCAGGTAGCCTCCGTGCTGGTCTCCGAGCTGGCCGCCTGAACGGATTCAAGTACCCAGAATGCGCTTGCGCAAATAGACCATCTGCAGGGCAAAGCTTATCTTTGTAGCCACGGCGTCGTAATTTCGAAGATGGCTGGCCAGCTCGCCGTGTTTGGGATTGGTCGCCACCAGGACACTCACTGGTTGATTGTTCACGCTGATCGGAACGGTGAAAATCTCACCGCCCCTCTTGATACCCAGCAGCGACGCCAGCCAATCGTCACCTGGCGAAGTGACGCTTCCGATAAACGCAGCCCTGTTTTGGGACGAAAGCTGGAGAAAGCCCTGATCGGTGGTGGGAAGTGACAACTGACGGAAGTCGGGGTCCGAGCGCGAGCCCACCTGCTCCCAGCCGGTAATTCGATTTCCGCGGACGATGAATATCGCCGCTCGCTCGAAGTCACCGGCGGCAAATTTCTTCAGGATCTCGAAGCTGTCCTTGGGATCGGTTGTTGCTGCCAGGTCTTTTGACGCGGTCTCAATCCCATACCGATTTTGCGCCAGATCCCTTCGCTCATGCTGGAGGAAATCGCCGCGCTCCTCGAGTCGGACGCGAGCCGAGACTTCGGGCGATAGGCCGGCCCCGGGATCAGCTGACTGTTGAGACGGGCGCACCACTTGAAACTCCGCGTCGGCCGTCCCGGTCAAGCGGATGTATCGGGTGGCGCGCGCAATGCCATAGTGCTTCTCCAGCGCATAGGTGATCAACAGCTCCGGGGCAACCAGCGGTTGCACGCTGCAACCGGTTGCGAAGGAGACTTCATCGATCGCCTTGAGGTCGGTGGGATCTGCCATCGCGACGCGCAGCTTGCGACCCGAAACGCTGACCGGAACGACCCTGTATTTTTCTGCCGTGGCTCGCGGCACGAGAGTGAGCGCTCTTTCGGGTACGGAATCCAGCTGCGCGCTGGCCACTGCTGGGATGTTCAACTGCCCGCTGAGGAATTGGGTGAGCGCCTGCTCGGAAAGATATCCCAGCTCGACCAGGTTGGTGCCCAACCTGCCCCCGAAAAGGTGCTGTGCGCGCAGGGCCTCGGCGAGCTGGCCCTCGGTGATGATTTGATTCTTGATCAGAAGCTCGCCGAGCTTGAGCGCCACCGTCTGAGTCCTCCCGGACAACTGTCTACACCGCCAAATTCGTTACTTCGCAGCGCCATCTCGATCGACCTGCCTCACCAGCTGCAGCTTCAACAGCTGCTCGCCGAATGACAGCACATCCTTGAGAACTTGATCCGCCGGCAGGCTGTACTGAGCGGCAATCTCTGTCGAGATTTGGCTGATCGACCTGCAGCCGTCCGCCAATTCCCAGACGCGTGCAGCAGTGCGATTGAGCCCGCGAAGGGTGCGCCCCATCGGATCAAGAATGACGTAGTCGCGACCAAACCAACTCGACTCGCAGCCTTCGCTCTTTCGCAACACCGTGTCCGCGGCAGGAATCAACGCACTCATCCCGCCAGCTGGCCAAGTTTTCGACTGATCCGCAACGCAAACCGCACCAGCGGGTTGGGGCTGCGGTCCCACTCCGCGGTGGCGAGAGTTCTATTGCCTCGCTTCACCTGCCGCACCACGGCGATCACGTTTTCCAGGGGCACGGGAGGATCGGAAGTCACCACGTTGTCGCCGCGCAGCACGACTGCACCCGCGCCCAGCTCCACGATCCGGTGGATGACCAGCGCGTTGGAGACTCGGGCCAGCACCACGTTCCCCCTCTGCACGGACTCAAAAGCGTACGATAGCCCCGCTCTGTCTCCCGAGCGCAGGGTCGGCCACATGCTGTTTCCTCGCACCGGAATCCAGTCCAGCGCGTTTCCGTCGGTAGGGGTCAGCTTGGGAACTCCGAGGGCGACAATCGACATCATAGCACTGCGAACGTTGCCGAACGTGGACCGCCGTGCTACCAAGCCGCCCGAGTCGTACGTTCAGCTTGCACCGATGGTAGAGCTGGCGTGGTGGAGGTGCATCTTCGGGGTTGGGTGCGACGTCGCTGGGCCGTTAAGTTGTGAGTCCATGGTTGGGAGGAGTGGCCGAGCGGCTGAAGGCAGCGGTCTTGAAAACCGCCGAGGGTGAAAGCCCTCCGTAGGTTCGAATCCTACCTCCTCCGCAGTCGTTCTTTGAAAAACGGAAGAGATGGAGAGATGGCCGAGAGGCTGAAGGCACAGGTTTGCTAAACCTGCATACTCGAAAGGGTATCGAGGGTTCGAATCCCTCTCTCTCCGCCATCCACTGCCTCCAAATAAATACGAGCGCCCTTAGCTCAGTTGGATAGAGCGTCGGACTACGAATCCGAAGGCCAGAGGTTCAAATCCTCTAGGGCGCGCCAATTCACTTACCGCATCCCGTCGCTGGGGCGCTACGGTCGAGAGGATGGAAGACGCTGAGTTCATGCAACGCGCACTCGAGCTTGCGCAACGAGCGGCCGAGCTGGGCGAGGTGCCGGTCGGCGCGGTCGCCGTGCACGAAGGCGAAGTCGTCGGGGCTGGCTACAACCGCCGCGAGATCGACCGCGACCCGCTCGCGCATGCCGAGCTGCTGGCGCTCTCGCGAGCCGCGACCGCGTTGGGCCGGTGGAGGCTCACCGGCGTCACGCTGTACGTCACCCTGGAACCGTGCGCGATGTGCGCCGGGGCGATGGTTCAAGGTCGGCTGTCGCGGTTGGTCTTCGGCGTACCGGATCCGAAGGCCGGGGCTGCGGGCTCGCTGTACAACCTGCTGGAAGACTCGCGGCACAACCACCGAGTAGAAGTCGTTGGTTCGGTCCTGGCTGATCAGTGCAGCAAATTGTTGGTGGACTTCTTCCACGGTCTTAGAACCTGGAAGTGAAAACTGAATAGGTGAGCGAGGCGTTGGAGAGCTGGCCGAGTGGTCGAAGGCACCTGACTCGAAATCAGGCGTACCGGTAACGGTACCGTAGGTTCGAATCCTACGCTCTCCGCTCGAATGACGATGGGTTTGCGGAGAGATGGCCGAGCGGCTGAAGGCGCACGCCTGGAGAGCGTGTATACTCGGAAGGGTATCGTGGGTTCGAATCCCACTCTCTCCGTCGTAGATTTGTGGTCGGGACAACGTGGGGACGTGAACCCCGCCAGGTCCGGAAGGAAGCAACGGTAGCGCTACCTCCGCGTGTGTCCCGGCCGTTTTTTTCACAGCGACGATTCGCTTAGAGGATGGCTTCTCGATTGGCTACGGCCGCGAGAGAATGGTGGCGAGACCTATTTGGTCGATCACGCGAAAGCCCGCCGCCTCCAGTTCGGGAATTGCCCGCCGATCATAGCTGACGCTGCGGTTGAACCGCGGATCGCGAATGGCGCGCTGAAAGTTGTAATCGCTCGGCCAATCGCAGGTCGCCCAGGGAATATTCTTTCCCACGTAAAAGAAACCGCCTGATCCCCACAGTCCTTCGTTGACGATCAGCAAACCGGTCGCGTTTGGCGCTCTCACGGAGCGAACGATGGCCCGGAACTGATCGCCTCTTTGCGCGCGCAGCTCTCCAGGCAGAGCCAGCCCGACCGCGTTGGAGGCGACGGCGAGCGCGGCGAGCGGCAGTCGCAGCACCGCATTGCTCAGCGACGCAAGCGCGCGCATCAATCCCGGCGCGGCGGCCACGGCCAGCAACACCAGCGCCGGGTAGCAGAATCGCTCCTCCTTGTGGGCCACGAGGCTGATCGCCACGATGTAGATCAGGGCGCAGAACAGCGGCAGCGGGATCCGCGGCCGTTCCTTCGACGCGGCGAATGGAATTCCAATCCAGGCCCAGAGCGGCGCTGCGCGGGCGATCACTGGAACGTAGTAGCTGCCCGGTGCCGATCCGAACTGCTGCGCAGCCCTCCCTGAGAAGAGGTTGAAGTCCAAATACGCAACCAACGAGTGAAATGGCTTGCCCCAAGTTACCCAGTCGAGCACGCCCAATGCTGCCGCTACCGCCAGGCCGCCCAAGCCGCTGAACAAGAGGACGCGCCATCGCCGTCGAAGAGCGATCCAAATCAGCGCTGCGAGCACCAAGGCGATGGAGCCGTAGCGAGCGACGACCGAAAATCCAAGGGCTGCGCCCCCGAGCAGAGCGCCGCGCGTCGGAGGATCGGGATCATCGAGCGCTTCGATGGCAATGATGAAAAACGCGGTGGAGAAGGACTCCCCCAGCGTTCGTCCGGCGAAGACGATCACCGGAGCGTAGAGCCCCACCGCGAGGGTGGCCCAAAGCGCTGGGCCAGCCGCTAGCCGGCGCCTCGCGTACTGGAAAACGCAGCCCAGCATCCACACGTGGAGGAGATATTGCGGAACCTCGAGCACCGCCCGATACACCCGAGGATTGGAAATCCTGATCGCAGCGCAGAGCTTCAGCAGGGCGGAGAACGCGAGCGGGATCGCCCAGTTTCGAATACCCGCTGACCATTCCCACGGGAGAGCACCGTACCCGAAGGCGCGAGAGTAGGCCGGCTCCAGCGTTTGATACACCTCGTCCGGATGGATTCGCCCCAGCTCGACGACGGCCACTATTGCCGGGATCGCGCCGATGGAAAAGATCGTCTTCCACGGTGTCGGCGTCCTCCCGGGCTCCTTCATCTTCTTGAGCTACCTTCCTCGGTGCGCTTTGAGCTATGCGCTTTGAGCTATCGGAGCACGACTATGCCGCATGTCATCATTTTGGGAGCAGGTCACAACGGGTTGGTCGCGAGCATCTTGCTTGCGCGAGCGGGGCTGACCGTCACCGTCATCGAAGAGCGCTCGCAAGTAGGGGGTGCTTGCAAGACGGAGTATCCATTTGCCTCCGCGCCGAAGCTCGGTTGTTCCACCGGCGCCTACTTGCTCGGGCTGATGCCGCCCGAGTTGATGTCGGAGATCGGCCTCGAGCTGCCCCTGATGCGGCGCGATCCCCACTATTTCTTGCCCACGCCCGGAGAGCGATTCCTCCTCGTTGGCTCCGATGCAAGCGCGCTTCGGCGCCAATTCGTGGAGTTCTTCTCCGAGGCGGATTGGTCTGCTCACCTGGCGATGAACAAGGAGCTTGCGGCGATCCGCGACGACCTGGCACCTGCGTGGCTGCAGCCGCCGTTGACACTGGAGGAGACCGCAGAACGCTTCATCCGGGGCCCATTGCGCCAGGCTTTCGCTGATCTGTGCCGGGGATCCGCGCGCGAGTACTTGGAGCGCTTCGGCTTCCGATCTGATCTGGTCAAGGCGATGTACGCAGTCACCGATGCGTTCTCCGGCTTGGACGGCGGCTACGACACCCCGGGCACGGGCATGAACCTGCTCGTACACAACATGTGCCGGCTCCCCAACAGCGATGGCACCTGGATGGTGGTCCAGGGCGGAATGGGCACCGTCACTCGAAGACTGGCTGACCTTGCGCAACGAGCCGGCGTTTCGATTCGCCTGGGCGAACCGGTGACAGCAGTCGAGGTGGAGGGAAACGCAGCGAAAGCGGTGAGGCTGGCGAGCGGCGAACGGCTCGGCGCAGAGACGCTGGTGTGCAATGCCGATCCGTTCCGAGCACTGGGGCTCATCCCCGATCCACAATTTTCGCCGGAGTATCGCGCGCGCATCGAAGGGCTGCGCACCGATGGCTCTACTCTGAAGGTCAACCTCTGTCTCAAGCAGCTGCCGCGATTCTCCTGCCTCTCGCGCGGCGGCACCCCGCTGGGAGCGACCATCCACCTGCTGCCGGACGAGGACATCGTGCTGGCAGAGCTCGAGCGCGGCTATCGGCAAATGAAGCGCGGGAACCTGCCGGAGTTCCCAGCCATCGAGTGGTATATCCACACTGCAGCGGATGGCTCGCTGCGGGACGAAGAAGGGCGGCACAGCTCCGCGCTCTTCGTTCAGTGGGTTCCGTACCAGCTCTCCGGGACGAGCTGGGACGCGCAGGAACAGCGGTATGTGAATCAGCTGTTGGCGATCTGCGATCGCTTCGCGCCGGGAACCACTGCGCTCGTGCAGGAGACGTTCGTGCTCACGCCCCCGAAGATCGAGCAGCACTTCGGGATTTCCCGAGGGCACATCCATCACGTGGACAACAAGTTCGGCTTCGCCGATCGAGTGCCCTACCGCACGCCGCTCCAAGGCTTCTACTTCTGCGGCGCGGGCTGCCATCCCGCGGGCTCGGTGATCGGCGCCGCGGGCCACAATGCAGCCAAGCTCGTTCTCGAGGACATGGGCCTGCGCAGCTAGAGGCCCACCCTCTTTTCCAACGCGGAGACGCGCTGCTCCAGAGCAACCAGCGCGGCGTGATCCGCCTTCCGCTCTAACATCCCCCGCATCTCGCGGATCTCCCGGCTCATCCTTTCAATGTCCTCGCTGTTCTTCTTGATGTCCTCGCTGTTCTTCTTGATGTCCTCGCTGTTCTTCTTGATGTCCTCGCTGTTCTTCCTAATCTCGTCGCTGTTCATCCGGACGGCGACCTCCAGCACATCCAACCTCCGGGTCAGCTTCAACTCGATTTCTTCAAGGCGGCGGTTCGTCCGTTGCTCGCTCGAAAAGACCGCTTCAATCGTGGCGTGATTTTGCTCCCGCATCTCCTCTAGCAGGATGAGTACGCGACCCATCTGGGTCGAGGAGGTCTTTGGCTGGCGCTTGCGTGAGGTCATCGCGTCACTTCCGATCCTCGGGCACGGCATGCACACTTGGAGTCTCGAACGCGTTTCCTCCCTGCGGCACCGCCTCGGCGAGACCGGTCAATGCCAACACAGGCCGCTGACGAGCCCACTTCATGAAGTCATCGAAGCAGCGATCGATCGTTTCTTCGAGATGGCGGATCGCCTTCAATAGCTCGCGCTGCTGAGCTCTTATGGCGAGGAGTCCCCGAAGAAGCTGGCGTTGCTCAACGGGCGATCGTTCCGTTTCCTTGACAGCCCTTCTGCGAAGCTGTCGCCGCGCACGCACGAGCTTCTTACTACACTGCCCGGCTTGCGATGACTATACGGGTTTCCCCTAGCGTTGAAGTGCGGGACTCGCAAACGGATTTACCGATGCGCTTCCTTTGTTTAGAGTGCCGCCGCACATGAGCTACCTCGTCTTGGCGCGAAAGTGGCGCCCTCAGAGCTTCCAGGAAGTGATCGGCCAGGAGCACGTGGTGCGGACGATCGCCAATGCGATCAAGCTGAACCGGGTCGCGCACGCATACTTGTTCTGCGGACCGCGAGGCGTGGGGAAGACCACCGCCGCGCGCCTTTTGGCCAAGGCTCTCAACTGCGAAAAAGGGCCTACGCCCGAGCCATGCGGCGCGTGTCAGGCGTGCCAGGAGATCGCGGCGGGAATCTCCATCGACGTGGCGGAGATCGACGGCGCATCCCACAACGGCGTGGAGAACGTGCGCGAGATTCGGGAGAACGCGAAGTACCTGCCGCAGCGAGATCGCCACAAGATCTACATCATCGACGAGGTCCACATGCTCTCGGGCGCGGCCTTCAACGCCCTGCTCAAGACGCTGGAGGAACCGCCGGGCCACGTGAAGTTCATCTTCGCCACCACCGAGCCGCAGAAGCTACCCGACACCATTCTGTCCCGCTGCCAGCGCCACAACTTCCGCCGCATTCCCGCCGCCCGAATCCTTCAGCGCCTTCAGCAGATCAGCTCGGCGGAAAAGGCCGGGATTTCAGACCGGTCGCTCGCCATGATCGTCCGGCAATCCGAGGGCGGAATGCGCGACGCGCTCTCGCTGCTGGATCAAGTCCTGTCGGCCTGCGGTCAATCACCCAGCGATGAATCGGTCGCGGAAGCGCTGGGGGCGATCGATCACACCCTGGTGCACGAGCTGGCCAGCGCGCTGGTGCGCGGCGCTTCCAAGCGCCTGATCGAGTTGACCGATGAAGCCTTCAACCGGGGCGTGGATCTGAAGAGGCTGACGGAAGAGATAGCGCTGCAGCTGCGGCACTTGTTCGTGGCCAGGACGCTCGGCGAGGCCCCTGCCGAATTGGCGGAAGACGAGCAGAGGCTGCTGCTGGCACTGGCTCGGGAGACCGAGCCAGCCCAGCTCGTCCGCCTCTTCGACATCATCCAAGCAAGCGCGTCGGAGACTTCCCGAACAGCGCAACCGAAGATCGCGCTGGAGATGACGCTTCTCAAAGCGGCGCAGCTGGCTCCGGCGGCATCGATTCCCGAGCTGGTGGAAAAGGTGGAGCGACTCGCCTCGGGCATCACTGCGCCGGACAAAAAAGTTGGAGCGCCTGGAGGTCGCTCCGATCAGTTGAACTTTCGCTCCTGATCCGGCGCCCACCCCACGCCCAATCGTCGAGGATCAGCGGGCCGCGGCCGATCCTCAAGCTGCCTGGAGGGCCGTCGTCGATGAGGTCAAGGTCGGCGCGCCGAGGCTGGGGACATCTCTGGCGTTCGGGCGCCTGGTCGAGCTGTCCTCGACTGAGGTGGTGCTCTCGTTCTCCAAGGAGGCCGCCTTTCACAAGAGCACTGTGGCCGGCGTCGCGCGCCCGCAAATTGAAAAGCTCGCCTCCGAGCGCCTGGGCCGCCCGGTCCGCATCCGCTTGGTCGATGCGGCCGCCACCGGAAGGCCAGCCCCGCTCAGCCCGGCGGAGGAGGAGGCAAAGGAGAAAGCGGACCGAGACAAGCGGGTGGCGGACATGGTCCGGGCCCATCCCGCGGTAAGCGCCGCGCTGGAGATCCTGGGCGGCGAGATCGAGCACATCGAGATCGTCCAGCCCGAGTCGACAGATCGGGGCGACGCTTCCGAGGAGACAGCCTGACAACACGTCTGTTCCGGCGGTAGGGTGCGAGTCAGCGAGGAACGATATGCCAGGAATTGACCTCAATTATTTCATCCGTCAGGCGAACAAGCTGACCGAGAAGATCGAACAGCGAAAAAAAGAGCTCGCCGACGAGACCGTGGAGGGAAAAGCGGGCGACGGCAGCGTGGTAGTCACCGCCAATGCGGTGCAAGAGATCAAGAGCGTCAAGATCGACCCCAAGGTGATTGACCCGGCGGATGCTTCGATGCTGGAAGACCTGGTGACAGCAGCGGTGAACGCGGCGCTCGCCCAGAGCCGCGACCACATGCAAAAGGAGCTGGCGAAGATCTCTGGCGGCATCAAGATCCCCGGCATTACCTAGAGCGCGATGACGCCGGATCCGCTCAACCAGCTGGTCGCGCAGCTGGCGAAATTGCCCGGAATCGGGGAGAAGACGGCGCAGCGGCTTGCCTTCCACATCCTGCGCGCTCCGCCCGAGTACGCGCGCGATCTGTCTCAGGCAATCCAGAATCTGGTTACCAAGGTTCGACTGTGTAGCCGCTGCTTCGCGCTCACCGAGGCAGAGCTGTGCAGCTTTTGCCAGGATCCGCGCCGCGACGACCGGATCTTGTGCGTGGTGGAGGGGGTGGCGGATCTGATGGCGTTGGAAAGAACGCGGGAGTTTCGCGGTCGCTACCACGTCCTGCACGGCGTCTTGTCGCCCTTGGAAGGCATCGGCCCCGAGCAGCTGCGGATCAAGGAGCTCCTGCGCAGGCTGGGAGACGGCAGCGTCGACGAAGTGATCGTGGCGACCAATCCGGATGTGGAGGGCGAGGCCACTGCCCTGTACCTCACCCGGCTCCTCAAGCCGATGGCGATCAAGGTCAGCCGACTCGCCCAGGGATTGCCGATGGGCGGCGATCTGGAGTTCGCGGATCAGGCGACGCTGGCCAAGGCGCTCTCCGCTCGGCGCGAACTGTAGCCGCGGACCGTCGAATCAGCGGGGGCGCCGGAGCGATCGCACGACGATCACGTCCGGCTCGGATGAACGAAGCAGCCTGAACATCACCATCGGTGGTCTGCCCACCGGCACCACGGAAACGTCGAACCGATTCTTCTCGTCCAGGGCCGCCGGCTTGCCGTTCACCAGAACCCGCGCGCCAACCGGCGCAGTCCCGGAGGCTTGGACCCGGTTGCCTTTCACCAGCTCGCCATTCTTCGGTGCACGGATCAAAAGCGCGGGGACCGAGTTGTCGGGAGCCGAGTCCTCGGCGCCCTCCGCACCGTCGTTGCGTCCACGCGCCGAGTCGCGCGAAGGCGGCTCAGCTCCGAATGCGGCGCCGCCCCTTCCCACCATTTTTCCATCCAGGTCCACCGCTCTCCAGAAAAGGGTCCCGCGAGGCGGCGCAGGCAGGTTGACAAATGGACGGTGAACGATGCCGCGCAATACTGATTTGCTGAAACCGGAATCGGTGGCGACCTCCACGCGGTAGTCGCGCTTTCCGCCTTCCCAAGCCAGCGCCACCCAGTCCAGCCCCTGATGAAAGACTTTCACGCCGAACTTCGAGGTCAACACCAGGTCCGCGCGATCCATCTCTTCGATCACCGGCGCCTCCGCACCCTGGAGAGTGACCATCTCTCCGGCGATCAGCTTGCCTTCGGCGCCATCCTTCTTGAAGGCGACGTCGCCTGCCAGAGCGGTGAGCTCGAGCCCGTCCGGCGTCCTCGTCAGCACGAAGTAGCCCGCGCTGCGCGGCAACAGATGCAGCCCGGAGAGCGATACGCCTTGCCGCTGCGCCTTCTCCACTTTGAAAATCAGCTCTCCCTTCAGCAGGGCAAAGGACGGCTCCTCCGCGCCCCCCTCGAAATTCAGCTCGCTTCCATTGGCGGCCACCAGCTGAGCTGATCCCAACTCCAGCAGGAGCTCGCCATCGCCGACTCGAACTGCGTCCGTTTCCGAAAGCACATCGCCACGCGCGGTCAACTTGGTCCACTTCTTGGAGTTGCTTCTGCGGATCTCCGCCGCACCAGCCACCGCTGACATCCTGATCGAATTCGCTCCGGTCGCCTGGGTTGCCGATGGGGCAGCCGGCGCCAACCTCTCGAACGCGTTGCTCGAAAGCACGAATTGGTCTCCTGCCGCTCCATCAATCGCCTTCCCGGCGCGGGAGCTGACCTGCACCTTCCCCGCGAGCACCTGGACTTGAGCCGAATTAGCGTCGACCTGAACGGACGCGGTCCCGCCGCGCGCATCGCATCGCACTCCGCCGAACGGGGTCTGCAGGCCAAGCTCGCCGCTTTCCCCTTCCACGCCGCCCCCGCCATCCAGCGACTCGCGCACCAGCCGCGCCACCGCGCTCCCGCGCGCGAGCTTGAGCAGGATTCCCGCCTTGCCCTCGCCGAGCGCGACTTGTGTTTCCGGCCCCGCCTCCAGCAGCCGGCCGGCAGCGAACCGGAGGCGCATCTTGCCGCCGGATGCAGTCTCCAGCTGATCCCCTGGAAAGACGTAGCCCAATTCCGCCAGCGATCGGCGGTTATTGCGTTCGAGCGTCACCGCGCCGCTGCGAAACTCGAGGTGCCCGATCGGCTGGGTCTCTTCCGCGCTCGCCGCCGGCGCCTTCCCGCAATGGCAACCGTGTGCCAACAGTGCAACCAAGGTGAGCGCGTTCAATCGACGCATCGACTTTCCAGTTCCGATTCTCCCGTCGCGCGGCATTTCCCACCATTTTCTCTCCCGATCCAGACCGAGGTCTGTGCCGCTCGCACCTTGGACCTCAACGCGCATCGCCCGGCTTCTTTACGCGCCTCGAAGCGTCTGCTAGAGATCTTGTTTGCCGAAGGCACATCTAACCTTCGGAATTCACGTTGAAAACCCTTGCGCGGCTCAGTTGGACTGTCGATCTCCGGAGGGCAACCATTTCCCGATGAGCACGCAATTGGTGATGTATGAGGAGGAATTCACCAAGATCAATTCCGTCTGCGATCGCCTCACCAAAGACGCAAACGCGAAGGTGGTTTTCCTCGTCGACAAAAATGGTCAGCTGATCTCCGCCTCAGGACAGACGCGCAACCTGGACACGACTTCGTTGGCCTCATTGACCGCGGGCAACGTGGCTGCGATGGGCGGATTGGCCAAGCTGATCGGCGAGAACGAATTTCCCAACCAGTTCCACGAGGGCGCCAAGGACTCGCTCTACATGACCCTCGTGGGCACGCGCGTGGTGCTGGTGGTGATCTTCGACAATCGCACCAGCCTCGGGTTGGTGAGGTTGAGGATCAAAAAAGCTTCGGACGAGCTGAGCAAGATTTTCGACTCTTTGGTCCGCAAGGCGGATGGCCCGGGGATCGGTTCGCCATTTGCCGAGATCACCGATGCCGATATCGACAACCTTTTCAGCGAATAACCCGGGAAACCATGTCCTTCATCAATTACTCGTCTCGCGAAATCAATTGCAAGATTGTCTATTACGGCCCGGGTTTGTGCGGGAAGACCACCAACCTGCAATACATCTACAACAAGACCAATCCGGAGACGAAAGGCAAGCTGATCTCGCTCTCCACCGAGACCGACCGGACGCTGTTCTTCGATTTTCTCCCGCTCTCGCTGGGAGAGATCCGCGGATTCAAAACGCGCTTCCACCTCTACACGGTGCCCGGCCAAGTTTTCTACGACGCTTCGCGGAAGTTGATCCTCAAAGGAGTAGACGGCGTGGTGTTCGTCGCCGACTCACAAGTGGAGCGAATGGAAGCGAACATGGAGTCGCTGGAGAATCTGCGGGTGAACCTGGGCGAGCAGGGCTACGACTTCAATCGCATCCCGGCGGTGGTGCAGTACAACAAGCGCGATCTTCCCAACGCAGTATCGGTAGACGAGCTGCGCAACGTTTTGAACCCTCGCAGCGTCCCCGAATATCAGGCGGTGGCGCCCACCGGTGTAGGCGTGTTCGATACCCTCAAGGCGGTCGCCAAGCTGGTGCTGACCGAGCTGAAGAAGGGCGGATAAGGCCTGCTCCGAGTAGGACGACGCACGCCAAAGATGCTATAAAAAGGCGGTCCATCGGTGGTCGCTGCCTCAAAGGTTCGCCCCTTGTGCACATTCCCAAAGCTGATTTCCTGGTTGGCTGTTGCTTGCCTTATCTCCGCTGCGGCGTTTGCACAGGGAAGCCAGGAAGCTCATTCCAAGGGTACCGACCAGCAATCCGCCGGCAAGCCCGAGTTCGTGCCGGCACCGATGCCGCTCACCGGCCCGCCGCAGCCGGCCGCTCCAAGCTCCACCGCGGACAAGCCCGCGCCCTCAGCGCCAGCCACCGCCGACAAGTCCGCCCCCTCAGCGCCGGCCACCGCCGACGAGGCGTTCAGCACGCGCGTCAAGACGCTCGAGGAGCAAGTGACCGACTTGAAGGAGAAGATCTTCCGCACCAAAGCGCGGCTGCTGCTGCTACAGGAGACGGTTTTGGGCGGCGACCTCTCAGTGGGCGCTCGTGCCGTGCTGATGCATCGCAACGAGATGGGCTCTTCATTCGTGATTGAGTCGGTGGCTTATGCGCTCGACGGCGCGCCGATCTTCACCAAGGTGGACGTGAACGGAGATCTGCAGAAGCGGCAGGAGTTCGAGATCTTCAACGGCCGCATCGTGGCCGGTCAGCACCAGGTCGCCGCGAAGGTCGTCTACCGCGGCCACGGCTTCGGCGTGTTCAGCTATTTGGAAGGCTACAAGTTCAAAGTGCAGTCCAGCTACACCTTCAACGCGGAGGCGGCCAAAGTCACCACGGTGAAGATCGTGGGGTTCGAAAAAGGGGGGATCACCAGCGACCTCAAAGACCGGCCGGCAATCCGCTACGACATCCAGGTGACCAAGGACACCGGCACCAAACCGGAGTCGCCGCCAAAGGCCGAGGCCAAATAGGATGTGAGAAGAGTCTCCGTGCACCGCCGTTCGCTTTGCCCGCTCCTTCGAATCGTCGCGCTGGCAGTGCTCTTGGCCGATCCGTCCGCTCAGGCGCAGGAGCGGCACGGGCGCGCATCGCTGACCGAGCTGGGAGAGCAGATCAACCAGGTCAACGCTCAGATCAAGACCGCCGAGGACAATCTGCGCGTGGTGGAGACCGAGTACACCGACCGGATCGAGCCCACCGAGGACGAAGCGATGCTCCGCCGGTTCTCCGAGGGCGAAATTCAGTATCTGCTCGGCGATTTCACCGGGGCGTCGGTCCTCTTCTACGATTTGATCGCCAACGATCGATTCAAGACCAACGCCAAATATCCGGACGCGTTGTTCTTCCTCTCCGATGCGCTCTACCAGCAGCAGAATTACCTGGGCGCCCGGCTCTACCTTCGCGAGCTGTTGGGGCTCAACTCCACCCACTATCGGGCGGCGCTGTCGCGCTACCTGGAGATCGCCGGACGGCTGAACGAGTTCACCGGAATCGACAACTACATCGCCCAGGCGCGCGGGCCTTCGGGCGAGCTTCCCGCCGAGATCGCCTACGTCTACGGAAAGTGGTTCTTCCGGCGCAGCGATTTGTCCAAGGAAGAGCGCCTTCGCCGCGCGGCCGAGGTGTTCATCCCTTTGGCCGCCGATCCCGGCGGGCACTTTCGACTGCAGAGCGCCTATTTCCTCGCGGTAGGCGACGTGCAGGCCGGCAATCTCCCGGCCGCGGTGGAAAGGTTCCGGCGGATTGCCTCCGAGCGCGCCAACGGAGACCGCGAGGTCAAGGTGAAGGAGCTGGCGAACCTCTCCATGGGTCGGCTGCTTTACGAGCTGGGCAAATACGACGAGGCCATCGACCATTATCAGGAGATTCCGCGCGAGAGCGAATACTTCGTCGAGTCGCTTTATGAAATCGCCTGGGCACAGGTGAAGAAGGGCGAGTTCGAGCGCGCCAAGAACGCGGCGGACATCCTGCTGCTGGTCTCGCCCGATTCGACCACCGCCCCCGAAGCGCAGATCCTCCAGGCCCACCTGCTGCTGAAGCTGCATCGCTACGGTGAGGCCACCGATACGTATACCCAGGTGATCAACGGCTACGCGCCGGTGCGCGACGAGATCGACGCCCTGCTCACGGTCAACAAGGATCCGGTGGCCTATTTCGACAACCTGCTGGCGCGCAACGACCGCAACCTGGACGTCAATTCCCTGCTGCCACCGGTGGCGATCAAGTGGGCCACCACCCAACGCGAGGTGGCCGACGCGGTGCGGATGATGAACAACTTGGAGGCGGGCCGCCACGGCGTGGGCGAGTCGGAAGAGATCGCCGCGCACATCCTCAAGGCCCTGGAGGAACGCGGCCTGGAAACGTTCCCCGCCCTGCAAGAGGGCTACACGCGCGCTGACGCGGTGGACTCGGCCCTTACAAGGGCCGAGGAGTCGCTGGTGCGCATCGAGGGCTACGTGGTCCAGGATCGGCTGACCGCCGATCAGCGCCGCGAGCTCGAGCGTTTCCGCCTGGAAGATGCGGACCTGCGAAAGCGGTTCGAATCGTTGCCGGCGACCCAAAAAGAGCTGGAGGACCGCAAGCGGCGGATGCGCGAGCGAGTGGACGAGGTCGACTCGGAGGCGTTCAAGCTCGGCTACGAGGTCCACAGCATGTTCGCGTCGATCACCGCGCTGGGCAAGTGGTTGGACGACACGCGCAGCGAGCGCCGGAGCAGCCCGACCCACAACCTGGAGGAGGAGAAGGCCTTCATCGAGCGCGTGAACCAGGAATCCGCCACCCTCACGCAATTGCAAAATCAGCTCGAGCACGTGCGCCAGGTACTGGCCGACGAGCGAGCCTCGGCGGATGCGTCGATCGCCGGGGAGGACGTGATTCGGTCGCGCTTCCAAAAACAGCTGGGCCAGCAGCACGCGTTGATGGCAGAGGTGGAGCCCAGCTTGCCGGCGGATGCCGGCCAGGTGATCGCCCGAGCGCACGAAGCACGCTCCCGGGCCGCTGCCCTGCGGGAGCGGGTGAACAAAGCCAAGACCTTCCTGCGCGCGCAGGTGGCCAAGCGCGGAAGGCAGATCCGCGACCAGGTGAGCGCCGAGCAGGCCCTGCTGTCGTCCTATTCCTCGGAGGTGAGCGGCGTATCGGGCGAGGCTCGAAATCTGGTCGGCCGGATCGCCTTCGACAGTTTCAAGCGCGTGCGTCAGCAGTTCTACGATCTGGTGCTCAAGGCCGACGTCGGGCTGGTGGACGTCGCTTTCACGCGCAAGCAGGACAAGACGGTGGAGATTCAGAAGCTCTCCGCGCAGAAGGACCGGGAGCTGCGCGTCCTGGACAACGAGTTCAAGGAAGTTCTCAGGGACGTGGACTAGATCGATGCGTCCGGCTCGCACATCGTCCAGGCGGTGCGCCTTCTCCTTCGCAGCCGCGCTGGCGCTGCTGATCTCGTCTCCAGCCGCGCTGGGCCAGGCGCGTCAGAAGCCCCCCGCTTCGGGCCGCACCGCCAAGAAGAGCGATGCGCCAGCCGCGCCGAGCGGGCCGGACAACCCCAAGGCGCCTGACCTTCCCGCCGAGCCGGAACCGAAGGCAGATGTGACGCCTCAAGACAAGGAGGCTCGTCATTTCCTGGAGGGGATGGGCCGGACTCCCGAGGAGGAAAAGCTGCTCCAGGAGATTTCCCGCGCGCTGGAGACTTACGAGGCCGAGTCAAAAGAGTTCAAGCGGGAGGTCCAGGCGCTGATCGAAAAGAGATACGAGGAAAAGCGCGGCTCGCTCTCCAACAGCTATGAGCGGGCCATCCGCGACCTGGAAGTGATCGAGCGCAAGGAGCGGTTGGACGCCATTGCGCAGTTCGAGGAATTTCTCCAGCGCTATCCGGACGATCCCAAGTACACGCCCGACGTGATGTTCCGATTGGCGGAGCTCCACTACGAGAGAGCGTCGGACGATCATCTCCTCGCCATGAGGGAGTACGAGGAGAAGCTCAAGTCCATCGAAGACAAGAACGAGAAGCTGCCTCCCGAGCCGGCGGTCGATTTTTCCAAGGCGATAGCCATCTATCGACGGCTGCTGGCCTCCTTTCCGGATTATCGGCTCAACGACGGCGCGCTCTACCTGTTGGGCTATTGCCTGGAGAAGCAGAACGACTTCGAAAACGGCCGCGCAGCTTACCAGCAGTTGATCGCGCGCTATCCGAAGTCGCGGTTCAGCACCGAGGCGTGGGTCCGGATCGGCGAGTACCACTTCGATGCCTACAATGACCCGGACGCGCTGCAGCAGGCCGCCAGCGCCTACGAGCAGGCGGTGAAAGACACCAACCACCCGCTTTACGACAAGGCGCTCTACAAGCTCGGCTGGACCTATTACCGGATGGACCGCTTCGACGACGCGGTGGGCAAGTTCATCGCGCTGGCCGATTACTACGAAGCGCAGAGCAAGCTCAAGGGCGAAGAGGAAATGGGCGGCGACCTGCGCAACGAGGCGCTCCAGTACACGGCGATCAGCTTCACCGAGGAGAAATGGGGCTCGCTGGCCAAGGCCCAAGCGTACTTCCAGCGGATCGGCGAGCGCTCGTTCACGCCGGAGATCTACCGCCGGATGGGCGACGTCTACTTCGATCAGACCAAGCACGGCGAGGCAATCGAAGCCTATCGTCTATTCCTGGCCAAGAACCCGCTGGCCAAGAATGCGCCGCTGATCCAGCAGCGGATCATCCAGGCCTACGAACGGGACCGCAAGCTGGAGGATTCCTATCGCGAGTCGCAGAAGATGGTCACGCTCTTCGGTCCGGGCACCGCCTGGTTCGAGAAGTACAAGCACGACCCGGAGGTGATCTCGCAGGCCTCCGGCCTTGCGGAGAAGAGCCTGTACTCCAGCGCCATCTATCACCATCAGCAGGCGCTGCTCTTCAAACAGGAGGGCAAGTTCGCGGAGGCCAAGACGGCATTCGAGGTGGCAGCGCTGGCCTACGGCGGATACCTGAAGCAATTCCCCCGGGCGAAAAACGGATACGAGATGGAATTCTATTACGCGGAGTGCCTCTACAACTCGTTCCAGTTCGCCGAAGCGGCAAAACACTACGAGGCGGTGCGCGACTCGCGCCTGGACGACAAGTTTCTGGCCGAATCGTCTTTCGCCGCAGTGCTGTCTTGGCAAAAGGAGATCGAGCAGCAGGTCAAGCAGCAGAAGCTACCCGACCTCAAGCCGCTGCGGTCCACCGAGCGCAAGGAAGGCGAGCCCGTCAAGCTGATCGCCCTCGCCGAGCCGGAGAAGCATCTGGTCTCCGCGTCGGACGTGTTCACCTCGAAGTTCAAGGATCATGAGAAGGCGGCCGGCACCGCCTACAAGGCGGCGGAGCTGTTCTACGCTCACAATGACTTCGCCGAGGCGCGCCGCCGCTTCGAGGAGATCGTCAAGAGCTATCCGAAATCAGAAGTCTCCAAGTTCGCCACCAATCTGATCGTGGAGAGCTTCTTGATCGACAAGGATTGGAAGAGCGTGGAGGAGGTCTCGGCGCGGCTGGCGGGCAACAAGGAGGTGATCGACCCCAAGTCCGACCTCTACAAGGACTTGCTCAAGTTCAAGCTGGCGGGCCGCTTCAAGCTGGCCGACCAGCTGATGGAAAAGGGGGAGTACGCGACGGCGGCGCAGAAGTACATCGAGCTGGTCAACGAAGAGCCCCATCACGAGTTCGCGGACAAGGCCCTCAACAATGCGGCGGTGGCCTACGAGAGCGAGCGGCGCTTCGACTCGGCGCTCAAGCTCTACGAGCGGATTTTCCGCGAGTACCCCAATTCCAAGCTGGCCGATTCCGCGCTGTTCAGGGTCGCGGTCAACGCCGAGAACTCCTACGACTTCGACAAGGCCGTGGAGAACTACCAGAAGCTGGTGAAGAACTATCCGGCTTCGAAAAACCGCGAGGCAGCGCTGTTCAACTCCGCTCGATTGCTGGAGGGCCAGCAGCGATATCCCGAAGCTGCAGCAGCCTTCCTCCGCTACGCGGATCTCTTTCCCAGCAGCGAAGACACTCCCAAAAACATCTACCGCGCCGCGCTGATCTACGAGAAGCAATCCGATTGGAGAGGGTACATCCGCGCACTGGATGAGTTCGTGAAGAAGTATTCCAGCAAACCGCAGCAGCTGGAGCTGGTGATCGACGCCAAGAAGAGGATCGGCGACGGTTGGCAGAAGCTGGGCAACGATAAAGAAGCCAGGTACGCCTACCAGGCGGCAGCGTTGGATTTCGATCGTCGCAACCTCAAGCCGGACGCCAGCCCCATCGCGGGAGACGCCGCTGCACAGGCGCGCTTCCAATTGGCGGAGCAGGAATTCAAAGACTTCGACAAGCTGAAGATCGGCGGGCGGGGCAAGGCGTTGGAGAAGAGCTTCGCCGCCAAGCGCGCCGGGGTGAAGCGGGTGAACGATGCCTTCGCCGAAGTGTTCAAGTACAAGCGGCTGGAGTGGACGCTGGCGGCGCTGTACCGCCGCGGATACGCGTTGGAACGCTTCGCCTCCACCATCATCGAGACACCGGTTCCGCCGGACGTGAAGAAGCTCGGCGAGGAGGCGGTGATCGCCTATCAGGACTTGCTGGCTCAGCAAACCGCCTCGCTGGAGGACGCGGCGGTGGAGAGCTACTCCGCGACCTTGGCCGAAGCGCGCAAGAATCACATTTCGAACGAGTGGACGAAGAAGACGTTGGAGTCGCTGAATCGCTTCCGGCCCAAGGAGTATCCGGTACTCAAGGACCCGAAGGAATTCTTCGCCTCGGAATCGGTCTATCCGGAAGGATTGGTGGGCAGTCTGGATGGAACCGTGCGTCAGCCGGCACCGGTGCAGAAGCTGACGGGGAGCGTTGAGAAGTGAAGAAGCGGCTTACCATCGCGTGTTTGGCGGCAATTGCCGCCGCCTGCGCCACGGCGCCGCCCAACAAAGCCTCGCCGGAAGCGGGACGGGGCGGAGAGACGCCCGAGGTTCCGCGAGGCCGAGCCGGCGCGTCTGCCGCGGCTGGCCCGCAGGCGAGACAGGCGGCGGCCAAGGATCCCGAGGCCCGCGCCAGCCTCCAAAGAGCGCTCGAATTTTCACAGCGCGGCGATTTCTCGTCCGCGGAACGCGAGCTGAAACGGCTGGTCGATCGCGATCCTGGGCTCGACTACGCCTGGACCGACCTGGGGGTTGTCTACGAGCGGCAGGCGCTGCCCCAGCAGGCGGAGCGCGCCTATCGCAAGGCGCTGGAGCTCAACCCGGATCAGGAGGAGAGCTGGAACTACCTGACCCGGCTCTACTGCCGGACCGGCCGTTCGGCGCAGATCGAAGGCGAGCTTCGCGGTCAGATCCAACGCTCCCCCTCATCGGTCGGCTCGCGCACGGCGCTGGTCTTCTTGCTGTTGCAACAGGGCAAGTACGAAGCCTCCGGTAACGAGGCGAAGAAGATTCTCAAGGCGGACGAGCGCAACGTCCGCGCGATGCAGCTGCTGGCGCAGGTCTATTTCCACGAGGGCAAATACGAGCTGTCGAAGATGGTGCTGGAGAACGCGCGCGCCATCGACCCCAACGACGCGGCGACGTACAACGCGCTCGGATTGGTGCAGCTCTCCTTGAAATCCCGAACGGCAGCGCTGGAGAACTTCAAGCAGGCGGTGGCTCTCAAGCCGGATTTCGCGGAGGCCAAGAACAATCTCGGAGCGATGCTCAACGAATCGCAAGACTACGACTCGGCGGCGCGCGAGCTGGAAGGTGCGGTGAACGCCGCGCCCGATTTCGCAGCGGCGAGGCTCAACCTGGGCAACGCCTACCGCGGCAAACAGGAATATGGGAAGGCGCTCTCCCAGTACAAGCAGGTGCTGCGCCTCAAACCAGAGCTGGCGGACACCTATTACAACCTGGCCATCCTCCACCTCGACTCCGAAATACCGAACATCGATCCGGTCGATCGGTTGAAGACCGCCATCGCCTACTTCGATCAGTACCGGCAAAAGGGCGGCAAGGACGAGCGAGTGGACCAGTACATGAAGGACGCGAGCAAGGGCATCGAAAAGGAGCACCGGCGCCAGGAGCGCGAGAAAAAAGAGCAACTGCGCAAGCCGGAGAAGACCGCGGAGCCGGCGGCGAAGCCACCGCCCGCGCCGGCAAGCAAGTCCTCATCCAAGCTGGCGGAAGGAGACGCCCGGCCCTCGGCATCCGACGCCAAGCGCCCGAGCAGCAAAGCCAAGCTGAGCGAGAGCGACTCGCCGCCCACGCCCACGCCCGCGCCCGCGAACGCGAAGCGCAAGGCAAACGGCAAATCGAACGGCAAATCAGGCGAGCGCTCCAGCACAGTGGTCCCGGCGAACACACCTGCCTCCAAGCTGGGCAGCGAGGACAAAGCGCCGCCTGCACCAAAGCCAGTCACCTCAGGTAAACTCGGAGACCAGGAGAAATAGGCACAATCAGCGGCGATGGAGGACTGTCCCTCATGTTGTTAGCGGTCGGGTTGGCTTCGATGCTGTGGCTCTCCGCGGATCCCGCGCCTGCGCCGCTGACCAAGAGTCCGGCCAGCTCCAGCTCTTCCGCTCAGAGCAGCGGAAAGAAGAAAAAGGTGATCCGATTGGAGGCGATCACCGTAGAAGGCAGAATCCAAAAACCTCAGGCCTTTTACATCCTCCAGCGCTCGAACCTGAATTTTGAGGAGCTCAACCGCACGGATAGCTTCGTTCCCAAGGTCGTCAAGAGCGTGGAGAAGGAACCTTTCTAGACCCGCCAGGAACCCGGCGCGGGATGAATGAGTCAAAGAGGGACGAAGTTCCCTCGAGGAAAAAATGGCCGCAGCTCCCTCCAGCAAGATCTTGCGCGTCGGCGTGATACAGGGTGGCAAGATCATCGAGGAGCGCCACCTCAAGAAACGCGAAGACGTCACCGTCGGCCAGGACGCCAAGAATACCTTCGTCATTCCGGCCTCGAACCTGCCCACCACCTTTCCGGTGTTCGAGCACAAAGCAAACCAGTACCACCTGGTGTTCACCGAGGAGATGAACGGCCGCGTACGGCTGGGAACATCCGACGTGGACTTCGCCAGCTTGCGCTCACAGGGCCTGGCCAAGAGGCGCGGCCACCTCTACGTGCTGCCGCTCAATGACACCGCCAAGGGAAAGATCGCGCTCGGCGAGGTCACGCTGCTGTTCCAGTTCGTCAAGCCGCCTCCCGAGCCGGTCAAACCCGAGCTGCCGCCGTCGATCCGGGGCTCGCTCTGGCAGTCGATGGACCAGCTCTTTTTCCTCGTCCTCGCCGGTTCGCTGGTGGTGCATTTCTCCGGAGCCGGCTACCTGGCGTGCTCGCCGAGAATCGAGGAGCACGAGCTTTCGCTGGACGAGCTGCCCGATCGATTCGCCAAGGTGATCATCCCCGCCAAGCCGCCAGAGGCAAAACCCGTGGTCCAGGAAGCGGTGGCCGAGGAGAGCGAAAAGAAAGAGACCAAGAAGGAAGAGACCGCCAAGAAGGATCGCGGAAGCGGCGATCCGGCGCAGCGGCGAGCACAGATCCAGGAGAAGGTCGTCTCCAAAGGGTTGCTGCGGATCTTGGGATCCACCGGCTCCGGCGGCGCGGGAGCGTTCGAGGACGTGCTGGGCGGCGGAACCGGCGCCGGGGACATCGCCAGCGCGCTGGCAGGCGCCGGAGGCGTGGGCGTCGCCACCGCGGATGCGCTCGGACAGGGCGCCGGGCGCAAGGGCGGAGGATCTGGATCGGTGGCCGGCATCGGCGATCTCGGCACCAGCGGCGGCGGCAACGTCAACCTCGGGTCGAAAGGCGACGTCCGCGTTTCCGGTTACGTCAAGGATGTGGCGCCGGAGGTGGACAGCTCGGACGTGGATCGGGAAGCGCTGGCGCGATATGTGAAGCAGCGCTTGAAGGCGATCCAGAACTGCTACGAGAAGGAGCTGAAGCGCAACCCCAACCTCAAGGGCAAGGTGGTGGTCCGGTTTTCGATCACTCCCTCCGGTCGCTCGGGGGACATCGACGTGGAAGAGAACACGCTGGGAAACGAGGCGGTGGCTTCCTGCATCCGCACCGTGATCCGCGGCTGGATTTTCCCGTTCAAGCCGGCCGACAACGTGGCGGTTGCGTATCCATTCCTCTTCTCGCCCGCCTCCTGACGCGCGAATGAAGCCCAAGCGCCTCAGCGAAGTGCTGGACCTGATTGCGCAGCCGGAATTCCAGCAGTGGTGGGCCGAGGTTCAGAAGGGGCGCGCGGCCAGCCAGGAAGCGCAGCAGCGCTACGACCAGCTGCTCTCCGAGGCCACGCTGATGGAGTTTCGGGCCGAGCTGTCCCAGAAGAACGCCATCGACACCCTCTACCGCGCCGGCGAGTGCGAGGACGCCGCGGCCAGCATGCTCTTCGAGGCGACCGAGTTGGAGAACCGCTCCTACCGGGCGATCTCCGATTTCGAGGAGCAGCGCTACAAGGTCTCGGAGCTGTGGTACCGCCTGGGCGCTTCCGAGAAGATGCTGGACGAGAAGCGCGACCTGCATGCGCGGACCAAGACCAAGAAGGCGGAGACAGAGCTGCGCGCTGCCGAGCGCGCGCATCGATCCATCTCCGATGAATTCGAGAAAGAGACCGGGCGAAAGAACCGGCTGTGGGAAGAGGTGGAGCGGATCTGGGCCAAGAGCGCGGAGGTGAATCTGTTGGTCGCCGAGCAGCGGGTGCGTGGAAAGAAGATCCGCAGAGAGGCGGAGACGCTCTTTGCGCTGGCCGAGGAGCGCAAGCGCAAGAGCGTAGAGCTGCGCGCCCAGGCCGACGCCGCCTCTTCGGCTTGCGAGGTCGCGCAGACGTCGGTCCAAGGCGTTCTCGGGCGCGCGCGAGAGATGTTCGGCTGCGCCATCGGGTCGGAGTTCCTCTATTTCCAGCAGAAGGACAATCAAAAGATGGCCTTTTGCATCCCGCTGGTCGAGGATCACGACAACTACAACGTGGAGGTGGGCCCGCTCTCGATTTATCTGGTGGATCGGCAGCGGGGCGTTTCATTCTTGGAGCCGGCGCCCGGCGAGCGGCTGTCCAGTGAAGAGACTGACCGCCGCTTCGAGGAGTATTTCTTGCACGGGCGCAAAGGCGAGGAACGTCCAGCGCGCTGAGCGCGCGGCGGAAAGCGAGGTCTGTTGAGCATGGAGAAGTTGGCAGTGCTCTCGACGTCGCCGCTCTTCGAAATGCTTTCCAATCAGGAGCTGGAGTACGTGTCGGAGCTCTCCCGGCCGCGGCGATTCTCGGCCGGACAAATCGTGTTCGAGGAAGGGGAGCTGGGCGACAGCCTCTACGTGATCGCCAGCGGCGAGGTGGAGGTTTTGCGTCGCGCTGCAGCGGGCGAGCAGCGGATCATCGCCACGCTGCGCGCCCCGGAGTTCTTCGGGGAGATGAGCCTGATCGACAAGGAGTATCGTTCGGCCACGGTGCGATCCCGCACCGACGCGGAGCTCCTCCACTTGACAGCGGAGAACCTCGCCACCTTCCGCAAGCGACACCGGGACGGATTTACTTTCGTGGTGATCAACATCGCCCGCGTGCTTTCTTCGCGGTTGAGGGAAGCAAACGCCAAGCTCGCAGCTTCGCGCTGAATGTGTTTGCTGCACCTTCATTGACACCACCTTTCGCCGGCTCTTAAGCTTTTGCGAAGATGAATCAGCTTCGACGTGCTTGCAGTGCCTGCTTCGGCGGCGCGCTTACCCTGCTGCTCCTCGCCGCGCCGGTTGGGGCGCAGCAGCCCGCGGCCGTTCCCATCGAAAACAACAGACGCGACAGATCGGTCGACGTTCCCGACGCCGAGAAAATCAGGACCAGTGCTCAATCGCTCAAGCACATGCGCGACGTCCTGGCAGAGGTGTTCGCCAAGCTCAAGGAGGCGCGCGACACCAACGACGTGGTGAAAGCCGCCTGCGTCAACGAAGATTTGACGCAGATCAAAGCGCTCCTGCGAATTGCGGAGCAGGCGGACGTGGCGATGCAGGACGACATCGCCAAGCACAACCAGCTTGCCGCGGAGGATGAATTCACCAAGCTGACCATCGCGCCGCGCAAGGTGGATGATCTGCGCGCCAAGGCTGAAGAGTGCATGGGGCAGTTGGCGTTTCAGACGGTGGGAATGATCGTGGAGGTCGAAGAGCCCAGGGACATCCCGAAACAGGATCTCACCAATCCCCCGCCACCCACTCCGGTTCTCGCTCGCCCACCTCCGGCGAGTCCGACGCTCTAACTCCGAGCCGCGTCGGAAGGGCTGCCACTCCGCAATACAAGACAGTGCCGAAGACCGGCAAATGCTTGGTTAGCTCGTTCTTCGCGTGATATGTTCAGAACTTGCCAGCTGGGGGAGAGGCACGGATTCCGGCAACCACCCCAGTGGCGCACCCATTGGCGAACGCGTGCTCCGCGAGTCAGGCACCAGCCGTTGTCAGGGCGCTTCCCCTGTTGGCGATCTTCCTCTTCGCCGCCGGCGCCGCCCGTGCGCAGACCGTCGGTAGCAGCGGGCAATACGAGGGGAGCAACGGCATCAAGCTGGGTGAAGGCAGAGCGCATCCCTACTTCGATCTGGAGCTTCGATACGACAGCGCCGCGGGATTTTTCGGTGGTGCAGCGGGCACCACACCGCAGCTGAAGCCTGAAGCAGTGATGCACTTCAGGCCCGGCTTGCGCTTCGATCTCGCCAGCCCCTCGGTCTATCTGAACCTGGATGGCAACGTGGATTACCTCTGGTATACGCAGCTGATCACCAAAGGCTCCAACAGTGCATCGCGGTTGCAGGCCGGGGTCGATTTCTCGGCGAATTTCAATCAGGGGGGCGCAGCGGAGCTGGATCTGGGAGATCACTTCACTCGTTCCGATCGGACCCACAACGTCGCGCTCGGCGTGGGAGTGCTCTCGCTCTACAACGAAGCGCTCGCCTCGGTTCCCATCCGCCCGGGCGGCAAAGCGCTGGAGATCGCGCCCAACGTGGGTTGGTCGTTCGAAAACTTCCAATCCATCTCCAGCGTCACCGTCCCCAATTGCAGCCCGGGCGACGTCACCTGCAGCGATCCGAGCCAGGTAAGTCAATTCAATTATCAAAACGTTCGCTTCGGCTTGGATGGGCGATGGAGATTCTTGCCCAAGACAGCGGTCACGCTCACCAGCCAGCTCGATTCCCGGACGTACAACAATGCCAACAACTTGCCGGCGACGTTGCTCAAGGCGTCAGTCGGCCTGGCGGGCCTGGTCTCCACCAAGGTCGCAACGGTGGTGAAGCTGGGCTGGGGTCAGGATTTTAGGAGCAGCGGGGCGAAAACCCTGGTGGCGCAGCTGGAGTTCAATTACCTGGTCAGCGACGTCAGCTACGCGAAGGTCGGCTACCTTCGAAATCTCGAACCAGTTCCGACTTTCGGAACGTACGGAGACGATCGCGGGTACCTGGAGACGCGCTTCCTGTTCAGCGGCAGGCTGACTTTCCACGGCTACGCCGCGTTCGACTACCTCACGTTCTATGGGAACTCCGGCGGACGCAAAGATACCAACGTCACACTGGATCTGGGGCCGGAGTATCAGATCACCAAGTGGCTGATCGGCTCGGTGGGATACCTGCTCGGCGTTCGAGGATCCAACACCTCCACCGCAGCCAGCGTGAACTTCACGCGCCACGAAGCGTATCTTCGCGCTACATTCACTTACTGATGATTTGCAAGCTGCTCGCCATCCTGGCGCTCTGGAGCGCGCTGGCGCTGACAGGATGCAAAGCTCCGCGGGCCACCGGCGGCTCGACGATGTCCACCAGCGAAGCGCAAGCTCGAGCGAGCGAGTCGGTCTCCGAGGGCACGACGCTGGGGCCGGGAGATCTGGTCGAAGTTCGGGTGTTCCAGGAGGCCGATCTGTCCGGCGCTTATCGGCTCTCCCCCGAGGGGACCATCGATTATCCGCTCTGCGGAAAAGTGGCTTTGGCGGGCATGACTTCCAGCCAGGCCGCGGATGCGCTCACCCAATGCCTCGGCAGCGGTTATCTTCGCCGCCCCCAGGTCTCGGTGCTGATCCGTGAATACAATTCCAAGAAGATTTTTGTGTTCGGCGAGGTCCAGAAACCGGGAACCTTCCCCTACGATGAAAACATGTCTGTGGTTCAGGCCATCACCCTTGCCGGCGGCTTCACCAAAGTTGCCTCCCGAAACAGCACCATCGTGACGCGCATCATCGACGGCCAGGAGAAGAAGATTCGCGTTCCGGTGGAGGACATTGGAAACGGCCGCGAGCGAAACTTCCTGCTCAAGCCCGGCGACATTGTCTTCGTCCCCGAAAGCTTCTTCTAGCCGGCTCGCCCACCCCGCTCGCCCCGAGCGTAGCGACGTCAGTCGCGGAGTCGAGGGGTCGCTCAGAATTCCTAGATTGCCGTCCCTCTGCCGCGCGATCGGAGGGATTGAATCCGCTAAGGTCGCCAGTCCGTAAGAGGTGCTGATGACGGACTCGGCCACAACCGCAGCACCGGCATATAGCCGGACCAAGCGATCGGTTCTCCTCATCGTCGCAGCGTTGCTCGCCTACGCCGCGGTGGATCTGTTCGGCCCACGGACCAGCGACTTGCGCCAATTTGAGCCGCTGGAAGTCGGCCGGTTGGAAACTTCCATGTGGCGGGCGTACTACGACCGCCGCCCGGTGGCGTTGTTCGGTGACCTTTCCCAGTTGATGCGCACCCAGTACCACTTTCCTTGGTTGCGTTCGCAGGTGGCGGCCTATCACGCTGCGCGGGCCGCGTTCTTGTTCAAGGGCGGCCACAGCCGCGCTGAATACGAACGCGCGTTGCCGAGCCTCCTGTCGTTCTACGCCGCCATTCGAAAAGTGAGCAATACTCCCTTCGATGCGTCGCAGGCCGCCCGCTTGGAATTGGAATGGTGGATCGTGCATCGGCAAACGCGGGCTGAGGGCCCCCAGGCGCTCTGGAAGGCGCTTGCCGATCTACAGGCGTGCATCTACGGCGTCCCCGCAGAGCGGATGATCGAGCATGCCCGCGCGCGCGGCGACGCCATGCTGCTGCGCGATCGCGAGGCCGACGGGGGCGGCGTTTCCGAGGAGCAATGGCGAGAGATTCGACGGCTGCTCGAGGCATCTTGGACGTCTCTGTGGAACGCGGTCAAGGTGTGAGCAGGCCGCGCTTCCACCCGACCTCGGCCAGAAAGCGCGCGCACTCGCCGGCGAGCTTGCCCTCGATTTGCTTCCCGCAGGCGAGCACGTCGCCGATTGCGAGATCGAAAGGGCTGCCGTCGATTTGCGTCATCGTGCCGCCCGCCTCGACAACCAGCAGTCCGCCCGCGGCGATATCCCACGGCTTGAGCCCGAACTCGAAAAAGCCATCGAGTCTCCCGGCTGCCACGTACGCCAGGTCCAGGGCGGCGCTCCCCAACCGGCGCACTCCCTGCGCAAGCCGGGTCAGGTGATTGAACAATCCCAGCGGCGCCTCCGGGTGCTCCCGGACGTCGTACGGAAATCCACTGCAGAGCAGCGCTTTATCCAGCGAGGTGACAGAGCTCACGTGGATCGGTTTTCCGTTGAGCTTGGCACCCCGGCCCTTCGCCGCCGAGAACAGCTCATCGCGCAGAGGATCATAGACGACACCCGCCAGAAGGCCTTCGGCCGAATCGACGGCGATGCTGACGCAGAACAGCGGCAGGCGGTGTGAGTAATTGGTCGTCCCGTCGAGCGGATCGATGATCCACCGCATGCCGCTCCCGCGCCGAAGCCCGCTCTCTTCCGCCAGGATGGTATGCCCCGGGAATCGCTCTCGAACGTAGCGGATCAACTCCGCTTCGCTCGTCCGGTCCGCATCGGTGACCAGATCGATGGCGCCCTTGAACTCAATCGTGCGCTGCTGGTCGAATGCCTCTTTGAGAATCGCGCCCGATAGGCGCCCCGCTTCCTCCGCGGCGGCGAGCAGCTCATCCACCGGAGGCGTCGAGACCGCTGGCTCCATCACGGCGCTTTCTCGACCAGAAGACTCTCAATCTCCGCTCGATATGTCGGGACAACCGCCTCGACGAAGCCGTCCTTGTCGTGCCTGTAGCGGATGATCCCGCGGCGATCGAGGATGAAGCTGGTCGGCAGCACTTCCACCTTGAGCTGGCGCTCGACGAAAGCAGCATCCCGGTCGATCAAGACAGGGAGGGTGATCTTCATTTCCCGAACGAACGGCGCAATCTGGCGCGAATCCTCATCGACGTTGATCGCGTACACCTTGAACCCGCGCGGACCGTACTGCTCGAGGAAGCGCTGATACACCGGAAGCGCATCCCGGCATGGCTCGCACCAGGTGGCCCAAACATCGAGCAACACCACGCTTCCGCGATCCTTCGCCAAATCGTGCAGGTCGCCGCTGGGAAACAGCGGCAGCTTCAACTCCAATGGTGCTTGAAACTGTGCGGAGCCGGTAGCGGAAGCGGCCGATTCCCTCTTGGCGCAGCCCACCGCGAGCATGGCGCCGAAGGCAACTGAACAGGCAATCTGCTTCACGGTGATTCTCCAGCGTGCGACCGCAATCTTGCGATCAGCTTCTCGATCAATCCACCGAATGAGCCGTTGCTCATCACCAGCACGACGTCTCCAGGGCGCGAATCCGAAGCGACCCGTTCGACCAGCACCTCCACCTCGCGCTCGGCCTCGGCCCGAATTCCCCGCTTGCCGAGCGACTCCACCAGGCGCACCACATCCAGCTGTTCGCTCTGCGGGACCTTGTCGTGAGGCTCGGGAATCTTGATCGACGAGCGCGCTGCGCCCTCGAATGCGTTGGCGTACTCCTCCTGGTGGATGTTCCGGCGGCTGGTGTTCGAACGCGGCTCGAAGACCGCCCACAGCCGTCGGCGTGGGTACCGACGGTGGACGGCGGCGATCGTCTCGCGGACCGCGGTGGGATGGTGCGCAAAATCGTCAACCACGAGCACGCCGCCGATCTCCGCTCGGACTTCCTGGCGTCGCTTCACTCCGCGGAAGCTCTCAAGGCCAGCGCGAATTTCCTCGAAGCTCAGTCCCAGCGACCTGGCGACGGACAGCGCACCGAGAGCGTTCTCCACATTGTGACTTCCGCCCATGCTGATCAGGATTTGACCCAACGGTTGTCCTTGCTCCAACACGGTAAATCGCGCTCCCCGATCCGAGAATTGCGCGTCGCGCGCGGCATAGTCAGCCCGGACGCCATCCTTGCCGACATAAGAGAGGATGCGCGCACGGCAGGAGCGCGCCAGCTCCAGGGCGTCCGGGTAGGCGGCGCTCACCGCCAGCACGCCGTCCTCGGGAAGCAGCCGCAGGAATTGCTCGAAAGAGGAACGGTAGTGCGCGAAGTCGCGGTAGATGTCGGCGTGATCGAACTCCATGCTGGTGAAGATCGCGCTGCGCGGCCGGTAGTGCAGAAATTTGGGTCCCTTGTCGAAGTACGCCGTGTCGTACTCGTCCCCTTCCACCACGAAGTGCTCTCCGCGGCCAAGCCGAAAGTTGCTGGAGTAGTTCTCGGTGACGCCGCCCACCAGGAACGACGGATCCTCCCCGGCGGACACCAGCAAGTGGCCCATGAGAGCCGACGTGGTGGTCTTGCCATGGGTGCCCACCACCACCACCGAGTGGCGGGATTTCAGAAACAGCGAGCCGAGCGCGGCCGGAAAGCTCATCTGCGGCAGGCCGCGCACCCGCACTTCGGTAGCTTCAGGATTCACGCGCCGGATGACGTTGCCCACAATCACCAGATCGGGCCGTGCGAGATCCAGGTTTGCGGCGCCGTACGGCGTGAGCACGCGGATGTCCCAGGCGCGGAGCATGTCGCTCATCGGCGGGTACACCTGCTCGTCGCTGCCCGTCACCTCATAGCCAGCTTGCTTGAGCATCCCTGCGAACGAGCCCATTCCGGTGCCGGCGACGCCCACCAGATGAATTCGCCGGACCGAGCGGGCATCGACATCCGTCAAGATATTGCCGCTGTCCTCCGTCATTTCTGTTCAGACAGGCCCAGCGCCTCGACCACGGCGTCGTGGAAGGCCGGGCGGAATTCTCGGATCCGCAGCTCGCGCCGCCCATAGAAGGTCCGATTGGTACACAGCGCGATCACCAGGCGCCGCGGCGGATCAATCCACAGGCTCGTACCCGTGAACCCAAGGTGGCCGAGCGCACCGGGTGGAATGCGCCCGACGTAGCGACCAGCGGCCGATCCACCCGGCACGTCCGGCGGCAGCGGTGTGTCGAATCCGAGCGCGCGCGCACTTCCCGGCGTCTTTGGATCGGGAGTGACGGCCAATTGCCAGAAGGAGGCAGGAGCCAACCTCGCTGCGCCCTCGAGCTCCTCCAGCACTGCCTGGCCAAACTTGGCCACGTCCGCAGCCGTTCCGAAAAGGCCGGCGTGCCCCGCTACACCGTCCATGGCCCATGCGTTGTCGTCGTCCACCTCGCCGGCGACCGATTGACTGGGCTGCAAGTCCCAGAGGTGCTCCTGCCCCGGTGACGGCTCGCGCGGACGCGTCTTCCCAGTCGGCGCGATGGGCACCGATTCGGCCACCGGCGATGAAAGCCGGCGAAAATGAGATGACAGCCCGAGAGTCGAGGCGACCTTCTCGCGAAAGAGCACGTCGAGTTCGAGGCGCGCGGCGGTTGCAAGAGCTTCGCCGAGGATCAGAAATCCCACGTCGCTGTAGACTGCCCCCGACGTCGACGGCCGCGTGTCCTTCGCCGCCTCCACCACCTGATGCCGAGCGTTCCGGCGGACGACAACGGGACAACTGGGCGAGAACAGCAGAGGGAAAGCCTCCATCACCGGGGCGAAGAAGGGCACGAAGGCAGGCAGCCCCGAGCGATGGTAGAGAAGGTCGGCCAACTCGACTGGCGCGCGCCCCGCTGCCGCCCGCGGGAAGATGCTCGACAGCCTCATCGCCGGATCAACCTCGCCCTCCGCCCAGAGGGCCATGAAGGCGGCGGTGGTGCAGATCACCTTGGTGAGCGATGCCAGGTCGAAGAGCGTCGCCGGTTCGGCGCCGCCGGCGACTGCTTCGAATCTGCGCTCGCCGCGATGGACGACGACCGCCTGTGCGCTGGGAAAGATGCCCTTCGCTATGCCCTCGTCCAGGAGCGACTGGAGCCGTGCTTCGCTCACGCAGCGCTCCGCGCCTCGACCGCAGGCTCGAGAAAATCCAGCCGCCCCCTGGCCGCATCGAGACGAACCCGGCACCCCAGCGGCACAGGAAGGTTGGCGTCGCAGTGACCGACTGGAAATCCCATGGCGCACGGCAAACCGGTTTCTTCAGCCAGCGAGCGAAGCACCGCCGCGCTGTCGTAGTCCGCGTCCTTCTCCTCGCACAGCCTGAAGTTGCCGAGCACGACGCCGGCCACCTGCTCGAAAACGCCTGCCAGCGCGAGATGGGTCCACATGCGATCGAGCCGGTATGGGCGCTCGCCCACGTCTTCCAGCAGCAGAATTGCGCCGCGAAGCGCGGGGAGGAAGGGAGTGCCCAGAAGCCGGCTGAGCACGGAAAGATTGCCGCCAATGAGTGGCCCTTCGGCGATCCCGGACACCAGCGGCGTCGCCCTGCCGAGCGAAGCCGCCGGCTCGATGGACTCGAGCAGCGCGAAGAGCCTGTCCAACGCCGGTCGCGATTGCCTCGCCAGCTGGGTCACCACCGGTCCGTGGATGGTGACCCGACCGGCAGCTTGCATTGCCAGATGCAGGGCGGTGATATCCGAAAAACCGATCAGCGCCTTCGCGCGCGAGCTGCGCAGATCCAGCTGCCGAAGCAGGCGCATTACGCCGTAGCCACCGCGCGCGCAGAAGATCGCCCGGGTCTCGTCATCCGCCAGCGCGCGGGCGAGCTCCCGAAGTCGACGCTGGTCGGACCCGGCGAGATAGCGCCAGCGGGAGAAGATGGAATCATCGAACACCGGCGTGTACCGCTCGCTGAGAAGCCGCAGGCCGGCATCGAAGCTTTCCCGATCGAACGAGCCCGCGGGCGCGACGATGGCCACTCGATCCCCGGGGTTGAGAGCCGACGGCCTGCGAAACGCCACGACCTCTTATATCACCTCTCATCGCGCGTGCGCTCGGCGCGCCGCTCGCCCGTGGCCGTCCTACACACGGAGCCGCGCGTTGACAGCAGCGGAATGCTTTTCTAAATAGCCCGGACCTTGCGGTAGATTTGAAGGGACCAAGAACCATTCCCCGATAGCTCAGCTGGTAGAGCGGGTGACTGTTAATCACCATGTCCGTGGTTCGAGTCCACGTCGGGGAGCTAGAAAGTCTAGTAATTTAGAATAGTTGAGACACTATCTTCTTCTTCGCCCATTTCTAGCGTAGATTTGTCCCCCACCGGTCCCCCACTCTTGGGGACCATTCGGGATGCTCCATGCGCAAGAGAAGAAGGGCGAAGCGTACCTGGGAAGGCGGCTACATCATCGCGGACGCGCGTGGTCGGGACGCGTTTTACATCCGCAAGCAGTTCGACGGCCGTCGTTACGACCTCTCCACCGGCTGCCACACGCGACGCGCGGCCATCAAGCAGCTAGAGCGCTTCGAAGCCAACCCAAGCGGGTACCAGCGACAAGGCGAAGCACCAGCGAAGCCACTTCCACTCGATGAGGAGCTCGCAGCGGAATTTCTTTCCTGGTGCCGCGACGTGAAGGGCAACAGCCAGGGTTGGCTGCGAAAACAGCGCGCGTACGTCTCCTGGTGGGCTGGGCATTTGAAGGGCTGCGATCTCCGACGGCTCACGTTGGCAGACCACGTCAAGCCCGCTTTGAAGAAAGCGAGCGCTACGGGCCATCGGATAGCGACCCTCAAGGCGATGTTCTCCTGGCTCCGAAAGGAGAGGCACGCGCTGACGGTAGCTGAAGATCCGACGTTCCAGACCTTATCCGTGCCGCAGGCAAAACCTGCGCAATGGAAAAAGCCGAAGGCGATCCTTCGCAATCACTACCTTTTGGCTCGTGAACACCTTGCGCCCAACTGGCGAGATCCGATGGATGTACAAGCGGGGACAGGCTGGCACGTTACAGAGGTTCAGCGGTTCGCAGAGGCTGGCTCTGCTGAACCTGTACCGCGCGGCAGTACTCGGGGCGTCGCCGGGGTTCTGGTTTGCCCACAGACAAAGGGTGGAGAGATGTTGCGAACGGCGGTGAGTGCTGGAGTGTTTGAGGCCGGGAAGCGATTGCTTGAGCGCGGCAGTCTCTCGATTGAGAAATATGGGCTCGCCGTCAAGGCAGCTTGTAGGACGGCAAGAATTCCCCCATTCACGCCCGGCCGGTTTCGTCACTCCGTCGCGACCTGGGCGATCAACAACGGAGCGGACCCTGCGAGCGTTGCCGCATTCCTGAATCACAAGAGCCCTCGCACTACGATGCGTTTCTACGCTACGCACGCTACTCCCAAGAAAGTGCCGACTCTGGTCTAGAGATCTCGCCGCTTTGGTTACTCCTCGACGTAGGCGATGCGAATGACCTTGGAAGAGACCTTGAGCACGCTGCTGGAAGCGAAGCTGGCGCCGTTGCGCGCGGACCTACGTGCCCTCGGCCACGCGATCGAGTCCATGCAGAGGACCCTTCCACCGGTTCTTGTCCCCGTCCGGGAAGCTGCCCAGATGCTAGGTGTGAGCGAGGCGACCGTCCGCCGGCAGATCCGGGACCACCACCTTCCCGTCCGGCGAATCGGCCGCTCGGTGCGCGTGGACATGAGCGCGCTTCGGCCACTGACTGACGAGGAGGTGGCAGAGCAGGCTTACTCGGCGAGGACACAGATGCCCAGGTCGGGGGCTTTGCGCGTCACGCTGGGTCAGGCCGCGGGCAAGGCGCCGGTCGAGGCCGCTAAGAGAGGTTCCCGGTGAGACACGAACACGCAAATTGGTGCGCGGCCATTCGAGCTAGCTGCGGGTTCGAATCCCGTCGGGGACGCTCAGCGCTCTCTCGAATGGAAGAAGCACTGAACGCCTGTTCGAAGAGGGCTCTTGTTCCCTCGGTGTTCCATTCGGGCGTCAGCCGCCAGCGGTACGCTGGCCAACCATGCTGACTAAAATTCGGCTTGGAATCATAGAAAGAGTGAATCGAGCTCGGCTTCGAATGCTGATGAGGTTTAACATTCGGCCGAACGTCACGAGATGGCTGAACCTTCGTGCAATCGGCTTTGGTCTCTTAACAGCCGTCCTCGGGCTCCTCGCGATATCCATTCCCGCGTACCGCACGATCTTGAGTTGGTGCATCGCCATCTCGAGCGCTTTTGCCGTACTTCTGGCGGCGATCGCGTTCTGGTTCAACAGTTACGATCAATGGCTACCAGCCAAGCATAGAGGGTGGCTGGAGCGTGCCGCAGGGTACAAGCCACCGCCATAGCCGCCTTCGCGCGGGCCTCCATCAGTGTTCCACTGAGGACGACGAGAAGGGGTCGTTGGCACACACGGCGGAGCGGGCAGAACCGGGTTACTGTTGCTTTCTCGCGCTGCCGCATGGCCACCATCACCGCCTACACCGACGAGTCCGGCAATACGGGTCTCGACGTATTTGATGCTCAGCAGCAGTGGTTCTGGACCGGCACATTGCTCGTCCAATCGAACCTTGAGTCTGAAGCGAACGGCTTGAAGATAATGCTTGAAAAGTGTGGCCTTGACGAAGTGCACGCGCAGAAAATCGGGTTCAAGGGCCTCGAACCCATCGCTCCATACCTCGCTCAGCTCCTCAGGCTCCACGACTGCCGATTCGTTTTTACACGGATCAATAAACTCCACTTCGCGGCCACGAAGTTGGTGGACACCATCCTCGACAGCGGAAACAACCAAGCGGTTTCCCCCGTCCACTACATCCACCGTGGATTCCGCCTCAGGATGGCGTTCGAATTGCTCCGGTGCATGACCAACGAGATCGTTGAGCGTTTCTGGCCGGCATTCCTTGAAAACCGGGCAGCCCAGTTCAGCGCGGCCATGGCCGATCTCCGGAAGGAGATGGATGCTGAACTGCACGATCCGCGGGGAAGGCAGCTGCTCGGAGACGCTGTCTCATGGGCCATGGAGAACCCATCCGCTGTTCTCGACTGTGCACGCAGTGAGTTGGAGAGCCCCAATGTCTTGGCGTTTTGCATGCTTACTCAGGCGATCCAAGATTTGATCACCGGAACGGAGATCACTGTCAGCCGCTTCGTCCATGACCGCCAGAACCAGTTCGGCCGAGCGATTATGGACATGTATGGGATCGTAAGTCGTATTCGATGGAAGTCGGCAATCCAAGCCGTATTCGGCGATTGGGTGTGGTCGGACAAGTTCAAGTGCACGTGCGAGATGTCGCCAGACCCACTTGTGGGCCTTCAACTAGTCGACGCCGTGCTATGGCTGGTCAAGCGCGAGTTCGACAACGGTTCGGTCCATGGCGCCTGCGGAGAGTTGGTGGATTACGGACTGGAACACGGCCTCTTCCGGGAGTTCAGTCCCGAGCAGTTCTTGAGAGATACCGAGTCCGCGGTCCGCGCGATGTTCGCCGAGCCCCTTCCACCCGAGTTGGAGGAGCGCGCCCGTGCGTCCGTGAAGGAGAACGAGGCTCAGCGGCTTGCGCGAATGAAGACGAAGGCCAGTGAACCGGCGTAGTAGAAAACGACAGAAGGTTGAATGGTGGCCTAAAGCTCAGTCGGCTTCTTTTGGGCCTGAGGAACCGGTCCGTCCAACACCTGGACAGCGTCCTTCTTCACGTCGGGCGACAGGTGGGCGTACCGCATCGTCATCTCGATCGTCGAATGCCCCATCAGCTCCTGAACCGCTTTGAGCGGGACACCCTTCATCACCAGATGGCTGGCAAAGGTGTGCCGCTTATGCCGAGCGCGGCATAAGCGCCATTATGCCGAGGGATGTGCAGCGCTCCTTTGGCGGGAAGTCCTGCTCGCTTCTGTGCCGTGCTGAGCGATGTCCGAAGACTTTGCTGTGAGAGCGGTTCTCCCGATCGGCGGTACGGCACTCTCAGCCCGCGCAGGTGGCGGTGAGCCAAAAGCGCTGCGGCCAGCTTCTCTGTCATCGGTACCTGGCGCGAACGGCCGCCTTTCGGGGAGGTGAACTGTCTATGCCAATCCAAACGGCTCACGTTCAGCAGCCGCCGGCGGAAGTCGAGGTCCGATTGCTCGATGAAGTAGAGAAGGTTGCTATCTAGCCCGTCTGGCCGGAACGCTGGACAATGCAAAATAGATCGACCTGGAACTCTATATGGCGACGCTTCAGCAACAGATAGCCGAAAAGTTTCTTGCCAAGCTCGCGGAATCCAAGGATGTGGACGCTGAGAAAATCGACCTGCTTCGAACCTTGCTCGCCAACAGTAGGAAGCCGAAGGCCGATGACTTCGTGAAGATATTCTCGCTTCCTGCTGGCGGTGATCTCAAATGATCAAGCTCGAAACCGCCCATATCGAAGAAGTGAGAGGCATTCGGAAGCTCGACATCGACTTCCAAAAGGGCACCTTCGCGATTTCAGGCCCCAATGGCTCGGGCAAGAGCGGCGTCATCGACGCCATCGAATTCGGGCTCACCGGACAAATCGGCCGGCTCAGCGGAAGGGGAACCAAGGGCCTCTCCGTTGCCGAACATGGGCCTCACGTCGACAAAACCAAATTCCCCGACGCGCCGTTCGTCGAGCTGCGCCTGTTTCTTCCAGGGATCGGGAAATCGGCGACCATCACCCGGAAGGTCTCCTCCCCGAAGAAACCCGAAATCGTACCTGCGGACGCGGACGTAAGAGCCGCTCTCGGCGAAGTCGCCGAACATCCCGAGATCACGCTTTCACGTCGCGAGATTCTCCGCTTCATCCTGGTCGAGCCGACCAAGCGCTCAGAAGAAATTCAAACCATTCTCAAGCTCGATGAGATCGGTGAGACCCGGCGCGCGTTGAACGCCGCGCAGAACAAGCTTCAAATTGTGCGCGGCAACGCCACAGCGCAGTTACAGTCCAGCCGGAACACCCTGCAGCTTCACCTTCAGATTTCCACCCTGTACGCGGCGGATTTGCTTGCGGCCGTGAACAGTCGCCGGAAAATTCTCGGCCTCGCGGAAATTACCGAGCTGACCGCAGATACAAAGCTCGATGCCGGGCTGTCGGCGGGCGACAAAGCGACTGAGTTCAACAAGCAGTCAGCCCTCCGCGATCTCACGGCGCTTTCCGACGTGGCGAAGGGATTCCTGGATCTCGCAAAAAAACAAGCAGCCGCAATCCTTGCCGATCTCGCGAAACTAGAGGCGGACCCCGCCCTTCTTGCGGCCTTGCAGCGACTCGCCTTCATCGAAAAGGGCCTAGAGCTCGTGGACGGCCCTGAGTGCCCCCTCTGCGATACGCCCTGGAAGGACGAACAACACCTTCGCGACCACCTGAAAGCAAAGTTGGCGAAATCGGAGGAGGCCCGGAAAATTCAGCAGGCCCTGCTCAACAACGGCGCGGCGATCGCTCAGGAAGTCATTCGTGTCACAGGGTTGATCGCTCCGGTCCAAAAGCTTGCGGGGACCCACGGAGACGCGGCGTTCGCCGCGCTTTTAACTTCCTGGAAGTCCAGTCTCGAAACGCTGAAAGCCAAACTTACCAACATCGACGGCCTCACCGGGCTGAAGGACCGGCTGACAGCCGACTGGGTCCAGACGCCGAAGGCATTTTCAACAAACCTGCACACTCTCACTGAAAACATAGAAGCCAGGCCCGACCAGACCGCCACCCTCGATGCGCAGACGTTCCTGACGACTGCGCAGCTTCGCCTCGGCGACTACAGGGAGGCTATGAGAAAAAACAAGGCGGCTGACATCGCCTGGACGGCCGCGAAGGCCGCCTACGACGCCTATTGCAGCGTGCTGGAGCATGAGCTGAATACGCTGTACGAGGCAGTCCAGGAAGATTTCGTCACGTTTTATCGCGCGATCAACGAAGACGACGAAAGCAAGTTCACCGCGAAGCTCACACCGAGCGAGGGAAAACTCGATCTAGATGTGAACTTCTATGAGCGCGGACTTTTTCCGCCGGGCGCGTACCACAGCGAAGGCCATCAGGACAGCATGGGCGTCTGCCTTTATCTCGCACTCATGAAGCGGCTTTTCGGGGATAGGTTCACACTCGCGCTTCTGGACGACGTGGTTATGTCCGTGGATTCAGGCCATCGCTACCGGTTCTGCAAACTGTTGAAGACCCATTTTTCGGGCACGCAATTCATCATCACCACCCACGACCGCTTGTGGGCCGAGCAGCTCAGGTCGGCCGGTCTTGTTACGGCCAAGACGTCTCTCGTTTTCCATAGCTGGACGATCGACACCGGCCCCTTGGTCGAGTCGAACCTGGAAATCTGGGACGAGATCGCCTCTGCGCTTGGAAAAGGCAAAGTGGAGGCGGCCGCCGCCGCGCTCCGCCACCATCTCGAGTACGTTTCCCGCCACCTGGCCGACCAGCTTGGCGCAACCCCGCAATTCCGCGCAGACGGCAACTACGAACTCGGGGATCTTCTCCCTCCCGTCCTGGCCCGCATGAAGGAGTTGTATGGCAAGGCGGCGGCAGCCGCCCAGTCGTGGGGCAAGGACGCGGAGAAGGAAGCCGTGGCGAAGCGAAAGAGTTCTCTGTCCGCCGCAGCCGCCACATCGGGCGTCGAGCAGTGGGCCGTCAACAAAGCCGTCCACTACAACGAATGGGCCAATTTCGGGAAGAAGGATTTCGAGCCTGTGGTGGCGACGTTCAAGACGCTTCTCGCTTGCTTTCGTTGCGAATCTTGCGAATCCTGGATGCATATTACGCCGCGCACAATTCCCGAATCGCTGCGCTGCGGCTGCAACGCCATCCATTTCAACCTCAAGCAAAAACCGAAGTAAATCCTTTCCGGCTATTCGCCGTCGCCGGGGACGGCTGCTCACCCAGTATTTCGCGCCCGACTTCGAGCTGACCGGGGCCTTGACCCGCTCCCGGAGCACCCCGCCATCGGGCATCCACGGCACGATGCCTACCTCCCGTCCACTCTTACCGCGTTTGTTGTACGGCCTAACCTTCACGCTTATCGTCGAGACCCTCTCGGCGACAGCGCACGGCTTTGCGGACGCCAAGCTAACAGCTTCATACGACCAGCAAGCCGCGATTGAATGTCACTAGAACCCTCGTTGTTTCAGTGATCGATTGAGACGACTAGAAAAGTCATCGCGGCTCTTTGCAGATTCGGCTTGCACGTTCGTCCGCTCAACGTGCTCACCCGTGGTTGCCAGGCGCTCAACTTCGTCAAGCGGGATTTTGAGTCTCCCTCCGATCCGGACCGTTCGGAGCCGACCTGCCGCAATGAGTACATCCAGCGTTCTTCCTCGCGAGACGCCAAGGTACTTGGCTGCCTCGCGTTTGGACAGTAGCCGCTTGGACCGGGAAACGTTTGCAAGCTGTGTCTTGAGGCTGCGGATTTCTCTTATGATTGCCTCGGCAGCATCCCTGGATAGTGAAATCCGCTCACGGGCCGCTGGTCCCCCGGACTGAGCAAGAGGCGTGTCCTGAGAGAAACTCATTGGGGCCGAATCTCTCCGATCAAGGGAGGGGCCCCTAGGTAGGTCTGATAGTATTTGAGAACTGCAGCTACGTAGCGGGGCGTTTCGCCATTTCGCGGGATGGGCGCGAACAGTTTTCTTGGGCGGGCGTTGTAGGCGACGAGAGCGCTGATCAGGTCTCCGCGGTAGTAGCGTAGGAGGACCGCGAGAAGCCTGGTACCCGCTAAGATGTTCGTTGCCGGTTCCCAGAGATCAGCTTCGGTCAAACCTACGCGCGCCGCTGTATACGGCATTACTTGCATCAGTCCCATCGCTCCTGCCCTGGAGATCGCCTTGGGGTTGAAGCCGCTCTCCTGCTGAATGACCGCTTTAATCAGTGCAATGGGAACAGGATGAACGTGTTCTACGTCCGTGACTGCGGCGGCGATCTCGGCTTCAAATGAGTCGGCAGGAAGCGCGGAGACGAGCAAGGATAAGAGGCACTTGAACACTACAGTTCCTACGGTTGACTGAAGCCGATCCTCCGGCGTGTCGGCACTGGCGGATTCATCACCTCCCGGATCGCGTCGAAGACGACCTTGAACTGGGCGTCGTACCTCTTCTCCAAAGTAGCGAGCTTTTGAGCTAGTTCCTTGTGGCTGAGGAGCATCTGACGCAGCTGAACAAAGGCGCGCATAATTGCGATGTTGACTTGAATGGCTCGCTCGCTTCGAAGCACGCTCGAGAGCATCGCGATGCCTTCTTGTGTGAAGGCATAGGGTGCGAATCGGGCCATCATCAGGGATTTGATGGGGTGGGATTTTGCGGTAACAGATCGTGACCGCAAATCCGCAAACTCGCGTGCACTGAGCTGGAACATGAAGTCTTCGGGGAAGCGCTGAGTATTTCGCCTTACGGCCTGCATGAGTGCTTTTGGCTCGACGTCGTACAAAGGAGCCAGGTCGGTGCTCAGCATGACTCTTTGACCGCGAAGAATCAGGATGCGGCGAGTAAGTTGGTCGAGCGGAATAATCTGAGTCATTGAGGGTTACAAATACCAAGACCAGCTGAAGACAAATCGGGCACTGATCGCGAAGGTGGAATCAGTGCCCAGGAATTGCTCGTAGCGGGGCAGGAGCGAGAGACTCCAATGATCTCCGACTGCCCATTCGACCCCAGCGAGAGCCGCGATAACCCAGTTGTTCCGCGTCACGTCCGGCAGAGAGAGGCGATAGTCTCGTGCGTTGTTCGGGTCGTGATCATCGATGTGCTGAAAATCGCTGTATACCCGATGCGACCATCCAACGTCGGCCCCGCCAATAAATCGCCAGATTTTCCCCGTCACAATGCGGCCCCCAACGAGGAAGCCGTACCGATAAAAGCGGTGCTTCAGGGTCCCAAGTAGGTCGACGTTCTGACTCCTTACGGTAACCCCATTGTGAAAATAGGTTACCGGTGGTTCGAAATAGCCGCTCGATGACAACTCAAGCCAATTACTCAACGCGTATCGAAGGCCCAGGGATGTACTAAACGAGGTTCCCTGAACCGAGCCTGAGGCGGGCGCGTAAGGAGCAGCAAGCGCCACGGTCGTGCCTCCGGCGCCAACGTCGAGGCTGAGCGCGCCGCGATCAGCAAGCGCTGCCGGCGACGCGAGGATGACGCCAATGAACAAGGTCGCGGAGACAGGACGAGTACGGGCCATTATCGGTGGCGAATGCAGCAAACTTGGGAGGTGGCGTTGGGCAGATCGACAGGCGTGCCCGCAAAGTTCCAAACGCAAATCCATTTCGCGGTCTGTCCGCCGGAATCAAAGAGCGGGTGTGTATCGGCCACGTACGCATCCGCACGTCCCTGTCCGTAACACGAGCCGGTGAGCCCCAAGTCTAAGACGTCATCGCATTGAGCGGTTAGCGTCCAATTGTTCGCAGCGGTCGCGCCAACCGCTGTTCGGCAATACAAGTCCGAATGAGCCATGTACCATCCATTTCCAGGTGGGCCCTGAGGGCCCTGGGGTCCGGTCGCACCTTGAGGCCCCTGCGGACCCTGCACGCCCGCCGGGCCCTGGGGGCCCGCGGGACCCGTATCGCCCTTATCTCCTTTGGGCCCCTGCGGCCCATTCGATGAGCACGCGATGGCAAAAACCAATGTGGAAAGCGGAATTATTTTCCTCATCAGTGTCCGACCTCCCTTTGGACGCGATAATTAGCAATGCCGCGACCTTCTCCGAGGAAACTTGGTGGACTGGAGCTCGGGGCGAAAGCCGTGAATGCGGCTGAACCGTCCAGGCGCTCGGTGGCCGCGATCAACACGGTCGCGTACCGGTAACCTCGATATCCTTGGCAGCGCGTGCCGAAAAGGGGACAGCACAAGGAATCGGACCCTTCTTTGATCCAGAAGTCCTCCTGCCAGTTGTAGTAATGAGGTTGACCCGACGGATTTTCGAGAACTCTGTAGTAGAGCGGTGGAGCGTGGCCTTCCGCAAATTGCCTGCCGGTGTACACCACGACGCCTCCCGGCGTTGGGCCTACCGCGGCGGAAACCACATACCTGCCGCCAACAGTAGCCGCCGCCTGTGTTTCATCCTCCAACCGCCAGACGCTTGAAACCAATACCCTCGATCCCGTGTGGTACTCTTGATCCACACCAGTGACGGGTCCCGGCGCTGGCAGCAAAAAGCACTCCATCCTTGGATAATCGGGGGCCCATAACAGTGGGAACATCGTCACGTGCTGGCCCGAAGTGCCGCAAGGAAAGTTTGGCCAGATTGTGGGGAAGCAACTTGAACCCGGTCCGATCGTCCATGTGTAGCTTGGTTGTATTTGTGTACTGCCACGCCAGTAAGGCTGTGACCATTGCCAAACTTCTCCGTTCCATCTGTTCGTCATGCCGAAAGTGCCCGGGTTGTCAAGTCGTACCTGAACGAGAGTGGGGTGCGGGTTTCGAATGACGTAGCGAATCACTCGCACAACATTCTCGGTGCCAAACGTGCCGCGGTTCCAGAGCGTGTCATAGGTGCCATTCGCGATTCGGTGGGTGTAGATGCTCTTCGGATCGCTTGTCTGGGCGTAGGAGATGTCCTCAGCGATGGAGAGCGGCGGACCCAGAATTCGGAAAATCAGGCCGTCCGTTTTGGAACCGGTATTACCAGCCGCGTCGGTGAGATCGATGGAGATAGTCAGAGTTCCGGGGGACCCGTAAATGAGCTGGTTAAGAGCGGCAATGTTTTCTGAGGCGAGTGGCAAATCGAAAAAGAGCAGACCGCCTGACGTCCTTGCCGCGGTGATCAAGTTACCGTTTGCATTCGGCAGACCAGGGCAGCCGGCACAAGTCGTGGCGACAGTATAGGTGGCTCGTGTGATGGGTGCGTCGCGATCTACGTTGTAACTGATTCTGTATTGAATAAATGGGGTGTTGGCGTTGTTGGCACCTTCCAAGTCGACGCCCGTCGGCGTTGTAAGGCCCCAAGACAGGCGGGTCGAAGTTTTCCAGACGGTGCTGTTCCCAGTCACGACCACTCGCTGCGTGATCGGAAATGTGTATTGCACCGGGACATACGGGATGCCCGGGCTGCTCTCACGTACTCCCATGGGTTGCTCGTCGATGTACGAGGGAAACGGTTCGACGGCGACGTCAATTGTGCGGTTGCTGTAGAGCACATCGGCGAGTTGGCGGTAGGGAGGAGCGAGGCCGGCGCCGCTCGCAGGTGGAGAATCATTGTCCTCTGCCCAGACGGAAACCGAATTGTGTCCGTCCAAGAGAGGAAGATTGAAACTCCAAACGTCCGAACCGAACGTTCCCACAACCGGTGCGCCGCTTCCGACCTGTGCGAGAACGCGGCCGACTCCGTAGCGGGTCGGGTTCGCCGCCCTGACTTGAAGTGCCAGAGGGCGAATGCGCGTGTATTGAGGCGGCGTGCTGACGAATTCGACCGTCGGTGGAACCTTGGTGAAGGAAACTGCGAGGGTGCGACGATAGGGAGCCCCGAAGTTTTCGCCACTGTTTGGAGGGACGGCGTTGTCTTCAGCCCAAACGGCCAGGGCGTTTGGGCCCGCGGTTAGCGGGAGGGTGAAATTCCATAGCCCTCCGGACGGGATACCTCGGACGGGCTCGAGAGATCCGTCCCGCACGTAGACCATTCGGATCCCGGTCGGCCGCGGGTTTGAAGCGCGCACTCGGAACGTGAGCGGGCTCTCCGGAACGACGGGTGGAATGTTGTCGACAAGCTCGACCGTGGGCGGCTCGCTGGTATAGGGCTGCCCAGCGTTTCGGAAAATGCGAGGATTCGAATCAGTGCTGAGCGCCTCCCTGAGCTGCGCTGTATCGGCGACGGTGATTCGAGAGCCATTCCGGCTACTCTGCAGAAAGTGCTCCACGGCGAGCGCATAGGTTAACCGCACGCTTTGCCCGTCGAGTTGATACGCGGTTGGGCCCTGCTGCGTCAGTTGTCCTCCGGTAGGCAACACGACGGCGCCAGCGCTGGCTTGCCCGTCGAAGTAGCCGTCGAAGGAAATGTCGTCGTAGAGCGCCTTGGTCAGCGAAATGGCCGTCACGGCGCTGCCGGGGGTTTGCCCCGCCCGTTCGGCGATGCTCCGGGCTTGCATTGAGAGGGCGGACAGTAGAAGCCCCGCCTTTCCTGCCTTGTCGTAGGCGACGCCGCCGTCGGTGAGATCAGAAGGAGCGATCTGTCTCCAGTCGAAACTGCCGAAGTGGACGTTGAGATGCTGCCAGGCTTCGTTGTACGCCGAGGCGAAACTCTGCCTTTCGTCTTTGACGTAGTGGGCCGTGAGCCCCGCTGCCCAGTGGGAGACTGGGGTGAGGAGGATTCCCGAAACTGTGGAGAGGGCCTGGTAATCGGGAACAATGGCGGTGAGCTCAAAGCCGTCGAGGCGCGTCGCGGTCCCGACGGCCTCCTCGGAATACGTGCCCCCGTTCGCGACCAGAAGGATGTGGCCGCTATAGGCGGGCAGGGAGACGGAGAAGGATCCAAAGTCGTCCGTGGGAGCGGTTGCCAACAGCTCGCCGCGCTGCATCTGAGCGTCCAGTCGGTACGCGCTGACAAGACCTCTAGCGAGTGGGCCTTTAATAACTCGGCCAGAAACGCTGTCGATGCCTCCGTCCCGGATAGTCACCTCGTGTCCACCGCCGCAGCGAATCAGGGCGAAGGCCAACACAGTCGCTGCGCTTCCGACTGCCGTTGTAGAGAAGTGCCGAGCCATCGCACGCCCTCCATTCCCCCTTGTTGTAAATCACTATGTGCGTACTTTAAACTAAAGAAAGTCTAAAGTCAAAAGGCCTCCTTGATAATCACCTCGAAGTCGCGCCCCGCGTCCAGGAGCAAGGCGTCCCCGGTGCTGAAACCGGGCGTTCCATCGGAGTAGCTGAGGGCGCTCTGGCCGGCGCCACGCGCAACGTCCGTGGCGTCGTCGCCAGTGAGTTTCCCCAGCACCGTGCCGGCAGTGTTCTTCACCACTCTGCTCGCCAGGCTTTCTTTGCTGGCTGGAGGTGCCGCGATGCGGCCACTCGCGGCCAGTCCGGGCTTGTTGTCGTCGATGTCGACCGCGAGGCCGGTAAAGGGAACCTCGGTGTTGTCTGGGAGCCGGAGACGGAAAAACTGCACCGTGAAGCGCCCACCGCTTGTCCGTGCCTGTCCGTAGAGCATGGTCTTCGAGGGGAGAATGGCGTCACCGTCCTTGAAAAACGTGCGAATCAGAGCCGCCTCCACCAGCCCGTCGCCAATCGTTCGGCTGTCGAGGTTCGTTGCAAGCTTGGCGCGCAGGTGCGCGCCGAAGGGCACGCCCAGTTTTTTCTGCGCTGAATCTGTGCGCTTAACAGGAGCTCCGTCCACGCGATGGCCGCGCTGCAGCCACGGAGGATCGGCAACGGCGACCCTGCGCTCTTGGGATTTTTCGGGAATGTTCGGTCGGCCGTAGGTGCTTGCCAACATGTTGTCGATGTTGGCGGCATCGGAGCTTTTCGCGTTTGTGTCGCGCGCGCCTGCCCCGGGGTGGCCGTGCGACTCGCCCCGTTCCTCACCTGTTTTGTCAGCGCCTATTTTTGCAGCGGATTTGGAAGCAGGGGTCGGCGGAACGCGGTTCGAATCAACCGCGGGCGGCAATGGAGTGCTGACCACCGTGGAGGATGCAGACGGCGACTGGAACTTTGCGAGGAGGCTCTCCGGACGCCGAGCTTCCCTGGCGCGCTTGCCGACAACGAGGGCGGTGGCGAAGACAGCGACTAGGAGAATTGCGACGCCAGCCAGGATCGGACCCACCTTGTGACGCGATGAGGCAGCGCGGTCCGCCGCCTTCAGTCTGTGAATGGCCGAGGTAAACGATTGCGCCTTTGGCCGAGATGGCTCCTGGGCATGCTCGTTCTCGGGTAGGACAAAAGGCTTTTCGTCGATGGGCGGTGAGAAAACAGGCTTGAGGATTGGAGCAGAGTGGGTGTGGTCGAGATCAGCCTTGGGCTCGGCGGCCGGTTGCTTCACTGGTTCCCGATCTTCGGGTGGAGATCGAGCCTCTACCGGCTTAACTCGTGTGTCGCTCAACCCTGAAAGATGATCGGCGTTGTGCTCAGCTGGATGGTGAGGCGCGCCGCCCCGCAGATCTCGCGTAGTTGAGTCCGCCTTCGCCGGAGCGGGAACCTCGAGGGGAGCGTCCCACGAAGCGTCGGCGCGCTCGAGCGCCCTTGCCAAGGCCACGGCGAGCTCCACACCCGTCTGGAAGCGGTTTTGAGGATCTTTCTCCAAGAGCTTCATTGCAATGTCGTCCAGCGGACCTGGAACGTGGCAGTTGATGAGGCTGGGACGAGTTGGGACCTTGTCTTCGATTTGAATGAGGAGGTCGATTTGCCTCTCTGCATCGGTGTCGAACGGCGGGCGGCCGGCGAGCGCTTCGTAGAGCATGAAACCGACGGCATGGAGATCCGTGGTGGGGCGGTACACGAAGGGCTTCTTGTCCTTCCCCGGGGAGATCGCGTGCTTGCAGTACTCGGGGGTGAAGCTTGAATACGAGCCAACGATCTCATCGGCGTGCGTGACTGTGTAGGTCGCACGTGGGCGCGCCAGGCCAAAGTCGACCAGCACCGGATCGCCATCCAATCTACGGATCAGGACGTTTTCCGATTTCAGGTCCCGGTGGAAAATTTCGCAGCGGTGAATTTCGTTCAAGGCCAGCGCGATTTTTTGAAACACGAGTGTTATCTGCCGAAGCGATGGTGACTGCTTTTTCCGCCACTCGTAGAGTTGCAACCCATCGACGAAATCCATCACGAGGTACAAATACCCGTTGTCGATTTCCGGCCACTGTTCGAAGCCATGGACTTGCACGACGTTCGGATGCCGAAGCTGCATCAGCGCGCCCGCTTCGCGTTTGGCCCGGGCCATGTAGTGGATCCGGTCGTCCTCGCTCAGCTCCGAGAATTTGAAGGTGCTGAGCTTCAGTGCGAAAACCTGGCCGCCGCGAGTCACCTTGTAGAGCGCGCCAAATCCCCCCTTACCCACCAGCGTTACAACTTCGTAGAAGCCGATCTGCGTTCCCGGCTGGAGGTAGACAGGGTTTATTTCGTCGGCCATGACCGACTCGCTTGCTAGAGGTTCAAGTCCTCCAGCCTCACATGCCGATTCCCGTTTTTTTCGAGAAGCGAGACGTTGAATCGGTGCTGAACGTCCTGCTTGGGCGTGTTGAAGACAATGACAATTTTTTCTGTTTCGCCCGGTGGCAACGCGGAGAGCTCTGCCGCGTGTAACATGACTTTGACATCAGACGGTTGCGACTGCCCCGTGACAGCGACTTCGGGCCGGTCCAGCACCCAGACTTTCGAGGGATCGCGGTTTTCTACGGTGACGACAACATAAGTGAGATCGAAGAGCCGGTAGACGCGCTTCACCTCCACGAGCAGGCGGTTCTGCTTGTCGAGGCGGTGAGCCGTGTATTGAGAGACGGTGAACGAGTGAGGTTTGTCCAAGTCTTGACTCAGAATGAGTGAGGCGACCTTGGAGATTCCGGCCTTGCCCGCGTTGGCCTGGCAGTCGTCCAAGTCCGAGCGGACCTGGGTCAGGGTTGCTCGAAGCGCTTGGGCCGAACCAGGGGCCGCGTGCTTTTCGACGGCGAGCGCAACGTCGACCTGGATGTCGGCGTCCTTCGGGTATGAGACGAGCTTGAAGGGCAGAACGGTCCCATCAGTGAGCGTCACCGTCAGCGTTGTGAGGCGCCTCGGTGCGACGTCCGCCCGGGGAACCAACAGAACCGCGTTTTCCGTGAGCTGGGGCGGGAAGAAGTTCTTCGAGACGTCGGCCAAAAGGGCTCCATTCTCTTTGACGGGAATCTCGAAGACGAGCGTGGTGGGAACTCCGCCGGCGACGTGAATTTCGGCGACGGAGTTCGCATTCGCGTCGTTGATGGTCAGCGTTCGGCGGCGCAGCTCGCGCTTCGGACGCGCCACCGACCCTTTGGGTGCAGTGAGCGCTTCCTGCGCGACGAGGAGCAGCGGGACAGCCACCATCACTTCACGGAGCATTGCGTGCCCCCGGTACAGCAGCGTTCCTGTCCCCCTTAACGCCGCTGTCGCTCTCAACGGTCCTTAGAGTGAAATCAGCCAACTCCAGGCCGTCCGGTTTGTCAATGCTACGGGGAACAACGCGCTCGATCAGATCCACCTCGAGCCGATCGCGAGCCGCTCCGGTACCGTCCAGAATCTCGGACTTGAGACGCGAGACCTTCGCTTTCAGATGAACGAGAGAATCCACGCGCTCGACAACCGCGATGTCTTCGATCACCAGCTCGGTGCGAACGCGCGCGAGCTTGTACGTTTCGATCAGCTTTTGCTCGGCGCTTTCCTTGGCGACGCGGGCGCGTAACGGCGCCGACATCAGCGCGAGCGCTTTGGGCCAAGCTCCCTCAACCGTTGACGAATTTACCGCCAGGGCTAGATTCAAGAATTCGCGGGTGAAGTGGAGCACGGTCAGATCGCTCGGCTCTTGCTTCTGATCGGCCAAGAAGCGCATGAGCGCCTCGCCCGCAATGCTCGGCGTCAAGTACGTGCTCTTGCCGTCCGGAGCGACGACCACGATGTCCGGCGGCTTTTGCGAGAGGCGGAGGTTCGCCAGCATAAGCAGGGCTATTACGAAGAACTGAAGAATAAGAACCCAACTCTTCCAGGCGCCTTGGCGGGCAAACGCGCCCCAGATTGCTGGAGGACCAAGGCTCGGCCGCGGAGCAGCAGGGTTGCGATCGGCGTGCTCTCCCATGGAAGGCCTTCGGTTCACTCGATTCCGGGATTGTTCGAGGACAGCCTTGCTTCAGATTCACTGGCTCCGCGCCGTGGGGCGAGCACCCGGTGGACAGATCGGACGCGAGCAGTGGCCGCGTCGAGCCCCTGCTGGGCGATGTTCTTCATGGTTCCGCCGACCATATGGGCTGCGAGAAAGGGAGTTACTACCGCCGTCGCGATCAGCAGTAGCGCCGTGACGACGGAAGCAAAGGCCGTCCCGGCACCTTCCAAGGCCATTCCTTGAGCACCAACGGAGAGCCCGATGCTCAAGATGAGGCCCGAGAAAATCGGCCAGCTCAAAATCGTGACGAACATGCGGAACCACCGGCCGGCGAGGTCGGAAGCCCTTGGAATGGAGAAGACGAGCGCCAACGGCCCAAGCACGTAGAAGAGAATGCCGAGGACGCGCGCCAAGAAGCCCATCACCCAGTGGGCGGCCTGGCCGATCAGCACGAGCGCAGCTATTAAGCTGTCGAAAACGACCCCGCCCAGAATGCTGCCGCCGAGTTTACCGCTCGCGATCGAATGCCTCAGCGCCGCGTCATTGTCGCCTCGCTCGGCGGCCTCTTTCGCTGACTGATCAGCAGCCGACTTTTTCTCCCAGAGCTTCTGAAAATTCTGAGCGTGGGCGTTCGAAAACGTGTCCCAAACGTCGGAAGGTGTGACGCGATTAGCAAGGCCTTCGGTGAAGTTGACAACGCTGCCGAAGATGGTGCCGTAGAATTTCAGGAGCACCAGGAACACGAGGAGGCGAAAACCATAACCCGCGTAGTCGCGCGGTCTGGTCGGCGACTGACCGAAAACTTCCAGAACCAGGCCGAACAGAAAAAGCGGGACGACCAGGTCCATTGCAATTGCCAGCGTCTTGCCGAGAAGCTCCTTGGGCGCGCCCGAGGTGAGATCCAACACGGCGGGTCCATTGGCCGCGAGAGCAACTGCCGGGGCGAGGAATGCGCAAAGAAACGGGAACCTGCGCATGACTTAGGTTCCCTCGAAAACGTCGAGCCCCTCCGCCTTGAGCTGCGGAGGCCGCGGCGTCATCTTTTGCGCACCTTCGAGGATTATTTCCCGGCGCTCGATAGATTCAGTTATTTCTCGCTTTCGCTTCGCGTTTTCTTGTGCCAGCCGAAGGGCTTGCAGGCGGTTTGACTCTGCAACCTGGTCGGTCAATTCGGTGGATTGCTTCAGCGCTTGAATCTGAGCAAGGCTCCCCGCCGCCTGGCACGCCGCGAGATTGCCGTCCTCGGCGTCGCCGGTGCACTGCTCCTGCAAGCCCTGGGCTTGGGCGCGGGCAATTTGGTCTCGCCCCGTCTGTGACGAGCTGGCGGCGACGGCGAGCCCTGCCTCGTCGTCGATCGACTTCATCTCGGTGTAGCCGGCGACCGCGGGCGCAGGCCCGAACACAGTCGAAATATTGTTGCGAGCCTCGCGTAACGAGAGAGCTTGTTGAAGCTCGACGCACTGATTCCCATTCTTCCCAGAAAGGCAATAACTGAGCAGCCGACCCAAGCCTCCCGAACCATCTATTTGGGGACCGCTGCTCGCCTCGCGCCGGAAATAGGCGAGGTCCGGATAGGCGCTCTCGAATGAGTGCGTGACCTCATCCTTGAACATCTGCGCGGAGTAGTGAGAAAAATGTTGGTAAGCCTTGTACGCGTCGTCTGCATACGACGCGACGCGCTTAGCGTCGTCGTACGTCTTGCGCAGTGTCGACAGGGTCTCTGAAAGCTTGGTGAGCTGCTGTGCGGTATTGGTGACGATGGCGGAAAGCAGCGGCAAGTCACCCCCGAACAAATCCGCGTGAGCCGTCTGTAGACCGAGACAGAAGACGAGGGTGCCTGCAATGAATGAGATGGCGCGTTTTCTTTTGGACATAAATCCTCGGCGACGGGCTATGCTGTTTTGGCGACGCGAGCCTGGTGGAGCGCTCCATGCGGGTAGTGGTTCGCAAGCTCCGTCAGAAGTTCCAGTCGATTCATCCAGGCATTCTTCTCGGCCGCGCGTTCGATGAGACGCCGGTCGTCGGGATCCGTGGTCAGAATCCAATACGCGAGCGGATGCAGTGCGAGCCTCACCGTCGTGAGCATCTGTCCGTAGAGAAGGAGGAAGTCGGAGTAATGGCCGGGGCGCATGGCGAGCTGACGAAAGGCCTGTGCTGCCCGGGCGGAAAGCTTGAAGTAGTTGATAATGGTGTCGTGGTTCCCGTCGTGGCGGAGGAAAATTTTGATTTTGGAATTATTGACAATGGCGTCGACGGCTTTGCATTTGAGAAAGTCGTTGAAGCTCTGAGAAATCATCCACATTGCAAAATCGAACTTCCGCATCTTGCGCCAGCACCCGCCGAGAAAGCGTTCCCCGGCGTCGTCAGCGCCCAATAGCTCGTGTCCCTCGTCGATTTCGACGAGCGTGCGACGCCGCCGTTTGGCGGCTCGATCGGAGATGACTTTGATGATGGTGGCCATGGCGACCATCTTCGTCTTGGGACTCTTCGAGACGTTCTGCAGGTCGAAGGTCAACAGTCGAGCATCGAAGCGGAGAGTGGACGGGCGATTGAGAAACTCGGCATAAATTCCGTCGCAGTAGATGGCGAGTCGGCGGGAAACGTCCTCGGCGATCCGCTTGTCGTCCGGGTGCGTCGATGGGAACTTGGCGATGGCGTCGCGGAAGTCCGAGATGAGGGGCCGGTCCGAAGGCCTGTTCCTGAATTTGCTGTCGTAGCAGTGGCGAATCGCCTTGGAGATAAAATCGACCTCCAGGTCGTCGAAGGCGGGCCTGTTTCTGTCCTGGATACAAACTCCAATGAAGTTGACGACGTCCGCGATTGCGTCGTTATCGAGCTGCGCCTTGTCATCGAGCATGTTGGGGTATTCAACGAACGGGCTGATGCTCGTTTTGATGTCGACGGGAATGTGAATACCGCCTACCAGCTCGGTGAGCGGCTTCCAGCTGTTACCATTGTCGATCAGAATGGCGTCGAGGCCCGAGGCGAGGGCGTCGAGCGTCAAAGCGCCGAGGCTCACGGATTTTCCGGAGCCCGTATCGGCGATAACCAGGCCGTGGTGCGCGGTCGCGAGGCGCTTGTCGAAGAGATCGAATCGAAAGCAGTCGCCGGCTGGCGAGGACATGACGCTGGAGGTCCGAGCACAGCCAGGCCAGGCGGCGAAGATGGGGAAAAAGTCGGCTGCGTTGCGCGAGGTGCACGCTTTCTTGCGAAGCTGGTAGGGCCCGCTTCCGGGCAGCATGGATAAGAAGGCGGGAAGCTGGGCGACATCTTCGACGAGCAACTCGGAGTTCCCCGCGGCATTGAAGGCCGCCTTGGCCGCCTCAGTTTGTGCATCGAGCTGTTCGAGGGTATTCGCTTCAAGCAAGACGCTGGCCGAGAGCGAAACAATTTTCGAGCTCATTGAATTGAGCTCTTGAAAGAGGGCGCCGATCGATTGCTGCTTCGCTAAGTCTGCTTCTTCTTGTGCGACGCTTTTGCCTTGAAGAAACGGGATGGCGTGGCTGAGGGCGTCGACCAGACCGTGCTGCTTGTCGAGCCACCAGCGGGCTTTGCCTTGAGCCTTGATGTTGACGGCAACGGCCAGCGAGTAGCCGAAGGGCTCGGGCTCGGCGGAGGCGTTGGGGACCGACAGAGACAGCAGTGGTTCCGCAGAGAAGTAGTCCGTCCCGGATTCGGGCAAGACTTTGAGGGTCGCGACCCTTCGGTACACATTTCCCTGCCGGAAATGGCCTCGCGCCTCGTCCAGGTCCTCGAAGCAGAGCTGCTCGGCTTCGGTGTACTCCAGGAGATGGTCACCCTCTTGGCGGATGGTTTCCGGGCTCCAGAGGCAGTCTCGCAGTGAGACGAGCGGGGATAAAAGGCCAGCCGCTGCGCGCTTCGGATTGAGAAGCAGGTAATGCAGGGCCCAGAAGTCCTGTGGGTTAAGCTCGCGCGATCGGACGTGGAGCTGCGACAGCCTTGCAACAATTCGATCTCGTAAGACGCCAAGTTGTTTGAGCCGCTTTTGATGCTCCTGCTGAGATAGCTTGGCCGTGTCCGCAAAGAGGAGTCTTGTCCCGAGTTGACCGCGCGCGAAGACGCTGCCAGATGCGGGGGGCGAGGAAAAGAAGAGATAGAGGCGCGCACGGCGGAGGCGCTGTCCCCGGAGCCACACCGCGCGCGAGGCAACGTATTGTTTCAAAGCGGATGGCTGAGCCTGTGCACATGTCCTCTCGTATTCGCGGACGTCCTCCGCGGAATTGGCATCAGCCCGGTACAAGAAGAGAAGAGAGCATCCATCGTCGAGTGAGCCGACGAAGCTGCGCAAGCTCTCGCCGAGGCCGGTGATGTGCTCTTCGTGGGCAAATCGGATGTCGATGGGCCTAAGCTCGAGCCCGCCCACGTAATCGAGGGCGGGGGTGATGAGAGCGGTCACCCCTTCGTCGCGCAGCGTGCGCCAAAGCGGCACGAGGCCCGCCAAAGAGATGCTACTCATTGCTCTCCTTCGGATGAGCGTCTCGAAACGCGTAGCGCCCGAAAGGAAATTTGGGGCATCGAGCGCGAGTGGCGGCGCTCAGGTTTCCTTGTGCACGAAGCTGACGAACCTTCCATGCGATGTAGTGCTGGACAAACGCGGGCGCCCGGCCGCGGTTGATGAGCCGGATGCTCGTGTACGTGGAGAGCGTGGTGATCGCCGAGAGAAGTGGGGGGAGCAACAGCACGGCCAGCGATCCCAGCGCCATCATGACCAGCGCTTCCGTTGGAAATGCAAGGCCGAGGACCGTGCTCGTCGCTTCGATGTTTCTGTACACGGGGGCTCGCATCGTTAGGTGCAGGCGCTACTGGAGTGCGCCCATCAAGGCGGTGCCCGACTTGATGAGAAACACGACCACGCAAACGGCGAAGCCTGTCCAGAGAGCAGTCTTCGCGAACTCAGGCTTGATGATCGCTGCGATCGCGCATGCGATCACCGCCACAAGTCCAAGGGGCAGAACGATGTTGTCGGACGTCCATCTGAGGAGGTTTTCCCCCACGTAGGCGTGGGCCGATTGCGCGATAAACACCAGAGCAACGCACAGCGCTCTCGCTGTCCGTCTAAGGATGTTGACGGCGGTGATTTCACAGTTGCGACGTGGGACCGACATGCTCGACTGCTCCTTGCAGTTGCCGCAAAGCGACGTGGTTAATGGAATTCTTCCTCCGCGAAGCGGCGCGAAATCTGGACCAGGTGCGATCGCGGGCGCAGTGAGTGGGATCGATTCCGGCGGAAAGCACACAGGCAGCGAAATTGGGCGGCCTCGCCGCTGGAACTCTGCGGTTACCGCTTGGAGGTCTTCGCGCCGACCACTCGTTCCTCGAGGAGAGTCTGGTACCTGAGCGCGAGCAGATGCCGAATGTACTCGCGGTGTGTCGAAATTTTCAGATTCTTCATGTCGGCTTCCAACACGTCGACTTGAATTCGTGGCAGGCCGAACATGGTACGGTAATCGTCGATCAGCTCCCGGACGAAGGCGGTAGTGCTTCCTAGGCGCTTCGCCTCCTCTTTGATGGTGGCGGTCTGCTCGGGCGTAAAGCGGAAAGACTGAGCGAAGTAGTCGTCTCTCGCAGGGGTTTTGGGCATCGGAGTCCGCTTCCTTTCGCATGCGGTGCTGTTCTAGCACCGGTTAAGGCTCAAGTCAAACTCAAGAGAAACTCAAGCTAGCACAGCTTCAAGCGGGTCCCGTTTATCGCGGCTTTTCCTGCTTAGCAACTGTGCTGCGGAATTCGTAGGAGGGCCCGGTTCGGTGTGGTTCGGGCAATCACTGATGGACCAAAGAGGGGCGGCCGGTTAAGTCCGCCCTCGTTGTTGGGACTCACTTTAGATGCGCCCAGTGTTATGCAGAGGCGTCTGGGGAGCCCGGGCGCGGCTGCCGTCTGAAGACGCCAATCTGCACCTCGGTATCGCCCTGCTTGAGGTACAGGACGCCGCCCTCGCCGCTTTCGCGGATAAACAGGGTTCCCCAGTTGGTCCAGACCTTGTTGCCGTCGACGATGCCCGATGTTGCCAGGTTGTACGTAATGCCCTTCTTATTGGTCGCTGCCATTTTTCTGACTCCGTGTTTTGAGGCGGCTTGAGCGCCGCTCTCACTTGCGCTTTCGAGCGGCGCGGGCACGCCTCGCTGCGACTCAGCTCGGGCGCTGCCTGCGACAGATCTCGGCTGCAAGCCGGCAGCGACCGTGACAGGCCGGCAGTTTTGGACTGGCGCGGGCGGGTGCATCAGTCGGAGGCGGCGGTCGCGCCTGAGATGGGGAGCCGTCGGGAGGCAGAAGATAGCTGCGACTAGGACTGCACGTTCACGTTCAGGGACAAGACTGGCTTGCCGTTGTACTGCACATCGGTTCAGATAGCCAACGTGCGACCGCCGGGGCTGGTCAAAATGGTGGAAACGCTGGGAGGCGAATTCGTCCGGCGCGGCATGCACGCTCACGCAGCGAAGCTTCGTATCTATTACCTTGCGCTGCAACGAGGGTTGGCGACGCCCGGCAGGAGCGAAGTGGACGTTCACTGCTCTGAGGCTTTCGTCGTGGAGTGGTTCAAGCTTCTTCGCATGCCCCCGTACGAGAATGCGTACCCCGTCCGGACTGCCGCCTCCGGTTGCAGCCGCTGTAAAAGGGTGTCGAACAACCAGGGCGGTAGCTTTCAGACGGAAAGTAGTTTCCCGGGCGGCTGGAAAGTGAGGTGCTGCAGCTGCGGAGAAGCTTGGCTCGTTCTGGAGGGACGGTCAGTTCGGTGACCAGCTGCGAGGATCGCGGATCCGGCCTTGCGGAGAAGCGATTCGAAGACAACACACTCGAAGCGCGAGAGATGCCTCGCCGTGCAGCACTGCCACAACCGACAGTCGCGATCATCGCACTCCGTCGAAAGGCGCATGCGTAATCTGCAGGTATCGGGCCCGCTTGGACACCGAGCGCGGGCATGCGACCGAGCGATCAACGTGCTCGGTTTCCAGCATCACATTGATCTGCTCGTTCTTGCTACAAATGCTCGACAGCATTTCCCAAGCGCTCAGCGGATCTTGAGCGAGGGGTACTCCCCCGACAGCAGCGAGAAAGATTTTCTTTGCAAACGTCCGGCAACCCGAAGCCTCGATGTACACGCTGCCGCGTGATTGCCGTGCTGCAAAAAGCTGCTCACAACCATCCCCTGTGGTTACGATCTCGCCGGTACGTATTGCCGCCAAAGTTAAATACGATTCCGTGGCAGTAGCGTCGTTGTAAGCGACGCCGACCCCGTTTTCGGCAAGTGCGGTCCTGAGCGTCTCGGCCGGACTAGCAATCCCGTCCTCAACGAAATGTTTGATCTGTCGCGCCGCTTCCGGCGAGCGGAAGGCCAGCGCGCGATAATACATCTCATCGTCGTACCCGCCTCGAGCTCCCTTCGTGACCGCGGAGTCGAAGACGCGCTTCCAAAACGCAAACAAGTCTTCGCGCGGCTCGCGCGCGGACATCGCAGAGAGGACTGTGGTGAGAATCGTCGGAATTCCATACGCCTTCGCGGCCTTAGCGACAGCTGTGACGTTGTTGATCACCATCGTTGGCTCGTGACTGTTTACGTTTGCCAACTGAAACGGCTGGTGATCGATCAAGAGCAGGCAAACGAGGACAAAGCCTTTGTGATGTGCCCTCTGGCGCTACGCCTTCACTGGAACCCGGGAGTGTGACGAGCAGTCTGCGACATCTCGTGTGACCTGTGTTTTGTCGTCCAGCATTTCGCCATTGGCGACATCTCGCCAACACGCACCTGTCCAAGCATCTTTAGATCGAGGGCGTGCCTGCGACGACGGTGAAGCCGGCGTTGGCGCGAACGATGCAGTGGCGATCTGCCATTCGACAGCGCCAGCCGAAACCTCGAATTCACGAGGCGGCGGCGCGAACGAAGGGAGTCAATCATGCGTACGATAAAGCAGCTCACCGCGTTGGCGCTTCTTGTCGCCGCGAGTGCCTGGGCGCAGCAGAGCAAGAAGGCCGCGGACAGCAGCAGGATCCTCACGCCGCAGAACTCAACAATCATCTTCATCGATCACGAGCCGCAGATGGCATTCGCCGTGCAGTCCATCGACCGCGCGCTTCTGGTGAACAACGTCACCGGCCTCGCGAAGGCTGCCAAGGTGTTCAACGTTCCCGTTGTTCTCACCTCCGCTGCGGAGAAGAGCTTCAGCGGTCCGATCTTCCCCGAACTGCAGGCGGTCTTCCCGAGCCTCAAGCCGATCGACCGCACCAGCATGAACTCCTGGGACGACAAGCGCTTCGCCGACGCTGTGAAGGCGACCGGGCGCAGGAAGCTCGTCATCGCCGCCCTGTGGACCGAGGTCTGTCTGATGATGGCGGGGTTGGATGCGCTTCACCAGGGGTACGAGGTGTACGTAGTGACGGACGCTTCCGGCGGGATGTCGAAGGAGGTGCACGACGCGGCCATTACCCGTCTCGTGCAGGCTGGCGCTGCGCCCGTAACGTGGCTGCAGGTCCTCCTTGAATACCAGCGCGACTGGGCGCGGCAGGACACCTACGCCGCCACGCTGGAGGTCGTGAGGAGCCACGGTGGCGCGTACGGCATGGGCGTGAACTACGCCAAGGCGATGCTCGGCCCGCGCGAGGGTTCGTCGTCTCGCTGAAGGCCCGAGCGGGGGCGGGGCGGCTCCAGCCAGAGCTGCCTCGCCCGCTTCTCGTCGCACTACTCGATTCGACGGAGTCATTTATGAGAACCAGGACCGTTCAGCATCATCTGTGGCTCATACCGATGTTCCTTGTGGTCGGGATGGCCTGCTCGCGCCCGTTCAGCCAGCTCGCAGATCGCGGTGCGGCCGACCTCATCGTGAAGAATGCCCGCGTCGTGACGCTCGACCCGAACGACACGGTCGCGACCGCGGTGGCCGTGAAGGATGGTCGGTTCGTGGCAGTCGGAAACGACACCGACCTGGAGAAGCTCCGGGGCCCGGACACGCAAGTGATCGACGTCCATGGGCTCACCCTGATCCCGGGCCTGAATGACTCGCATATCCACGTCATTCGCGGCGGCCTCTACTACAACCTCGAGCTGCGCTGGGACGGGGTCCCCACGCTCAAAGAAGCGCTCGAGCGCGTGCGCGAGCAGGCACAGCGCACGCCCCGCGGGCAGTGGGTCCGCGTGGTGGGCGGATGGTCTGAGTACCAATTCGGCGAGCGCCGGATGCCGACTCTCGCCGAGATCAACGAGGCCGCGCCCGACACGCCCGTCTTCGTGATGTACTTGTACGGAAAGGCGCTGCTGAACCGCGTGGCCGTGCGCGCGCTCGGGATCGGTCCCGAAACGCCGAATCCCCCCGGGGGCGTTATCGAGCGCGACGCCACCGGGAACGCGACCGGGCTCCTGATCGCCAAGCCGGGCGCGCTCATCCTTTACTCGAACCTAGCGAAGGCGCCGAAGCTCTCGACCGAAGACCAGCTCAACTCGAGCAGGCAGTTCATGCGCGAGCTGAATCGTTTCGGGCTGACGAGCGCTATCGATACTGGCGGCGGAGGCCAATACTTCCCCGACGATTACTCCGTGGCCCAGGAGCTAGCACGACGCGGTGAGCTCACGCTCCGAATCTCATACTACCTGTTCGCGCCGAACAGGGGTCAGGAGCTGGCTGACTTCACTCGATGGGTGACGACGACCAAGCCTGGCACGAATGGGGACATGCTCCTGGTGAATGGATACCTCATGTCCGGTGCCGGCGAGAACCTGACCTGGGCGGCCGTCGATTCCGAGAATTTCCTTGAGCCGCGGCCAGAGCTCGTCGAAGCCATGGACGCGGAGCTCGAGAAGATCATCCGTCTCCTCGTCCGCAACCACTGGCCGTTTCGGATTCATGCGACGTACAACGAATCGATCACCCGTTTCCTCGACGTGATCGAGCGCGTGAACCGTGAAACGCCTCTCAACGGGCTCCGGTTCATCATCGACCACGCCGAGACGATTTCCGACCGAAACATGGCCCGCGTGCGCGCTCTAGGGGGCGGCATCGCCGTGCAGGATCGCATGGCATTCCAAGGCGAGCACTTCGTCGAGCGCTACGGTGCAGGCACCGCCGGGAGAGCTCCCCCCATCAAGCGCATGCTCGAGCTGGGCGTGCCTGTCGGACTGGGAACCGATGCGACACGTGTCGCGAGCTACAACCCCTGGGTGGCCCTCCGGTGGGCCGTGAGCGGCAGGACAGTCGGTGGCCTCACCCTCTACGATGAGGCTTCGCGCATCGACCGGACACAGGCGCTCCGGCTATATACGACAGGGAGCGCCTGGTTCTCGGGAGAGGAGCGCGAGAAGGGAACGATCGAAACGGGGAAGCTTGCCGACTTTGCGGTCCTCACGGAGAACTATTTCGCGGTGCCCGAGGATCGGATTGACAAGATCGAGTCGGCGCTGACGGTGGTGGCGGGCAAGGTGGTTTACGGGGCGGGCGAGCTCGAGCGTTTCGCCACTCCCCTCTCCCCGGTGAGCCCAGCATGGTCGCCGGTGGCGCGGTACGGCGGCTACGCTCGGCCGGCGAACGCGGTCGGCAGCGTCACATCACGATGACGAGGGCAGCCCAGCTGGCGCCGCTCGCAACCGCCGGGCGGGCCCGAACCTTCGCCGCCGGGAACACCACGTACAAAATGTACCAGGCGAATCTTAACGATCACACGTACGTACAGCGGAGGACCGTCATGATCACGATTCGGAAGTCAGAGGAGCGGGGACACTTCGACCACGGTTGGCTCGATACGAGACACACGTTCTCCTTTGCGGACTACTACCACCCTAAGCACATGGGATTCAGCGAGTCGCGCGTGATCAGTGAGGACTGGGTCAAGCCCGGCGAGGGATTCGGTCGCCACGGCCACCGTGACATGGAGATCATCTCGTCGGTGCTCGAGGGTGAACTCGCGCATCGCGACTCGACCGGCGGCAGCAGAGCCCTCCGGCCCGGCGAGGTGCCGCGGATGAGCACGGGAACTGGCGTCATGCACAGCCTTCACCGATCCGGAGCTGGTGGCGCTCGGATTTTTCGTCGCCCTCACCATGGGCCAGCAGCGGTGGCTCAAGACTCTGAACATCGATCACCATCGTAGTGGTGCTCAAGGGGGGACCGAGCAGCGTCGCCGAAGTTGTGCGCGTGGACCTGCCGCTTCCGGGCACACGCGAAACGCTCTCCTTGCCGCTCTTCGTCGAGCTGCGCGAGCACGTGTGGAACACTTTGCTGGACGAGGCGCGCCGGGCCGAGCTCCAGCTCGAGGGCGGTTCGCCTCCACTTCCCCGCGGGCACAAGAGCCCCCCGTCCGATGGAGGGGCAGAAAGGATGGAGCCATGAGGTTTGCCAAGCGCTGGATCGGCCCGTTGTCGTTTGCTGTGTTGCTGAGCTCGCCGCTTGCCTGGGCGATCCAGGTCACCTCCACTCCGAATTTCGATCTGAACATCAACGTGGTGCTCCAGCCGCGCTTGCAGATGGACTGGGATGGCGTGCCGCCCTCGCCTACCTCCATAGCTCCCGATGGGCCGACCGCGTCGGGACAGATGAATGTCGATTTCTACATCAAGCGCGCTCGGCTGGTGGCGCGGGGCACCGCCTTCAAGTGGTTCGGGTTCCTCGTTACCCTGGACACGCCGAACTTCGGGGTGCGCGGAAACTACGGCTTCAATCAGAACAATGCCACCTTCATCCAGGACCTGGTTGCCACTGCTACGCCGTTGACCGACTTCAATATCGATTTCGGCTTCCTCCTGGTGCCCCTCTCGCACGGCTCGGTGTCCACCCCGACTGCGCAGAGCGCGATTGATGCTCCGGGCTCGATTCTCGCCGGCAGGCTGATGAACAACTCTTCTCGCGCCAGCCGCCAAGGTGGCCTGCAGCTTCGGGGGATGCTCTTCGACCGGAAAATTCACTACCGAGTAGGTGCCTACGAAGGGGCTCGCAGCAGCCAGGGAATAAACTCGCCCGCGTCAGGCGAACCGACTGTCAACCCGAACGGCAAGCCGATGATCGGCGGAATGGTCCGCTACAACATCCTCGGAGTCGAGGGGCTCACGTTTCCTGGATTTCCGTCCATCTACATCGATGGCAAAACGCACATCTCCGTGGGCGTCGGGGGCCAGTACCAGGCTCAGGGAGCGGTAGGCGGATGCGTGATCGGTGCCTCGCAGTGCGCGGATTACATCGCCCTCGCCGCCGACGTCTTCATCGATTACGCGTTGCCGGCCGATAGCGAGGTGATCTTCTCGCTCAACGGCTACCGGTTCGACTACGGTGCCGGGAACGCCCGGACCGGCAACGGATTGGCCTGGGATCTCGGCTATCGCTTTGGCCCGATAGAGCCCCAGGTGAATGGCTTTTGGTTCAACAGCGACTCGAGGACCGCCAGCATGCTCAAGTGGGCAGCAGGCGTGAACTACTTCTTCAAGGGCCACGAGGCGAAGATCAGCGCCGAGTTCGTCGGGCTGATCAACAGCGGCATTCTGCCGGGCTCACCCAACGCGACGCCGACGCTCCACCAGGTTGTGGTGCAGGGCCAGCTTTCGTTCTGAGCTTTCCTTCTGATAGGAAGCCTGCAAACGGTTGCGAAGGGGAACGCCATGTCGGTCAAGCTGCGCGAGCCGAAATCGATTACCGCCGACAAAGTGCTCGAGCCCGAGGCGATCAAGCCAGGCTTCAACTGGAACCGGCAGATACCGGCGCACGGCCATTCCGGCGTGGACTTCGAGGAGCGGGTCAACTTCCGTCGACTGCACGACTACCGACTTAGCCGCGCCAAAGCCGCGCTGGCCGACTCCAAGCTCGGCTCGATTCTCTGCTTCGACAACAACAACATCTGCTACCTGACGAGCACGGTGATCGGCGAGTGGTCGCGCGAAAAGATGTGCCGCTTCGCGCTGCTCACCGGAAACGGCGAGCCGTTTCTCTGGGACTTTGCTGTAGGCGATGGCTCAATGATTCTCCTCTGCCGCCATCCAGGCGCGGATGTACGCAGGGCAGTTGCGAAGCACAATGCGCTCGCCGGCTTCGCAGTCGCGCAGCAAGCGCACGGCGTCACGATCCGCCAAGACCAAATTGGTCAGGTCCAGCACCACGACGGCACCAGCCGGTTCTCGGTCGATCAGCCGGCACAGCTCGCCGACGTTCTCAGCATCGAGTCGACCGCTGACCGTGAACACAACGGTCGGCTCCATCGTGCGCTGAATCTTCAGCAACGGCACGGTTGCGCGGAACGCAACTGTCGGTCCAAGCGAAAGCGCCTGAATCTTAAGGTGCTAGTAGACGACAGACGGGCGAGATTTCGCCAATGGTGAAATCCTGGACAACACCAGCGTTACGATCTCTTCGGCATCGGCGTGCGAAAGCGACTCTTGCTGATTTTCAGCGCTCGAATCTTCGATTCGAGCGTCGAACGCGGGATTCCGAGTCGTGCAGCCGCTCCTGAGGGCCCGAACACGCGCCCGACGCTCGCACGCAGGGCATCCTCGATGATGGCCTTCTCGTGCGCGGCCAGTGCGCCGGACAAGCGGAGCCGGCTTTCGACCGGGGGGCCCGCGGACAGCCAGCTCTCGTCAACAGTCAATTCATCACCGTCGGACACGATCACCGACCGCTCGATGACGTTTTGCAGCTCGCGCACGTTCCCGGGCCACGGATAGGACTGCAGGCGATCGAGGGTCCGCTTGCTGACGCGCCGGAATGTCTTACCTGCCTTCCGCGCGTAGCGGCCGATGAAGTACTCCACCAGCACGGGGATGTCTTTCCGCCGTTCCCGCAACGGAGGCATCTCGAGGGGAAACACGTTGAGCCGATAATAGAGGTCCTGGCGGAAAGTCCCGGTCGCCACGGCTGCCTTTAGATCACAATTCGTTGCCGCGATGACGCGAACGTCGACGTGGATAGGTTGCGTCCCCCCAACCCGCTCGAATTCTCGTTCCTGTAACACCCTTAGCAGCGCGACCTGGGTGTCGGGCAATAGTTCGCCGATCTCGTCCAGGAAGATCGTTCCGCCCTCGGCCAATTCGAACCGCCCGATTCGGCGCTGCATGGCTCCGGTGAACGCCCCCTTTTCATGGCCGAACAACTCCGAGGCAATCAAGTCAGGGGGAATTGCGGCACAGTTCACACCGACGAATGCGCGCGAGGCGCGATGTGACCGTCGGTGGATGGCGCGGGCGACAAGCTCCTTGCCTGTTCCGGTCTCGCCGGTAATGAGAACCGTAGAATCAGTTGGCGCAACCTTGGAGATGCGCGAGAGCACAGCTTGCAGAGGTGGCGAGGTTCCAACGATCTCCTCGAACATCGAGGCCCTGTCGATTTCTTCGCGGAGGGCGACGTTTTCCTGTTGCAGCCTCTCCTCAGCTCGCTTGCGGTCTTCGATATCGGTTAATGAAACGTGCCAACGCAGGATTTGTCCGTTGTTGTCGCGCACCGAGTTGTAACGAGTCAGAAACCAACGATAACTTCCATCACCTTTGCGTAATCGCAATTCCAGCTGGTCAGCAGAACCGTTAGACCGAGCACGGGCAAAATAAGCGAGTTCACGCTCCCGGTCGTCTGGATGAATGAACGCACCCGGAGCTTGTGTCTGCCACTCTTCGAGACTAAGGCCTAGGTAATCAAGGGCAACGCGGTTGGCATATAGACGTTCGCGATTGGGTCTGTATACCGCAATGAGTTGAGGCGCGAAGTCCAGCATCTGCCGGAGCTCCATTTCACTTCTACGCAGTTCCTCCTCTGCTCGTTTACGCTCAGTGACGTCGATCACAGTGCCCACAAATTCAACGAGGTGGCCGGACGTGCTCAGAACAGGATGACCTATGACGTGAATGTCCCTGACGGGGCCATCTGGATGCACAATGCGGTAGTCCGCCTGCCACTCTGATTTTTCGCGTATAGCCGTCTGGATTAGTTCCCTGAAGCCCGGTTGGTCGTCAGGATGAATCCGCTGAAAGTAGTCTTCCTTTCGGGGCAAACCATCCTTAGGATCGAAACCCAAAACACGGTAGCATTCCTCCGACCAGTACCTGATATCCTGCTCTGGACTCCATGCCCAACTGCCTGTCTTGCTGAGCCTCTGCGCCTCCGCCAGATAAGCTTCGCTTCGCCGGATCGCTTCCTCTGCAACTTTGCGTTCCGTGATATCCATTATCACGCCGACAACTTCGTTGTTGCCTGCCTCGTCCGTAAAGCAATGTGCAAGATCATGAAGATGCTTTATCGAACCATCCGGCATCAGCAACCGATGCTCCCAATCAAAGTCATTTCCGCCCTGCGCCGCACGCTCAAGAACGTCTTTGAGAAGGCCCACATCGTCAGGATGAGATCGCTGCAGTATCAAATCGGGCGTCGGTTCCGTCCCGGGAGGGTACCCGTAAATCCGAGCCGCTTCCTCTGACCAAAATATCCGCTTCGTACTTACTTCCATTCCGACACTGCCGGTGCGACTGAGTCTCTGCGCATCTGTTAAAATCTCTTTGCTCCGACGAAGTTCGACTTCGGTCAGCTTCCGCGCGGTGACATCCATTACCGCGCCCATAACCTCGATGCTGCCGGTTTCACCCCTCTCCGCTTTTCCAACAACCTGTAAATATTTGATCCTCCCGTCTGGCATCAGTAGCCGAAACTCGAGGTCGATTCCTTCTGCCCTGTTAGCAGCGGCTATCGCCATGTTCACCGAAGGCATATCCTGCGGATGAACGCAGTCCAAAATCATTTGCAACGACACTTTCGAAGAAGGGGCGAATTCAAAAATACGGAAAGTCTCGTCGGACCAGAAGTGCTCGTCGGTGGAAACGTTCCACCCAAAGCTCCCTGTATGGCTGAGCCTTTGCGCCTCGGCAAGATATGCGTCTCGACGCTGCAGCTCAAGCGATTCAGTCATGCGATCGCCTCCCTCTCAATTGTCCAGCATTTCGCCATTGGCGAGATCTCGCCGAACAGGTAGGTCAGATAAGCGGCGATATGTCAACTCGGTAGTTCTTGCCTTCCGGGAACTGCCGGGTCAGGCCAGCCGGCGGTCGTGTTACGTACCGCCCGGGCAGGACACCCGAGCGGGCGCTGAACGCCTGCACCGGTTGCCGTCGGCTATTTTTTTCAAGCGCGGGCTCTAGTGTTTGGCCGGGGCGTCATCGACGAGCTGCCGGAAGTATCCGCTCAGCAGCAAGCAAGCCCGATTCGCGCGCTGCCGCACCAGCGAAGCGGGGATCTCCAGAATGGCCGCCGCCTCGTCGAGGGGAAGCTCCTCAATCATCCACAAGACGAAGGCTGCGCGGTCTTCGGCAGTGAGCCCACCCAGCGCTCCTCGAATTCGTTCGGCAATGTCTCTGCGGCGAGCCAACGCGTGTATGTCGGCGCAATCGCATGGCTGGGCCGGCGCGTGTTTGCCATCCTCGAAGCGGCGAAAGAGTGGCTCGAGCGAATCAGACGCCAGCGGCATCGCATGGTGGAGTAGCTTGAGGGCCCGCCTCCCGAGCAGTCGACACACCAAGACACGAAACGATAGCTTCGGTGAGATCGCGCTCAGCTCCTCGCGCGCCCGCCGAAACGCGCCTTGCGTCAGCTCGAGCGCGTCCTCATCGCTCGAGGACAGGTTTCGGGCGATTGCATAGACCTGCTCCGAGTACATCGAACCCAGGACAACGAATGCGTCATCCTCGCCTTGCAAGGTGCGCTGCAGAAACAGCCGTTCGAGCATGGCCTGCGCTTGGTCCGGATGAGTTGCCACGTCCCGAGCCGATGCAGTCCGCGTGCCGTTGTTATTTCGCGCTTGCGCGCCCAGCACTCGTGGAGCTCATCCACGCTGATCCGTCCGGTCGACCGACATCCTGCCGGAAAGCTGCGACGAGCCCTGTATGGCAATCCGGACACGGGCCTTTCGATGCCGCGATGAAGATCGGGCTTGTTCGCGGCACGCACGATGCATGGCGCTCGGTGTGGACGCGGGCTGCGACGGACCTTTGTATGTGCTTGCTTTGGACGATCGCGGACCGCCCTACGGGAAGAAGCTCGGGTGGAACGGGATGCTGAGCCCCGAAGAGACGGTGCAGATGACGGCCGCCAGACAACTAATTTACGACGGCTTCAGGGCGGCCGTCGCCGCCGGCCTGCCGAAGGAGAATGCCGCCATCGTCGTCGACGTGCAGTTCGGTGCAGCTATACTGCGCGATGCGGGCGCCAAAGGCTACACGGTCGCGTGTCCGCTGGAGAAAAGCGACCAGCGCGAGCTCGATTTCGAAGTACGGCATCCACGCGTTCCCACGCCGTTGCGTCAGCAACGGCGTGTTGGACAAACATCGCCGACGCCCCGATTCTCCCATACCTCGCGCGCGCCTGTCACGATTGCAACCTTTCTTTCCAGCACTCTCATGGCGATTCCTTTGGTTATGGCATCGAACGACGGCCACAATGGCAACCCCGCGTCAAAAAAGCCGGCGCTGATTCTCATCGGATCGGTTTTCGCACCATAGTCTGGCCCGTCTGGTTCAAAGACAAGTGCGAACACCGATAAGCGCATCTCGCTGCCTCGCTGGTGCGTCAGGCTGCTTATTGCCCACGGCAGATTGGCGCGCCGCGTGCGAGCCGCTCAAGTTGCAACACTGATGGCGTGCCGTTTGCAGAAACCGGCACAAACAAACTCATACAAGGAGACGATCATGACATCGAAGGTAAACAAGGGATGGACAAAGAGTGCGGCGTTTGCCATTGCGAGTGGACTGCTTGCCGTAGCGTCGAGCGTTTGGTGGTGCACTGCTCATTACGCAGTTCGGAGCCGGACCGTTCAGTGTTGACGGCATATTGATTGTTATATGCAAGTTTTCGGGTTGCGGATCGTAAAGCGAGAACGAGATTCGGTTTCTGATTACAGAGATTAGGAGGAAGTTATGGAACGTTCAACTCGGTGGTTGCTTATTGTCGCGCGGGTGTTGCTTGCGGTGGTATTTCTACTAAACGGCTTTGGGGTCATCAATCAAGCGATTCCTGCCAAGGAGATGATAGAGCGGGGCGTGCCGCCAGCCATCGTTCCGTTCGCGATGTTCGCTGGGCGACTCCTCGAAATCTTAGCAGGCTTTGGACTGGCGCTCGGAATCCTCCCGCGGTGGTCTGCCCTCTTGTTGTTCGCGTTTTTGGTTCCCGCTACGTTTGTCTCTCATTCCTTTTGGCTCGCGGCTGGCACACCGCAATTTCAAGGACAATTGATCAATTTCTGTAGGAACATGGCCATTTGGGGTGGATTGCTTTTTGTCGCGGGGGCTAAAATCCAGCCGTCGCTCTTGCCTCGCCACACCGCCGGGGAGTTTGGAGTTCGCGCCCAGAGCGACGCCCAAACGAGTGCGATCCATGTGGAAGCTCCCTAGTGCCGACGAAACCTTACCATTCGCGCTTCTGGGCATGACGGCGGTCACAGGTCTCGTCGATGCGGTCAGCTTTCTCTCGCTTGGGCACGTCTTTACGGCCAACATGACGGGAAACGTCGTGTTCCTTGGATTCGCAATTGCCGGCGTGCCCGAGGTATCTGCAGCCCGCTCGCTAACGGCCTTGGCGGCTTTTCTCATCGGCGCCCTCGTTGGGGGCAGGGTGTTGGTGAAGCCGCGTGCGGATGCTATTCAAGTTCCACTAATACTTTTCGGGTTGGAAATAATCTCGATAGCCGCAGCGATGTTTGCAGCTATCGGCTACCACGGCGATCCGTCTCCAGCATCAATTCCGCTGTACCTGATCGTCGCCTTCACTGCTGTGGCGATGGGAATGAGGAATGCGGCCATTCGAAAGCTCGGAGTGGCCGACCTCACGACCACGGTTTTGACAATGACCATCACCGGGCTTGCCGCGGACTCTTCGCTTGCTAGAGGCAGCAATCCACGATGGCAGCGAAGGCTCGGTTCTATTTTGGCGATGTTCGCAGGAGCGGCGGCAGGCGCGATCCTGGTCAGACGCTCCGTCTTCGCGGCGCTTGCTGTTGGGCTGGCAACGCTGTCGATGTGCAGCGCTCTTCTGCTGGCCGCGACGCAATGGGAGGTAAAAACGCGACGAGCGCCTTGATCCCTGTGAGCGAAGCGAAGAATGACGAAGTCAAGGCGCGGGTTCCATGGTACGTGATCGTGGCTTGGTCCATATTCACGGTCGCCCATGTTACATACCAAGTGATTCATTTGCCTCCGGACCTCATGGCGCGGTTCGCAGGCTAGCTATAGCTAAGCTAACGCGTCCGACACGAGCTTTATGCGGCTGCGCAAGAATGCATCCGGGTTGGGCGGCAGCGTCGCGGCGCAGTCGTGTTCCACGTCGCGCGTTGTGGTGCTGATTGACGGTCTCGGGCACAAGCTCGTGCAGGCCATCAGCGCGCTGCTTGAGGCCAGGATGAGGAGCTGAACGAGCCGCCGACGTTCACGTTGGCACCAGTGGCCGATCGTCAGTCACGGCGGGCTGGAGCGCTCGACCGGCTTACGCGCGATGAATCTTTCGTAGAGTCGCAACCCGCTGGCCTGGGCTTGCTCTCTCCTGCGCAATGGGAAGTCGGACGAGATAGGAGGCAGCATTCCGTAGGAGACGGCACGAAGGCCCTCGTCATTGAAAAGGTAACCCTGGCCACACCTGGCGAGACTCTTGATGGCATTCGGATGAAGCTTGTAGGCGTCTACAAGCTTCGAGGACGCGTCGCCCGTTGAGAGTGAAGTGAAGAGCGCTCCTTGTTGCATGCGAACCGTTTTTTCGACAACCTGACGGGTGCCAATGCTCTTTGACAACTTGTCGCATAGGTCAGGGTTGTCTTGGTTGAGGATGTCCTTGGTCCGAGTGTTGTCCCAAACCGCGGTCGCGAACTCTTTAGAAACGAGTTCCAGATCTGCCAAAGACTGATGAGCCAGCGTGAATTCCAGATTCGCATCACGTAGCTTGTTCAGACTGTCGATGATCGACAGGTCGGCAAAGTTATAGAACTCGTCGACCACCACCGCGAAGGGCGTTTGGTTCCTCGTGCGAAACACCTGGCGCAAACTGCCCTCTTGCTGCACGTCCATCAGGACGACTTTGCCGATCGCCGGCGCCTGGATCTTGAAGAGATTGGCCGGGAGCTGGACGTAGACGAGCTGGTTCTTCTCGAGGACGTCTTCGAAGATGATATCGGGGGCATAGGCATTCACGATCGGCGAGAGAAATTTGTCGATGGCGCCGACAATCCCGGAAAAACATCTATGAACGTCTCTGCCCAGTCTCCAGACTTGGGATTTGATTTCTAGTGCTGACTCTTTCTCAAGCGAGTGGTCGAGGCAGTGATTGAGAGCCTTGGTCCAGTCCCCGCCCGCGCCAAGCCCCAGGCCCTTGAAGCAGACGTCGATGTCCTTAAGGACAAAGGGCAGGCCGTTGCCATCCTCGTCCACCATCCCGTGCAGGAGTTTGCAGAGGTTGGTGAACATGATCTGGGCCTGGGTGTTGTAGTACTCGTTGTCCCCGAGCGGCAGCACGGAGAACACTCTCTCAGCGGTGGTAGCGGGATCTCCACCCGGGTCGCTCTTCGTCCGCGGCCGGACGTAGACCATATTGTAATGGTGCGAAAAAAGCTGCGGCTGGTTCCAGGCGGGGAGAGAGAACAGCCTCAGCGCTGACTTCCGCTCCGCCAGCGTAGCAATGGCCTTCATGGTCTTGATTTCTTCGTCGCTGCCCTTGGCGGACATCACGAGCACGCCCTTACCATCCAAGGCGTCCTGGAGGACCGATGGCCAAAGGACCGAGGCGGTCTTTCCGCTTCCAGTCTTGCCGATGACGTGGCGGTGCATGGTTCTCTGGCGAGGCGAGATGTAAACCGGGCGCCAGCTCCAAAAGAGCGGACGGCGTCGAGGGGTCATCCCCACGAAGCAAGAACCTTTGGGCCTGCGGCCGATGGCTTTGAACAGATCAAACCTGGCGCTCGGGAACTTGAGTTCCTCCGCCTTGAATCGAGTCCCCGAGAGCCGGGGCACGACCTCGTTGTGCCACAGCAAGATCGAGGAACGGACGAGCAAGACGATCAAGGCCGCGCTCCCAAGGACGCCGCTGGCTACAAGGGCGAGGTGATCGAGAGTCCAGACGCGGATGGGCCAATATTTGAGCAGAACCGCGCGCACCACGATGCGAACCACTGGACCGAGGGGCCCGTTATTGAGAACCTCGTTCGAGCCGAAGCGAACGCTGCCCTCGCAGATTGCAAAAGTGAGGAAGAGAGCGCAAGTCAGCCGAGGGAGAATCGCAATGGATTGACCGGCGCGACGTGTGACTTGTTGACCATTCATGCTCTCGTCTCCGAGTCATCTCGCAGCAGCGGCCTGGAGTCGCTCCACCAAGGCTTGCATTTCTTCGACCATGGGCGGGTATGCGGGAGGTACTTCCTTCCGCGCTCTGGCCTTCGCCCTCATCTCCTTAAAGGCCAAGACCGTTCCGTTGTAGAAGCGGCGGACGGTGCTGATGTCCGCGACGGAGAGGCGGCCTTCGGGAGCTACCGGCGCGTACCTCTGCTCGTGGGTTGAGCGCGACCGAAGTATGCCCAGCAGTTGGGCGCTGGCCTCCTCGACTGTGAGCGCTCGCGAGGCACAAGTCTGGGTACCACATTTCTGCCTCCACTGCCGTATCGCCTCATTGACCGCTTTGGCGCGGTGGGCCGCGCGGACAAGAAAGAGAATCTCGGGGACGTAATTGTCTGGAAACGAGCGGGCGTAAAACGTCTCGGTCGCCCTTGCATCAACATAGCTGCGAAGGAAGCCTTCGTAATTTTGCACCTTCGCAATGGTCGAGCCAGGCCTTGGGTCCTCGTCGCCGAGGATGGGGTGCGTCCCGGTTTCGCACTCGAGAAAATATCGGCGTTGAGCCTTCGGGATTTCGAGGACTGCGTCGGGGAGGACGAGCCGATCGGGGCTTCTGCTCGCGTCTCCGAGATGCTGTCTCCAAGGCAGTCGAACCGTGTCGGAGGGAATCCAGCGGAAATCACTTTGCTTGGCTCGCGCGTAGCCGTGCCCGAGCGGCATCATGAGAGCGACGAACAGCTCGTTCAGCATGATGGTGTGCTCGCGAAATGGCGAGCTGACATCGTGCCTCGGAATCTTGATGCTCCTGCCGAGGACGCTCTCGGCCACCGTGTAGCCGGTATTTGTCAGCGTCCACATGTCGAGCCATTGCCCTTCGTATGTCCGATAGAAGAGACGTCGAATGTATGCAGGTTTGAAACCGAGTCGGCCCTCTCCTGCCAGGCGCAAGAGGCGCCTCCTCATGTTGCGGACGTTGCGGCCCGCATAGAGCAGTCTGGAGAGCTGCTGAGTGGAAAGGTAGCGCGCAACCGCCAATAGCCCCGCAAGCTGGCGATCCCTGTCCGTGAGCCGCGCTTTCGTTATCGCCGCGCGTTGCTCCGCACGGCGCTGGCTTGGTGTTTCATCAACAGAAACAGAATTGACACTCATAACATTCATCCATTCTGGACTCTTCTTTAGACTGTAATTGGACTTGATTGATCCATGGAGCCCCGCCCCTGCCGTTTTTTTTTGGAACCTGTTTTGCCACCCCGGACGTTGACCCCTTCCTCCGTGGTTGGGAGGGAGGGGTCAACGTGCGGGGTGCGGTGCAATCGCTGCTGCGATTGCGGCAGGGGCGGGGCGGAATGGCGAGGCGAAATCGGAGGTTCGCTGATCGGATCTTATAGCCAGGATTACAACGAGAGTTACCCCGAGACCTACCCTGGCCAGAGTAACCCCGGGTGTAAGGTTGGAGGTATGGTTGCACGTAGCTTTAGTCGGCGCCGACTGCGGGGGGCGAGGAGGGCGAAGCTGCTGCTGGTGTGCTTCCAGTGTCCAACTGGGACAGTTGCTCGAGGAGAGACTCGAGTTTCAGTCGCAGCCTCGCGCGCGCGTCAGCAGGAGCAGCGGAGAGGCGCGAGAGGTAGACGGTCAGTCGTCCCTGCTCATCGGAGAAGACTGCTCGTGGTGAGCGATGCTTCGTCGCCCCAGAGATGATCGCCTTGATGTAGCCCTGGATTCGTCTCAGCGACCAGGCTTCTTCGCGTGCGCGTTCGATGATCCTTTTTGTTTTCTCATTGGCCTTGTCGGGCGTGTGCGCAGCAAAGTATTTATGAACGCGGGAGAACTCCAAAGCGGCAAAGAGGTCGATCGTCTTCTGCGCCTTGGTTGATGTTTTGACCACGGCGAGCAGGCCACCATCACTGTCGTCATTCTTTGCAGCCAGCCGCTGTCCAATGACACCTTCCTTGACGACGTCAGGCGCCTCGTGGAAGCGGAGTAGGCGGACTGTTCGTTGCTCGTCTTTCTTGCCAACCGCGTCGGCGACCTCTTTCGCGGTGGCTTCGCGCCCCAGCTGCGTGGAAAGAATGTCACGGATTTTGGTGAGCGCTGCGGCTTCGTCGACAAGATTGAGCTTTTCGCGTTTGTCGTTTTCGATGAAGGCACTTGTCGCCATTCTCAGGTCGTCGAGAGGCGCTTTGACGATCGCGGGGATGGCTTCGTATTGCTGCTGCCGGTCCGTGCCTTTGGTTTGCTCGTAAAGCCGTTGAAAGGCGGCGACACGGCGGTGGCCGGCGATGATCTGATACCTGTCCTCCGACGCTGGTCGGACCGCGATCGGCTGTATCAGCCCTTCCCGGAGAATGGCGGCGATGAGTTCTTCAAGCTTCTGCTCATCGGCCATCGTTCGCGGCTGGGACGGATTGCGCTCGAGTTGAGTGAGCGGGATCGCCCTGAGCTGCTCAGGGGCGGCGTCGGGAGTCGGCCGCTCCTGCCCTTGCTCCAGCTCTACCGGATCGTCGTTGGTCGTCTCGTTCGCCATCGTGCGGAAAGCAGAAAGGATTTTGATCTTGGAACTTGCCACTGTCGCGACCTCCTTAAGGTGAGTGTGTAGTGAGTCTAAAGAAAGTCTTATTTGATGTCAAGCCGTGATGGCGGCCGGGCAACCGGGACGACACTTCGGCTTGGGCAAGGCAGAAGGTCACTGCCCAATCGCCAGGGGGTGCCGTTGATAGGGCATCCGTCCGCGCTCAAGCAGTGAGGCGAAGGCGCTATCACCAACAACGACGTGGTCTAGAACATGGATGCCGAGGAGCTGCGCACCTTCGAAGAGCCGACGCGTCAGGTCCACATCGTCGATGGACGGCTCTGGATCGCCACTGGGATGGTTGTGAGCAAAGACGAGCGCAGTAGCACGGGCGGCAAGGGGAAACAGTACCGTTCATGGAGACTCGCCGCACCTGCCAGTCTGATGGGTAGTTTGGGTCGATAGGCACGAGCGATCGGCGCTCGGAGTTGCGATAGACCTCCGCTGGCGTCTTGCCGCCGAGCGCGTCGTGGGGGCGGACCTCGTTGAACTCGACCCTCCATCGATCGCAGGCACGCTGCTGGGCTCGTCGGGTTCGCGCCGGGTTGCATTCGAGCTCGCTCAGGTCCCGGTGCATCCGCTCATGCCCTCCGTTGTCCTGCGGGCATCCAGGCCGAGAGCGCACCAATTGGATTCCGAGGGAGAGGAGCCAGACAGACAGCTTACTCAACCCTCCTCGAGCCACGACGCACACGAACGGCGTACCGTTATCGGACTGAACGGCCAAGGGAAGGCCGTGACGCTCGAAGAGACGCTGCAACACCTGACGGACGTCTTTGATCCGGGATGACTCCAGGAGTGTGACGGCCAAGACCCTGCGGCTGAAGGCGTCACGGACCGTCAGCGGCTCGCACCGGTCTCGGTTTCGAGCGTGCCACCAACCCTTGAAGTCCATGGTCCAGAGATCGTTCGGGGCATGCACCTCGATCCGAGGCCGGCCATCGACGCTCCACACACGCACTGGCGGCCACCGTTTATGTATCCGACCGAGCCGCTGGAGGACTCGGGCTACCGTGCTCTTGCTCGGGGCGTCTTCGCCATGCGCTCGCCGGAGTACCCGAGCGATCTTGTCCGGGCCCCAACTCCAGTGTCGCTCTCGCAGCTCGAGGATGTTCACGATGACCTCCTCGGCAGTCGTGAGCGGGCTTGTGTGCGGCCGGCGGCTCTGCTCGGTGAGGCCTGTGTAGCCCTGCACCCGGAAGCGGCGCAGCCACTTGTGGCCGGTCTGCCTGGAAATTCCGTATTCGCGGCAAAGTGCGGAGATGTTCGCCCCGCGTGCTCCAGCCTTCTCGATGAACTCCAGCTTCTGATTCATGGCTCGCTGCTCTTTCCAGGGCATCGCTGAACTGTCAGCGATGTCCTGAACCGGTTTCTGTCAGCGATGTTTTGGTACAGCACCAATGTTCAGCCGCGCGCCCGCAGTTCGAATTCCGACGTAACCGGCTTTGGGTCCCATCATCTGTGCGAAGAGCGCGAGCACGAGCTTCCCAGGGCGGTTTCCCGCTTCTGCTGGCAAGGCAAAGTCCAAGTTAAGGGCGATCGGCCAAGACGTGTCTTAGCCAGACGGCCGCAAACGGAGATCTCTCCGGTAACAAGAGGCAAAAAACGTTGCGTCCGTTGAATCTGGCGTGTCGTCGGCGCGCCCACACAGTTCTCATGCGGCAAACTTCAGGCGGACAGCCTAAACGCGCCGCAGGTTTTGGGCGAGAGGCCATTCAGAATCGGGAACAAGATTCTTGGCCGGAGAAGTGTCCCGTCGTACACTCGTTCCGCGGCTTCGGAGGTGGGGCCGAGTACAGTGTGAACGCAACGTTCTCGCTCAAGCAGCGTCATCCCCGCCGTGTAGGTTGACCGGGAGGGAACCCTAACTTGGGCGTCATCCGTTTCAGACCAAGAGCGAGAGCTGGAGGCGCGCAGGCCGGGCGCCAGCCGTCAGTCCTCGATTTGTTCGCTGGGGCGGGTGGCTTCTCGCTGGGCTTTCATCGCGCTGGCTTTCGCACGCTGGCGGCTATCGATCACGATCCAGAAGCCACGGAAACGCTGGAGGCAAACTTCGGCCACTTGGGCACCCGAGCCTTCACAAGAGACCTTAGCACCTATGGTCCTCGAGACCTCGAGAAGGACTTGGGGCTGGATCCCGGAGCGCCTCAGCCCTTCGACGTGATCGTGGGCGGTCCACCCTGCCAGGGTTGGAGCCGAGTCGGCCGGGGAAAGCTCCGGTCGTTGAGAAAGTCTCGGATCAAAGGTGCTCTCCTGAAAGATCCCCGAAACGAACTCTACAAGCGATTCCTTAACTACGTTGGCCACTTTGGGCCATCTGTTGCCGTGATGGAGAACGTGCCAGGCATGCTCTACCATGCTGAGGGCAATGTGGCTGAGACGGTCGCGGGTAACCTTAAGGATCTGGGGTATACGGTCACCTGGGCGCTGCTCAATGCAGTGAATTACGGCGTTCCCCAGCTTCGCGAGCGGCTGTTTTTTGTCGGAGTGCGCGCCGAGTTGCGCGCCAACTTCGCCTTCCCGAAAGAATCGCCAGGATGCAAAGGGGGCCGAACTGTCCGTGACGCTATCGGTGATTTGCCCGTAATCAGGAACGGCTCGCAAGACTGGATCCGGCCCTACCAGCAACGTAAAGCACTGGGGCCATACGCTCGGCTGATGCGCGCCGGAGCTGAGCCGAAAACCGTCTACGACCACGTATGCCGAACCCAAAATGAGCAGGACCTAGAGGCGTTTCGGCTCATGAAAGAAGGCGGCTGGTACCGAGACCTGCCAGCGCGGCTGAAGCGGTACAGGGATGACATTTTCGAGGACAAGTACAAGAAGCTGTACTGGGACCGTCCAAGCTGGTGTGTAACCGCTCATCTGAGCAAGGACTGCTACACACATATCCATCCGGGCCAAGCACGTACAATTACAGTTCGGGAAGCCGCCCGCCTACAGTCGTTTCCGGATTGCTTTTACTTTGCAGGCAATATGGGGACCAAATTCCGCCTGATTGGGAACGCGGTCCCCCCTCGGTTGGCCGAACGCATAGGGCAGGCACTCATGACCCAAGTATTCGAATTGGGCGCTCGTAGGCGGGAGAAAGTGCTTGAGCGCACAGCATAGTCAGATCAAGACGGTCAAGGCTCCACCGGATGTGCGTAGACTTATCGAGGGTCTTCGAGACCTCGGCTACGACTGCACGCTGGCGATAGCTGATCTGATCGACAACAGCCTTGCCGCGGATGCAACCGAGGTCGCCGTCGATCTCCATGCCCAACAGGACGACAGGCCTCCGTACATCGTGATTGCCGATAACGGCTGTGGCATGGACCGGCGCACGCTGCACGACCGCATGCGGTTCGGGGCATCTGATGAACACGCCGCCGAGGACTTGGGCAAGTATGGTCTCGGACTGAAGACCGCATCCCTGAGCCAGTGCCGCCGGGTTACCGTGGTGACAAAGCCCCGGCGCGGGAAAGGCACGCGTTCGACAATGTCTGTCGCGACGTGGGATCTCGATCATGTCTACGCGGAAAACGATTGGTCTCTTCTGGCTCCAGAAATCGATGAACTTCAGCCATGGGAGCGCGAGGTGGTCCGCGAGCTTTTTCCCCAGCATGGAACGCTCGTGCTTTGGAGCAATATGGAAGAGGCGCTTCCTCTCCTAAGTAGTCACAATATCCGGGAAAGGGAGTCGTTTCTCGCCGATCTAATCAATGAGGTATCGAGGCATGTGCGCGTAGTCTTCCACCGCTTTCTTCAGGGAAGCGTACCGCACCGGCGAAAGATGCGAATGACGGTATGCGGTGATGCCCTCACGCCATGGGATCCATTTTGCCGGAATGAACAAACGGAAGAGTTGGACATAGCCAAGTTCCACGTGACGATCACTAAAGGATCCTTGAGAGGCAAGAAGCAGCAGATCACTTTCGCACCGTTTGTACTGCCTGCTGAGAGTGAGTTCTCATCATCAAAAGCTCGGGATGAGGCGGGATTGGGTAACTGGAACCAACACCAAGGTCTGTATTTCTACAGAAATAACCGCTTGCTCCAGCAGGGTGGCTGGAGTTGGCTCAGAACCCCGGACGAACACACAAAGCTCCTTCGCGTCGCTGTGGACTTCACTGGCAGCCTCGACGAAGCCTTCAGAGTGAACGTCTCAAAAATGCGCGCCAGGGTTCCGGCCGAGATTCGTGAATCTGTAAAGAACGCAATCACGCCTTGGGCGCGCGAGGCGAAGGAGCGATACAATAAGGCCCGCAGTCCGGCGACGACAAGCAGCCAAAATCAAAGCCCCAGCGCCGGTGCCCTAAAGAACCGTCCGTCTGACCGTTCTCCGGTCTCCGCAATCAGCATAGGAAAGCTATCGCTCCATCAGAGCAACGCGCCGTCAACAGCATTAACAGTTGCGAAAGGCGCAGCGCCTGGAAGCATACGGCTGATCATCCCCCACCAGCACGACTTTGCATCTATCTTTCGTCCGTCTATTCGAGGAAATGACGCCAAGACCCTGTGCTTCGCCTTTCTCAGCCTGTTGGAAGCTATCGTTGAGGGGCGGCTCAAACCGTCAGACGTTCCTCTTTCGTCTCTACGCAAGCGTGCCAAGTCGCTCCTATGAACCTAGGCTTCGCGCAATACCAGGGCATTGTCGAATTTCTCATCACGAAGCAGAAACGCGATCTTGAAACTGCGATACGCGAGGCCGGCGTTCCGCTCCATTTTCAGGATCTGATCAGGAGTTGGTTTCTCGACCCCATCACGATCAAGAACCCAGCGCTTCTCACGGCCATTCCGCAGGCAGGCGTCGCCTTGTGTCAGAGGCCCACCAGCGATGAGCCGCAGCCCTATCACTCGGTTTTGATGGACTATCTGATGAACAATCGGCAATGGCAGCGAGACGCGATTGAAAACATCGCCGCCACATCCGCCACATTGGTCGCGCGACTCGCTGATCCCCGACTTAGTAAGCAATTTCGCATCCGGGGCTTAGTGGTTGGGCACATCCAGAGCGGAAAAACGGCGAGTATGACCGCACTCAGCGCTCGGGCTGCTGACGCGGGCTACCGCATGATCATTGTCTTGGCAGGGCTCTACAATGACTTGAGAAGTCAGACACAGCGTAGGTTCGACCAAGAGATAACCGGCCAGAGCAATGAGGAAGACGATGCACCGTTGGTGCAGCATCAGCCAGGAGTTGCGAGATGGGGCCGGCTGACGCGGTCAGGACTGGATGGCGACTTCAATCCGGGAACTCACAATGATCTGAATCCCGCGATCCCGAAGCTTGCCGTCATCAAAAAGAATGTTAAAGTCCTGGAAAAGTTCGTGGCGTTTCTGCGCGCGGCTCCGATCGCTCTCGCCGAACTTCCAACGCTCGTGCTCGACGATGAAGCGGACCAGGCGTCAATCAATGCAAACTACGGTCGCCTGGATGACGTTGGAGATCCCATTGATCCAACCAAGACCAATCAGTGCATTCGTGACCTTCTCAATCTCCTGCCGAAGTGCAGCTACGTTGGGTTTACTGCGACTCCCTTCGCCAACGTGCTGATTGACGTAAGCGAGACGGACAACCTTTATCCGCGGGATTTCATCGCTTGTCTCGATGAGCCCAACAACTACTTGGGCCCGCGTCAGCTATTTGGCTTGGGCATGTCTACCTCTGACCTTTCACCAGAGCCCCAGGAAGCCCCACGCCTTGACGTGATGCGCTCAATCAGTACCACGGATGAGCAGCAACTCGATTCCCTAACGTCGACGAGCGAGATACCAGCCATCATGGAAGAGGCGGTTCTGGCTTTTATCCTCAGTTGTGGAGCGAGAATCGAACGGAAATTGCAGCCTGGCCACTTTTCGATGTTCATCCACCCTTCCTACCAAACTGATGTCCAGAACACATTCCGGTCTGTTCTTGGTCGCTATCTGGAGAGGCTGCAGGGGTTCCTGTCCAAGCCGCGACACTTCAAAGACGTCGCAGCCCGCGCTAGGGATCTCTGGGAAAATGATTTTTGTACGACAACCAAAGACGCGAGGGGTTCCGAAGCTCTCATTCCGTTTGAGAATGTGTGGCGGCACGCCAAGTCCGTTGTGGACGAGATTGAGATACGCTTACTGAACAACAAGTCAGATGATCAACTCGCGTATTCAAAGGACAGCCGAAGGCGATATCTCGTGATTGGCGGGAACCGCCTGTCGCGTGGGCTGACGCTTGAGGGACTTTCGGTCAGCCTGTTCACTCGGCAATCCACTGCATATGACACTCTTCTTCAGATGGGACGGTGGTTCGGATACCGGCCCGGATATGCAGATCTGACGCGGATTTATGTCGAAGGTCCGATGGCCAACAACTTCGCCGATCTTGCACGCGTCGAACTCGAATTACGGAATGACTTGGCCAAGTACGCTAAGGAGCGGAACCCTCCGTCCCCTGCCGAATTGATGCCCCGGATTCGTGCTCACCCGGCGATGTTGGTCACGGCACGAAACAAGATGGGTGCTGGTCGGCTACAAAATGTCTCTCTTGTGGGCGCGCGGCAGACGGTCACGTTCCCAGTCGATGAGCCTCGCATTCTTCAGCAGAACATCGACACAGCTGCCAAGTTTATCGAGAGACTGGGAAAGCCCCGTCTTAGCGTAACCGAGGAGGGCATGCATCTCTGGTCCGATGTCCCGGCTGATGTGGTGCTCCAACTCGTGGAGTCTTATGCATTCGCTGCAACCGCCCCCGTTGTTAACCGACCGGTTCTTCGAGCCTACATTCAGGAACTCCTAAATAGAGGCGAGTTGTTGAAATGGGATGTCGTGCTCCCGCGGGGTGCGCCGGAGCGTCGGCCTTTCGTCTGGTCGGAGCGCGTCGTGACGCGAAGGATCAAGCGAAAGCCTGCTACCCAGAACTCGATCGGAGTTCTTCAAAGCGCTGGCGATCTCGATACCTGGCGCAGCAAGCTCGGAAGGCAGCACGACGACCCGATGCGCGGCGGTCTCTTGCTCTACGCGATCGATCAGACTGGTTTGGGGGAGGCAGCGTCTGATTACAGACTCGGCGCAGGAAGCGTGGACATCGTCGGCCTGATGTTCGTCTTTCCGAATCCACGCAATTACGTGCCAGTACCCTATGTTTCCCAACAGAGTCTCATATGAGCATCAAAGGGACCCTCGAGGGCTTCCTCGATTCGCTCTACGCGAAGTGGCCACCTGAACCAGGCCAACTTCTCGGCCGAGTTATCCAAACGCAACGGCCAGAACTGGGGGTCATCCTTGCGATCGACAGGCAGGACTCAGTTCGCCTATTGCTGGCACCTGTGTCCGTCTCAGACGAGACCAAGGACCTTCCGTCGCACGCTGGCCTCAGAACTAACGTCGTTGAATGGGCGGTCGCAGGTCGTCCACCTCAGAGCTACATTGACGTCTGCTGTGATGCACCGCGGGGGTCTCCACTTCGCCGGCCGTTCCTCTCTTTTTGTGAGGATGTTGTTCAACATCTGGGATCATCGACAGATTCACCGCAAACCGCACTCCACCGCATTCTTGTCCGTTGGAGGCGTTTCTGGGCTCCTGAGCGAAATCGTGAGGTCAGCCTGGAATGGATAAAAGGGCTATACGGTGAACTCATTGTGCTCCGTCACCTCGTTCCCAGCGGCGCACGCGAAGCTGTAGCCGCGTGGGTGGGCCCTGTAGATCCGCATCGCGATTTCGTCGGTCATCGAATTGGTTTGGAGGTGAAGACAGCAGCAGCACGGCCAGCAGTCGTTCGGATCCATTCCCTCCAACAACTTGATCCAGCCGGGCTCGATGATCTTTTACTGGTACTCGTGCTTGTCGAGGAAGTGGCGGACGGCATTGCCCTAGACGGTTTAGTCCGTGAACTGGATACGAACCTTGAAACCAATCTCGACGCACACGAAGAGTTCCTTGAACGTCTTTTTCAGGCTGGGTACCGGAGGGAGTGCGAGGACCAGTATGCGACGCGCCGGTTCCGCGTCGAAGCCGTTGTTGCCTATTCCGTCGATAACGCTTTCCCCTCCATAACATCGGGGAGTTTCGTTCGACCCCTGGATCGCCGTGTTCTAGCAGTGGAGTACGCCCTCGAAATCTCAGGTATCGATCCGGTTCGTGCGGAGAACTTTACGAGGACGCTTTCGCGAATGCTGCATCATACCAGCCCGTAGTCGCCGTTCGACGGTTCGAAGGATGGCTTGGGCGGTTTGATCCGGGGCAAGTCGCACGTGGTGCTCCCAGAAGCGCAACACTACCCAGCCGTCGTCGACGAGGAGCGTGCCCACTTTTCTGTCACGGGCTCTGTTCTGACGAAGCTTTCGAAGCCAGAATTCGCGATTCGTTTTCGGTTGAACGCGGTGCTCAGGGCAGCCGTGCCAGAAGCAGCCATCGACGAAGATCGCCACCTTGGCGCCCGAGAAGACGATGTCGGGTTTTCCCGGTAGCTTTGCATAGACTCTAAACCGCGCGCCGAGAGCCCATAGCACCTTGCGAAGCTGGACCTCCGGCTGGGTGTTCCTGCCACGGATTCGGGACATGCAGAAACTTCGCTGCTCCTGAGTCAACACGTCAGGCATGACCATCTTCTACTGCTTCCGACTCGAGGAGTCCCGCCGTAACAAGCTGATGGTAGGCTAATGGGCCGCCGTGCCGGGGTCGTCCGATCGAAGCCCTTTCTCGCGCGGAGGTGCGAGCTACACGATCTGTCTGTTCGGTCTGGCGGACAGACGGCGGCAGTCGCTGGTCGATCGAGCCGACAGCGGCCTGGAATGCACCGGAGAACCTCGTCGTAGGTGTGGAACGCGGTCAGGACCGTCAACCACGCGCTTGTCGACCGAGGAATTGAAGGATAAGTACGTCGCCGGGTCATCAGGGCGAAGTCGTTCATCGTTCGACGCACGAGGGGCTCGCCGCCTTGGTGATGGTGATGCCCATCTCCTCCGCTCGTTCTCGGGCGGGTTGATCGCGCGCGTATTGGGTCGAGGAATCAGCGCATGGCCGCCAAAGCGCGCGTCGGATCGCGGCTCCAAGGGGGTCACCGGCGCGGCAGTCTAGGCGACGGCGTTCTCGTTCTCCGCGGTGTCGAGGTACTCTTCGATGTCATGTATCCAGTAATACTTGCTGCCGTTGTCGAGCGTCACGAGATTCCCTTCGTTCAGCTCGCTGTCAATCCATTCACTCTCGGCGAGATCCCAAGCGACGGGATCCATTTCCTTCAGGATGCTGACCGTATTCAGCTCCAGCCAGCCGACGGTGGTGGTCTCCGGATAGCACTGGCTCACTGACTCCTCGAAGCCCTCTTCTGTACTGGCAGGAGTGAGGTTGTCTTGAAGCAATGACTGGATCACCCAATCCACACCCCATTCCACTCCGTGGCCCGGCAACTCGCGCATCAGGTCGTCGGACCCGCAGCGCTCGCAGCGACCTGTCGATGCTTGTCGATAACAGGAGTGGCAAAAAGGTATCGTCTTCTTGAAAGCCAGTTTTTCGAGGCGAGTTTTTAGCTCCTCAGTCTCTCGGACGTGCATTTCGATCTCCTTGGTTTTGGAGGGACCTTTCGTTTCGGGGTGCCCCTCACTCGGAGCGGGGGGCACCACGACCAAAGACGGCGCGATCGTCGGACGCTGCCGAATCCACGTGCCTTGCGTGCACAGCTATGACACCCGAGCTTGGGGGGTGGCATCGCCCGTGCCAAAGGCCTGGAGGAGGCGCGACTCGAACGCGCCAGGGTCAAAACAAGGGAGCTAATGCGGAGGGAGATCAGGAGGTCGGCGCCGAGCCGACTAAAGGCTGTCGATAGCGAGATTAGTTTGTAATAGCTTCGGTCCTAGTTTCGGTTCCACCCGGAGAGGGCGTCCCTCGCAAGCGGTTGCCAGGGGTGCACGGGCGGATGCCCTTTGGTGCAAGGTGCGTGTCGCTGCATACTGTCGCGATTCTCCGAGGGGCAACAGGTGGGTCCCGCTTGTGGCGCCCTGATCGCAGAGCGAAAGTGCCGGGCGTGAGCGCGCCGCAGGGGCTCAGGCCGAAGCTGCCCACAAGCTATGAGCCGGAACTCGCGACGCTCGTGAAGGTGCCGCCTTACGGGGATGAGTGGCTCCACGAAATCAAGTTCGACGGATACCGCTTCGGGTGTCGGATCGAGGCGGGCAAGGTAAAGCTGATCACGCGTCGTGGTCACGACTGGACTACGAAGCTGCCTCACATCGCCAGCGCGGCTGGGAAAGTAAAGGCGAAGCACGCCCTCCTTGACGGGGAGGTGGCCGTGCTGCTGCCCAATGGCAAGACGACGTTCCATAGCTTGCAGGAGGCGCTCTCGGGCTCGAAGGAGGGAAAAAAGATCCAGCCGGTTTACTTCGTATTCGACCTGCTTTTCGTCGACGGTAAGGACACATCGAAGATGGGGACCGAAGACCGGAAAGCGGAGCTTAAGCGCCTCTTAGGTGCCGCGACCGATAGCCTGGTCAGGTACAGTGACCACGTGCTCGGCCAGGGTCCGGAATTCTTCGCGAATGCGAAGCGATTGGGACTGGAAGGAATCGTCTCGAAGCGGAGGAACGCGCCTTACCGCTCAGGTCCGACGACCGATTGGCTCAAGTGCAAGGCGGTCCAACGGCAAGAATTCGTCATCTGCGGATTCATTCTGCGCGACGGAGCCAAGGACCAGGTGGGCTCGCTCATTCTGGGTGTCCGGAGCACGCCAGGACCGAAGGGCCAGTGGGTCTACGCCGGGCAGGTCGGCACAGGGTTCACGCAGGAGGTGGCGCGCGAACTCCATTCGCGGCTGAGCAGGACGGAAACGAAGACCAGCCGATTTCCCGAAACGCCGGACGTTGGTAAGGGCCGTTGGGGACCGCGGCGCGCCACAGCACTCGTCCCTCACTGGACGAGGCCCGAGCTTGTATGCGAGGTGGCCTTCACCGAATGGACGCCGGAGGGTACCTTGAGGCACCCATCATTCCAGGGTCTCCGACAGGACAAGGACCCGAGGGAGGTTATCAAGGAGGCATAGTAGTCGCGATTCCCAGCGCCCGGTGCGCACGACGATTTGAGGCGTCGCGCTAGTTGGAGGGGGCCGGCGCTTCGCCGCAGCTCCGAACTGAGCGATGTGCAGTCCGGTCCTGTACTGTAGGGGCCGATCATGTGCGCGACCTTGTTCATCTCCCCTTCCGCACTCTCTCGCCTGCGGCGCGCGGAGGCATGGCTACGAGACTGCCGCGCCGATGCCGAGACTCTGCTGGTGGGCGCCGGACATGACGGCGTTCAGGATCTCGCTCGAATCGCGTCGAAGAGGCGCGGGGCGTCTTTCGGATGGCATCGCCTGTCCTTCCACCGCCTGTCGCTTCGGTTGGCTGAGCGAGCGCTGCTGAACAAAGGGCTCACGCCCGCGACACCCCTGGGAATCGAAACGCTGTGGACGCGCGTTGTCTTCGAACTCCGGTCCAAGGAGAAACTCGGGCGCTTCCAGGCCCTAGGCAACCAACCGGGCCTCCCGCGCGCGCTAGCGCGGACCGTTGAGGACTGTCGGCTCGCCGGCATCGATATCACCGCATTGGATCCTGACCTTGCCTTAGCAGCCCGTGCCTTCGACGAAGCGCTGACCGCAGCTGCTTTGGCCGACCACGCCGTTGTTCTTCGCTTGGCCGCTGCGGAACTGAGTCACAGCGGGCACCCACTGGCTGGACTGCCCACCTTGTTCCTCGACGTCCAGGTCCGAACAGTCCTTGAATTGAATCTGATCTCGCCTCTAGCGAGTTGTGCACCAAATTTCTTCGCGACAGTACCAGCTGGCGATGAACGGACCGCGGGACTTCTCGAAAGGACGTTACAGGCGACCCGAGAGCAGGATGACGCAAACGATAGCGGCGCGCTACCTCGCCTTCAGCAGAGCCTCTTCGGTGTTCCTAGGTCCCATGAGAGCGAACCCGCTCACGAAGTGTCAATCCAGTCGGCTCCGGGAGAAATGCGCGAGTGCGTCGAGATTGCTCGCATGATTCACCGCGAAGCGGCTCGGGGAACACCATTCGATAAAATGGCCGTGCTGCTCCGAGCGCCAAGGCTGTATCGCGCTCCGCTATTCGAGGCGCTCAGAAGGGCAGGAGTGCCCGCCCACTTTGCGCGGAGCACTCGAAGGCCGGATCCTGCTGGTCGTGCTCTGCTTGCACTGCTCGCGTGCGCCGAGGAGGGTTTGAGCGCGAGCCGGTTCGCGGAATATCTGTCGCTCGGCGAGGTACCCAAGCCGACGCCCGATGGGGAGCCCCCAGCTGCTGCGTCGCCGAGCGCGCGCTGGGTGCCAGCGGACTCCGAAGAGGCCGAGAGCGCACATGAAGATGCTTGGAGCGTTGAGCATCCTTTCACGGAAACGGAAGTGGAGCCGCAGATCGAAACCGCGAACGCTCGCGTTATTGCCGGCGCGCTTCGCGCTCCGCGCAGTTGGGAAAAGCTCCTGGTAGATGCGGCGGTCATCGGGGGACGCGCCCGATGGGAGCGCCGTCTCCTGGGACTTGAGCAACGATTCAAGGCCGACCTTTTGGTGCCGACCGCAAGCGAAGCAGAGGTCGCCCGAGTCCGGAGGAATCTCGAGGACCTGGAAATCTTGCGCGCTTACGCACTGCCTTTGCTGGACCTGTTAACCGAGCTTCCACGCAACGCGCCTTGGAGCGTGTGGCTCGAGCGCCTGTCTGAGCTCGCGACCCGAGCCCTGCGAAATCCCAGCCGGGTCCTCGCTGTGCTATCGGAGCTTGCCCCGATGGGGGTCGTGGGCCCGGTGACGCTCAAGGAGGTCCAGCATGTATTGGGGCCTCGCCTCTTGGAACTCAGCACTGCACCAGCTCGGCGTCGCTTCGGCTGCGTTTTCGTTGCGCCCACGGAAGCTGTAGGTGGGATGTCCTTCGAGGTCGTCTTTGTCCCGGGGCTTGCCGAGCGGATCTTCCCTCAGAGAGTCCGCGAGGACCCACTCTTGCCAGATGGGGAGCGATTGTATCTGGACCCGGCTCTCCAAAGAGATGACGACCGTGTCCAAGAGGAGCGCCTTCATCTAAAGGTGGCGGTTGGTGCGGCGGAACGGCGGGTGGTGCTCTCCTACGCAAGGCTGGACGTGCATGAGGGTCGACCGCGAGTCCCCTCCTTCTACGGTCTCGAGGCTATTCGGGCGACAGAAGGCCGGCTCCCAAAATACGAGGAGCTGCGCCGACGCGCAGAAAGCGCAGTCGATGCGCGCATCGGGTGGCCCGCGCCCGCGGACCCGGCCGTCGCCATCGACTTCGCGGAAAGAGACTTAGCTGTGCTCGATGCGCTCTTCCGCGGCAATGCCGCGCCTCCGCGCGGCGCAGCGCGGTACTTGACGCACGTGAATCCCTTCCTGGCTCGTTCGCTGCGTCAGCGCTACATGCGCTGGCAGAACAAATGGACAGCTAGTGACGGACTGGTCAAGCCTTCGCCTGAAGCGGTCATGGTGCTGTCTCGTCACCAACTGTCCGCGCGCTCGTTCTCGGCAACGTCGCTCCAACGATTCGCCGCATGTCCGTATCGTTTCTTCCTCGAAGGGATCCTTAAGCTCGCACCTCGCGAGGAGGCCTATGCGATCGAAGAGTTGGATCCGCTGCAGCGAGGCTCCCTGATTCACGAAGTGCTGTATGAAATCTTGACCGCGCTTAGGGACGAGCAGGTGCTCCCGCTAGATCCATCGCGCCTCGACGCTGCTCTCGCTCGGGTCGACGCAATCCTCGGCAAGGTGGCGCGCGAGTACGAAGATACCTTCGCGCCAGCGATTGAGCGCGTATGGAAGGACGGACTCAATGGGATCCGCGCTGACGTGCGCGAAACGCTTCGCCTAATGGCGGACACCTCCGCCCAGTGGACTCCCTGGCGATTCGAGCTCGCCTTCGGCCTTGCCTCGGGTTCAGTTAAACGCAAGCAACAAGACCCCGAAAGCCGTTCTGAGCCCGTGGAACTAGACGTCGGCGTAAAGTTGCGCGGGTCGATCGATTTGGTGGAGCGGAATGCATTAGGAGCGCTGCGGGCCACCGATTACAAGACAGGAAAAGCGCCAGAAGAGCTTCATATCATCGTCGGTGGCGGCAGGACGCTCCAGCCAGTGCTTTACTCGCTCGCGCTTCAGAAACTCTTCCCGGGTGTAGCCGTCACTGGCGGGCGTCTCTACTTCTCCACGCAAAGAGGTAGGTTTGCAGAAGTGTGCACGGCGCTCGACGATGCAGCGAAGAATGCTGCCCGAAGCGTAGTCAGCACGATCGGTGAGGCTCTCGAAAAAGGCTTCTTCCCTGCTGCGCCCGCAAAGAACGAGTGCGCTCGATGCGACTTCAGCACGGTTTGCGGTGACCACGAAGAAGCCCGTGTCCGGCGAAAGCCAAAGATTGAAGCGCTCGTTGCTCTAAGGGAGATGGAGTGATGGCTAGCGCTTTGGCAGATGCCGAGGCACGCCGGCGGATCGCCGAGGACCTCGACACAACGCTCATTGTGGAGGCCGCTGCTGGTACCGGCAAGACAACGGAGCTGGTGAGCCGGATCGTGTCCGTCGTGGCCACTGGTCACCGAGGCGCCACTTTGGAGAGCATCGTTGCGGTGACCTTCACGGAGAAGGCTGCCGGGGAGATGAAACTTCGCCTTCGAGAAGCTCTCGAGAAGACGCTCGGACTCGCTCGTGCAGATGACCCCGCTCACCAGCGCCTGGAACACGCGCTGGCTCAGCTAGAAGTCGCGCGTATCGGAACAATTCACAGCGTGTGTGCGGACCTGCTTCGTGAGCACCCGGTGGCCGCGCGAGTGGATCCACTGTTCGAGGTAACCACCGAGGCTGAGGCGAAACGGTTTCTGGATTCGGTATTTGACCAATGGTTTCAGAGGACCCTGGCTGACCCACCCGAAGGCGTCCGCCGCCTGCTACGCCGACGGCCCCGGCGAAAAGACCGGTTGCCGCCGCGCGAGCTTTTGCGGGAGGCGGCCTGGGACTTGGTCGAGCATCGCGACTTCGACGCGCCATGGCGGCGAGAGGCCTTCGATCGCGATGCATATCTCGACCAGCTAGTTTCCGCCTTGCGTGAGGTGGGGGTGCTCGCGAGCTTAGGCCGAGAGCGCGATCCTCTGGCTATCAACCTAAAGGAGCTTCAACGCTTTATTGAAGACCTAGACCACCGGGAAGCAGTGGCCGAACGGGACTACGACGGGCTCGAAGCTGAGCTGGCGGAACTAGCTCGCCAGTGGAGCTGGAAGCGGACAGGTCGCGGCAATCTTTACGCCAAGGGCTATCCGCGTGAGAAGGTGCTTGCTGCGCGGGATGCCGTCAAGAACCAGCTGGACGACGTCCTGACGCGGTGCGAAGCCGAACTAGCGGCCTACCTACATGCTGAACTGAAGCCTTTAGTTGCCGACTATGACGAGGCTAAAGCTGCCGCAGGAAAACTCGACTTCTTCGATCTTCTGCTTCGCACACGTGACCTGTTGACGAAAGATCGCGGCGTGCGCACGCGGCTGCAAGGCCGCTTCACGCACCTCTTCGTCGATGAGTTCCAGGACACAGATCCCCTTCAGGCCGACATACTTCGACTCCTTGCAGGCGCCGAGCCGGGGGAGACCGACCCCGAGGAGGTCCGACTCGTGCCCGGGAAGCTTTTCATCGTCGGAGACCCCAAGCAGTCGATCTACCGGTTCCGCCGCGCCGACGTCGCCCTCTATGAGCGTGTGAAACGGAAACTGCTTGCATCCGGAGCAAGTATTGTGGATCTGACGACGAGCTTTCGTGGCTCGCCCGAAATCCAACGGGCGGTAAACGCTGCCTTCGCACCAGTAATGGCCGACGGGGGCGCAACCCAGGCGCGCTACGTGCCACTGACACCGTTCCGCCAGCCGCTCGAGAACCAACCCGCGTTGGTCGCGCTGCCAGTTCCTCGGCCCTACAACGAGAACGGGTACATCACCAATTACGTCATTGATGCCTCTTACCCCGACGCAGTGGCGGCCTTCATCGAGTTTCTCGTGCGAGAGAGCAACTGGACTGTGTTGGAGCCGGGATCGGAAGAGCGGGTTCGCATCCAGCCACGACACGTGTGCATTCTCTTCAAGCGATTTAGGGCATGGGAAGGAGCAGACGTCACAATCCAATACACACGCGCCCTGGAGAATCGGCGAATTCCGCATGTGCTTGTTGGGGGGCGTTCGTTTCATGCGCGAGATGAGATTCTGGCTCTGCGCAACGCGCTCACCGCCATCGAATGGCCCGAGGACGAACTCTCGGTCTATGCGACGTTGCGAGGGCCACTGTTCGCATTATCAGATGACGCTCTACTGGTCTTCCGAAGCGTCTCAGGAAGCCTTCACCCCTTTAAGCGCGTCAAGTTGGATGCGCTACCGCCAGCGGCGAGAGACGTGGCGGAAGGGCTGGCAGTCTTGAAGGGACTGCACCTTGCGCGCAATCGCACGCCGATTGCTGACACCATTTCTCAGCTTCTCGAAACAACCCGCGCATATGCCAGCTTTGCGTTCTGGACTGCCGGAGATCAGGCGCTCGCCAATGTTGCCCAGCTCTTGGACATTGCCAGGCGATTCGAGAGCTCTGGGGCGAGATCCTTCCGAGCGTTTGTAGATCACTTGCACGAAGAGGCCGAGCTAGGGGAAGCGCCTGATGCACCCATCGTCGAGGAGGGGACTGAGGGGGTGCGGATGATGACAGTGCACTCGGCGAAGGGACTAGAATTCCCAGTCGTCATTCTTGCGGACCCCACGGCGCCTCAGGCGCCCCGAAACCCAACGCACTGGGTGGATCCGGACAAAAAGCTCTGGGTAGCACGGCTCGCGTGGTGCACACCTGCCGAGCTCTCCGAGCATGCCGACGAGGTGTTACGCCGCGAGCGCGAGCAATCCATCCGGCTCACCTACGTGGCTGCCACCCGTGCGCGCGACTTGCTCGTCGTGCCAGTGCTCGGCGTCCCCCACACGGACGAGGACCGACAGGAAGGTTGGGTTGACGTCCTCTACCCAGCTTTCTTCCCCCGGCCGAACGAAAGCCGCGCGCCGCAGGTGGCGGCTGGGTGCCCGCCGTTTTCTACAGAGAGTGTTCTGGATGAGCCCGAGCGCGCGTTCGGCTCCGTAAGCATTTCCCCGGGGCTTCATCGCCCGCGGGTCGGTGAGCACAGCGTCGTGTGGTGGGATCCTGCGACTCTCCACATCGACATAGGGGATAATCCCGGCCTCCACCGGGACGAGGTGCTTCGCGAGGACGACGGGGGCGTTAATGCTGCCGAGAGCAGCGCAGCGTATGAGGCGTGGCTAGAGGAGCGCAAGCGACTCTTAGAACGGGGAGCGAAGCCGAGCATTCGCCTAGTGGCCGCGAGGGAAGTGAGTGGTCTGGCGAGCGTTGCTGTGGAGCATGCCGCGACGGATGTCAAGCGCGAGGGGCGCCCTGGCGGACGCCGTTTCGGCGAGTTGGTGCATGTCATTCTGGCTGATGTGTCGCTTACCGCAACGTTGGACGACGTTGCTCGCATGGCCAATATGCACGGCCGGGTTCTCGGAAGTCCGGACGATGAGGTGCGCGCGGCGGTCGAAGCAGTCTCCGCGGCGTTGCGACATCCGCTCCTGAGTGCGGCAGCGAGAAGCGCTGCCGTGCGCCGCGAAAGTCCGGTGTCTCTCGAGCTTGAGGATGGCACTTTGGCGGAAGGCGTCATGGATCTGGCCTTCAAAGAGGGCGCGGGTTGGGCCGTCATCGACTTTAAGACTGCTGATGAACTGGATGCCTACCGCGGAGCATTCGAAGCTCAAGTCGCCGTGTACGTTACGGCGATCGCGCGCGCGACGGGACTGGCGACCAGGGGCGTGTTGCTCAGCGTTTGAATCGGACTTTTGGTACTCCAGCTACGCACGAGGAGCGCTGGAAGTAGCGCTCGCGTGTTAGCGGCGATTTCAGCTGGAATCGGCTGGTAGTGGTTTGGATCCAAGAGCGCGTTATCGAGCTGGGTCGAGATCTCGTGCGATCGGCGGGCCGTTGTGCCGAACGAGTGCTTCACACGCCCAGTGTAGTCGTTCATCAGCTGACAGTGATAAGAGTGCTCCATGGAAGACGGCGAGGCACCACCAGAACGTGAGCCTTCCGCGTGCTTCGTCGTCATGCCAATCGGGCGCGACGATTTGGACCGTGTCTGGAGAGAGGCATATGAGCCGACGATCAAGTCGTTCGGGTTAGACCCGTTCCGAATCGACAAGCGGGATGAGGGCGGCCTTCTCACGCAACAAATCGTTCATCGAATCCAGGTCTCCCATCTCGTGATCGCTGACCTCACATATGCGCGGCCAAACTGCTACTACGAACTGGGGTTTGCGCATGCAATGAACCGTACAGCCACGTTCCGGGTGATCCTGTGCTGTCGTGAGGACCACCGTGCGGACTCACCCCGATACGACCGCACGAACAGGATCCATTTCGACCTTACGAATCATGGCATCTTGTTTTGGAACCCGACTGACCTGGGTCCTTTCAAGCGTGAACTGCTGGAGAGGATTGAGCAACGGCTCGACCTGATCAAAAGGGACGAGGATGCGGAGCGCGAAGCAGCGAAGAGACGCGCAGCTCAGCAGCAGGAGGTCGCGGATCTGATCAGCCAAGACGTGCGAAAATCCCTCGACGAGCGGCTGAAGGCGTTAACGGAGAGAGAACAAAAGAGGCGCGCGGCCAAATGGAAAAGGCACAGCTAGAAGGGTACATGGAGTTCACTAGCGTGCCGGCCAACTTCGCGCCGGTGTCGGACCTGAAGCGACTGAAGGATGCTGTCCAGGCGACGCAGATTCATACGTTCGGTTGGCCGATCGCGCCTGTGATCGACACGAACGAGTACCGACCCAGTCCAGACGAGAACGGGATCCACGCTGAAATCGATCGCCTTAGCGATCCATTGGATTCATTCATGCGAGGCTATGACTACTGGAGCCTCAGCAAGGATGGAACCTTCTACGTCCTAAAGTCGATCTTCGAGGATCGGGCGATCGCTCGGCAGACAGGGCGGCCCGCCTCGCCACGCGTCATCTTCCTCGACACGCGCGTCGTTCGCACTACGGAAGTGTTCCTGCGGACTGCGAGACTCTACGAGGCTCTGAAGGTTCCACCGGAAGAGATCGTTGCCTCTCGGATCGAGTATGGCGGGTTGGCTGACCGCGCTCTGACGGTCGCGAACACCGCGCGGTTCTTCTCTCCTCTGCCTCTCCGCGTCTGTACCGGTCGCAAGGTGGAGAAGACATTCCAGCTGGCGCTTCGTCAGTATCTTGATCCGGAAGAACTGAAGCGCGTCGTGCACGAGGTCGTCAAGGGGATCACAGAGATGTGCGACTTCTTCGATCCGCCGCGAAGCCTTACCGACCCGATGGTCGACACCTTCCTTCAGGGCAGGATTCCGTAACCACCTGACCACCATGCGCCTCGGTTTCTACAAATACTGAATCGGATCAATCTCAGGCAGCGCGATTAGACGAGTGCATGCGCTGTTCCCAGGCCGCCTGCCTTTCGGCTATACCACTCGAATCAGGCGGTCATCGTCCATCAAGAGCGAGCGATCGAATGCGAGGTCCCCGCGCATTTTGGTCGCGGTAGGGACGGCTCTTGCGAGCCGCCCCCCGCACGGATCCGAGCGAGCGGCATTACCGCACTCGGCTCTTGCCTTGGGTCTTCACGTCAAACCGCGCGTCGGGCCAAGGATGTTGGATGCG